>ENA-UOOC01000337-UOOC01000337.1-human-gut-metagenome-genome-assembly--contig:-C48old-NODE-337-length-50179-cov-14.478513_pt1 | contig 50179 bp, 54 predicted proteins | sample MGYA00242469_ERZ724016 | MGnify/ENA metagenome assembly ERZ724016 | reverse complement strand
AAGGATAGCCAGCCCTGCCACTATTCCGAAGTCAGGGGAACGCAATAGAAAAATTCATAGCTGTATGCTATACTTAATTAGCATTTGAACATATCAAGCTGACACAGCAATCTCTTTACTTGCCGTTAATGCGCGTCTACCAATAGTCCGCACAAAGCAAGAGTAGCGTAAAGGTATAAAAATTTCAAACTTCTTTGTAACGAAATTCCGATTTCTCCGTCTAACCTATGAAGCTGAAGGAGGTGATGACAAGTATGGACTATGAAAAGCTCTATAAAGCCTACTATTTACAGGTATACTCGTATACTATTTCTCTTGCCAAAAATCGTGAGATAGCAGAGGAAATCACGCAGAACACATTCTATAAGGCTGTTTCTACAACATCACAATTCAAAGGTAAGTCAGATGAATTGACATGGCTCTGCTCCATAGCAAAAAACCTTTACCATGATGAAATGCGAAGCCGTCAGCGAGTAGCTGATGTGAGTGAAATCAATGACTTGCCATCAAATGAAAATGTTGAGAACTCAGTTGCAGATTCTGACATGGCGTTCCGCATACACCTCGTTCTTCACCGTTTGGAAGAACCATACAAAGAAGTCTTTCAGCTTCGCGTATTCGGGGAACTATCTTTTTCACAAATCGCTGCAATTTTTGGAAAAACAGAATCATGGGCGAGAGTTACTTATCATCGTGCAAAGCTAAAAATTCAAGAAAGGATGGATGAAAAGCATGAGTAAACAATGCGATATTGTTCGAGATATTCTTCCGCTGTATGTTGACGGTGCTTGCAGCGAAGCAAGCGCAGAGATGGTAAAAGAGCATTTGAACGCCTGTGCTGACTGTAACGCAATTTATCAGAAATTGCTTTCTCACACGAGCGAAGATGTTCTTCACGAAGAAAGCGAAAGCGTTATTATGCGCCATGAGGCAAAAGAAAAGCAGAGGGGCAGGAAAAAGATAACGATTGCTGTTCTCGTTTCCATCGCTCTTTGTACCATTGCAATTTTTACAGCTCTCTTTCTGTTACCTATAAACATTGCTTATGAGCCTGTCAAAATCGACTTCCCATTTGAGGTTGAAGATGTCGAAAACGTTGAAATGTACCACTATGACGGAGTGCCTGCATCAGCAGAAAAGAAAGTAGTTGTTGCTGAAAATGATATAAAGACCCTGTATGATAAGTTCAAGGGCTTATCCCTAAAAGACAAAACGACTGAGGAAACTGCCGGAGCAGATGTGACCAGCTTTAGATTTAACCTCTCAGATGGAACAAGCTACGATTTGATTTACGCCTGCTATGGGGTTAAAAACGGCGAATTGAAGTCAGCAGCAGGCGGTTTTAAGTATTTCACAAGTGCGGATATTGGCTCTTATTGGAACAATTTGAATACGGAACTTGAGGCAATTCCTATCAATGAGAGTGAATTGCCGTGAGCAGATAGCAAACCCAGCCGAGCCTGTCAACGGTCAAGATGAACGGCGCAAATGCGCCGCCGTTGACAGCCCCGCCCGTCTTTGCTGTTCGGTAATCAAGAGGGCGACAGCACAAGATGCTGCCGCCCTCTGCCATTATTCAGAAAGGGGGATTTTCCATGACCGAACACGAAAAGTATCAAGAACATATCCGGCATACACACGATGCCTTTTGCAAGACTGTTATTCGCCGCGCTGCCATAGACGCAGCCCGGAGCATACGGAGCTGCCGCTGTACCAAAAGCAGATCCAGCGGTTCTTCGAGCTGATACTGGATATAGACAAAGCCGGGCGCGAGCCCAGCCGGCAAATCATGCGGTACTATCATTTTGACCAGCCTGACCAGCCCAGCGACCCGGAGTTGTTCCCGTTCCGTCTGCTGACCACGCGCTTCGAGCCGGTGGATGGTGATACTTGCGCGCCGGTGCTGTATGCAAATTCTGTGGCAGATATGATCAGCTTTTCTTTGCAGGCCTGCGTAGAGCGCAACATCACTGTGCGCCGCTGCAAGAACTGCGGACGCTACTTTGCACAGACGGGCCGTGTCAGCGCTGAGTATTGTGACCGTCCTCCGCTGGATGGTCAGTCCAGCTGCCGTGCGATGGGCGCTTTCCAGCAGTGGACGCTGAAGCAGGCGGATGATCCTGTATTCAAGGTCTATCGCAGGGAGTATAAGCGACGCTTCGCGTGGATCAAGGCGGGGCGCATCAGCGATAGTGAATTTTACGCTTGGAGTGAACAGGCCAGAGAACAGAAAAAGAAGTGTAACGAGGGGATCATCACCGCGGAGGAATTCCAGCGGTGGCTGAAGGAATCGTAAATACAAGGAGGGTGCGATCCAGCGGAACCGCACCCTCCGTAGTTTTGTCGGCAAAGAAATTTTGGTCCTATTGTGCGCTAATGCGCGACGGGCTTGTCCTCCACGGCGCGCTCCTGAAGCATCAGGAACATCGCCGTCGCTCCGCCTCCTCCAGCTTGCGCATGATCTTCTGGCGTATCGCCTCCTCCGGATCCTCCGGCGGTGAATTCTCGATCTCCGCCGCGTCATACCTTGAAGCCGCCTCGCAGGTCACCGCAGGGTTTCTCTTTACAGCGGTACCGCGGATAGCCTGAATATCGGAATAGAGCAGGGTCTTCTTCATGACCAGCGCCTCTGTGATCTCTTTCAGAAACGCCTCGTTTTGAGCAAGGAGCGCCCTTGCCTTGCCGTAGTACCGCTCTAGCTCCGCCTGTACCGCCGCTTCGCTGCGGGCATTCAGGCTTTCGGACATATTGCTGGAGGAATCGCTTTCGACATTCAGCAGGGAAAATCCCAGCGTACCCTCCTTGGCTGCCGCCTCGCGGATACAGTTGACCGCACGGGCGATATCGTCGCTGCATCCCTCCGCGACCTGCCCCGCATACCGCATCTCCACGGCGGCCTTGCCGCCCAGGGCGATGATGGCGCTTTGTGAATCGGAGACACCTTTGCAGCAGTGAATAAAGCCGCCGCACCGGTTTTCGTCGGAGGGAAGCAGGGAGGCAAAGCCGACGCCGCCGGGGCACAGCGCTTCGCATACCACCAGATGCCCTGCCTCGTGAAGTGCCACCTTTTCGATAACCTCATCCGAAACGCGAGGCATATCCTCTTGTGCGCCATATTGCTGCTTCAGCACCACACTCACCATGTCCTCCATGTCGATGCCGGTCTTGCGGGCAAAGGCCGCACGAACCGCCGCTTCATTCAAAATAGTCTCCAGCTCGGCGCAGGAATTATAGCGCATCATCCTCGTCAGGTCTTCCATGTTGACACTGTCCGAAACCCGTTTCGTTTTCAGATAGTGGGTGATGATCTCCTCCGCATCGGACGCCGTGGGCGCTCGAAGTCCGATTTTTCGGTCAAACCGTCCGGAACGGCGCAGGGAACTCGGCAGCTTGCGGATATCGTTTGCCGTGGCGATCACAAACACACCGGCGTCCTTCACATCGTCGATCCCCGCTTGCACGGCGGCATATTCCGGTGCGTCGCAGTGGGTATCATCCTCGTTGGCAAATTTGTCCATGTCGTCCAAAAGGACAATGGACGGTGCTTTTGTCTTTGCGCTGGCAAAGGCCTGCGTAATACCGTCGATAAAGGCGTCGCCGCCCTTGTCGCGGCGTACCGTGATGGTGTGCAGCCCGCTCTCCTCCACAAAGCACCTTGCCAAAAGTGTCTTGCCCAAGCCTGGGTCACCATACAGCAGCAGTCCATGGGGCAGGCGGGCGCCCATCTCCTCATAGATCTCCCGGTTGCGGAGCATATCGCACAGCTGCAGCAGCTCGCGCTTGGTGGCCTTGTATCCGATGACCTTGTCAAATGCGTTCATGGTAAAATCTCCTTTTCGAATTTTGCCGCCAGTATAGCACCCATATAATTAAGACCTAATTTATATAAGCATATATAGGTCAAAAGGCGGTTTTCTGCAAAATTTCGTATAGATGCACAATCCAGCACATCCGTAATCGACATATTTGCAGCGTTATGCCCACGAAATGCAGCGTTTTTTGCTGCCTGTACGCGGAAAAATGGGCGGTGGAGGCCAATTTTTACCCCCAAACCGCCGAAAATAATATAAATATTTAGGTCTTATTAAAAAAGGTGCTACACTGACCGCAAATCACATTGCAGGAGGAAATGACCATGGATGTTACTTTTTCACCCGCCCTCCGTGTGTACGCGGAGATGTGGGAGATCGCCGGACGGCGACGGGAGGCGGACGCACAGTTCTCGCAGGCGTTGGCACATATCCGCAGCGGCACGCCCGACGCTATGGCAAAGGCATTCGATCTATTCAAGCGCTCAGGAGCCCACAACTTTACCGAGGCGCAGTTCGCCGCCGGATGGTGCTGTGAGCACGGCTGCGGTACAAAGCGCAACTACCCGCAGGCTATCCGCTGGTATAAGCGGGCAGAGAACAATGTGACTTCCGATGTAATGAGCGCTTTTGACCCTGTGGGTGAGGCGGAGAATGCCCGGCTTCGGCTGTACTTCGAGTGCGAGTCCTACGCGGCGGCGGTGGACGCGCTGCTGGACGCACAGGAGCGGGAGGATAGCTTTATGGCCGATTACGAGGCGGCGGTGGGCGGCGATGCCACCGGGATGCTGTATCTGGGGCATCGATACTATTACGGGCAGGATGTGGCGTGTGACCAGGCAGAGGGCATCCGCTGGTATCACCGGGCCGCCGAGGCTGGCAGCGATGCCGCCATGTCGCGGCTGGCACAGATCTACGAGGCGGATAAGCATTACAAGGAGGCGGCAAGGTGGTATCGCCGCTACGCGGCGGAGCGCATCCGCTGGCGCAACCAGCGGCTGAATTGGTGAAAAAGTTCCAAGAAATTGGTGAACTTGCGTTTTTCGGCGACGGCTCTTATAATGGGCGTACAGGCAATGGCACGCAAAATAATATGATGAGAAGGAGAATGAACGATGGAAAGCAAGCAACTGTTGGAGAACTTCCTGAATAAAAAATATCCACACACAGAGATGCACTTATCTGAAGAAGACAAAGTGTTTCTATCGAGATATGCTGTAGATCGAAGGCAAAGCAATTCGGTCGCAATGCTGAAAGAGTTGGATATCGGTGAATCCTTTGATCGGTATTTTCGCGAGAACATATATGCACGCATTGTGCGGGACGATATTCAAATCATCTATAAGCGATTTACGGCCAAGTCGAAGGCGAAAAACGAAAACCCATTTGACGGGAAATTCCCGGTTTTTTTGGACTGGTGGATTTCAAAAATGGATGCGGATGGAAATTGTCATTGCTGCTATTGCGGAGTAAGCGAATCCACTGTGCAAGCTGCATTTCGCGAAGGACTTATTCATTCCAAAAAGCCCAGCTTCAATGGGAATCTGCAAATCGAGCGAAAGAATCCTCTCGGCGGATATAATCGTGATAATTGCGAATTTGCCTGCGTCATTTGCAACAATGCAAAAAGTGACATGATCTCATATGATGACTTCAAAAAATACCTTGCAGGTGGTGTCAAGCAATATTGGGGTCATATAGAAGAAGAATTGCACGAAAAATAATCTGACCATATGAGCCAAGAAGTATTCTACCTCTCCACTCTTCTTCCGCGGCAGTATCCGTCTGACGCAGAGACGCTGTTCACGGCGCTGGCGGCGCACGATGTCCCCTATGCGCTGCTGGATGGCACACGGGACATCTGGCTACGAGACTTCATGCCGGTGCGGACAGGCTCCGGAAAGCTGGTATCCTTCCGCTATGAGCCGTCCTATCTGAAAAACGATCCTGATCTGAGGACCGATTTTCGTAAGGATCTTGCTCCGCAGCTCGGTCTGCCGGTTACATACAGCAATATCAACCTCGACGGTGGGAACGTGGTGTTCTCGCCGTCCGGGGCGCGCGTCCTGATCAGCGACCGTGTCTTTTCCGAAAACCCGGAGTATCCGTCTGCCGCGCTGGTGCATGAGCTTTCGGAGCTGCTGGAAACGGAGGTTTTGATCATTCCCTCTCTGAAAAGCGACATGACCGGCCACGCCGACGGCATGGCGCGATTTCTCGACGACCGCACCGTGCTGTGCAATCGCCCGCTGTCATCCTGCGGCTTTGAGCAGCAGGTGAAGCGAGCGGTGCAGGACTGCGGCCTGGACGCGGTGGATTTTCCCTTTGTCCCGACCGGTAGGGTCAGCGCCGTCGGCTGCTACCTGAACTATTTGGAGACGGAACGGGTGGTTTTCCTGCCGGTGTTTGGCATCGAGCAGGATGCCGAGGCCGAGACTTTCGCACGGCAGCTTTTCAGCAAAGAGATCGTGCCCGTCAACATCCGGGAGATCGCCCGACAGGGCGGCTGTCTGAACTGCATCAGTTGGGAGGGACCTCATGCATAATGAACAGGATTTGAAGAACACGCCGGAGTACCGCTCCGGTATGTTCCGCATCGTCACCTGCCCCGTCTGCGGCTATCCCACGCTGGATATGTACTGGATCTGTGAGCATTGCGGCTGGGAGTATGACATCGAGCTGCAGACGGAGGATGAGGAGTCTCCCTGCAACGGTATGTCCCTGCGGGCATACCGCGAACTATACAAAACTGGAGGTATATCTATGAACGTGACCATCTGTTCCCGCAAAGCCGCCGAGGAACTGCTGCGTACCGATACGCTCTCCCGCACGGCGGTGATCTCCTTCTGCGACCCACCCTCTGTCGGCAAGCCTGTCCCGACGCCCCCGCTGGACTACGCCGGCAAAGCGGCGCGGGTGTTCACCGTGGTCGTTCACGATCTGGATCTGACGGCTCTGCCGGATGTGGGGCTGGACTACGACACCTATATGCCGGAGGCGGACGCGCTGGCGGCGTTTATCTGTCAGGCAAGGGCGGACGGGCTGGATATCCTTTGCCAGTGCGAGTACGGGCAGAGCCGCAGCGCCGCCTGCGCCGCCGCAATTTTGGAGTATTTCAACGGCACCGGCATTTCCGTCTTTGCCGACTACCGCTATTACCCTAACCAAGTGGTGTATCACAAGATCATGGACGCGCTGACCCGGTACGGGCCGGAGACGCAGTCATCCACTTGACTTTCCCGTCAAAGCGCTTTACCATATAAGCATAACCGAAGATCAGCCCCATGCAGTAGTGTACAGCTTAGAGTTTCGTACTTTGAGGAGGGCGGCGAGTCGCCGCTCTGTTTACCAAGAGGACGCACGCTTCGCAAGCGAAGCGACCGCCTGATACCGCTCCGTCGAATCGCGAATCACCATATGATTATCAATTCGACTCCGCTTATATCAGGTCACTTTGTACTGCACGGGGCTGATTCTATGTCAGGGGGGTCTCTATGAAAATCGAGAAAGATGCGGTCACCTTCGAAATGCCGGACGCAGACTTCGTGGCCAAATTCGGTACGCAGGCTGCGGCGGATATGGTGCTGGATTTTCACTGCTTTCACCCGCAGCTGCCGTTCCTGTACGACGCCCGGCAGCTGGCGGCGTTTCTCTCTACCAGCAGGCAAAAGCTCCTTTACTATGCGCGGCACACGGCGGCAGCGTATCACCCCGTCACCATCCCCAAGCGTAATGGCGATGTGCGCATACTGTCCGTGCCGGACGACACGCTGCGTCGCTGGCAGCGGAAGATCTGCCGGGAGCTCCTCGCCTATCTGCCTGTCGCACCGCAGGCCACCGCTTATCGAAAGGGCGGCACTCTCAGCGGCAACGCCGCGCCCCATGTGGGCAAACGGTATCTCCTGAAGCTGAATATCTCCGACTTTTTCGGCAGTATCCGCTTTGAACAGGTCCACTCTGCCGCCTTTCACACCCGGTACTTCTCCCGGCAGGTGGGCTTTCTGCTGACCGCTTTGTGCTGCAAGGACGGTGTCTTGCCGCAGGGCGCGCCCACCTCTCCCGCGCTTTCCAATCTGGTCATGCGGAATTTTGATACGAACATGGCACGCTGGTGCCAGCGGCGCGGCATCGCATACACGCGGTACTGCGATGACCTGACCTTTTCTGCCGATCATCCGCTGTTCGCCGTCTATTCGAAGGCGAAAAATATGCTGGTGGAGATGGGCTTTGATCTAAATGAAACCAAGACCCATTTTATCACCAATGCCGGACGGCAGAGCGTGACCGGGCTGACCGTCAACGAGAAGGTATCCGTGCCGGTCGGCTATAAGCGCTTACTTCGGCAGGAGATCTATTACGCCCTGCGCTTTGGTCTGGCGGACAGCATCCTGCTGGGCGGCCGCGCAGCGCTTCGCACAGACGGCGTTCCTGATACGGAGCGCTACCGGCAGCAGCTATTGGGCAGGATTCAGTATGTGTTGCAGATCGAGCCAGGAAACCGCTGGTTCCGCGAAGCAAAGCAAAAGCTGCTGTTCTGCGATGACCTCCCGAAGGTCTGACGCCTGTTCTTTAATTACAGCGTGGTCATTTCTGCGCCAATGCGCGGCGGGATGTCCCGTGGGATTTCGGCAGGGCGGTTGGTACGACATTGGAAACGCCGGAGAATCGGCGTTTCTGTAATTTTTCAGATATGCCGACATATTGCTTGATGCTGCCGCAAATCTTGTTTTCCTATTTTGTGAATGATATACTCAGGACAGGGTTACCAGACAAATTATACAGAGAGGGGAATCGGCATGGTCAACCTTTCCAAGTCCAAATACTGCGCGCTGTGGCAGTGCCCGAAAATGTTATGGCTCCGCAAATATAAGCCGGAGCTTGCCGAGGTGGACAGCCATACGCTGTCCATTATGGAGACCGGCAACGCCGTGGGCGATCTTGCCATGGGACTGTTCGGGGACTTTACCGAGGTCACGGTCTACACGGATGGGGAGATCGACCTGTCGGCTATGGTACGCCGCACACAGGAGGAAATCAAAAAGGACACCTCCGTGATTTGCGAGGCGTCCTTTGAATGGAACGGCTTATACTGCGCCGTGGATATTCTGCGGCGCGAAGGTGACGGGTGGTCAATCTACGAGGTAAAAAGCTCCACATCAGATGACAAGGCAGTCTATATCGCGGATGTCGCCTACCAGAAGTTTGTGCTTGAGCATTGCGGCGTCAAGGTCACGGGCACCTACCTTGTGGTGCTGAATCGCGACTACATCTTCGACGGGACACTTGACCTGCAAAAGCTGTTCAAGGTCACCGATGTAGGGCTTGCGGTGGCCTTTGAGCAGGACAACGTCGCCATCAACACGCGGATCGCAGAGGAGGTGCTGAAATCCCCCGACGAGCCGGGCGACGACCTGTCTATACACTGCAATAAGCCCTACCCGTGCGCGTTCTGGAAATACTGTTCCCGCCATGTGCCGTCACCGTCAGTGTTTGATCTCTACCGTCTGCCGTTCAAGAAAAAGATCGCCTACTACCAGCAGGGAATGGCCGGCTTTGACAAGCTGCTGCACTGTCCCGACATCACGGGGGACAAGCAGCTGCGGCAGATCGAATACGCGCTGGCGGACAAGGGGACGTACCTCGACAAGCCCGCCATCCGTGATTTCCTGCGGCTGCTGCGCTACCCGCTGTATTTTCTGGACTTCGAGACGATACAGCCCGCTGTGCCGCAGTATGTAGGTACGCGCCCGTACACACAGATACCTTTCCAATATTCGCTGCACTACATAGAGTCCGAGGGCGGTGCCTTGCAGCACAAGGAGTTTCTGGCACAGCCCGGCACAGATCCCCGCCGCGCGCTGGCGGAGCAACTGTGCGCGGACATTCCTTTCGGTGTCTGCACCACCGCCTATAACAAGCAATTTGAATGTGGGCGTATCCGGGAGCTGGCGGCACTGTACCCCGATCTTGCGCCGCACCTGCTGAATATTGAGAGCAACATCGTTGATCTGCTGATACCGTTTCAGTCCGGTTACTACTACAATCGCGCTATGGGCGGGTCGTTTTCTATCAAGAGCGTGCTTCCGGCGATATTTCCCGATGACCCCGCGCTGGATTACCACAATCTGGAAGGCGTACACAATGGCAGTGAGGCCATGAGTATTTTCCCCAAAATGAAGGATATGCCGCCGGAGGAGCAAGCCAAGGCGCGGCATGACCTTCTAAAATACTGCGAGTTGGATACCTTTGCGATGGTAAAGGTGTGGCAGGCGCTGTGCGAGGCAGCGGAATAAAATATTTAAGGAGGAAAATTGTGATGTGCTGCACTTCTGAAGATGTTAAGCGGGCGGTAGAAGATTTCAAAAAGAACATTGGTAGTGAAAAAGGGGAACATCTCAGTTCTGTGAAATCCGAAGATGCCATTAAATATGCATTTGACAGCGCATATGGCGACGCCAAGCGCACATTGACCGGCATTGGAAATTTTCAAAAGGAAAAAGAAGCTGTCAAATGTAGCATTGTAAAAAAATTGTTTGACTATTTTAACGGTCCTGCTCCAAGTAGGCAAGAAGCATTTGATGAGCGGCACAAGGAGTTGTGTATGCTTTGGTGCGACCAGTTCAAGGAAAGTAGCTACAAAGACCTTGGCACATATGGAAAGGCGCAGAAAATCATCAATATGTCGTTCAAATATCTCTTTTGCTGCGAAGATGCGGAGGAGCACTATGCCCACTTCCAATACTGCCATATGCCGTTGGACTCTTTTACTCTCGAGTGGATTAAGCGTTTTGTTAAGGATGAAAAAAAGAATGCCCTGCGTGTAGGAAAGATCGACTCTTGGAGCAAACTGCAGAACGCCGATACGGAATACTATATCGACACAAATGACAAGGAGTTCTACCCTTATGACCGTTATGTGAAGTGGATTCGCGACTACATCCACGACAGGAAGTGGAGCATCTCCCCGCTGGAGTTGGAATTTATCATATGGCCCATCATGCAGAAGAAATTGGCAGCAGAAGGTTTTTTGATTGGGTTGCAGGAGAATCCCGACCGTAAGGCAAAACAGGAAATTCAGAAAAAATCTCTTGAGGATAATTATAGGGAGATATGTGCCGCCTTGAAAAAGATTGATTGTTGCGATTTCGATATTAGCAGCATCATATTGCAGGCTACTACCGAATAAAATCATTGTTATCCATTCCGAAAAGTTAATCATATGACAGCAAGATAGGAGGCATTTGCGGTTTTTCACTGCAAATGCCTCCTATCTTCGCCGCCTATTTACCTGTCAATCTCCTTACCCTTCACCCCCCAGCCGTCATCCAGATGACACCTGTAATGACGGCTGTTGTCGTATCGGAGCAGCGGCTGGGACGTGATGGCAAAGGCCGCCTGTATCTCCGGCAGCAGGGCTGGCGATACGTGGGGGCTCATGTAGATCACCGGCTGACCCCTGTTGTCCGCGTCCACTCTGCCGCGAGGATAGTAATTGTACGGCTTGCCGCGGGAACCGTGAAGCTGCTCCCACAGCTTTTTGTGGTTGTATGTGACGCCGGATCGGGCGGTGCCCTCGGCGTATACCCCCTCTATAAACGGGTACGCCAGCAGGGCACCGTCGATCACCCAAAACACACCGCGATAAAACTTATCGCCCTCCATTCCTTTAGCAATCCACCTCTATGCGAAAGTCGCTGACAGAATAATTCCCCTGTGTGTTAAAGAACGTGACCAATCCGGAAAGCTCGTAGTGCATTGTGCCGTATTCCTCGCTGGGCATCCAAATATCAAGATTTGCCCGATATACGCCGAAATCCTGCGGCACGACATACCATTCGGTTTCCGCTACTGTGCGCCAAGCATCATCCGGCGGGAAAACATTGTCCTTTAAGAAGCGTTCAAAGGCGGCATATACGTCCTCCGCGATCTCCTGCGTAACGTTTTCCGGGGAGGTATACGCGGCAGGAAAGCTTATATAGCCGCCATAGACCGACTCGCTCGTGCCGGTCTGCACCATGATGTTATCGCGCAGCGGAGATAGCTCCTCTGTGCCCGTATCACTGCCGGAGGCCGTGGGCGGAATGCACTTCTCGGATACCTTTTCAAAAACATTGATCGTGCTTTGCCCCACCTCCTTGAGCAGCAGCTTGCCATCCTCCAGTGAATAGGTATATTCCTGCGCTGTGCCGGACAGCCATGAATCCCCGTCAAATTGCATACAGAGAGTTTCCGCAGATACCGTATAGCTTCCGGAGGCGACAAGGCGATACTCTTCGCCTCCGGTGGAGAGGTATATTTCAAACGTGTTGTCCTTGTCAAACAGGATGCACTCTACGTCCTGCCAGTTGTAGGTGCCCGTCAATCGCCTCGTCTCCCTGCCGGGGATGCCCGCCGACTTATCTCCGCCGCAGGCACATAGTAAAAACGCAAGAACAAGGATCATGCTCCCTATCAGAAAACTGCGCTTCATAATCTGCATTCCTTTCGTTTCGAAATAGCGGAGGCCTGAAACCGAACTTCGGCCTCCGGGGAAAGTTTTCTTGTTTTGTCCGCAGCGAATACATTTTCTTCCAACCTTATACCATGGGCTCATAACGGATAACAAAGGGAATAACCGGCCTCCGCTCACCACACTGCACACGGTGGGAGACCCCTGTCGGAAGTTTTAAAAAAATACTGCGGTCAAAGCAACGGAACGGACTTACACGGGCAGCTCAAAGGTGTCCTGCTGATTGGCGGCGTCCAGTGCCATCTGGGCGCGGGCCAGCTCGTCCGCCGCCTGCTCATAGTCGGCCTCCACCGCCGCGATGTCGTAATTGGCGTAGGAGTAGTCGATCAGGTCCGTGCGGCGGCCGTACTGCTCCTCCGCACGCTCCATGGGCAGGCGGTTCTTCATCGCCGCCAGCTTATTCTTGCGGCGGGTAAGCTGGGGGATATACACCAGCATCTCGTCAATGGTCATGCCGAAGCCGGGTACGGTATGGGTTGCGTTGAACAGGTTGATGGCGTGCTTGATGCGGCGGATGCGCTGCTCCAGCTCCGCCAGACGGCGCTGGGTATCCGCGTAATCATAGGCAGGGCGCACGGCTTCCACATTCTCGCCGGCGGCGGCGCGGAACTCCCTGCTGCGGCTCTCCTTCTCCCGCAGGGACACATATTCATCAGTCAGCTTCTTCAGCCGCTTATTGGCCTGTGCAGAGGTATAGTTCATGGTCATTCATCCTTTCTGATCATTCATGACTGATTCTCTCGGGTACTGCGGTTATGGCGTGCCCTGCCCGCAGGAAATACGGCACGATCCCGATTGCGCTGCCATACCTGTACGCCTCACAGTGCAGCAAAGCTTCCACCTCCGCAATGGCGGCATAGATGTCCCGCTCACCGGGTGCCGCCGCCCATAGCACCTCATAATAGCGATACCGCCCCTTGACGCCCGTGTACCTGGCGGCGTCACACCGGGGGGAGAGCATCGCCTGCAGATCCTCCAGATAGTACGTTAGCGTTTCCTCTCGGCTTGGATAGCCGCAGCATGACCGCTCTCGATATGACCGCTCCAAGGCGGCGTTTGCATAGTATCCCATCTCACACCTCACTCCACATAAAATTCCTCCAGCGTATCCAGACACAGGCAGCCCAGCACACCGTTATAAACCGCGCCGCAGTCGATGGCAATGTGTCCGTTGCCCCGCCAGATACGCCCCCTCGATGCCTCGTCGATAAAGCTGGTAACGGTATGGCCGGTGACGATGATGCGGTCGGGGTCATAGCACAGCTCATACTCCGGCTCCCCCGTGAGAAAGTCGCAGACGCGGCAGCTCTCCGGATGGCGCATTTTGCGCTTTCCCGGCACGGTATGCGCCAGAAAGAAGCTGCCTCCTCCCGCCCGTACCTCCGCATAGACCGGCAGACTGCCGAGGATACGCAGCACCCGGGCGCGCACCGCCTCAGACCGGTTCCAGAAGGCGTGGTATGTCCTATCGCCGCCGTCCTCCATCCACTCATACCATCGTGCAAAGAGCCTTGCGGGCGTTGCCTCGTTGTCCGGGTCGCGGGGCAGGAACTCCAGCGCCGCCTGCTCGTGATTGCCCCGCAGGAGGATCACATTCTGCCGCGACGCCGCATCCAGCAGGACGCGCAGACCGCCGCTGCCGCGATCCGTCACGTCACCCAGAATGTACAGCGTATCATTGTCACTGAAATGCAGCGTTTCCAACAGCCGGAAATACTTTTTATCGCAGCCGTGGATGTCACTGACAACGTAAGTCATGGTATTCCTCCTCTCAGGCGGCAGGTACATCCCGGTACCTGCCGCAGATGGCCTGGATCTCAGAGTGGAGCAGCGTCTGCTTCTCCAGTAGGGCCTCCGCCAGCTCCTGCACCATCTGGCGATGGGATGCCAGCATCTCCTTGGCCTCGAACAGATAGCGCTCCAGCTCCGCACGGACGATGGTCTCGCGCTCCAACAGACCTGCTTCACTGTCGCCGTATCGCCCCGACACATTCACGCCCAGCATGCCGCTGCTGCCCAACTCCTCCGCCTTCTCGCGGATCAGCTTGGCCGCATTCCGGATATCGCTGTTGCAGCCAGGGGCCATTCTGCCGTACTGCAGCTCACAGGCCGCCTTGCCCGCCAGTCTGACCAGAATATCCGCCCGCCGTCCCAGCGACCGGTTTAAGTGAACAAAGCCGTAGCAATAGGCGGAGGCGGGGCTGTACAGCAGTGTTGCGAAGGCTGCCGATCCCGGCGTCACCAGTTCCAGCATGGCCGTGTGGCCGGCCTCGTGGAACGCCACCTTTTTGCGCTGCTCCTCGCTGACGGGATACACCTCCGGCGGCACATGGTGGATCGTTTTCAGCACGGCGTGGATCAGGTGCGCCCGGGTGATGCTGTCACTTCGCTCATAGGCGGCATAGATAGCAGCCTCGTTCAGGGCGCTTTCCACCTGAGCGCAGGAGCTGTGGCTCAGCAGCTGCGTCAGGTCGGACAGGGAGATGTCCGGCACCGGCGCCTTGCCGGAAAGATAGCGGCGGATGATCTGTTCCCCGTCCGTACAGTTGGGGCGCTGTACCTTGATCTGCCGGTCAAACCGCCCGCACCGCAGCAGGGAATCGGGGATTTCCTCCCCATTGTTGACGGTGGCGATCACGAAGACCTGCTTCTCCTGCACCTTGTCGATGCAGCTCTGCACCGCTGTAAACGCGGCGGTGCTGAACTCGTCGCTGGAGAACTTGTCCATGTCGTCCAGCAGGAGCATGGACGGCGCAGCCTCCGCCGCCTCGTCAAACGTGTGCGCCAACTGCTTCAGGAATTCGTCCTCCGACTGGCTGCGCCGCACGGTGAAGCAGGGCAGGCCGCTGTCCTCCATCAGCGCCGTGGCCATCAGTGTTTTGCCGAGGCCGGGTTCGCCGGACAGCAGCAGCCCTTGCGGCAGCTTTGCGTCCAGCGCCGCGTAAACCTCCGGATGGTGGATCATATCGCTGATCTGCATCAGCTCCGCCTTAATGTGGTCGTAGCCGATGATCCTGTCAAATGTGCTCATCGTAAGTACCTCCTTAATGAATCGCAGGGGTTATGTACTGGCAAAACGAGCGAACAGGCAGTTCGATCGTCTCGCGGGACTGCATCATAGCACGCTGGTTTTCGAAATCGTTGCACACTGCTGTCCGAAATCTTGACTTGCGAAAATTTTTCTGTAAAATATTTTTGAGAGGAGGAGGTTTAATGGACATTCTGCGCCGAAAAAACCGCCAGCACTCGGATAAGCTGACGGCAGAGCTGCTGTTCTTCTGTCTCTGGCTGACCCGCTGCGGCGAGGTGGAGCTTGGCTGCTTTGAAAGCTATGGGCTTGAAAACTACGGACAGCATTCGCCCTCCAGCTACCGCCGCTATGCTAAGGAGTTGGAGAAGTGTGGAGCCATACCGCGAATGAAGCTGCGAGGAAACAACACGGACGGGAATAACCGCCGCCGTTTTATTTCCGACCCGCCGGTGGAAGACTTCGCGCCGGAGGTGCGGTTTGATGGGGAGGATGATCACCTGCGGCGTTTGGCGCGGCTGGTGTGCATGGCGGCATCGGTGCTTGTGCCTGACGGTAGCCTCGAGGCGTTTGACAACACCATAGATGAATACCGCCGCTACGCCCTGCACTACCCCGACTATCACGCAGCGTATGAGGGACTGGACCCCCGCACGCTCCGGCGTGATAAGCAGGCAGTGCGGCAGGTGCTGCTGCTCTGGAAAGACTACGACGCCCGGCGTATGCAGCGTGACGAGGATGTAGAGGAGGAACTCACAGCGGATTTTCTGGCACGGCTCAAGAATTTGTAGGTGTGTAGCTGGCACACCTGTTCTTTAATTACAGCGTGGTCATTTCTGCACCGTCGCAACCGGATCACCTGCATTCTGCGGTTGGTTACGAACGCCAAATAATGTGTAAATTATAGGTTGATTTTTACCTATATACAGGTATAATAAGCATAGGAGGTGTTCACCATGACCATTGATACAAAGACGATCGTTTCGGTCACCGAAGCGAATCAGAACTTCTCGCGGGTAACGCGCATTGCCGAGAAAAACGGGCAAGCAGTGATTTTCAAGAACAATAAGCCCAAATATATGCTGGTGGATCTGGATGTGTCCCCCATGATCGATATGACCGATGATGAGAAGATCGACGTTGTGGCGGCGCGCATCCTGAAAAAGTATAAGCCCGCATTTATGGAGCTTGCAAAATGATCAAGTTTTCGAAAGATAAGGTGTTGCTGCTCCACAAGCTCATCGCCCAGGAAACAGGCGGCAGTATCGGTGTCCGGGATGAAGCCCTGCTGGATTCCGCATTGGAGAACGCCTTTGCCGGCTTTGACGGGCAGGAGTTCTATCCTACCAAGGAGGAAAAGGGCGCACGGCTCGGCTATACGCTCATCTCCAACCACGCTTTTGTGGACGGCAACAAGCGCATCGGTATGTACGTTATGCTGACATTTCTGGAAGTGAACGGGATACACATGGAGTGTACCAATGAGGAGGTTGTGGAGGTCGGATTATCCGTTGCCTCCGGCACAATGGACTATGACGCGCTTCTCCAATGGGTGCGCGACCACAGGATTTGACTGTTTTGAAGGAAGTCGATAGGCGGCACGCCTATTCTTTAATTACAGCGTGGTCATTTCTGCACCTTCGCAGGGCTTGACCCAAACCGTGACCCAAAAGCAGAGAGGTCAGGAAAGCGCCGGAGAGGGGCGGATGGCATCATCCGTCCCTCTCCGGCTGTTTTTTGTGGGCTACATGGTCTGGCTGATGACGCTGCCGATGGTGTCGGCGGCGTCACGCTTCATCCCCTCCGTGGCGTGGGTGTAGGTGCTGAGGGTAAAGCCCGCGTCGTAGTGGCCCAGCGCACCGGACAGCGTCTTGACGTCCACGCCGTACTTGAGGGACAGCGTGGCGAAGGTGTGTCTGAGGTCGTGAAACCTGATGTGCTCCGCGCCGATGGCCTTCAGGATCTTCTCATGGGTGTGCCGGAAGGAATCCGGGTCGAACATGGTGCCGGTCTTGGGCGACACAAACAGGTAGGGACTGTGTGGGTGCTTTGCGTGCTCCTCTACCGGCAAGAACACTGGCAGCCTGACCGACATCCAAAAACCAAGCTGTGATCCACCTAAGACCAGTAACCACCAAGGGAGGGACTTCCGTCCCTCCCTTGGTGGTTGTCCAGCAGTTTGCCGCAATCGGGGCGGGCTTATGCCGGCAGGTTGATATGACCGATTATATCCAGCGCAGAGAGATCAACGCTTTCCACATATGCTTTGATCTCGTCATCGCCGAGAGAGTCACCCGGCTGAGAAATCAGACTGATAAATGCGTTCTCGCCGTTGTACAGCACGATGAACTGATGGCTGCCGGAGTAAACAGACACCGTCTCGCCACGCGCGGTGGTATACGACCATTCGTGGTATTCATGGGCGTCATCCAGAGAAAGGCAGTCGATGCTCATGCTTCCCTTTACCCGACGGTTTATGGCGATGGTGCAGAAGCTTTCCTCCTCGCCGCCCGTACACCAATCATCCCCGAAGGAGAAGGAACCGTCGTTCCATACCCGATATTCAGGGATACTCTTCCGTGACGGGCTTTCCGGCGTCAAAAAGCCGTCGCTGCCGATGATCTCGCAAAGGCTCGCATATCCGGAGCCTTCGTATAGATCGTCCCACGGCTTGAGAGCATATTTTTCACTGATCTCAAGGAACTTGTTGACCAGCGTTTCCGTGTAAAGGCCGTTGTAGAGCCTTCGATGGGCTTCGCCCCAGTCGCCCAGAGGCTGGTGCAGCGCATCTCCGTTATAGCCGTTTGCTTCGTAGGTGCTGAGGAAGGCGTTGAACTCGCGGGAGGCCTCGTATTCGGGGGAGCCGATGCAGCCCTGCATGCTGATGGTCATTCCGTCAGCCAGCTTTTTGCCTGCATATTCACCGTTCACATAGCTGTCGGAAACGATCTGGCGGCCCATCACAGCGTCTCTGATACCAAACAGATTCACCGCGTAGGCCCCCACGCACATGGCGCACAAAAGCGCTATGACAGCCGCCGCCACCAGTACCGATCTTCTGACAGTTCTCTTTTTATGAATCGTATAGTTTTCCATGTTCATAATCTCCTTTTCGGCATCAGATGCCTCAACCGTCTGCATCAGGTCGATGGCATCCAGTATAAACTTCGGATCAATATTGTTGAACCCGGACAGAAAGTCAAACGATGTCATAGCAATCCCTCCTTAGATAAATATAGCCGTAATTTCTGCCTGGTTCGGAAAAGTGAGGTTTTTACTTTGCTTTGTGAACACTTGAACCTCAAGGCAATGTCCGCTATGGAAGCAAAGAACCAGTAGCGACACACAAAGATATTTCGGTCGTCTGCTGAGAGTGTGCAAAGAAATTGATTGACCGCCGCGGCAAACTCCTTCCTCTCGCATTCCGCTTCCACGGAATCACCGGAAGCGATGGTGTCCTTCAGCTCGTCCAATACAAGATCAAACTCACCGCCGCCGCGTTTCCGGGCGTACTGCTCCCGCAACTTCATCAGGCTGAGATTTCTGACAATGGCTGCCGCAAAAGCCTGAAAACACGTTGGCCGCTGTGGGGGAATGCTGTTCCATAGGGCCATGTATGTATCAGACACGCATTCTTCCGCGTCCTGCGCGTTGGATAGGATATTGAGAGAAATTTTCGTGCAAAGCCTGCCGTACTTTTCATCGGTACGGGAGATGGCCTCCTGACTTCGCTGCCAGTATAGATCAATGATTCTTTCGTCTTCCATGACGGCCTCCTTTAAGAGCTCTCACCCAGTAAGTTGCAAAAAGCGGTGGACAGGTTACAGCTTTTTCAACGGTGAATGTGGCAGCGCAAAACGCCCGAGGATAAACGGTGTCATCGTCATATTTTAGCGCCTTTCCGTCCGACAGGCAAGGAGAGGTACCGCAGCGCCGCAGACAAGGGTGCGATCCAGGTCATCGCCGGCCACCGGGGCTGGCGCGGCGCGGATTACTTCCGGCATATCGACCGCTTGCAGGCGGGCGATACTGTTACGCTGACAAACCTGTGGGAAACGCTGACATATACGGTGACCGACATTCAGATCATCCAGCCCCACGAGGTGGACAAGATCAAAATCCAGCAAGGGCGCGACCTGCTGACGCTGCTGACCTGCCACCCCTATGCCAGCGGCGGGCGGCAGCGGTTTGTGGTGTACTGCGAGAGAACGGAGGTGAGATAACTATAAGTATTTTTGGCAAGGTGACCTTCGTAGGGGACGATGATATCTTCTACGACGATGCCGGCGACTTTTTGGACTGCATCCGGGAGGAGCTGCCCTATCGGGACACCACAGGGTTTCGCTATGAAGTCCTGACAGACGATCCCGCTGTCCGCAAGGCAGCAGATGACATCCTGTTTGACTTTCTTGGTGAGGAAAACCCCTGTGAGCTGGAAGACTACACACAGACGATGGGAGGAATTTAGCATGAACGTAAATTGGGAGATGCTGGCGTTCCTGCGGAAGCAGTACCCTGTGGGTACACGCATCCGGCTGGACTCCATGCAGGATCCGTACGCACCGGTGGAGGCTGGCACGACGGGGAAACTGGACTACATCGATGACGCCGGGCAGTTCCATATGAAATGGGACAACGGGCGGGCACTGGCGCTCATCCCCGGCGTGGACAGCTTTACCGTTTTACCGCCCGAGCTCAGCATGACGAAGCTATATAGGTGGCCAGCTCGCCGGTGCTTAAGTGCAGAGAGAATATCTCGTTGGGCAGTGGTGTGAAGTTTTTCGTTTTGTTGTTTTGTAAGTTCAATAGACACCTCCGATTTTTGTTGACATGGCTGCGCGGATGATGTAGACTAATTGCAATATTGGTTAGACATTTAGCTTGAGTCTATGATAACAGAGGCGGCATATCCTGTCAATGCTGTCAATAAATATTTACAATTAGTCCATAATTGGAGGGTGTTATGTGGTACTGTAAAATGTATTTCCCCGGAAGGCATGAGGTCATCGAGAGCGACGCTTTCGGCACGCAGGGAGCACCGTCGCAGCGAAAGGCATTTCCTTTTTTAGAGTCGCTGCTGTCCTTCACGGAACTGGACATTGGGAAGGTTGCCGTCGCGCTGCGGTGCATCTCCGATGACTTGGAGAGCCTCGACCGTGAGCGTGTGACCAGCGCCATGGTCAGGCTGGGAGCGCTGGCGGAGATGCAAAGTTTCTTTCGCGTGCTGTATGCCAAGTGGTTCTACTTCCGTTCCGTGGGCTTCGAGAACACCGAGGCTACGGTATCGGGCGCATTGGACGAGCTGCGGTCACTGCCGGAGGAGCTGCCGCTGTACCAAAAGCAGATCCAGCGGTTCTTTGAGTTGGTACTGGATATAGACAAAGCCGGGCGCGAGCCTAGCCGGCAAGTCATGCGGTACTATCACTTCGACCAGCCTGACCAGCCCAGCGACCCGGAGTTGTTCCCGTTCCGTCTGCTGACCACGCGCTTCGAGCCGGTGGATGGTGACGCTTGTGCGCCGGTGCTATATACGAATACAGTGGCGGATATGATCAGCTATTCTTTGCAGACTTGCGTGGAGCGCAATATCACCGTGCGTCGCTGCAAAAACTGCGGGCGGTACTTTGCCCAGACAGGCCGCGTCAGCGCGGAGTACTGCGACCGCACACCACTCGACGGTCAGTCCAGCTGCCGCGCGATGGGCGCATTCCAGCAGTGGACGCTGAAGCAGGCGGACGACCCGGTGTTCAAGGTTTATCGCAGGGAGTACAAACGCCGCTTTGCGTGGATCAAGGCCGGTCGTATCAGCGACAGCGAGTTTTATGCGTGGAGCGAGCAGGCCAGAGAGCAGAAAAAGAAATGCGACGACGGAATCATCACTGTGGAGGAATTCCAGCGGTGGCTGAAGGAGTCATAAGCAAGCAGAGGGCAGACCGTAGGCTCAGTTGAAAGAGGGTGCTTTACAAAAGACAGCAGCCTGCGGTATTCGCAGGCTGCTGCAAGGAGAGTGTTGGCGGTCAACCTTGAAAATCAAGGATGCTAACCGCTTGTATGGAATTTATCAATCCTTGTCGGGACGTGCCTCAACATCATCGTAGCTGAGATAGCCGCCGGGATACTCGGCATTCTTCATGCACTCAGCCCAAACATCCCACCATTTGTTGGGAGATGTCTTGTTGGCAAACCACTTGGGATCCACCTTAATAACCGCAACAGCAATCTCCATACCAATGCGGGCATCCGCGTTAGACAGAGGCATTCCCGGTTCGGCATCGCCCTGACCATGAGGATCAATGCAGTAGAAGCAGGTGAGGTCGGGTACCGTCATCAGAGGCTTCGCCACACCCTCAACAAGGCGGTTCAGCACAAGGTTCTCATTTTGGAAAGTGATTCTGAACTCTTCCTCGTTATAGCCCTTGCGGTCATCCCGGACAGTCATCGTTCCATAGTCAAAACCTCCGTGAGTGTTTGTCTGGATGTCCATGACCTTACCCTTGCAGATGATCTTGACATCCATCCCCAAATCATTGGCCAACACTTCGAAACGCTTATTCACCGGCGCATCCGCTCTGCGCATAATCGCACCAATCTTCTGGCTCAGAGAGATAGTATTCGTGCAAATTCGGTTTTCGATATCGTTCTTGTCAATGAGCCAACCGGAAATACCGACCATATTGCCGAAAGCCGCACTGATGTTGCGCCCAATTTTTTCCGCAGTAGGTGCATCCAGCGGATCTTTTGTTTCGATGGTGATCTTATCATTGGTGCCGTTTGCCAAGCCCAGCGGAGACGTCGGGCAATCATTAACATTCAGCAGCAGTGTTTCCAGTGCAGGAACGGCTCGGCCTGCACCGTCACAATCGATGGTGGGAAGCCCGGTCTTCAATGACAAAAGCAGCGGGAAGAAGGTGGAAAAACCGCCCAATTCTACGGGATAATTATATCCCAACTTCTTCCCGTCGCGAGCGGCGAGATCCTGCAGAACCGCAAATGCATTCGCCGCCCACTGGGAAAAGTCCACACCTGCGATAGCTGCGGGTGCGCCCATGCCCGCTGTCGCAGCGGCATATGTACCATCCGGCATATCGGAGGCATCTATCATCTCCACGCTCAAGGTCTTGCCAGGATGATCCTTTTTGTAGGATTCCAGCAACATCATACCACTAGAAATAGAGCCGCCGCCTCCGCCGCCCATCAGCGTAGCACCCCAGATAATGTCTCGCATGTTCTCTTCATTCAGATACGTTTTAGCCATGATGTATACTTCCTTTCTATTTTAAATTGGTTTTCAGTCAGTTTACCGCTGGGGAGGGCACATATAGGTGATGCGGCTTTGCTTCAAGCCCATCTTGGCGGACAGCTCCAGCAGCATAACCGCTGCCTGCGCTGCCTCGATGACCGGGATATCATACCCCTTTAATAGCAGGCCAGCCTGTACGTCTTCGGCAACATCCACCATGGCCGTGCAGCCCAATGCCACTGCCTGTGCACCGTCCGTGGTGATCGCATTGATGGCTTCCTCTATGAGTGCTTTTACGAGGCGGTCATGTTGCTGCAGTTCTTCCACGGGAATGTCGATGCTGCGGACGCAGCAGACTCGACCCTCCAAGTGAGATTTCGCGACCTCGCCTTCGATCATAGGCAGAACATTTTTCATCACGGAAATGATGGCGATTTTGTCAGCCAGCCCCAGGGCGAGATGCATTGCGGGTTCAAAGCCACCAAACACGGGGATATTCACTAACTCGCGTGCGGCTTTGACAGCCGGGTCACCGAAGCAGTTGATGAATATTCCATCACAACCCTCCGCTTCAGCTTCCTTGCATAGGCGAAGTACATCCGGGCCTGCCATAGCTTCGTCATACTCACATTCAATAGACGGTGTACCAACCTTGATCTGGGAAGTACTTAGTTCCGTGTCGGGTGACAGGTACTTGCGAATGTACTTGATCATCTCAGGAGTGATGACCGGGCCAGTAACTGGAATGATATTCTTGATTTTCATAGTTTGTCCCTCCATGTAAAATCACGTTGTTGGCTTTATGCACTAACACCCTTCTTCACAGGGGAAATACTGCCGACCTCATCCTCTACATAATCCGGACCGACGTAGATCTTATCGCTGTTTTTGAAGATTAAAGAGAGCACCAGATAAACCACGGCCGTGGTTACAATGGAATTGATGGCAGCAATGCCCCAATGCACCGTAAAGCCAACCGCCCCCCCGGCGATCCATGCGATCAGGGCCAACACATTGCAGAAGTGGTGCTTTACGCCTTCGCCATAGTGGTATTCGCCCTTACGAATGATGAAGTAATCCACAATGACGATACCTGCCACCGGAGGGATGGCCGTGCCGAGATAGCCGAGAAAGGTTAGGAAGTAGTTGGTAATGCCTAAGGAGCTCAGAACAATGCCCACCACACCGAAAATACCCGTCAGTATATGCTTGTTGGCGCGGGGGAGGATCGTGGTCAGTGCCAATGTGCCAAAGTAGAGGTTGCCATCGTTGGAGGTCCACTGTGCGAACACCAGTATCAGGAGTGCCCAGTAGCCGAGGATCTGCAGCAGTGCGGTAGGCACATCACCCGTTCCGCAGGCCGCGCAGGTGATGTAGCCGGCCATGGTCATAAATACATTGGCAATCAAAAAGCCACCCACGGAACCCCATGTAGAGGCCTTTCGGCTTTTGCCCATTCGTGAAAAATCCGGCTGCAGACAGGCACCAAAAGCATAGCCGCCCACAACTGCCACCACAGCGGTGGGAATGGTCATGCCGGTATAGCCGATGGTGATGCCGTTAAAAGCCTCCAACGAGCCGATTTTGACAATTGCCAAAATGCAGGAAAGCACACACATGACCAGAATAAGTGGACTTGCCCAGTTGGACAACCACTCAATGCCCTTATAGCCGATCAAGGCGGTAGTCATCATCAGAATACCGCCCCAAACGCCGGCAACGGTCTGGCTTGTGATCCAGCCGCCGGCCGGAAACATGGCGTGAATTGTTGCGCCGAAGAAGGTGGCTTGGTAGCCAAAGAAGCCCACAGCTACCAGCAGCAGCATTAACGATACGATGTAGGAGCCGATCGTACCAAAAGACTCTCTCAGCAGCATGGACAGGCCAACGCCGGTCTTCGTGCCGACCCAACTCAAAAAGCCGCCCAGTACTGCCAAAATGATAGAGCCAATGACCGTGGCGATAAACGCCTGCGTCAGTGTCAAGCCGCCTACCATTCCGGCACCGATGTAAATGCCGGACAGCGCGATGATTTGTCCCACCAATGTGGCAACAACGCCGTAATTACTGCGCCGGTACTCTGTGGGAACAGGTGCGGTAGACCAGTCATTCTTCACTAAGTATGCGATTCGTTTTTCTTGATCCATTGTGTCATCCTCCTTACATGTGATTTCTCTTTTTGTTGAAAGAAGTTCTCCCTGCTTTTATTGTACTTTTTGTGGTGAAAAAGTTCTTCATCTGTAAAGAGGAAAAAGTGACCCGTAATTTGTCTGTATAGCCGAAAACGAGAATGCTGTTGTGAATCTTGCACAAAAATGCGGCTCCCAATTTTGGGAGCCGCATTTTTGCCCGCATAGGGAAAGGTGAAGAGGAACTGTGCTATGCCAGCTTTTCCAGTATACGTATAACAAGCTCTGCTGTTACGCGTATACTCTCTATGTCGCAGGATTCATCGGGAGAATGGACATCTGTGAGAGAAGGACCTATGGCGATCATATCCAAGTCGGGGTTCTTTTCAAAGAATGCACCACACTCCAATCCGCCGTGTACGGGTTCAACAACCATATTCCGCCCTGTCAACTCGGAATACACCTCGCAAGCCAGCGGAACCAATTCGCTGTGAGGATTTACCGCCCATGCCGGCACATGATCCCCTTGTGTATAGGTAAAGCCGAACGCCTCTGCAATGAGACGGGATGCGCGAAGCATCTCCTCTGCTCGGTATGCCACGCAGCTTCGTTCCATCGCTTCCAATGTGATCGTCTGATCATCTATTTTGAGGAATCCCAAGTTCTGGGAGCTCTCAGTTAGAGTCGTTACAAAGGGGCTCATTGTGTTAATGTTGTTGGGAAGTGTATTCAAAAGAGATATCAAGGCTCTGCCGATTTCGGGGTGTAAAACCTGTGAAGGGGCTTTTTCATCGTTGATAGTCAACGCATAACTGTGTTCAATGTCACCAAAAGCCGCCGCAAAATCCTTTTTATATGCGCTTAAGAGCTCCTTCGCTTGGCCTTTACTTCCTGCCGGGATTGTAATAACTGCTTCCGCCTGTGCCGGGATAGCGTTCTTCGCTTGACCGCCGTGGAAATCAGCGATTTTGATGGGTATCCCCGCCTCTGCTATTCTGCTTAGAGCTGTGGCCAAGCATACCAACGCATTTGCCCGACCAAGGTTGATCCCAACGCCGGAGTGTCCGCCCAGCAATCCCTTCAGCGTAATTTTTACAGCATGATCGTCAGCAGATGGTGCTGTCCACTCTGCTTTTCGCGTAAAGCTGAGAAAGTCGCCGCCAGCCGCTGAATTGCAAAGAGAACCCAGCCATTCCCAGTCCAAATTGATCAGATAGGCACCGTCTAAATATTTGTCAGGCATGGCAATAGACGACATACCGTCCTCCTCGTTTACGGTAAGAATGACACGCAGCGGTCCGTGCACAAGTGACTCGTCCTGCAGCAGGTACAGGGCCAAAGCCACGCCAATCCCATCGTCTGCGCCCAGGCTTGTTCCTTTCGCCCGAAGAGTTTTCCCATCATTTATTACTTTGATTGGATCCTTCAAAGGATCGAAAGGCACGCCCTCAGCGGCTACGCAAACCATATCCATGTGTGCTTGAATAATCACCAATGGTGCACGCTCATGACCGGGCGCAGCTGGCTTGTCGATAATAACATCGCCAATAGCATCCTGTTCCACGGTGAGCCCACGCTTTTGGGCCCATTCCACCAAATACGCGCCGATTTTCTCCTCGTGATGGGATGGACGAGGGATCTCGGCGATTGCCATGAATTCTTTCAGAGTAATCTCTAATGCACTTGATTTCATTGCGAGGCCACCTTTCATTAAAATATATCTAAAGTATACGACTTTCGCTCCCATTTGTATTTGCCTTTTCCGACAGTTTTTTGTGCCAAAAATAATCGAAAACATTTAAAGTTCCATGCCGTGAAGGTTTCATGACATGGAACTATTTATCAGTATTTTATATTATTGCGAGCATGAAGCAGCCGATTCAATGCTAATGCTTTGTATAGTGAGTACACTCCCGGCATTTCAGCGATATCGTATCCCAGTTTTCGCTTGATATTGTTTAACCGATATTTCACCGTACTTTCGTGAACATGCAGATACTTCGCAGTTGCTGCAATATTTTTGTCTGCATCGATCAAATAGGCGGACAATGTATCAATCGCCGTCTTTTCGTCGCGCCCCTGCAACGGTTTAAGGGTAAGGCGATATTTTTCCGGCAGAACCGTTGCCCTGTGAAGGGTGTCATGGCAATTTCCGGCAAAGCTGAGCTCTCGTTGCGTAAGCACCGTTTTATGCGCGTAGATAGCGCAGGCTGTGGGGAAGTATTCTTCTAAGAGTAGATACGCTCTCTTTGCATCGGTAATAGAGTCCAGGGCACCGCACCAGGTCAATATCATTCCCGGGTATTGCTCCTGCAGATATTTTGTGAGGCTTTCACATAGGTCCTTGTCAAACTCCAAATACTTGTCGTCATTCATGAAAGCCACCACGCTGTTGTCGAAGGTGTCAACGATTCCTGTTTTTCTGTTTGCCCGCAGATGCTTTTTGATTTCGTATTTGATATTTGCCCTATCCGCGCTGCCATAGGTATACTTTTCTGCCGGCGAAGGGCAGATGACCCACATGATACGCAGCGGATGGAGATCCAAACGCATTGAATTTGCAAACCGATATACTTCATCGGCGGGCTCGACCAGAACCATACGAACAAGATCATCCTGTGTTTTTTTCCGCAGATCGTCATCCCAAATGTCGTATGATGACTGCAGTACCTCCGATGCCTGCAAGAGCTTTGTGTCCTCGGTTGTCCCCGCTGCCATGATAGAGAATAAAGTGAAGCGGCTTTTCATTTTCGTAGCAAAAGAGTTTTTGCATATTACATAATTGCAGTCTTTCCAAAGGAAGGTGACGGGAAAATCATCAGACTCGTCTATGTGGTCGTACACGCTGTTACGGAACTCCTCGTTTATAGACATCGGCCAAGGCGCAAAGCCACACTCCTTTCCGTCTTCGTCAACCAACAAAAATGTATATTGGCATCGGTCGCTTAGCAGCCGCAGGATGCCGCTGATACTGCGCTGCTGCTCTCGCATCATGGAAATCTGCCGCAGCAGTTGGGTGGCAAAGCGGGTCTCATTCTGCTGATCTCGGAAGATGTGCATCAGGACCTCTGTGATAACATCGCTATAACGCAGCGAGTAGTCGTTGCGGGGCATAACAATGAGTGGAAAATCCAGCTCGTTTGCAACCTGAACGAGCTTTTGGTCTACATTTTCCATGTAGTAGCCCACATAGTAAAGAACGATGGCCGCCTCGCCCACCGCATGGAGCCTGCGAATGGCCTCGCATTGCGCGTCCACATCATCTTTGATTGAAATAAACGCAGTCAGAATAATCTCGTTCCCCAAAAAGAGGGGGTTGGCCATAGCAAACGTTTTGGCATACTCCAGCACGGATACGGTAGAAACGTATTGGTCTAACCCTGCGTGTCCTGCCAGTACCTCCGCATTCCGCAAAGACGGCAGTTTCAAGCAATCTCTAACTGTAATACTCATCGTACTGCACCATCCAATCTTAGTACACTGCATTTTACTTGCCAGTTCGTGTATGCTTTACGTTGCTTTTTGCATGCCACATTCAATTGGCAATAATAGCACTCGTTTATTATGATAGGGCCGCCAATAACAGCCAACAGTGCTAATATTACCACCAACGACCACCTGATTAGTGACTTCTTCATAGAATCACCCCCAATTATACTGGTCAAAATTGCCGCGGAAAAAATGCCCTGCCTTTCGGCAGGGCATTCGTTCTCGTATCTACGCCGCCGAAGTTTACAACACACAACAGCGTTGTATTTTATAATAGCACATTTTGCTGCGGTAGGCAAGAAGTTAGTAAATGTGTACAGAGTTTAGTTGGTTCATGTATCAGCACAGACCTTTAACCTGATTTTGCTTACGATGTTGTTGCTTTTGAAAGGTGGATTGCTTGCAATTACCCCTGTATAGAGTATATACTTAAAAATAAGAGAATTCGACGACCAACGCGGATACGAAAGAGAGACAGTGATCATGACGGTGGAGCCGAAACGACAGAAGCGCCCATACAGTTACTACGAAAAGACCATCAACGAATACAGCTATCGTTCTATGGAGCGAGTGAGCAAAACATGCCCGGAGAAGGTCGAGGCACTTTTGCTCCGGTTTCCGTTTGATGATTCTCAAGACAAACAGCTCCGGCGGGCATTGCGTCGATGCCGCATCTATCCGGGGCAAGGGTGTTATGATGATTGCTACAGTGCGGGAATGCAGGCGTACTTGTATAGCATTCATCGCTGCGCCCTGATGGGTTATACAAATGTGATCGGATACATTGCCAAGATGCAGAGAATTTATTTGATTTGCGCAATCGTTGTTTATCGAGATACGGCATATCTGTGTAAAGAGCATGGGCTTAGAGAAACGCGCCTTGAACAGGTGGGGTATGTGATCGTGTAGAAATTCTTAGCCTATTTCGTTCTGTATCTAAATCCTACATCGTTTCCCATCTGTGACAACATATGTGGAATATAAGGTTTGCGAAAGGGGTTTTGATAGTGAATTGCGGCATGGCTCGCCGACAGGGGCGGATGCGAAACACGGCATATCTGCTGTGCTACTTGCTGACGCTGCTATTGGTGTAGACGATACTGCTCCAACCATCTGATGCGCGGGTACTTGGACTGACTCGCCTTACCGTCGTACTACTGCATTTTTCTCCGGTGGAGATACTGCTTGCTGGCTCTTGCCATGCAGTACATTAGCCGGGAGCAAAGCGAGGCCACATCACCGAATGGTACTGGAGATTGGACGCTCTTTCGCCGCATCTATCTGCCTCAGGTGAAGGACACCACCCATGTTGCGGGAAGGCTGGCCTTTCCGAAACAGTGAGGCATGGTGGAGTTGCCGCGGATACTGCTGTCAGGCGAAAGCAAGCAGCCCCTGTCCATTCCCCTGATTTGCGCAACCTTCGCCGCCCCATACGCTTGAGCCGCCTTATATCTGCTGTCTGTGATAGTCGTGGTGGTGATAACGACCATATGTACACAAATCATGTATAAAGAAGGGTATACCGGGATTCTTTGATTACAGCGTGGTCATTTTTGCGCCGCCACACGCAGACACCGCAGAACTTGCATTTTGTGCAATAATGGGTATAATAAGAATAGAAATACTTGGCGGGGAGGAATGTGTATGGTCTATACGATAGATGACCTGCAGCGTATTATTGCGCCTATCGCAGAGCAGTACGGACTGCGGGCCGTGTATGTCTTTGGCTCCTACGCCCGCAGAGAGGCCAATGCCGACAGTGATATTGATCTGCTGGTCGATTTGACCGGCACAAATATCCGGTCGCTGTTTGCGCTTGGAAGTGTATACTGCGACTTGGAATCTGCATTGGGAAAAAGTATCGATCTTATTCCTGTAAGCGCATTGGAGCAGACCAGCAAGAGTACGTCTGACGATCTATTCCGCAATGCTGTCCAAACAGAAAGGGTACGAATTTATGATGCAGCAAGCTGACAGACAACGCCTTACTCACATTTACGAATACTGTGTTTCTATTGAGAAGGCCATTCAGCACTTCGGAAGCGACTTCCAGTCGTTTGATAGCGATGAAGATTTCCAACATTCACTGTCATTCTGCTTGCTGCAGAACGGGGAACTGGGCGGTGGTTTATCTGAGGAGTATCGCCGTGAGACAGCCAACCGTGTGCAGTAGGGGCCGATGAAAGCCATGCGAAATATGGTTGCCCACGGTTATGGCAAAATGGATCGCCGGATTATTTGGGAGACAGTGACGACGGATATTCCCGCGTTAAAGGCTTTTTGCGAGGAACAATTGAACATTTGAGACTTTTCTGTAATACGGAAAACAGGAATGTATTTTCCACAAGGGGGCGGCATCGTCAGGAGATGATTTCTCTAAACGAACAATATGTTTCTCAACGCTGTGATTTTGGTTGCAATTTATCCAGGTATTTGATAGACTAGTTTTAAGACTGTTAGGTTGTTTTCTCATTCTTTCGGGTTAAGGAGCAGGCATGTATCAATTTAGAGATCCGATTCATGGGTTTATTCCGGTTAGCGAAGAGGAGTTGTGCATAATCAATTCTCCTCCGTTTCAGCGATTACGAAATATACATCAACTTGCAACGACATATTTGGTTTACCACGGTGCAGAGCATACTCGTTTCGGCCATTCAGTAGGCGTAATGCACTTGACTTCTCGCGTTTTTGATTCCGTTACGGCAAAAGTGCCGCATCTTTTTTCTGAAGACGATGATGAGAATTCTCGCAAGATCGTATGGTATCGACAACTATTACGCCTTGTTGGTCTGACGCATGACTTGGGGCATGCGCCTTTTTCCCATGCCTCAGAAGAACTGTTTGTTGGAGGAAAGGAACACGAAGACTTCACGAAGCTAATTATCTGCGAAACCGAGATTGCTGATTACATTAGAGCTATTGGGCAAAGATTTAAACTTGAATATGGTCCACAATATGATATTACACCTGAACTCGTTTGGATGATTTATGATGGCAAGGATGTTACAGATGATCGGTTCATCATGCCGGACTTCCTTTTCTTGAAGAGTTTTATGGATGGTGAACTCGACTGTGACAAAATGGATTATTTGTTGCGGGACTCGAAGTACTGTGGTGTTTCCTATGGAAAGTATGATTTGGCGCGCTTTGTGTCTACGTTAACTGCGTATAAGCAGGACAATACACTTCAACTTGCGATTGAACGGGGTGGTATTCAAGCGTTAGAGGAGTTTGTTTTAGCGCGATACTTTATGTTCATTCAAGTGTATTTTCATAAAACTCGTCGCTATCTTGACAAGGCTCTTGTTAATGGGCTGAAGGCAATTTTACCAGATGGGAAGTATCCTGAAAACGTTGAAGAATATCTCAAATGGGACGATGTTCGCGTTTTGCATTTATTTTCGGAGTCAGAAGATCCTGCTGTGTTGGCATTTAAATCCCGGAAAATAATGACGTGCGTACATGAGTCAAAAGCTCATGCCGAGAAATCAGAAAAGAAAACTGCTCGTCTAATATTTAGCCTTTTGAGATCCGAATATGGAGACAGAGTCCTGTTTGACAGTGTGGATAAAGCTGCGCACAAGCTTACGCCTTTTTTGCTGGAACCGCATGACGATAGTGGAAAAGGAATTATGATTATTGACGAAAAGACGTGTGATGTTAAAAACATTATGGAAGAATCTATTATTTTGGAATCTATTGTTCACCCTATAAGTATTAGTCGAATATATGCGGAAAAAGAGATTGCTCCTGAAGTTATAGCGAAGATTAAGGAGTATCAAGATTCGTAAGCGTAGCAGATACAGGAGGAGAAAAATGGTCAACAGTAAAGCAATTGTGAATATTGTCGGCAGAATAACCAATAGTGGATCTGCCCCTTGTAAGAAAACGCTCCAAAAAATTGTTTTCCTAATTGAAGCAAAACATATTGAACTCGGCTGCGATTATGGAATTCATTTTTATGGCCCATACAGCGCCGATTTGGATTTTGCGGTACGTGAGCTTTGCGATGAGGACATACTGAAAATTGAATATACTCCGATGGAACATCTGATTTCTGTTGTAGACACAGACTACGCGGGCGGATTCAACGATGACAAAATAAACAGTGTGGTGGACGAATTCTCTAAAGATAGTCCTAGCGAACTTGAATTGCTTGCTACAGCGCTTTACGTCTATCTAAAAGCAAAAGATGTTTCTGCGGTGAAACAGGGTGTGATTAAGATTAAAGGCGAAAAGTATTCAGAGACCCGCATCGATGAGGCTATAAAGAGGCTAAAAAGAACTGGGTATATTACCGCATAGTTGAATATGACTATTGTAGTGAATGCCGCAATGATAATTTTGACCATACATCTTCTGACCCAAACCGTGACCCAAAAGCCGAAATGACGGGAGAGGGGCGGATGGCATCATCCGTCCCTCTCCGGCTGTTTTTTGTGGGCTACATGGTCTGGCTGATGACGCTGCCGATGTCCTTCAAGATCTTCTCATGGGTGTGGCGGAAGGAGTCCGGGTCGAACATAGTGCCGGTCTTGGGCGATACGAACAGGTAGGGACTGTGTGGGTGCTTTGCGTGTTCCTCCACTGGTGCTGCCATTGTGGTGATAATAATAAACATCCAGACTCTTATCCGCCAACAAGAACAGCTTGCCATCTGCGTTTTGCAGCACACGCCACTTGATCGGCTCGGTCAGATAGTCGCCGTTTCCGTCACTGCTCTGCTTGTAATTGCCGAAATAGACGCTGCTCTTCTGTGCGCCTTTAATCTGTGCTACCGGATTGCTTTGTGCTGCTGGATCGCTTGTGGCATCCGCCGCAAATGCTACTGTCGGCACCATCGTCAGCACCATTGATCGGCCTGTGATTGGCCTTTGCAGCACGAGCAGATGCGAATAGGCGTTGCCATGGCGAAATCCTACCAAAATGCGAAGTAAGGCCCCCGGGAATTACCCGGGGGCCTTCACGGTTATCGTATATATTTGGAGGATGAAAAATCGGATTTTATTCATCCTATGTCGTAGGCACTGCATCAAAAGAATTCAATCGTAAGGCGGAACACCGCATAAGCCAGCAAGTCTACTTTCAGGATATCCGTTTGGGGCCGATTACATCACGGACAGCATATTGTAGCGCTTCAGCAGCTGAACGTCCTCCCGGGAGATGCGCAGGTCCTGCAGAAACTCCGGTGTCTCCGGCTGGATGCTCTTGGACAGAAATACCTTGGTGGAGGTAGGCATAATGGGTCGGCAGGAGATGCCGAAGCCCAGCCCCCACTTTGTTCCGGCGTTCAGATAGGAGGCGGGCAGACAGAGGAGATAGACGTCCATCTCCGTGTCCTGATTGTGGGTAACGATGTTGCTGAGGGCATCGTAGTGGCTCAGCGTACCCAGATAGGTGTTTTCACAGTTCCGGTACTGCTGATAGTCCTGAAAGTTCATGTACAGCGCTATGTCATAGGCGTTGGCGCCGGTCTTGGCCCGGATATCGATGACGCTGCGGACCAGACTGTTGTTCCGGCCGTCGAAATAGTACATATACAGCCGGTCAACGCCGCGGAAGAAGGCGGGCACGCTGTCGGCCATCAGATCTTCCACGGGCAGCGGGGCACAGTACAGCAGCTTTTCCGGCGGCACACCCAGGGCGGCCGCTACCTCGTACAGCGTCACCACGTCCATGGCGATCTGCCCGCTTTCGTACTTGGATACGGTGGCCCCGGTTTTGTGGAGCAGCGCCGCCAGCTCCACGATCTTCATTCCGCGTTTCTTACGGTAGTATTTGATCTTCGCGCCGATCTCTTCTGTCAATGTCATGGCACTTTCCTCAAAATCAAGTTTTAGTGATTTGACCCTCTACTTTTCAGTATAGACGCTTTTCCCGGTCCGCGCAAGGGAAAATATAATTGTGAGGAAAGTTTTTCGCAAAATTCGTTCCTGGAAAGTAAGCAGCGGGCTTTGACGGGGCGCGCGGCGGCTGGTATTATAAAACCATAACAGGAAAGGAGCGATACACCATGACCTACAACTTCGACGAGATCATTGATCGGCGCAACACCAATTCCGAGAATGTAGAGGGCTGGCGGCCCTACATTTTCCACTGCGGGCCGGAGAGGGTGTTCCCCTACAAGGACGAGGAATTCATCCGGATGTGGGTGGCGGACATGGAGTTCGCTGTGGCGCCGGAGATCCTGCAGGCCATCACCGACCGGGTAGATCGGCGCATTTTGGGCTATACCCTGGTGTACGATAAGGGTTATTATGAGGCGCTGCGCGCCTGGTGCGAGAGTCGTTACGGCTGGTCCTTCCCCAAGGAGCAGCTGACGTTCTCTCCCGGCGTCATCCCGGCGCTGTACCAGCTGACGGAGGACCTGGTCAAGCCGCTGAACGGCAAGGTCCTGACCATGACGCCTGCCTACGGCTTTTTCCTCCACGCCTGTGAATACAACGGCGTTGAGCTGGTGACCTCGCCCCTGCGGGAGGAGGGCGGCCGCTTCTCCGTGGACTGGGAGGACCTTGAGGCGAAGGCCGCCGATCCGGACGTGAAGCTGCTGATGCTCTGCAATCCCCACAACCCCACCGGCCGCATCTGGACCGAGGATGAGCTGCGCCGCATGGCGGCCATCATCGAAAAGTACCGGCTGTGGGTGGTGTCCGACGAGATCCACTGCGACCTGATCCGCGCCGGCTTGCACCATACCCCTATGGGCAAGATCATGCCGGACTATGACCGGCTCATCACCTGTATGTCTGCCAGCAAGACCTTTAATCTGGCGGGCCTGATGCACTCCAATATTATCATCCGCGACGCGGAGGAGCGTGCCCGCTTCCAGGACCGGGACAAGAACATCGGCGCGGTGAACCCGCTGTCCATCGTGGCCCACAAGGCGGCCTATGAGCACGGCGGCCCCTGGCTGGAGCAGCTGAAGGCCTATGTGGACGGCAACCTGGCCCTGGTGGATCAGTTCCTGAAGGAGAATATTCCCGGCGCGAAGTTCACCATTCCTGAGTCTACCTACTTCGCCTGGGTGGACCTGCGGGAGGTGCTGCCGGAGGTGGAGGACCTGCCGGACTTCTTCGCCAACAAGGCTGGTGTGCTGCTGGAGGGCGGCGACGGCCTGTTCGTGGGCAACGCCAGGGGGCATATCCGCCTGAATTTGGCCATGCCCCGTGCCACAGTGCAGATCGGTCTGGAGCGTATCGCCGAGGCCATCCGCAAGGAGAAGGCCGGCGCATAACGCCGCGGCCGAACGAATAGGCGTTGCACATCTCCTGCCTATCTGCTACAATGGCGGCAGTGTGCTGTGCGGGAGGGAAAACGCCTATGAAAAAAACGCTGGATTCCAACGCGATCAAGCTCGTCGCCATCGCGGCCATGACCGTCGACCATGTGGCCTGGTGGCTGTTTCCCGGCTATCCCCGGGCGGTGCTGCCACTGGCGATGCATATCATCGGTCGGCTGACCTGTCCCATCATGTGCTACTTTGTGGCGGAGGGCTATCACCACACCCGGGATATCCGGAAATACACGGCGCGGATGTTCCTGTTCGCGGTCATATCCCACTTCGCCTATGTGTTCGCGTCGGCGGATTTTGCCGGCTGGCGGTCGTTTATCCCGTTTTCCTCCGGCAGAGTGCTGAACCAGACCAGCGTCATGTGGTCGCTGGCATGGGGGCTGGTGATGCTGCGGGTGGTCCATGACCGGCGGCTCCGCCCGGCGGTGCAGGTGGCGCTGATCCTGCTGATCTGCCTGGTCAGCTTCCCGGCGGACTGGAGCTGTATCGCCGCCCTGTGCATCATGGCCTTCGGTACCAATCGGGGAAAGCTGAAGACGCAGGCGCTGTGGATGATGTTCTATGTGGCGCTTTACGCGGTGGTGTACGCCCTGGCGCTGGACTGGGTCTACGGCCTGGTGCAGCTGGCGGTGGTGCTGGCCGTTCCCGTGCTGGCGCTGTATAACGGGCAGCGTGGGCCGTCGCCGCGGGTGAACACGGTGATGAAGTGGCTGTTCTACCTATACTACCCGGCGCACCTGGCCTTGATCGGCTGGCTGCAAATGCAATGAGACGCAGATACCCGGCACGCCTTCGGCGTGCCGGGTATCTTTTGTTGACGTGGTCGGTTTACAGCAAGGGACGCCAGGGCGTCTCTCTGACCAGTCGTATCATCTCCCGGGCGAAGATGCCCAGAGCGCTGTCCCGACGGTACAGCACCCGAAGCTCCCAGCTGAGCTCGGGGACGTCTATGGCGTAGAAAATAAGCTTTCGCAGAGTATCCGACGGTATCCGGCCAATGAAGTAGCTGGGGACGAAAGAGGCGCAGTTTTCCAGAGAGGCGACCAGCGTGTGGTTGATGACCGGATCGCCGCAGTGGATCAGCGTGTCGGGAATAATGCTGTAATGCTGGAAAAACCGGTGGGAGGAGGCGTAGATCATCTGATTTTTGTTGTACATACAGTACTGAAACGGCGGCAGGTCCTCCACCGCCGGCGGCTTCGGCATCGGGCTCTCCATCGCCCGGAGCATTGCCGAGGGCCATCGCGGCGCCATCTCCGCCCGCACGGAGGGCGATACCATCACCTTTACCGCCCTGCTGAAATAAACGGGACGGGGCCGTCAGGCCCCGTCCCGTACTTTTCTGCGTTAATTCTGATAGTGTACCCGCCACGCCGTGTCCAGCGGCTGGCAGGCGAGCGCCGTGCCGTCCAGGTCGGCGCGGTGCATATCCACGGCGCACAGCTGGGCGGCGTCGTAGGTGGTGTAGTAATACACCCCGGTGTCGGCATTGCAGCAGCTGGTATACAGCGTCAGCTCGCACGCGCCGTCCTCCAGCACGCAGCAGCCCCGCTGCTGTGCCGCCGCGCCCAGAATGTGCAGGAGCTGGCTGACGCTCTCGGCCTCGCCGTCGCCGGAACGGCTGTTCAGCCGGGTAAAGGCCGTCCGTACAAAGCGGGAGGGGGAGGACAGGTCGCCGGGCAGACCCATGGCGCCCATGCCCCGGCTGTATGTCTCCAGCGGCAGGGCGGGGGAGAAGCGGTTTTCCGGCGGCTGGGGGGACAGCTGGGCGTAGTCGTTCAGCCGGAACAGCTGCATGGGGAAGGGCGGCTCGTTGGTCAGCACGCCCGCCGGGTCCTCATAGACCCGCAGGCCCTCCGCCGTCTGCTCTACCGCGAAGCACTGCTCCCGGTCCGCCAGCAGCCAGTGCAGCCGGGCCGGGGGCAGCCCCGGCAGAAAGGCGTCGTCGGTGATGCGGCTCTCCGCCAGCAGGTCCCGGGCCTCCGCCGCCGTGGCGCAGCGGCCCAGCAGCCAGGGGATCAGCTCGAACTGGGCCACGTTGGCCTTTCCCGGCGCGCAGGGGGCGTATACAGCACTGCGTACGAAGTTCAGCCCCGCCATGCACAGGCCCTTCTCGTTCACCGCGTCATAGTACAGGGGGTAGCCGTCCTGTACGGAGGCCATGCCGATCATGGCGTAGTGCCGCGTCAGGTCCGGCAGATGCCGCATGGGCAGGGGAAAGCGCCGGGGTGTGATGACCACCTGCTCGCCGAAGCCGCGCTCATAGTCCAGATTGCGCCCGAAATAGAAGCATTTTGTCTTGTATGTGGCCGCAGTGCACATGGGCCGGGACCTCCTTTTATTCGTTATCCGCCGGCTCGGCGGGGTACTGCCGCTTCAGGAAGGAGAGAAAATGCCGGACGGCGCTGTTAGCCGGGGGCGGTGTCTTCACCGCCGCGCCCAGCCGGCGTGACAGCGGCTCTGCCAGCGGGAGCACCCGCACCTGGCCCTCATAGCCCGCCAGAGAGAAGGCGGACAGCACCGACACGCCCAGCCCCGCCGCCACCATAGACAGTATGGCCGCGTCGTCCGACGCCGTGACCTCCAGCCGTGGTGCCTCCGGCGGCAGCAGCCGCGCCACATACTGCTCCGGGCAGGAGAGAAACGTCTCCTGCAGCAGGCGCTCCAGGGGGATGACGTCCTCCGTCCAGGGGAAGTCCGGCGGCACCACCGCCACCAGCGGCGCGTCCGTCAGCGGCGTCCAATAGAAGCCCTTGCCGCAGGTCTCCTCCACCAGGGCCAGCTGCACCCGTTCCTCCTCCAGCGCCGCGGCCAGCTCATAGCCGCCCACCAGCACGTCGATCTTGATCTCCGGGTGCAGTTTGCGGAACTTCTGCAGCAGCGCCGGCAGCCGTGCCCGGGCAATGCTGGCAAAGCAGCCGATCCGCAGCACGCGGTTGTGGGCCTCGCCCTGGGCCGCCGCCTCCCGCCGCAGGGTCTCACTGGCGCGCAGATAGTCCTGTATATAGGGCAGCAGGTGCTCACCCTCCTCCGAGAGCCGGACGCCGTGGCTGCTGCGGGTGAGCAGGGTACAGCCCAGCTCGGCCTCCAGCTTGTTCACCATGTGCGTCATGGCGGACTGGGTGTAGCCCAGCTGCGCCGTCGCCTTTCCAAAGCTGCCGCACTGCACTGCCGTCAGCAGCGCCCGCAGCCGTTTGTCATCCATAGGGGCCTCGCTTTCTGTACAAATTGGACAAAATTGCAACGATTATTTTTAACTATATCACAAGAGCTGTCGCCGTTCAATGCCATAAACGTAAACTTTCCACCAACGATTTGGAAAATGCGGTAAACGTTTTTATACGCCATCAAAATTTTTCATGTGCCGTTCGATAAGCGTCATTTCCGTAATGATGAAAAGCATGATACGCTATATGCACAGGATGCAACGCGCTTTAAAGCGCGAGACCGCACCGGAGCGCCGCAGTCGGCGGCGTGGGAACAAGAGAAGAGAAATGGAGAAATCAGAATGATCGGACAGAGGAAAAACACCGCGGCAGATATCGTTGTCGTGGGCTTTGCGCTGTTTTCCATGTTTTTCGGCGCGGGCAACGTGATCTTCCCGCCCTTTTTGGGCATGGAGGCCGGCAGCCAGTGGCTGACGGGCTTTTCCGCCTATTTCATCGCGGATATCGGTCTGGCGATGATGGGTATGTTCGCCCTGCTCCGCGTGGGCAGCAGCGAGAAGGTACTGGAACGGGCGGGCAAAGTCCCCGCCGAGATCCTCATGTGCGCCATCATTCTGTGTATCGGCCCCATGGTGGCCATCCCCCGCACCAGCGCCAGCACCTATGAGATGGCCATCGCGCCCAACCTGTCCGGCGTATCGCCGGTGGTGTTCTCCGTGGTGTTCTTCGCGGTGATCCTGGCTCTGTGCATCAAGGAGTCCGCCGTGGTGGACATTGTAGGCAAGGTGCTCACGCCGCTGCTGCTGGTGGGCCTGTTCGCCATTATTATCAAGGGTGTGATCACGCCGCTGGGCGACATCGCGCCCCTGGCGCAGATCGACAACGTGGCCGTCACCGGCATCAAGGCCGGCTACCAGACCATGGACGCGCTGGCGGCCCTGCCCTTCGGCATCATCGTACTGCAAAGCGTCACCGCCAAGGGCTATCAGCGGGGCCAGAGCCAGCTTCGCGTGGTGGGCGGCGCCGCGCTGCTGGCGGGCGTGCTGCTGCTGGCGGTGTATATGGGTCTGGCCTATCTGGGCGCCACCGTGTCCGCACAGTACACGTCCTCCATCGGCCGCGCGGCCCTCATCATGGCCATCGTAGAGGCGTTGATGGGCAAGACCGGCATGGTGATCTTCGGCGTGGTGGTGGGCCTGGCCTGCGTCACCACGGCCATCGCCCTGACCAGCTCCGCCGCGGCGTATTTCACGGAGCTGTGTCGCGGGAAGATCAGCTACAAGGTGTTCGTGACGGTCATCTGCGTGTTCAGCGCCGTGGTGTCCAACCTGGGCCTGGACCGTATCGTGGCCGTGGCCGCGCCGGTGCTGGATATAGTATATCCCCCCACGCTGGTGCTTATTTGCGTCTCCCTCATCATACCCAAGGTCCACGATTTCGTCAGCCGGGGCGCCGCGCTGGGCGCACTGCTGACCAGCGTGCTGTGCACCCTGCACACCTGCGGTGTGAAGCTGCCGCTGGTGGAGGCCCTGCCGCTGTATGATCTTGGCCTGAGCTGGCTGCTGCCCGCCGCCGTGTTTGGCCTTGCCGCCCAGCTGCTGACGCTGCTGCCTGGCGTCCGCTGTGCGGAGAAGCCCGCCCGCCGCGCCAGCGAAAAGCATTAAACCGCTTCCCCCGGGCGGGGCCGTTCTTACCCCACGGTCCCGCCCTTCTCTCCTATATTTATTATATACCGGCGGCTGTCTGAAACAGTCCGCCGGCGGGATCGGCTTGACAAGAGCAGGCGTTTGCCGTACAATAAACACGCTGCTGACGTCGAAAGTACGCTTGAGACGGAAGATGCGCCATAGGTTCTGCGCCCGCGAAGCGGGCGCTGTGGTCGTGTCGCGGTGGCGGCGCGGCTTTTTTATTTGGCCGCGGATCTTACGACGGGAGGTTTTGCTATGGAAACACGGGTGGCGGTCATTGCGGTCATCGTAGAGAATGAGGACGCGGTGACGGAGCTGAACGCGCTGCTGCACCAGTACGGCGCATATATCATCGGGCGGATGGGCGTGCCCTACCGCGCCCGGGGCGTGAACATCATCTCCGTGGTGCTGGATGCGCCGCAGGACGCGATCTCCGCCCTCAGCGGGAAGATCGGGCGGCTGGAGGGTGTCAGCGCCAAGACGCTGTACTCCAACGTGATCACACCGATAGAAGACAGATAGGCATGCTGCACGACAGCTTTGTATAAGAGACCGTATCACGGAAAGGAGAAAACAACATGAAAAAAATGATATCCCTGCTGCTGGCGCTGGCGCTGGCATTGACGCTGTGCGCCTGCGTAACGCCGAAAACGCCTATGCCCATTGAGGATGGCGACAAATCCGCCGCCCAGCCGGTCACTGTGCGGTTGGGCGGGCTGAAGGGGCCCACCTCCATGGGCATGGTAAAGCTGTTTGACGATGCGGACAACGGCCTGGGCCAGAACGCGTATACGTACACCATCGCGGCCAGCGCCAATGAGCTGACGCCCCAGCTGGTGCAGGGCGAGCTGGATGTGCTGGCGGTGCCGGCCAACGTGGCGGCCATCCTGTACAACCAGACGGAGGGCGGCGTGGTGCTGCTGGCCGCCGGGACCCTGGGCGTGCTGTATATCGTGGAAAAGGGCGGCGAGACGGTGACGGACATTGCCTCGCTGAACGGAAAGACCATCTACGCCACCGGCAAGGGCGCTACCCCGGAGTACGCGTTGACCTATCTGCTCTCGCAGCACGGGCTGACTCTGGGTGAGGACGTACAGGTGGAGTGGAAGAGCGAGCCCACGGAGATCGTGGCCCTGATGGCGGAGCAGGACAACGCCGTGGCCATGCTGCCCCAGCCCTTTGTCACCGTGGCGCAGAGCCAGGTGGAGGGCCTGCGTGTGGCGCTGGATATGAGCGCCGAATGGGATGCGCTGGACAACGGCAGCCGCCTGATCACTTCGGTACTGGTGGCCCGCAAGGCATTTGCCGATGAACACCCGGCGGCGCTGGCGGCCTTTTTGGAGGACTACGCCGCCAGCACGGACTACGCCAATGAGCACCCGGCCGAGGCCGCTGTGCTGGTGGAGAAATATGGCATCGTCAAGGCCGCCGTGGCGGAGAAGGCGCTGCCCCAGTGCAATCTGGTGTGTATTACCGGCGTGGATATGAAGGTCGCCGTGGGCGGCTATCTGCAAACACTGTATGACCTGAAGACGGAGGCCGTGGGCGGCGCCATGCCCGGCGACGGTTTCTACTGGATGGGCGCATGAGCGCACCTGCGGACAAAAAAATAAAGACCTGGCAGCGTGCCGGCGCGGTGGTGCTGGCCCTGTCGGTCTGGCAGGCGGCCTCCTGGGCCGTGGGCTCGGCACTGCTGCTGCCGGGCCCGGTAACGGTGCTGGGGCGGCTTTGCGCCCTGGCGGTGACAGCGGCCTTCCGGCGGGCGGTGGCGTTCAGCTTTTGCCGTATCGCCGGCGGCTTTGCCCTGGCACTGGTGCTGGCCTTTGTGCTGGCGCTGGCGGCGGGACGCTGGCCGGTGGTGGAGGTGCTGCTGCGGCCCTATGTGCTGGCCATCAAGGCGGTGCCGGTGGCGTCGTTCATCATCCTGGCACTGATCTGGATGCGGACATCGGCGCTGCCGCTGTTCATCTCATTTCTGATGGTTTTCCCCATTCTGTACACCAACGTGCTGGCGGGCCTCCGCAGTGCGGATGGCCAGCTTCTGGAAATGGCCCGGGCCTTCCGGGTGCCCTGGCGGCGGCAGCTGCACAGCATCCTGCTGCCGGCGGTGGAGCCGTTCCTGCTGGCGGGCTGCGCCGTGGCCCTGGGCATGAGCTGGAAGGCCGGTGTAGCGGCCGAGGTCATCGGTGTGGTGGCCGGCTCCCTGGGCGAGAGACTGTACGACGCGAAGATCTACCTCCAGACCGCCGACCTGCTGGCCTGGACCGTGGTGATCGTGGCGCTGAGCGCCCTGTTTGAGAGACTGGTGCTGGCCCTGCTGCGGCGGGGCTTCCGTCGGCTGGAAAGGGGGTGCGGCACATGAACGCGGCACATCTGTACAAGCGCTTCGGCGATAAGGTCGTGCTGGAGGACGTGAGCCTGACCGTCCCGGACGGGGCGGTGGTGTGTCTGATGGCCCCCTCCGGCCGCGGCAAGACCACGCTCCTGCGCTGTATCGCCGGGTTGGAGATGCCGGACAGCGGCACCGTCACCGGCGTGCCGGAGCGATTGGGTTTCGTGTTCCAGGAGGACCGTCTGTGCCCGCAGCTGGACGCCGTGGAGAACGTGCGTCTGGTCACGGGCCGGGCCATGTCCCGGCCGGATATCGAGGCGTACCTGCGGGAGCTGGGATTGGCGGACTGCCTGGACCAGCGGGCGGCGGAACTGTCCGGCGGACAGCGGCGGCGGGTGTCCATTGCCCGGGCAGTATGTTATGGGCCGGAGCTGCTGCTGCTGGATGAGCCCTTCAAGGGTTTGGACGGTGCGGCCCGGGACCGGACGGCGCAGTACCTTCTGCGGCACCGGAACGGCGCGGCGGTGCTGTGCGTTACCCATGACCGGGCGGACGCCGCGGCCCTGGGCGCAGAGATCGTGGAAATATGAAAAGAGACGGCGGATGCCGTCTCTTTTTGCTTTATCTGATCTGTCCGTTGCCGCGGATGACATATTTGTACGTAGTCAGTTCGTCCAGACCCATGGGGCCCCGGGCGTGGAGCTTCTGGGTGGAGATGCCCATCTCGCAGCCCAGACCGAACTCGCCGCCGTCGGTAAAGCGGGTGGAGGCGTTGACGTACACGGCGGCGCTGTCCACCCTGTTAACAAAGGCATCGGCGTGGGCGGGGTCTTCGGTGACGATGGCCTCGCTGTGGCCGGTGGAGTGGGCGGCAATGTGAGCGATGGCCTCGTCCACGCTGTCCACGATCTTTACGGCCAGGATATAGTCCAGAAATTCGGTGTCGAAGTCCCGTTCGCCGGCGGGGGTACCGGGAATGACCGCCGCGGCGCGCTCGTCCAGCCGCAGCTCCACGGGGACCTTGCCTGCGGCGGCTCGGTCATCCACCAAACGCTTTTTCAGCCGGGGCAGGAATTCCGCCGCCACCGCGCTGTGTACCAGCAGCACCTCTTCGGCGTTGCACACGGAGGGACGGCTGGCCTTGGCGTTTTCCACAATGTTCAGGGCCTTGTTCAGATCGGCGCTCTCGTCTACATACACATGGCAGATACCGGTACCCGTCTCAATGCAGGGCACGGTGGCGCCGGCCACGCAGGCCCGGATCAGTCCCGCGCCGCCCCGGGGGATCAGCAGGTCCACCAGACCCTTGGCGGTCATGATGTCCGCGGCAGACTGGTGGGTGGTGTCGTCCACGATGTTCAGAATGTCCGGGTCGCCGCCCTCGGCGGCGATGCCGGCCTTCAGTGCCTGCACGATGGCGCGGGCGGTACGGTAGGCCTCCCTGCCGCTGCGGAGTACGCAGACATTGCCGGATTTCAGCGCCAGGGCCGCCGCATCTGAGGTAACGTTGGGGCGGCTCTCGTAGATAATGGACACCAGTCCCAGAGGGACCTGTACCTTCTGGATGACCAGACCGTTGGGGCGGCGCACCTCGGACAGCACACGGCCGGTGTGGTCCGGCAGGGCGGCAATGGCCCGCACGCCGTCGGCCATACCCGCCAGTCGGTCATGGTCCAGCCGCAGCCGGTCTAGCATCACATCGGAGATATGCCCCCGGGCGTCGGCCATGTCGGCGGCGTTTTCCGTCAGGATGGCTCCCTCATGGGACAGAAGACTGTCGGCCATGGACAGCAGCAGGGCGTTTTTGCCGTCCTCGTCCAGGACGGCCAGTCCGCCCCGGGCGGCGCGGGTCTTTTTCAGAATATCGATAGTGGTCATGGTTCACTTCTCCTTTGCCAGAAATCGGGTGCCCACAGGCTTTCCGCCCACGATGTCGTACAGCAGGGCGGGCTTGCTGCCATTGGCGATGACCATCTGGCAGCCGACCTCGGTGACGATTTGCGCGGCCTTCAGCTTGGTGGCCATGCCGCCTGTGCCCAGGCCGCTGCCGCTGCCGCCGCCCAGAGCGAGAATGTGCGCGTCGATGGACGGCACCACGGGGATAAGCTTCGCGGTGGGATCCCTGTGGGGATCGCCGTCATACAGGCCGTCGATATCGCTGAGCAGGATCAGCAGGTCGGCGTGTACCGCCGCCGCCACGATGGCGGAAAGCGTGTCGTTCTCGCCGATGGTGTTCTCCACGCCCACCTCGTCGGTGGCCACGGTGTCGTTTTCGTTGATGACAGGCAGCGCGCCCAGCTCCAGCAGGCGGAAAATGGTGTTCCGCATATTACGGCTGCGCTGCTCGTTCTTTACATCCTCGCCGGTGAGCAGCACCTGTGCCACTGTGTGATTGTACTCGTTGAACAGCTTGTCATAGGTGTACATCAGCTCGCACTGGCCCACGGCGGCGGCCGCCTGCTTCGTGGGCATATCCTTAGGTCGTCCCGGCAGGTTCAGCTTGCCCACGCCCATGCCGATGGCGCCGGAGGAAACGAGAATGATCTCGTGCCCGGCGTTTTTCAGGTCGCTCAGGACCTTGCACAGGCCCTCCATCCGCTGGATATTCAGCCGTCCTGTGGCGTGGGCCAGAGTAGAGGTGCCGACTTTTACCGTGATACGCATAGAAATGCCCCCTTCGGGAAAAGAATTTGGAGCCATTATACTACGAAACCCCGGGGATGAAAAGAAAAATTTTCCCTTGACAGGAGGGAGAACATCGTGATATGCTAACTGTACTAACACGCATAGTACACTTGATACGGAAAGGAGCGTGTGCGATATGATCGTGCTGGATTACCGGGACAGCCGTCCCCTGTACCAGCAGGTGAAGGACAGCCTGCGGCGCATGATGCTGACAGGGCTGCTGGAGCCGGACGAAAAGCTGCCCTCCGTGCGCTCTCTGGCTACGCAGCTGGCCATCAACCCCAACACCATCCAGCGGGCTTACGCGGAGCTGGAGGCGGAGGGGTACATCTACTCTGTGGCGGGCAGAGGGAGCTTTGTCTCCGCCGGGGACGGCGAGCATCTGCGGCGCATCGCTGAGCTGACGGGGCGGCTGGTCCCGCTACTGGAGGAGCTGAAGAGCCTGGGCTATACCCGGGAACAGCTGCTGGCACTTTGGGAAGGAGGAGATGAGGTATGATCGAGGTAAAAAACGTCGTCAAGAGCTTTGACGGCTTCCGGGCGCTGGACGGCCTGACCATGACGGTGCCCCACGGCGCGGTGTACGGTCTGGTAGGGCCCAACGGCGCGGGGAAATCCACCATCATCCGCCATTTGGCGGGCATCTACCGGCAGGACAGCGGCGACGTGCTGGTGGACGGTCAGCCGGTATATGAGAACACCGCCGTGAAGAGGCGTATGGCCGTTATCGGCGACGACTGGTACTACTTCCCGCAGTCGGGCATCCGGGAGATGGCGAAATTCCTCGCCGGTATCTACCCCGATTTCAGCTGGGAGCGGTACGAGAAGCTGAAGCAGGTCTTCCCGCTGGATGAGAAAATGATGCTGCGGCGGATGAGCAAGGGTATGCAGAAGCAGGCGGCCTTTTGGCTGATGGTGTGCTGTATGCCGGAGTACCTCATTCTGGACGAGCCGGTGGATGGCCTTGACCCGGTGATGCGGCGGCAGGTGTGGTCGCTGCTTCTGGGCGACGTGGCGGAGCGCGGCACGACGGTGCTGGTCTCCAGCCACAACCTGCGGGAGCTGGAGGATGTGTGCGACCACGTGGGCATCCTGAACCACGGAAAGGTGCTGCTGGAGCGGAGTCTCAGCGATCTGCAGGACAACACGGTGAAGCTGCAGGTGGCCTATCAGGGCGTTACCGAGCCGCCGCTGCCGGCGGAGCTGAACATCCTGCACCGCAGCCACGTGGGACGGGTGTACACCTATATCGTCCGGGGCAGCAGTCAGGAGATCATGCGCCGGATGCAGATCACCGAGCCGGTGCTGCTGGAATCCATCCCGCTGACGCTGGAGGAGATATTCATCTACGAACTGGGAGGTGTGGATTATGCCGCGAAAGACATCCTTCTGTAACGCCGCGCTGCTGCGCAGCGATATAAAGCGCTACTGGCCGCTGCTGTTTTTGTATGTGGCCGTGTGGGTGGTGATCCTTCCCATGCAGATACTGTCGGCGAGCCGGGAGTGCGACGGCGTGGCGGAGGGCATCATGACCGTGCTGCAGCTGCGGCAGCACAACGTCATCATCCAGTCCATACCCGCCTCCGTGGTCATGTCCCTGCTGTTCGGCTGCTTTGCGGCCATGGCGGTGTGGTCGTACCTGATGTCCGGCCGCACCGTGGGACTGATGCACGCCCTGCCGGTGACACGGACACAGGCATTTTTCTCCCACGTCCTCTCTGCGCTGGGAGCGCTGACGGCGGGGAACGTGCTGATCTTCCTGCTGACCGCTCTGTGCAGCGCCGGCTTCTCCTACGTGGACTGGGCGGCGCTGGGCACGTGGCTGCTGCTGACGGAGCTGATGGCGCTGTTCTTCTTCGCGCTCGGCTCCCTGTGCGCCATGGTCACGGGATGGCTGCTGGCGGTGCCGGTGCTCTACGGCGCGATGAACGTCATCGCCCTCCTTCTGTACGCGGTGATAAGCACGATGACGCAGATGTTTTACTTCGGCTACAGCAACAGCGACATTCCGGAGTTCATCACCTGGCTGACACTGGTGGGTCGGATCTGGGATGCCGTGGCCAACGGCGGCGCCCAGCCCATCGAAGTGCAGTTCCGCGAGCCCATCGGCACCCAAAGCTATCAACGTGTCCAGTTGCCGGCCTCCGCCTTCTCCACCTGTATCATCTACGCCGCGGTAGGCATCGCACTGCTGGCGCTGGTGTGGTGGCTGTATAAAAAGCGCCCCAGCGAGACGGCCGGCGACGCTATGTCCTTCCGGTGGCTGCGCCCCATCGCCCGGTGGAGTATCGGCCTGTGCGGCGGTCTGGGGCTGGGTCTGTTCCTGCGCTATACCGCCTTTATCGATGGCGGCTTCGCCTGCCTGCTGATCTGCCAGCTGGTCATGGGCGTGATCTGCTTCTTCGCCGCCCAGATGCTGCTGCAAAAGAAGTTCCGCATCTTCAACAAGCGCTGGTGGCTGGAGACGGCGGCCATGGTGCTGGTGCTGGCGGCGGTGACGGTGTGCGTGAAGCTGGACATCACCGGCTATCAGCACCGCGTCCCGGACGCGGAGGACGTGACCTCCGTCCGCTTCAGCGCCAGCTATGCGGATTTCACCGCCGATGATCCCGCAGCGGTGGAGAGCGTGATCTCCCTCCACCGCGCCATTCTGGAGCAGTACGATGAGACAGGCGAAAGGCTGGAGAACCAAACCTATCTGGACACGGAGGGCGGCCCGATCACCCGCTATGTGCGTGTGGACTACCAGCTGCGGAACGGCACGAGTCTGTGTCGTGAGTGGAGGGTATCGATCGTCAACGGCTCCGATATCCACCGGCTGCTGACCCAGCTGGTGAGCCGCACCGACTGCCGGGAATCCCTTATGGGTCTGGATGTCCTGCGGAAATATGGCGGCGTGAGCAACGTGGCGGGCGGCTACGTCACCCAGTACGAGACCGGCGCGTTTGCGGATCTGACCCGCCAGCAGGCGCAGGATCTGGTGTCCCATGCGCTGGCGGACGCCGCCAACAGCCGCGCACCCATCGACCCCCTGCGCGACGATATGTACAGCAGCACCAACCTTGACATTGAGATTCGGCTCAACACCGACAAGGGCAACGTCTCCTTCAGCCTCAACGTCCCCGACTTCGCCGTGGAGACAAAGGCGTTCCTCGATGCACTGGAATTCGAGGAGCCGGTGGACGGCACCTATGATAGCTCCACCGTGGCCGTGGACGAGATATTTTACAAGTGTGCTGATACGCCCGCCCGCGGGTCTGCCGGGGGCTGGCGGTATACGTGAAAGCAGTCCCCCGGCAAGGCCGGGGGACTGCTGCTGTTTACTCGTTGGTGTAGTTGTCGAAATAGCCCTGAATGTAGACGATGGGGGTGCCCTTGTCACCGGAGCCGCTGGTCAGGTCGCACAGAGAGCCGATCAGGTCGGTGAGGTTCCGGGGCGTGGTGCCCTCGGACACCATGTTGCCCACCAGAGACTTCTTGGCGTCCTTGGCCTTGATCTTCTCGGAGATGGCGTTCTTCAGCTCCTCGCCGCTGAGGTCGGCGAAATCCTTGTCCGCCAGATACTTCAGCTTCAGCTCGTTGGGCGTACCAACCAGACCGCTGGTATAGCCGGGAGCCACCACGGGGTCAGCCAGCTCCCAGATCTTCCCGGCGGGATCCTTAAACGCGCCATCGCCGTAGACCATGGCCTCCACCCGCTTGCCGGTGGCGTCGCTCATCGCCTTGCCGATGGCCTCCGCCACCGCCTTGGCGTCGCGGGGAAACAGCTTCACGCGGTCGTCGTCCGCCTTGTTGCTGCCCAGCAGGCCGTACTGGGCGTTGTAGCCGCTGCCGTCCACGGGCGCGGTCAGCAGGTCGTCCAGACCCAGCACCACCTTGGCACCGGCGGCGGTCAGCAGACGCTTGCTGCGCTGGCGGCTGTGGATGTCGCAGGTGATCACCGTGTCGGTGTAGGGCAGGATAGCGGTGACGCGGTTGGCGAACACGATCTCCGCCTGGGCACCGGCCTCTTCGATGATGGACTTGTAATAGGCCACATAGTCCACGCCGGTGAAGGGATGCACCACCTCACCGAAAGCCGCGCGGAACTGCTCCAGCGACAGCACATCGTGCCACGGGTCGATGCCGGCCTCGTCCAGCTGGTCCAGACTCACCAGATGGTTGCCCACCTCGTCGGAGGGATAGCTCAGCAGCAGCACGACCTTCTCCGCGCCCATGGCGATGCCACGCAGCAGCAGGGAGAAGCGGTTGCGGCTGAGGATGGGGAATGCCACGCCCACGGTCTTGCCGCCGGTCCTGGCGCGGACGTCCTCGGCGATCTGCTCGCAGGTAGCGTAGTTGCCCTGGCAGCGGGCCACCACGGACTCGGTCACGGCCACCACGTCGCCGTCGCGGGCGGTGATGTTGTTTTCAGCCAGCGCATTCAGCACGGTGCTGACGGTGATGTCCACCACGCTGTCGCCCTCGCGGAAGATGGGGGCGCGCACGCCCCGGACCACGGTACCCAAAGTTCTGCTCATAGCGGAAGCCCTCCTGATATAATTAAGGTGTTGTGTTGAAATCGTCAAAGGCAGCGCAAACGCGCAACAGAAAATAGTATATCACAAAATAAACATAAGTAAAATACATAAAATTGATATCTGCATTTTGATTAGCTAATGATGCGGCTGGCGCAGAAATTCCTCTTGCTTTTTTGCGGGAAATGTGTATAATAACAGGGTACGCAAGTGAATACGGGCTTGTAGCTCAGCTGGGAGAGCGTTCGGTTCGCATCCGAGAGGTCGAGGGTTCGAATCCCTTCAGGTCCACCAA
>ENA-UOOC01000333-UOOC01000333.1-human-gut-metagenome-genome-assembly--contig:-C48old-NODE-333-length-50888-cov-26.277517_pt1 | contig 50888 bp, 39 predicted proteins | sample MGYA00242469_ERZ724016 | MGnify/ENA metagenome assembly ERZ724016 | reverse complement strand
TTGCCACGCTGGAACAGAAGAAGCAGCACTATGAAGAAATTCTCCGCCGGGAGCTCGACGGCCTCGACGATGACTTTGAAACGCTGCGCCTTCTGTCGCAGGAGCTGTCCGTAAGGGCAAACGGCCTGCGATTTCGGAAAGCGGCTTGACATGGATTTTTGATGGACAAATGGCAGCCCCGACTCGGAATACCGAGCCGGGGCTTTTTAATTGACTACACGATACCGGCTACGTCGCTGTTGCCGTGTTGTAAAAAGCGCAAGACGCTGGCAATATACAACTCGATCCCGATCGGAATACATCGCTCATCGATGTCAAAGAAACAGCTGTGTCCGATGCGTCGCTTTTCTTCTGGATGCGCACACCCCAGATGGAAGAAGCAACTTGGACGTTCTGCGGCAAAATACGCAAAATCCTCCACCCCCAACGATGGCACGTCCCGCAGGATCACCTTGTCTGAGCCAAACTGTGCGCACGCTACATTACGAACCAAATCAACCATACGGTCATTGTTGATCAGCGGAGAGTAGCTCGGCTCGACAATCAGCTCTGCTCGTCCACCCATCATGCTTGCAGTCTGCTCACAAATTTCGCGGACGCGTTTTCTGGCAAACAGACGTGTTTCCGGCGTAAGTGTTCGAATAATGCCGGACAATTCAACGTAATCAGCAATTTGATTTCGCACAGTTCCGCCGTGAATGGATCCGAAGGAACATACAGCGGAATCGGTAGGACTGATGTTTCGGCTAATCAGCGACTGTACTGCCGTCAGAATCTGTGCTGCGATCAGGATTGCGTCCACGCCCTCGTTCGGATGTGCACCGTGACAGGACGTTCCATAGACCTTAAGCGTCAGCATATCAGAAGCTGCATACATTTTTCCGTATTTCAGCCCGATCTGTCCGGCGGGCAGATCGCCCGCAACGTGCAGTCCAAGCACGGAGTCTACATGTGGGCTTTCAAGGCAGCCCTGTGCGATCATGCGCGCTGCGCCGCCAATGGTCTCCTCTGCCGGCTGGAATAAAAGCTTGGCGGAGCCATGCAGGGATTCGCGCATGGACTGGAGCAGCTTTGCCGTTCCCAAAAGGATCGCCGTATGCGCGTCGTGACCGCAGGCATGCATCACACCCGCTGTCTTCGAGCAATATGGCGCGTCCGGATGATCTTCCTGTATCGGAAGCGCATCCATGTCCGCCCGCAGCGCAATTACCGGACCGGGGAAAGCTCCTTTAATCAGCCCTACGACGCCACTTTCTGCCACATTCCTCTTGTATGGAATGCCCGCCGCATCTAAATGCTCACATACCAATTCCATCGTCGGAAACTCCTGCTCGGATAGATCCGGATGGGCGTGCAGGTGTCGCCGCAACGCAATGGCCTCTTCCCCGATGTGTTGCTGTGTAATGGCTTCTCGAATATAATTCATAGTTTTCTCCCGTTAAAAACCTGTCAGCACGGCGATTTCGACCAACACCATCTGTGCGGCAAACAGGATCAGGAAAAGCTTTCCGAACCATTTCAGCCAGCGGTCATAGTGTACATCACCCAGCCCGCAAATGATCACAATACCGCAGGTTGGCCATAACAGGTTGCTCAAACCATCGCCGAATTGGAACGTCAGGCAGGCCACCTGACGACTGACGCCCAGCACGTCGGCCAATGGCGCCATGATAGGCATGGTAGCGGCGGCCTGACCGGATCCAGACGGGATCAGGAAGTTGATCAACGTGTGCGCCACCAGCATGAGCTGTGCTGAAATTGCAGAGGGCGCTTTTTCCAGAAGATTTCCAAGCGCATAGATGATGGTGTCCATAATCTGCGCGTGATTCATAATGACAATGATGCCCTTGGCAAGGCCGGTCAGAATGCAGCCCCACACAACGCTCCTGATACCGGCAAGCATCTCCTGACAATAGTCGTTTGGCGACCACTTATCGATCAGCGCGGCCACGGCAGACATGATAATGAACAATCCGCAGAGTTCTTTATAGCCCCACTTCCAGCGGATCATTCCCATCATCAGGATGACCAATGTGGCAAGCACATCCAGAAGAATCAGCGTATGTCGCCATGTAAATGTGTACGAGTCTAATTGACTGCGTTCAAACGAGTGCGTACACGAATCTCCATAAACCACCGAAAGCTCCGGCTTCCGGCGCACCTTGCGTGCATACAGCATCAGATATGCCACTGCTGCTCCCATCAGCACGACAAAGCAGACTGCGCGGTAACCGATGCCAGAATATAGCTGCACACCGGCAATGGACTGCGCAACGGCTACGGTATACGGGTTCAGCATCGCGGCCATAAACCCGATATATTCTCCGAGCGCGATCGTGGCAAATCCCGTCATCGCGTCATATCCAAGAGCCATCATTAGTCCGACGATCAACGGGTAGAACCCGTAAAACTCGCTGAGCATTCCAAAAAGAGAACCTCCCAGGCCAAAGACGAGCATCAGAACAGGGATCAGGATCAGCGAGCGGCTGCCGTTTTTTTGCACCACGCGACCGATAAATGCGTGGAAAGCGCCGGTTTTGACAATGACACCGAATGTCGCGGCGCAGGTCATGATCACAAAAATAATGTCCGCCGCGCTGACGCAGCCCTCATACAAAGAAGCAAACAGTCCGAGAAGTCCAGTGGCGGATACTTCAGATTTGCTGATCTCATGGTAACTTCCAGCAATTGCGACCTTTCTTGCAGTGCCGTCTATATCTATTGTTTCATAGTCAAACGAACCGGAGGGAACGATCCACGTCAGAATCGCGATCACGACCAATATGAAAAAAACGACCAGCCATGTATCCGGCAGTTTTCGCTTGCTCGTTGTGCTTTTGTGCATGAAGGATCTCCTTTCTTTCTGTTGCCGTGCGGCAAATGTCTGGCTTACATGTTCTCAATTATATGACATGGAGTGCACGCCAGCAATGCAATATCCTGCCCAAAATATTGCAAATCATGCTGAATGTGCGCACAATTGCTTCTTTTTGTGAACAGGAAATCGCGAGAAAGGCGTTTCGTATGTCCAATTTCCCAATCAGGCAAGGAGCATACTGAAAAAGAAGGCGCATCCGGTCGAACCGGATGCGCCAAAGCAGGGGGAAACTTGCGTTTTTACGGAAGTGAGACAGTCTTGCGGGCTGTTTTGTCATACATGCGGCTGAGGATTGCCGCGACCTCGCTCCGCTTGATGTCGTTCGTCGGATAGAAGGTGCCGTTTTTGTCAGAACCGGTCAGAATGCCCGCGCGATAGAACGTATAGATCTCCAATGCGTAAGTATCCGTTGTTATGACGTCCGGGATCTTGTTATCCGCGACGGTATTGATCTGCCGATAGTCGCTCATCGCGCCATAGAAAATGTGGACAAATTCATTGCGCTTGACGGGGGTATTCATCTGCGCAGGCGTATAATCCAGATACATCTTTTCAATGATCCCGTTATCTACCGCATAGCTGACATAACTGCTGTACCAGTACGGAGAGCCATTGCGCAGTGTGACCTTTCCGTTGTTGTTCAGCATCTGGTGCAGTGCGGCGGACAGCTTGATAGCCTGTGCAACGGTGAGCGTGTCATCCGGCTTATAGAGCGTTCTCGTTACACCGTCGATCAGATCCTTTTCCCATGCGGCGCGGACACTGTCATAATACCAGCTGCTTCTGGAGACATCGGTGAACGGGAAAGGATCTCTTTCCGGAACGCCGGGTTTGGTCGGCACAGACGGCGTGACAGGACCGACTGGCGGCGTATAGTGGCCGGAAACACGGACGGTTTTGCCGCCAAACCAGTCCGTTCCGTTCAGGCTGTACTGCACCGTATAGCTGACGGAGCTGCTGCTGTAATTAGCAGGCAGAGACAGGGTTGCCATTTGCTCCGCTGCATCGCCACTCGTCTTCGCAGTGATCGTGCCAGCCTTGATCTGAATGCCATTTTGCAGGTTCGTGCCGGTGAGCGTGACCATGATCATGCCGCCGTTGGAGGGAAGCTCCGTGGGCGCTACGCTATAGTCCGTCACCGACGGCTCAGTGGGCTGTGTGCCGCCGCCCGTGCCGGGAACTGTTGCGGTCAGCTCTCCCGCGAGCGTCGTTCCGTCCAGACTGTAACGGAAGTAGTAGGTCACAGCGTCCGTTCCTGTATTTTCCAGGATCTTGACTTCCGCACTGCGGGAGGCATCCGAGCCTTCCGCATCAACGGGAGTCAGCATAGCCTGGTCTGTGCCCCAATAGAACTTCGTGCCATCCGGCAGGTTCGTTCCGGTAAGGGTCAGCATTGCCTTGCCGCCCGCAGAGGTCAGCGGCGAGGGATCTGTCGTGAGCCGGAAGTCGGTCACTGTTGGGGTTGGCCCCGCGCCGCCCTTCCGGATCGTCACATTGACCTGCCCGTTGTGCGTGATGGTCAGTGTGTAGATGCCGTTTTCATACGTTTCCGTGTAGAAGTTGTCATCGGCGAGTTTTGTACTGCCGCCATTTCTGGTGACAACTGCGGTCGGCCGTTCTCCGGTGTGCAGCGTGATCACCGTGCTTCGGAGATCGCGGTCCTTATCAAGCTTGGGATTGGAAATATGGTATTTCATATAGTCCTGTACATAGTCCTTATGATCGCCGTTCCAGTCGTTCCCGAAGCTTGTCCAGTCCGGATTCTCGCTTTCGCCGGGAACCCAAAGCTCGTCCTTGTCCGTGCGGAAGTTGTTGAGATCGATCTTAATGCTGTCAGCCGTCTCATGCGCAATCAAATAGGTATGTGGCGTCAGAGTAAAGCCCATACTGGTTGCGAATGTCGCGTCTGTGGGAGTGAGCGTAGCAGACTGATTCTTGTTTTCATTAAAGAGACTATTCATAATGAGAAGCCGTCTGCCGGTCTGTCCTGCTCCGCCGCCCAGGAGTGTCTCCACAAAGGCGTCGCCTGTGGAAAGCTCCGGATACTGCACATTCAGGATATTTATCTTATCTGCCAGATCTGCGCTTTTCAGCACCCTGCCGAACGCGGAAGCCTCTGCAGCAGACAGCTTACTGGACAGAACGGGCAGTGTGCGGTACCGGCCGCTCGTTTGCAGGAGGTTGTTGTCCTGCGCTGTACCGTACAATCCTTCAGCAAAGTTCGTCGGGAGATAGCTGTCCGTATGATAGACGGCTTTGATTTCATCCTTGACCTGCTCGCGCGTTGCAGCGGGATTTGCGATCATATAGCGCATTGTTGGGATGATCGACTCCTTGAGAACCCAGGATGCCTCATCATAGACACCGGTGCAGTAGAAGGGATGCTCGGCGTTGAATACCGTGCCGCCATTGACGTAGGATTGGAGCATATTCATGGCAAACAGCGTTTCAGGGAAGGTATAAACGCGGCGCACGTCTTCGTAGGTGGTATTCATGACCGGCTCGAAGAGCTTGTGGTAGCGGATTTCGTACCACGCCCACGCATCGGTCAATGCACCCCAGTTGTCTGCAAGGCCACTCAGCCATGTGCCAAGCGCGAAGCTGCGCACCGTATTGTAGCCGCTGCTGGAGGTGCTCTTAGAGTTGATGACAAGATACTTATGATGCTTCTGCGCAGCCTTAAACAGCGTATCATTCTCAAACCATTTTTCCATCCGGTGGTTTGCATCGTCAATGTCGGTCAGAACCAGATAGATGCCCTTGGAGGAGAAGAGTTCAAGGTATTCTGCTGTCAGCTGTGCGACGGCATCCGTATCTCCATTATGATGGTTTTCGGCAAAGACAACGCCCTTGATGCAGGAATTGTTATCGATCAAATTGTTCAGCCAGTCCATATCGATCAGATTGCGGAACGTGTTGATCGGAACACCGCCGGTCATCAGCGTCAGGTAAAGGTTGATCCCCTTTTCCTGTGCGACTGCAACATGGTATTCATAGAACTTCTGGAGATTCTCCTTATTGCCAGTGCCTCCCCATGCGTGGCCGAGATAGTCGTCGGCATGAAGCTGGATTGCCGTGTAAGGCTTGAGATCCTCTGGAATCAGCCTCCATACGCCTTCCATCGTATTGTGACCCTGCATTGGAACGCCTGGAACACCGGAATTATCCCACCATGCCGGATGCTTTGTATTTGCATACAGCGACACAAGCAGCAGCGGATGCTCCGCATCGACCAGCATACGCGGCGTGGTTGCCGGCTCTGTGGAAGTAACGACAATTTCTGCCGTAGCAGACTTGTCGTTCAGCTCAGGAAGCGTAACGTGCAGTCTGGTGCGTCCCGCCATTTTACCGGTGACGTTTTTCTGCGTCTTGCCGTCGCCGGAAAGACCGGCAATTGTGTCGTTTTCCAGTGTAAATCTAAAATCATCGCGGAAAACTACAACACGTTCAGCGTTCATTGCCATTGCAAGAACAGACTTCGACTCCCCGTCTCCAAGGCGAATGAGACCGCTGGGCTCCAGCGCGACAGAGGAGACGGTTTCATCCAGATCCGTACCGGTGTAATACGCAAAGGCATCGACCTGGATCGGGGCATTGCTCTCCGCCTCCAGGCGAACCGTGTGCTGTTTGTTTTCCAGTCCGTGCAGCTCCAGAATCGTGAACTGATACGGATTTGTGCTGCTGTTTGCATTTCCGATCGCGACCAACACGTCGTCAACATAGATCCATGCGCGACCATAATTGCTGTCCATTTGACCAATCCAACGGAAGCCGGTACCGGTAAAGGTCAGACTTGCAGTAGCGCCGGGAGCGTCATTGGCCTCCTTCGCGCTGCCTTCGTAATGATTTGTGCTGGTTTCATCGACCCAGTTTCCGGTGTACTGGATCTGGCCGCTGTGGCTGTCCACATATACCCAGTTTCCAGCCGTACCGCCAGTTACGGTAAGCGTTGTCGTTTTGGAGCTGCCCGCAGCGGTTGCCGTAATGGTGACAGTTCCTCTGGCTACGCCAGTCACGGTGTTGCCGTCAATGGTGACTTTCCCGTCCGGAGAGGGCGCATAGCTGACAGCCGTGACGGCGGCGTTGAAGTTCAGCCGTGTCTTTAGTGTCGAAGTTCCACCCACCGTAATGCTTGCCGGATTGGCTTCAACAGACCAGACCCGTGTAGGCACGGTTTCAATCGCCGTTTGATTGACCTCGAATTTCTGAAGATCAATGACATTTTTATCGGCGTTATTCCAGCCTTCCTTCGGCTCAACGCTGATCAGATAGACATCAGGCGTCAAGCCTGTCTTTTCATAGACCTTTGCCGCCGGAGCCGCTTCACCATTCAGATCCACCTCACTCGTCTCGACCAAAATGGGCTCGCCGCTCGGATTATGCCGGTAGAGTCTGACAATCGCAGTGCCAAAGTTAGTATCCTTCTGGGCGAAATAGCGGACACCCGTTCCATAGAACACCAGAGATGCCTGTGCGCCCTTGGTATAGGAAGACGGATCCTCCTGATCGAGCTTGTCGACGACCCAGCCTTCCTCAAACTGGATATGCGGAGAAAGCTGGTTGCCATTGACGCGCGAAGGAACGGAGACCCAGTTCTCGGCAGGAGCCTGCGCCGGTACAAGATTCGTCAGCGAGAACTCCTGATAGCCGTTGCCGTCAAGTGTAATGGTGTATGTGCCGGCAGCAGCGTCGAACGCCGTCTGAATCTGTTTGGACTGTCCTGCAAGGCTGCTTGTCAGCGCCAGCGTTGGTTCCGCGCCAAGACCGGAGATTGTAATAGTGGCTTTGCGCCACGTGCTTTCGCCGTGCGCGGTGTTCTGGGCGTAGCTGTCCTTGAGGTAGTTATACATCAGGCGGTTGTTGTCGGAATCCCATGTGGGAGTCGTTCCTTTCACATAGCCTTCCCAGATCGGGTTTTTGTCGACCCAGTAGTTATTGAAGCGGAACTGGAGTGTGCCCGCCTGCGCCTCGTCCACAAGAAGCATGGAGTAGGGCTCAAATTCGATATTCGCGCCGAAGCTATTCTGCGTAAGCTGGAACGACACATTCTGCTTGCTGTGCAGCGCACTGTTTTCACGGGTATCGAAGAACCAGTTGCTGTTATAGGTCAGCCAGCTCTTTGTCAGCTCGTCATAGTGCGCATAGCCAGTGCCGTTATAGCGCTGCGGATAGCGGGCGTTGAAGTAGTTCTGAATGCCAGCCGCCCCACCGAGTGCCTGAACATCTGCCATGCGCAGAATATCCTTGCCGGTCGGATCCTGCGCCATCTTGGGCAGTGACGGGATCGTACCGTAGCGACCGGTCGAGTAAGTCATCATGGTCGTTCCGTTGTTTTTACCCTTGTTGGGGCCGGACGAACCGCTGTCGCCATAAAGCGGGTCAAGCAGGCGGTTGGCGGCATTTGAGCCAAGCTTATTGAGCGTGCCGCCGCTCGATGCGTAGAACACCTTCGTATTCTGCATCACCTGTTCACGGGTCGGGATGGCATAGTCGCGCATGTACTCCATGGCCTTGGCGATGCTGTACTTGTAGTTCGGCGTAAAGTAAGTCTTTGCTCCCTCATTGTCGCCGACGGCTTCGGCATGATCGGGATGCTCAAAGGTAAATACTGTTGCGCCTGTGCGCGCCTGCTGCACCATACGCATGGCAAACAGCAATTCCGGCATACTGACCGGGCCGCGGCATTCCTCTGCACCGCCGAACACGTCGAATGTACTGTCTCCCCACTGCGGGCCGTATCCCTCAATGAACCACATCCAGGAGTCGATCAGGCTGCCCCAGTTGCCGCACAGGCCGTCCAGCCACGCGCCGAGGGCAACGCTTTCATGCGAGTTGTAGGAAACGTTGCTCCACGCACTGGTCGTTTTGGCAAGCAGGATGTAGTTTTGAGAATACTTTTTCAGCGTCTGATAAAGCGTTTCATTATTCAGGAAGTATTCCAGCGTGCCGCCATGGTCGCTGCCGCCGGTGTCCTTCGGGGCGTCGTTCATGTCACAGTTGATGACATAGCCGCCCCATTTCGCGGCCTGCTTGACAAGCGCATCCATATAGGTGATGCGGCGGTCTCTCTCGCTGATACCGGCATTGTGGTTTTCCGAGAAGACAACACCCATCATATTCTCATTCTGCTCATAGATGCCGTCCAGCCAGTCCAGATCCAGGAACGCCCCTGTGTGGGAGTTGGAAACCATCAGGAAGAACGGAATGTTGTCTTTCTTCGTCTCGGCAATGCGGTCAAGATACCACTTCTTGTTTGCTTCGCTGCCCTCGACTGTTCCGCTGGCATGGATCAGGATCGCATGGTGAACGGTCTTATTGCCTGCTTGGACGGTCGGGCCCTGCCAGCCTGTTGCGTCCGACCCGGTCAGTGCGGTCCAGAAACCCTGAATGCTCTTGCCGCCCTGCAGCGGGCCTGCAAGACCATTCGCAGGATACCCTTTTCCATCATATTTGTAAAGGCCGTGCAGGAACAGAGGATTATCCTTATCGACCGTCATACGCAGCGCACCCGCATCCAGCGAACGGATCGTAAGCGCAACAGTCTTCTCTGACTGACCTGCTTTTACCGTGATCGTGACATCACCGGCAGCCAGTGCAGTCACAAGGCCGGTGGCGGTCACAGTTGCCTTATCTGTGTCGCTGCTGGTGTAGGTAACGGTCTTGTCTGTCGCGTTGAAGGGCACAAGCGCCGAGATTTGCAGGGTATCATCTACCCAGAGTGTTTTCTCAGTGGGAGAAACTCCATAGAGATGGTTACTGATGGTTGCAGACGTGTCATAACGAACCTCGAATTTGTTCAGATCGATGACGCCGCTGTCAAGACCACCGCCGTGCTTGCGCTTAATGGTGATTCTGTGATAGTCTGCCTCAAGCTCTCTCTCGAGAATTTTGTTGTCCATCGCGCCCGGCGCATTGCGATGCAGATCATACGTTTCAGGCGTGCCGTCGTCGATCTGAACCTCTACCTCACCGAAGTTCGTTTCATACTGCGCATAGTAGCGGATGCCAGAGCCATAGAAATACAGCGTCGCGGTCGATCCCTCTGCACCGGCAAAGCGGTTGGGTGCCTCATAGGTCCATGCGCCGTCAAAGTGAATGTTTGTATCGTCAGATGCCGGAACCGAAACCCATCCGTCTTCGCCGGCGGGAGGTGGCGTGGGTGTACCCGGCGTATACGGCTCGCCCAAGGTCGGGAGCGTATCCGTCAGGAAGTTCTCAAACTCCGTATAGGCAATGCGCCAGTGATTTCCGGGCTGTTCCTTGCCGCCGGAGTACCAGACGCTCAGCTTACCGTCCGCATCATAGGTAAAGCTGGAGCGATAAATGAAGTTCTGATCCCATTGCCCGCTGCGCGGCGAAAGAATGGGGTTGGGATAAGTCGTCCATAGTTCGCCGTCCGCCGATTTGGCAAAGAACAGATCTGTATGGTTGGAGCCGCCGCCTTTCGGATACGCGCAAATCAACGCCCAGTATTCTCCGCTTCCATCTGCGCCGACGTTCGGGATCCACTGAACGTCCAGATGCCACGGAATCCAGCTGTTTTGCAGCACCAGCGTGGGCTTGAGCGATTTCGCCTCGCCCCAGTCTGTGCCGTTTGTGGAGCGGCGAAGCTCAACGAAGCCGTTCTGATTGTTCCATCCGGTCGGTGCAACGCCCTGATCGGAGTTGTTCGACCACATCAGCCATGTATTCGCATCACGCCGGACAACGGCAGGCGACTGCATATCGTAGTGATAGGTTGATGTCACCAGATCGGTGTAAGGATTTCCCTGTCCCGCGTCCTTTTGTACAGCATAGGTAAAACCAGTGCCGCCCTGCGTCGCCGCAACGCGGATGCGGCGCAGAATAGATGGCTTGAAATTGCTCGTTCCGATTTGACCATAGTTCTGCGCATCCTGCTCCCAGACGTAATAGACCCAGAGCTCGTCGCTGACAGGATCGTAGATCACGTCGTTGTCGCAGTTGTGCGTGCCGTCTGGCTCTCTCTCAACTACGCTCAACGGGTTGGGAATTCCCTCCGCCGACCAGATCTTTCCGTCATCTGACCATACAAGGCACGGATTCTCAAACTGCGAATTGCCCTCCTGATTTGGCGTGACTGCCATCCAGAAGCGATGCCCACCCCATGTGCCAAGCGGCGTGCCGCCCGCACCGTTCACCAGCGTGAAGTCCAGCACGTCCGGGTGCGTGACGTTATTGGGTGCCTTGCCCGAATATTCATAGGTCGGGATGGTCAGTACATCGCGGAGCTGATAAGGTACGGGAAGCGGCTCCTTCTGTTTCTCAGTGGACCAGACCTCGACCTCGATATAGTGACCGCCCATTTTCGCTCCCTTGTCGTGGCCGTCATTCCAGATGCGGACATATCGTGCATTGTAGGGATCATCCGTCACTGGCACTTCCAATCCAGACGCTGTGGCTTGCCAGTTATCGTTATAGATCTCTTTTGTAGTTCCAGTCTGGAAGTCCTCGGTCGTGCTGAGGATGATGTGCAGATCCTTGAGTGTTCTGCCGTCACTCCAGTAATTCCAGAAATTGACCTTGCTGACGGGATATTCGTTGCCAAGGTCGATCTGTGCATAGGACGGGTCGTTCGTGTCCTGTGCTTTGTCCTTGCAGACCTCGATATATTTTGCGTTTTCTTTAACGCCATCTGTCAGCCAGCTGTTCGGACGGTCACTTCCACCGCCCCATTTATTTACAATTACATTACAGCCCGCCGCGACATTATATAGCGTAGTCTCGGGCGCGCCGCCGGTGTGCTCCGTGCCGTAGACCTTGATCTCCGTATAATGTCCGCCCTGCTTTTTCTGCCCCGGCGTGCCGCCGTCATGTCCGTTGTTCATCACGCGAACATAGCGACCCCTTGCTGCTTTCTCTACGCTCAAGCCTGCAGAGACAGATTTATAGGAAGCATCTGTCCCAACACCGAATCCGAAGAAGTTCTCCGTGTCGGAGTTGAAAATGACTGTGCGATCATCTTCAGCAAACGTACCTTTTTCAGAAGCAAGAATTACAAGTCCGATGAGCGTGCGTCCATCATCCCAGTAGTTCCAAAACTCCACCTTTGCAATATCATAAGACGTGCCGAGATCGATCTGTGCGTAGCTTGGATCTGTGCTGTTCTGCTCCGTATCCTTGCTGATCTCGACATATTTTCCACTATCGGTTATACCGTCCGTCAACCAACTGGCTGGACGGTCCGCGCCACTGGTCGGGCCGTGAATGGATACGTTTTTTCCCTGTGCAACATTTGTCAATGCAGGCGGTTCCTCCGCCAGCACCGGCAGCGTCAGCGCCGGCAGCATTCCAAGCAGCATGACAGCCGCCAAAAGAAGCGGAAGCAGGCGCCTGCTGAAAAAGCGGGTTCCTTTTATCATTTCATATCCTCCTTACTTATCTGTTTTTTCAAAATGGCTGGTATCCTGTTTCCCATACTAAATGAAATAAAGTCCTAATAACATGGGATTTTTTCACGTCCACTTGTGATTTTTTGACCACTTTTGTTCTATTTGCATAAACTGCATAAAAACCGCAGAGCGGATTTGGTAAAATAGCGAAAAAGCGGGGAGCCGGTCGGCTCCCCGCTGGTGTATGTCAGGTCGTTTTTTCCGCCGCCGCGCGCTTGCGGCGCTGTGCCTGCGTCAGATATTCCTTGGCGGACATCCCTGTGTATTTTTTGAAAACATGGCTGAAATAGGTGGTGTCCTCGAAGCCGACGCGCTGCGCGACCTCGAATACCTTCAGATTTCCTTCGTCCAAAAGCTGGCGGGCATACTCGATCTTCTTTCCGGCGATCGTTTCCATGACCGTCCGCCCGGTCTTCTGACGGAAGAAGCGGCTGAGATAGCCGGGGCTGACGTGCACGGCAGCCGCCAGCTCGCTCAGCGTCAGCGCCTCGCAGAAATGCATGTCCATGTAGTTCTGCACGTCTGCCAGAAGATTGCCGCCCTCCGTAGAGAGCAGCGCGAGATACTGACAGACCGCGCGCACAAGCTGCTTCTGGTGACGGATGCAGTCCTGATGGAACTGCAGCTGCTGAAGCTGACGCTTCCACTCCGCCCGGTCCAGATCCACTGCGTCCAGATCCGCGCCGAACGCTTCGAGCGTACTGCGGCAGGTGTGCATGACCATCATCGCCGTCTCCTTGACCTGCGCTTCGGGCGCATGCTGGCGGCGCTGTGTGTCAAAAATATGCTCAAGAGCCGTCTCCGCCTGCGGCAGATCGGCGCTTTTGAGTGCGTTGCCGAGCGTCGTGAAGTACGCGGCGTACGTCGGTGCGCGCTGGGTCTGCACATGCCGGAAAAAATGAACCTCCTGCTGATCATAGAAGCGATCCTGCAGTGCGCGGTGTGCCTGCGCAAGCGCGTCTTGCAGCTCGCACAGCGGCCGGCTGTTTTCGCTCACACCGAGATACAGCGTCTTTCCCAGTAGCTTTCTTGCCGTGGAAACACAGTCGAAGCAGAAGCTGCGAAGCTGCGTGTCGGAGCAGTCTGGAAACACAATATACAGCTCATGCCGCCCCTGCGGGCAGAGATACAGCTGCTCCGGCGGAAGCAGACTGTAAAACAGCTTTTCCAGTCCTGCCCGAAGCATGGGAGACGGGTTCATGGCCTCCGCGCTGCGCAGATCCGCGACTGCGACGGCGTAGCCGGAGGCGGTCAGCCCAAGGGCTGCCGCCTGCTGACGTATCTCCGCCTCATGGTGCAGCGTACCGCTCAGGACTGCGCTGAGCATGGACGAAATGCGGCTTCCAACATCCACATGGAGCAGCCGCTGCTGATCCAGCTTCTGCTTGCATCGTTCGACAGCGGCAACGATGTCATTCATATTTCCCGTTTTTGTAACGTAGTCGCTGACGCCGTACTGGATCGCCTGCTGCGCGTAGGAAAAATCCGCAAAGGCGGTCAGCAGAATGATCTGGATCTGCCGCTGTGCGCCGCAGACCCACCGCGCAAGCTCCAGCCCGTCCATGACCGGCATTTTGATGTCGGCGATGATAATGTCCGGCTGATAGTCGAGCACGGCCTGCTTTGCCTGCAGACCGTTTTCGGCAGTGCCGACGATCTGACAGCCGAGCTTTGCCCAGTCAATCAGTGTGCAAAGGCCCTTGCGCATCAGCGCCTCGTCGTCCGCGATCAGAATTTTGTACATGTTGACTGTCCTCCTTTGGAAGCAGGATTGTGACCTTCGTCCCACTGTTTTCAAAGCTGGTGATCCGGATCCCATATTCCGGACCGTAGAGGTGCTTGAGCATCTGATAGACCGTGTTCAGCGCGACTCTGTTGTGGCGGCTTCCGACGGCAGGCAGGTCGAGCGGCAGCTGGATCTGCCCGTTTTGTCCGGCAAAGCCGACGCCGTCGTCCGTGACCACAAGCTCCAGCGTCCCGTTTTCGGTGCAGCCGACGGAGACCCGGACAGTCCCCGGCCCCTCCTTTGGCTCGATGCCGTGTCCGACCGCGTTTTCCACCAGCATCTCAAGCGTGAGCTTCGGAACAAGGCAGGAAAGCAGCGCCTCGTCCGAGACGGACACCTGATAGGATATTTTATTGCCGAAGCGCATCTGCTGCAGTTCTATATAAAATTTCGCGTATTGCAGCTCCTGCGCCAGCGGGATCTTGATGTCGCCGCCGCTGGAAAGCCGCGCCTGCGTCAGCCCTGCAAAGTTGCTCGCCATTTTCTGGATGTCCGTATTTCCATCCATCTGCGCCATGAGCGCGATGCTGCACAGGACGTTATACATGAAATGCGGGTTGACCTGACTTTGCAGGAATCGAAGCTCGCTGTCCATGGCGATGAGCTTTTTCTCATAAACGTCGTTGATCAGATGGTCGATCGTGTCCGTCATGGCGTTGAACGCCTGACTCATGGTGAAAAATTCCTGACAATCGTATTGCGGGAGCTTGACGCTGAAATTCTGCTGCGCGACCTGCCGGAGCTGGAGCGTCATCTCCTGAAGCGGCCGCAGCCGCCGCATCACAGCGAAGAACATGACCGCTGCGACGGCAAGCAAAAGCAGAACGCAGGCGATCACATACGGCGCGGCGACCTGATATAGAAGCCGCAGGATCTGCACCGACGGAACACCGACAGCACAGTGCAGCCCCATGCCGGAGGCTTCGCTGAACAGGAGATACCGGCTTCCGTCAAGCTTTCGCGTATAGCAGGCGTCGTGACCGGCATCGGCCAGCTCGCGCTGCTCCTCCGCGCTCAGCCGCAGCGCGCTCTCCGACAGGACGACCGCGCCGTCCTTGTCAAACAGGTACCAGAACGCATCCTGATAGTCGGAGAGCTTGCCCATGATCGACGTGACCGCGGACTGGTTGACGACGAAGATCACCGTGCCGAACGGGTCCGCCCAGCGGTCGTAAACAGTAAAGATAATGTACAGATATGGTTCGCTCGCAGTACACTGTACGTCCGTGCCGCTCTCCTGAAAGGCACGATAGCGCGCCAGATTGTCTTCATTCAGCCGAAGCTGCTCGCTTGAGAGCTGCTCGTGGTAGCTGACCACGTCGAATGAGCCGCGCATATCCATGAAATATGCCATCTCCACAAACGGAAGCCCCGGCGCAACAATATTTTTATCCGAGTAAATATCAACAAGGCTGCGGAACTGTTCCCCTCTGGCATCCGAGGCCTCGCCGGTCATCTGCGGACTTTTACAGATGCGCAGCAGGATGTCTTCCAGAAGCTGCGTTTTTGTGGAAAGGGTGCGGCTGACGGTCTGCATGGCAAACTCGGCCTCGCGGTTGACAAACGGCCCCATGACGTTGCTGATGAGAAGCACCAGGATCAGCAGACTGATCAGCAGCGTGACCAGCACGGAGCTGACGCTCAGCCAGATGAGCTGCCCGCGCAGGGATGGTGTGCGCATCCAGTTTCTAAATCGTTCGCGCATAAAAATATCCTTGCCTTTCTCTTGCTTTTTTGCCGTTCTTCCTGTTATGATAGCATAAAAGAAAGAAAAGCTGAACAGGAGATGAAGTGTGGTTATGAAAAAAAGGCAGCTGTGCGGGCTGCTCGTGCTTCTGTGCGTTTTCCTGACGGCCTGCTCCGCAGCAGCGGAGACGGAGCCGGTGTCCATCAGCTTCATGCACGGCTGGGGCGGAAGCGGGGCCGACCATGTCGGTATGCGCGAGCTGTTTGCCGAGTTCGAGGCAGAAAACCCGGACATTCACATTGTCTATGATACCTCGCCGGATCTTGGGATCGTCATGGAAAAGGCCGCGGATATGCTTGCGGTCGATAAAACACCGAACATCATCAGTACAAATGGAAATGTGCAGTATGTTTCAAATGCCACAAAGAAGGGCGTGGCGCTGGATCTGACGCCATATTTGCAGGAAGACGCGACGTTCGCCTCGGACGTCAGTCCGCAGATCCTGCAGGCGCTGCAGGAGCCGGACGGCGCGGTCTATACGCTCCCGGATGCGGTGGAGTATATCGGCTACTGGTATAATGCGTCTTTGTTCCAGCAGGCGGGGATCACGGATACCGGAACGCCGGAGGGCACGGTCGTGCTTCCGCAGACCTGGGATGAGTTCTGGGCGGCCTGCGATGCGCTGGCGGAGATCTCGCCGCAGACCGGCGCCGTGCCGCTTCAGCTTCAGGTCAGCCAGATGGGATTCTTCCTTGGCGCGAGACTGGCCGCTGCATCCGGGGATGCGCTGTCCTTTATGCAAAAGCAGACGCCTGTGTGCCGCCAGGCGGATGCAGAGCTTGCGGTGTCCGAGCTTATGCGTGCGCTGGCCTATGACACGCAGCGCGGCACAGCGCCGGACGTCCGCCGGAATTTCTTTGACGGCAAGAGCGCGATCTATATTGACGGCGTCTGGGCGAATACAGAGCTTGCGGAGACGACGACAAAGCAGGAGATCCGCTATGCCGCGTTTCCCGGTTTTTCGGGAGAAACGATCGCATACGCCAATCCTGCGACCGGCTATGTTATCAGCAACGACGGCTCAAAAAGGCAGATCGACGCCTGCGTTCGATTCCTGAAATATATGCTCAGTAAAGACGTGCAGGAGCAGATCGTCACAAAAACGCATCAGGCGCCGAGCAATCCCAATATCTCGGATACATGGATCCACGAGCAGGTGCCGGTTCTGGCAGATGCCGTGCAGGTCTGCAAGCAGGCAGACCTGCAGATCCTGACGCTTTATTCCGTCCTGCCCGCCAAATCAAGTGCCCAGCTGGAGCAGCAGCTGGAAGAGCTGCTGCGGGGAAAGGATGTGCAGCGGTCTGTTATTTCCATCATAGCAGATTTGGAGCAGGAACGCGAATAACGGTAAAAATATCGCAACTGAATCAAAATATTACATCTATTGCAGCGCAAAACGCCGCCGGATTGTTGAAATTGCACAATCCGGCGGCGGATTCTTTTTTCGCCCGAGGTCAAAAAAACACAACCTTTCGGCAAAATGTTTTATGGCGTTTTTCTTTTTTCACAGCTAGACTGAACTTACCGGTCAGACCTGCAAAAGGCAGGCCTGACAAATAAAAATTACGGAGGGTATTATGAAGAAGATCCTTGCATTGTTACTGGCATCGCTTCTGGTCATCAGCCTGTTTGCAGGCTGCGCGAAGCAGACCAATGACACCATGAAAAAAGACGAGCAGCCCGCCGCCAACGGCGAAACGGCGAAGGAAAACATGGGCGAAAAGACGGATGAGATGCCGACGGACGCGGAGAAGCCTACGATCACCTTCGTTCACGGCTACTACCATGACGAGTCCGAATGGCCCGCAGCTGCACAGATGCGTCAGATCTATCAGGATTTTGCGGATATGCATAAGGATGAGTTCACCTTTGTCGCGATCCCCGATGAATCCGGCGCAGAGGGCATCTACAACACAGCGCTCAACGACATCAGCGGCGGTAAGTTCTATGACATCGCCGACTTTGGCGGCTGGAACATCGTTCCCGTCGCAAGCGCGGCCGGTCTGATCCTTGACCTGAAGCCGTATCTGGATGAGGACGCAGGCTTCAAGGCAGGCGCGGGCGTCTGCTACGATCAGAACCTGACTGCGGATGGGAAAATCTATTCCGTTCGTGAGCAGATCGAAGCTGTTGGCTTCTGGTACAACGAAGCGCTGTTCGCGCAAGCTGGCGCGAAGGTCCCCGCCGACTGGAGCACATGGGCGGACTTTGAGGAAGCAGTCGACAAGCTTGTTGACGCAGGTATTACCCCGTTCGGCCTGAACGCAGGCTGGCCCACCAACATTCTAACGGCTGGCCGTTTCCAGGCGGACGAAGCGACCCGCGCATTCTATGCACAGGGCGCAGAGGTCGCATCGTTTGACGATCCCGCGTTCCGTGAGGTCATGACGTTCATGCAGGAGAAGGTTCTGCAGAAGATCGACTCCGCGAACTTTGGACCTGGCGGTGACGACGACGAGCAGTACCGCAATGACTTCTTTGACGGCAAGACCGCTATGCTCTTCAACGGCGTCTGGGATGCCGGCGGAAGCGTAGACTGTGCGGCGGGCGCGGAGAACATCAAGCCTGCCAACTTCCCGACGAACGAATCCGGCAAGCGCGCTTCCCTGATGTCCGGCGGCACGGGCTTTGTGGTATCGAACAGCCTGACCGACGCACAGACCGCAGCCTGCATCGAGTTCATCAAGTATATGACGAGCGAGGAGATCGCCAACAAGATCATCGCGTTCGGCATCGGCATGGCGCCGAACACCAACGTGGACTACGCCACGCTGATGGACAGCGTTGACGCACCCGAAGCAAAACTTCTGGTTTCCGCCTGCCAGCTCTGCATGGCGGCAGACTATCAGGCGCTCGGCCTCGGCAACAAATTCGGCGACTTTGAGGGCGAAATTCAGGCTAAATACGCCGGTCTGAAGGACGGCAGCAAGACAGTTGACGATGTTGTCAGCGAACTTGATGCAGTGATCGCCGCAAACTGATTTCCATGCAAACTGGCGAAGGGGGCGGAACGCCCCCTTCGCTATATCGCAAAGAAAGGATGACGCATCATGAAGGCTGGAACAGCTGAGAAAAAAGCTGCCCGTGCAATGGGAAAGTACCGGAAACGAGGGTTTCTTCTGGCCTTCCTTGCCCCTTGCACGATTCTGTTTCTGATTGTCTACGCATACCCGCTGATCACGATTTTTCTGACCTCGTTCTGCAAATGGAACTATGAGAATTTCACCGCGCCGGAGTTTTTGGGATGGTCAAACCTGTTTGATAATTATATCAAGCTGTTCCGCTACGACGCAAACTTCAAAATGGCGCTGGTCAACTCGCTCAAGTGGGTCGCGCTGACGCTGCTGATCCAGGTGCCGTTTACCATTCTGGTCGCGCTGACCCTGTCGAAAAAAATGCGCGGCTGGAAATTCACCCGCAATATGTTCCTGATCCCTAACATCATCTCGACCGCAGCGATCGGTCTGATCTTTCTGAACCTGTACAGTCCGGCGCGCGGCATCGTCACAGAGCTGTGCAATCTGATCTGGCCCGGGTCGGATGTGAGCGTTCTGTCTAACTCCAAATATGCGTTCTGGGGCGTTACCTTTACCTTTATCCTGTTTGGCGGCTCCAACTGCCTGCTGCTTTTGACACAGATTTTTTCCATTGATCCTGCTGTTTATGAAGCGGCCCGCATCGCAGGCGCGTCCGACCGGCAGATCGACTGGTATATCACGCTTCCGCTGCTGCGGCCGATGATCGGCACCATCTCCGTTATGGCGGCAAACTACGGTCTGCTTCTTTACAACGAGATCGCGCTCATCACGTCCGGCGGCCCGGATAACGCCACGTATTCGCTGAGCTACTATATCTACAAAACCTCGCTTGGAAGCACGAAGCTGAACTTTGCACGCGGAAACACCGCAGGCGTGATCCAGTTCCTTCTCGGGATCGTGCTCGTCTGCCTGATCAACCGTGCATTCCGCTCGGATACATCGGACTAGGGGGTATCAAACAATGAAACAAAGCAATGGTTCCTCAATTCCTGTAAAAGTGCTTCGGTATCTGCTGATGGCGTTCGTGCTGGTCATTTCCCTGTATCCGATCCTGTGGGTACTTCTCAACTCCTTCAAGCAGACGCCAGGCGGTCTGGGTCTTCCAGAAAAATGGGTGTTTGACGGATACATCACCATCTTTACAAAGCTCAATATCGGTCAGTATTTTCTCAACAGCCTTATCGTGACCGTCATATCGACCGTGATCAGCGTCTTTGCCGTCTCTCTTGCGGCGTATGTGTCTGCACGGATCTCCTTTAAGGGGAAAAGTCTTGTGACGCTGATGTTCGCATCAACGCTGTTCATCCCGTCAATTTCCATCAGCTTCCCGATCTACCGGCTGCTCTCCGACCTCGGACTTAAGGATACGCTGACTGGTGTGATCTTTGTCTACGCCAGTCTCGGCATCGCGGTCACGTTCTTCATCCTTCGCAGCTATTTTCTCTCCATTCCAAAGGAAATGGAGGAGGCGGCGATGATGGACGGCTGCGGCTATACCGGCACGTATTTCAGGATCATCGTGCCGATTGCGAAGCCGGGCCTTGCCACAGCCGCGATCATGGCGTTTTTGAATAACTGGAACGAGTATTATTTTGCATCCATCCTGCTCAAATCCAAGGAGCACATGACGCTTCCCGCGCTGCTCGGTCAGTTTACGACGGCGTATTCCAAGAATCTGAACGGAATGTTTTCGGCGATCATCCTGATCGTTCTGCCCACCATCATCATCTTCTGCCTGCTGTCTGAAACGTTTGTCAAGTCGCTGACGGCAGGCGCCGTGAAAGGATAGCCTATGACAGAAAGAGAAGCACGGACACAGTGGTTCACCGAAGCGCGTTTCGGTATGTTCATTCATTGGGGTCTTTATGCGATCCCCGGGCGCGGCGAGTGGTACATGAGCGAGGCAAAGATCCCTGCCGAGCAGTACGAACGCTATATGCAGGAGTTTTCAGCAAAGGCCTATGACCCCAGAGATTGGGCGCGGCGCGCAAAGCGGGCAGGGATGCAGTATGTCGTACTGACCGCCAAGCACCATGACGGCTTTTGCCTGTTTGATTCCAGGCTGACGGACTACAAAAGCACAAACGCCCCCTGTGGGCGCGACCTCGTGCGGGAATTTGTGGACGCGGTGCGCGCCGAGGGGCTGCGCGTGGGCCTGTACTACTCCCTGATCGACTGGCATCACCCGGATTTTCCAAAATACAACGACTGCAATCATCCCATGCGCGGCAATCCCGCCTATCAAGATGAGAAAATCGACTTTGACCGCTACCTTGCCTATATGCACGGACAGATCGAGGAGCTGGTCACGAATTACGGCAAGATCGACATTCTCTGGTTCGATTATGCCTATGACGAGCTGCGCGGCGAGGCGTGGAGGGCGACAGAGCTGATCCGGATGGTGCGCCGCCATCAGCCGGACGTCATCATGGACAATCGGCTGGAAACAAGCGGCGAGGGCTTCGGCAGTCTTGTCACCGAGCAGCCCGCATATTATAGCGGCGACTTTGTCAGCCCCGAACAGATCCTGCCGCCGGAGGGCATCCGCAATGTGCGCGGCGAGCGCGTACCGTGGGAGCTGTGTACGACGATGAACAACAACTGGGGCTACAACCCCTATGATACAGACTACAAGCCTGCGTCCATGCTGCTCCGCAAGCTGGTCGAATGCGTCAGCAAGGGCGGCAACATGATCCTGAATGTCGGGCCGGATGCGAACGGTCGGTTTAATGACGCAAGCTGCCGGCTGCTGGATGAGATCGGCACATGGCTGGCAGTTAACGGCGAGAGCATCTATGGCTGCGGCAGCGCCGACGTACCGAAGCCGGACTGGGGCTGGTACACAAAGAAGGATGGCCGCATCTATGCGCATATTCTGGAAAACCCCATTGGGCCGCTGGCGCTGACGGGGCTTGACGCAAAGCGCGTCGGCGCGGTGCGGCGGCTGGCGGACGGCAGCGAGGTGCTGCGCGGAGAGAGCTGGATCACAAATGCTTACGAAAACCTTGCATTTGTCACACTTGGCACGATCCCTCACTTTACCTATCTGCTTCCAGATCCGGCTGACACCGTGCTGGAGATCGAATACAAGGAGGCTTGCCTATGAAACCAATTACCGCGATCGTTTTGGGCGCGGGTCAGCGCGGCGCGAACGTCTATGCCGCCTACGCGCTGAGCTTCCCGAACGAGCTGAAGATCGTCGGCGTGGCGGAACCGCGCGCAGATCGCCGCGCCGCATTTGCCAGGGAGCACGGCATTCCCGAAAGCCGCTGCTTTGCAGGCTGGGAGGACGCGCTCAGACAGGACAAATTCGCAGACTGTGTATTCGTCTGCACACAAGACCGGATGCACTTCGGGCCGGTCATGCAGGCGCTGGAAAAGGGCTATGACGTGCTGTGCGAAAAGCCGATGAGCTATGACCGTACGGAGCTGATCGCAATGGGCGAAAAGGCGCGGCAGACCGGGCGCGTGCTGTCCATCTGCCATGTACTGCGCTATTCTCCGTTCTTCGTGAAGCTCAAGGAGCTGATCGACAGCGGCGCGATCGGCCAGCTTGTCTCCATCCAGCATATTGAAAGCGTCGGCTACTGGCACATGGCGCACAGCTTTGTGCGCGGGAACTGGAGCCGCAGTGAGGATAGCTGCCCGATGATCCTGGCAAAGTGCTGCCACGACACGGACATCCTGACATGGCTTGCCGGCAGCTCGTGTGCGGCGGTCAGCAGCTTTGGCTCCCTTGCGCATTTCAACGCCGCGCACAAGCCGGACGGTGCGACGGAATACTGTCTGGACGGGTGTATACACCGGGATCGCTGCCCGTATTACGCGCCGCGCTTCTATCTGGAGCATCCAAAGGCCGTTTCCGATGGATTTGTCTCTGTGGTGAGCCTTGATCCTTCCCGTGAAGCGGTTCTGAACGCACTGCAGCGCGGCCCGTATGGCCGGTGCGTCTATCAGTGTGATAACGATGTTGTAGACAATCAGGTCGTGAACCTGCTGTATGAAAACGGAGTCAGCGTCAGCATGACGATGTGCGCCTTTACAGAGCATTGCGAGCGGATCATCAATGTGATGGGCAGCTGCGGACAAATTCGGGGCAACATGGAATCGTCTACGCTGGAGATCAGCGATTTTGCGTCCGGAAATCATACAACACTGCACGTTCACACGCCAGCCGGCGGACACAGCGGCAGTGATGCCGCCATGATGCGAGACTTCCTGCAGACGCTGCATAGTGGCGGCGGGAGCAAAACAAGTGCGGATGCGTCAGTGGAAAGTCACCTGATCGCGCTGGCCGCAGAGGAAAGCCGCCTGCGCGGCGGAGAAGCCATTGACATGAAGGAATGGAGGACAAACGAGTGAGTATTCTGAAAAATGCGGTATGCCCGCAGCACATCCCGACCTATGACGGCTCTGATCAGTCCACGCACCCCTCGGTGCTGCGCTTTGACGCTCCTTGGCACGGATACCTGTACTGGATGGCAATGACGCCGTATCCCTATAACAATGATGGATTGGAGGATCCGTCCATTCTGGTTTCCAATGACGCACAGACGTGGATCGTTCCTGAGGGACTGACAAATCCGCTGACCCCTGCGCCGAAGCCCGGTCATAACTGCGACGTGGAGCTTGTTTACAACAAAGAGCGTGATGAGCTGTGGCTGTATTATGTGGAGGCGGACGATATCGTGCAGTCGTGGGTCAAGCTGATGCGCTCAGCCGACGGCGTTCACTGGACGAAGCCGGAGATCGTGCTCCATGACCCGGTGCAGAAATACAGCATCCTGTCGCCTTGCATCCAGCGTATGCAGGATGGAAGCTGGCGGATGTGGTATGTTGATACCGGAAATACGGGGTATCAGAACCAGGACAATAAGGTTCGCACCCGCACCTCGGAGGACGGTCTGCATTGGAGCGCGGAGGAGACCTGCGAGGATCTCGCGCAGCCCGGTTATCAGCTCTGGCATCTGACGATCTGGCGCGATCCTGCGGATGATACGCTGCACGCGATCTATCCTGCGTATCCGAACGGCACGAACTGCGATTACTGCAAGCTGTTTTACGCGGTCAAGGAAACGAGCCAGCCGTGGAAAGTTTTTCCGAATCCGCTGATGGAGCAGGGCAAGGACGGCAGCTGGGATGATTTCTGCCTGTACCGCACAGCATTCCTGCTGGATCGCGAGGCAGACGTGCTGCGTGTCTGGTATGGCGGAAAGAAAAAATCCGACGCTTCCTGGGGGATTGGTTATACGGAAGGCCAGTACAGCCAGATCTGCGCTGCATTGGAGCGGTAAGGTCAGACATACACGCGCCGGTTCACAGAAATCGGCGCGTGATTTTTTTCAAAGGAGACGAGTATGGAGAAAATAACGCTTGTCATATTGGCCGCTGGCATGGGCAGCCGCTTCGGCGGCCTCAAGCAGATCGAGCCGGTCGATCCGGAAGGACATATCATCATTGATTTTTCGCTGTATGACGCATGGCGTGCGGGCTTCCGCGACGTGGTGTTTATCATCAAGCACGAGATGGAAGCAGAGTTCCGCGAATGCATCGGCGACCGCATGGAGCAGTATTTCCATGTGTCCTACGTCTATCAGGATCTTGACCGCCTGCCGGAGGGCATAGAAGTTCCGGAAGGGCGCACAAAGCCGTGGGGCACCGGCCATGCGCTGGCCTGCTGCAAGGGCGTGGTGAACGGCCCGTTTGCCGTCATCAATGCGGATGATTTCTATGGCCGCACGGCGTTCTCGGAAATCTATGATTTTCTGGCGGCACAGACCGACGAACACGAATACGCGATGGTCGGCTATCGCCTGAAAAATACGGTGACGGAGTTCGGCTCCGTGGCGCGCGGCGTGTGCGAGATCGAAGACGGGATGCTGACCGGTGTGACGGAACGCACGAAGATCTTCAAAAAAGGCGCGGACGCCGAATATACCGAGGACGGCGAGCAGTTCTTCCCGCTGGCGGGCGACACCATCGTGTCGATGAATCTCTGGGGCTTCTCGGCGCGTGTGCTGGATGAACTCTGGAACCGCATGGGCGCGTTCCTGACAGAAGCAATGAAGACAAATCCGCTCAAGTGTGAATACTTCCTGCCGTTTGTGGTAAATGAGCAGCTTGCAGACAAGTCCGCAAGCGTGCAGGTGCTGCCGTGCGAGGAAACATGGTACGGCGTGACCTACCGCGAAGACCTGGCGTCTGTCAAGGAAGCCGTGGCAAAGATGAAGGCGGAGGGCATTTATACGGAGGAGCTTTGGAAATGAACGAAAACCTGTTTGAAGTACTGTGCGCCTTCCGGCTGGACGCAAAGCCTGTTTCCTGTGAGCCGTATGGCTGTGGGCACATCAATGTGACCTATCTTGCCGTGATGGAAAGCGGCCGGCGCTATATCCTGCAAAAAATCAACAACAACACGTTCCGCGACGTGGCAGGGCTGATGGAAAATATCACTGCCGTCACGGAGTTCCTGCGGACAAAAACAGACGACCCGCGCGGCGTTCTGACGCTTGTAAAAACGCATGACGGCGCAAGCTATCTGCATGCGCAGGATGCCTATTGGCGCGTGTATGACTTTGTGGAAGATTCGATTTGCCTCCAGCTTCCCGAGACGGACGAGGACTTTTATCAGAGCGCCGTGGGCTTCGGCACGTTCCAGCAGCTCCTGACGGATTTTCCGGCGGCGAAGCTGCACGAGACCATCCCGAATTTCCACAATACACCGGACCGTTACCGCGCGCTTCTGGAGACATTGGAGCGCGACCCCATGCACCGGGCAGCGCAGGTTCAGCCAGAAATTGAATTTGCGCTGGCCCGGCAGGCAGAAATGGCGGCCATTCAGAACGCGCTGACTGCGGGCGAGCTGCCGCTGCGCGTGACACACAATGATACCAAGCTCAATAACGTCCTTCTGGACGCAAAAACACGCAAAGCGCTGTGCGTCATCGATCTCGACACGGTCATGCCTGGATCGAGTCTTTATGACTTCGGCGATTCCATCCGCTTTGGCGCGGCAACTGCCGCAGAGGATGAAAAAGACATTTCCAAAATGGAGATGAGTCTCGACCGCTTCCGCGTCTTTACGCGCGGCTATGTCCGCGCCTGCCCCGGCCTGACGGAAGCGGAGCTGGCGCTGCTGCCGCTCGGCGCAAAGACCATGACGATGGAGTGCGGCGTCCGCTTCCTGACAGACTATCTGGATGGGGATCATTATTTTGCCGTCCATCGCGACGGCCAGAACCTCGACCGCGCCCGCACCCAGTTCAAGCTGGTGGCGGACATGGAGAAGAAATGGGACGAGATGCGGAAAATCGTGAAGGAGGAAACAAAATGAATGTTCTTGTGACCGGCGGCGCCGGATATATTGGCAGCCACACCTGTGTGGAGCTGATCGAGGCGGGCCATACGCCGATTGTAATTGACAATCTCAGCAATTCCAACCCTGAAAGCCTGCACCGCGTGGCCGAAATTACCAGCAAGACGGTGGAGTTTATCGAGGGCGACGTGCGTGACGAGGCGCTGCTGGAAAAAATCTTTGCAGAGCATGAGATTTCCTGCGCCATCCACTTCGCGGGCCTCAAGGCCGTCGGCGAGTCCGTTGCCAAGCCGATGGACTATTATCAGAACAATCTCGATGCCACCTTGATGCTCTGTAAAGTCATGGCAAAGCACAACGTCAAGCGCATCATCTTTTCTTCGTCCGCCACGGTCTACTCCGGCGACAACGAGATGCCGCTACGCGAGACCTCCAAAACCGGAAACTGCACCAATCCCTATGGCTGGACAAAGTACATGGGGGAACAGATCCTGCGCGACATCGCAAAAGCGGATCCCGAATGGTCGGTCGTGAACCTGCGCTATTTTAACCCTGTGGGGGCGCACGAAAGCGGAAAGATCGGCGAGCATCCGAACGGCATTCCCAATAATCTTATGCCGTATATTTCGCAGACCGCCATCGGCAAGCGCGACCATCTGAACGTGTTCGGCAACGACTATCCCACACCCGATGGAACAGGCGTGCGCGACTACATTCATGTTGTTGATCTGGCAAAGGGTCATGTTGCAGCGATCCAGTATTTGATGACCCACACCGGCGAGGGCGTGTTCAACCTCGGCACCGGTCACGGCTACAGCGTGCTTGACATGGTTCACGCCTTTGAGGAGGCAAACGGCGTCAAGGTACCGTATGAGATCACCGCGCGCCGCCCGGGCGACCTGGCTACCTGCTATGCAGATCCCGCAAAGAGTTTGGAAGTGCTCGGCTGGAAGGCGGAAAAAAATCTCGTCGATATGTGCCGCGACACGTGGAACTGGCAGAAACAAAATCCAAACGGATATGAGCAATAAGGAGCGATCAAAATGCTGCACCTGAATATCATCAAAGTCAAAACACCCGAAGAAATGGGAAAGGCGGCTGCCGACGAATTTGAGGCGGTCATTTGCCGCAAGCCCGCCTGTGTGATGGGACTTGCCACCGGCTCGACGCCGCTGCCGCTCTACCGCGAGCTGATCGCGCGGGAACAGGCTGGCAAGCTCGACTTTTCGCGCGTCCGCTCCGCAAACCTCGACGAGTACAAGGGTCTTGCGCCCGACCACCCGCAGAGCTACCGCCGCTTCATGCAGGAAAACCTGTTTGACCACATTTCCATCAAGCCCGAAAACACCATTGTCCCGGACGGCCTTGCCGCCGACATTCCCGCCATGTGCGAAGCCTACGAGCGTCGTATCGAAGACTGGGGCGGCGTGGACATCCAGCTGCTCGGTCTCGGTCACGACGGGCACATCGGCTTCAACGAGCCCTGCGACCATTTCCCGGTCATAACGCACGAGGTGCAGCTGACCGAAATGACGCGCGAAGCGAATAAACGCTTCTTTAACTCCATCAACGAAGTACCTACCGCCGCCATCACCATGGGCATCGGTACGGTTATGGCTGCACGCAAGGTCCTTCTCATCGCCACCGGCGAGAGCAAGGCGGACATCCTCTACAAGGTCTTCTTCGGTCCTGTCACGCCGGGGGTCCCCGGCTCGATTTTGCAGTTCCATCCCGATGTCACCGTCATCTGCGACGAGGCTGCAGCGGCAAAGCTCCCGCTGTGAGCGAAAAGGAGAGCACTATGAACTATCTCGGTATTACATACTCCCTGAAAAATCAGCCCTTGCTGGACAAGGACTTCATTCCATTTGGCATCTGGATCAAAGCCTATTTGCAGGATGCCGCTCGCCCGTTCAAAATCGCAGTCGAACGCGAAAACGGTCTGACCTCCGTGTTTGAAACAAAGCTCCGCGGTTCGGAATTTGCCGAAGCCAACTACCGTTACGCAGAGCGTTTTGTCAAGATGCTTCTCTGGAGCGTCGGCGGCTGGAGAGTTTACCTCTGCGGCGACGAGGCGATCGCAAAGCGTATGCAGGAGGAATACCGCGCGGGTGGGAAGCGAGAATTTGACGTCGGCTTTATGCAGGATGTCTATGAGCGTCCTTTTGAGATCGTGATCTCCGACGAAGCGCATTTCCCCGCTGCCCACGAGCAGACCAGAAAGGCCGGCGGTCATACAAACGGCTGCCGCATCGGCTTTGACGCCGGCGGCTCCGATCGGAAAGTCTCCGCTGTCGTGGATGGCGAGACCGTTTACTCCGAGGAGGTCGCCTGGCACCCGAAGACGAGCGAGGACCCGCAGTACCAGTATGACGGCATTGTGGCCGCGTTCAAAACTGCCGCGAGTAAAATGCCTCGCGTGGACGGTATCGGCGTGTCATCCGCAGGCGTGTTCATTGGCAACGCGCCGATGGTTTCCTCCATCTTCCTCAAGGTGCCGCGTAGCCGCCGCGAAGAGGTCAAGACCGTCTTCGAACGTGCCGCGAAGGAGATCGGAGACGTGCCCATCGTCGTTGCCAACGACGGCGACGTGTCCGCGCTTGCAGGCGCGATGAGTCTGCATGAAGGCGCGGTCATGGGTCTTGCTATGGGCACGAGCGAAGCGGTTGGCTATGTGAACGCTGACTGTAACCTGCTTGGCTGGTTCAGCGAGCTGGCGTTTGCGCCCGTTGACCTGAATGAACACGCCATGCGCGATGAGTGGTCGGGAGACAGTGGTGTCGGCTGCAAATACTTCTCGCAGGACGCGGTCATAAAGCTGGCTCCGGCGGCTGGCATCGCACTGGCGGAAAGCCTGACTCCTGCGGAAAAGCTCAAGGAAGTGCAGAAGCTGGCAGAGCATGGCGTTTCATATGCGCAGGACATTTTCAAATCCATTGGCGTGTATCTGGGGCATACTCTGTGCCTGTACGAAATGCTGTATGACATCCGGAACCTGATCGTTCTGGGGCGTGTGGCGTCCGGCGTGGGCGGCGAGATCATCGTGGCCGAATGCCAACGGGTACTGAACGAGGAATATCCGGAGTTGGCGCAGAAGCTGTGCGTCATGCTCCCGGATGAGGAATTTCGCCGCGTCGGTCAGTCAATGGCTGCCGCGAGTCTGCCGGAGGTGTAAGCATGCTGTTCAAAAACGCAAATATTTTCGTGGACGGACGTTTTCAGCACGGCGCTTTCCGTGTGGAAGACGGCAGATTCACGGAGGTTTTGAACACCGTCCCTGCGGAGGACGGCATCGACCTGAACAACCAGTATGTCATTCCGGGTCTTGTGGACGTCCATAACCACGGCAACTCCGGCGCGGATTTCTCGGACGGCGACTATGACGGGCTTGTGAAAGTGGCGCGTTACCTCGCGCAAAACGGCGTGACGAGCTTCGCCCCCGCGTCCATGACGCTGCCCTACGACGTGCTGGAGGCGGCGTACAAGACTGCCGTGCAGCTCAAAAACGCCCAGCCGTCCGGCTGCGCACGCATCGTGGGCATCCAGATGGAGGGGCCGTTCTTCTCCGAAAAGAAAAAGGGCGCGCAGAACGGCGCGTATCTGAGACTGCCGGATTTTGCTGCGTTCAAACGGCTTTATGACGCTTCCGAGGGTCTTCTCCGCATCGCGGATGTGGCAGCGGAGCTGCCCGGTGCGGTGAAATTTGCCGAAAAAGTGGCCAAGCTCTGCACAGTCTCCATCGCGCACAGCGACTGCACCTACGAAGAAGCCAGTGCGGTCTTTGACGCGGGAGCGTCGCACCTGACGCACCTCTATAACGCCATGCCCGGCATCCACCACCGCAAGCCCGGCCCCATTGGCGCAGGCAGCGAACGTGAAAACGTCGTCGCGGAGCTGATCTGTGACGGTCAGCACATCCACCCGAGCGCCGTGCGGATGGCGTTTAGGCTCTTTCCGGGCAGGATCTGCCTCGTTTCCGACGCGCTGCGCTGCTGCGGGATGCCGGATGGGCAGTATACCCTCGGCGGGCAAGACGTGTTCCTGTATGGCGGCGTAGCAAAGCTGGCAGACGGCACGCTGGCCGGTTCGGCCACGAATCTTTACGACTGTATGCGCAAGGCGGTCGAATTTGGCATTCCGAAAGAGCAAGCCATTCTCTCCGCGACGCTGATCCCTGCGAGGGAGCTTGGCTGCGAGAACGAGATTGGCTCCATCGCGCCCGGAAAACGCGCGGACTTCGTCATGTGTGATGAAGAAGTGAACCGTAAAACGGTTTTCCTGTGTGGGAAACCACTTAAAAACAGCGTAGCAGAAAACAACAAGGGCAGAAATCTGAACACAGAAATACAAAGAGGAGGAATTTAGAATGGCAAAGAATCGTTACATCGGCGAATATCCCGTGATCGGCATCCGCCCCATCATCGACGGCCGCCGCGGCCCCATGAAGCTGCGCGAGAGTCTGGAAGATCAGGTCATGGCCATGGCCGAGGCTGCAAAGAAGCTGTTTGAGGAAAACCTGTATTACTCCAACGGCGAGCATGTCAAGGTCGTCATGGCAGACACCTCCATCGGCCGCGTGCCCGAATCTGCTGCCTGCGCAGAAAAGTTCAAGCGCGAGGGCGTTGCCGTCACGCTGTCGGTCACGCCGTGCTGGTGCTATGGTGCAGAAACCATGGACATGGATCCCATGACCATCAAAGGCGTCTGGGGCTTCAACGGCACCGAGCGTCCGGGCGCTGTGTATCTGGCCTCCGTTCTGGCGACCCACGCCCAGAAGGGCCTGCCTGCCTTCGGCATCTACGGCCATGAGGTGCAGGACCGCGATCAGGTCACCGAAATTCCCGACGACGTGAAGGAAAAGCTCCTGCGCTTCGGCCGCGCGGCCGTCGCCGCCGCCACGATGCGCGGCAAGAGCTACCTCCAGATCGGTTCCATGTGCATGGGCATCGGCGGCTCCATCATCGACCAGCAGTTCATGGAGGAATATCTGGGTCTGCGCGTCGAGTCCGTTGACGAAGTCGAGATCCTCCGCCGCATGGAGGAGGGCATCTACGACCATGAGGCGTATGAAAAGGCGCTGGCATGGACGAAGGAGCACTGCAAGGAAGGCCGCGACGACAACCCCGAATCCGTGGAATTCCTCGGCGAGACCCGCCGCATCAAGTTCACCCCCGAAGAAAAAGAGAAGCAGTGGGAGTTCACGATCAAGATGTACTGCATCATCAAGGATCTGATCCAGGGCAACCAGAACCTGCCTGCAGGCTTTGAGGAGGAGAAGGTCGGCCACAACGCCATCGCCGCCGGATTCCAGGGCCAGAGACAGTGGACCGACCACTGGCCCAACTGCGACTATCCCGAGGCTGTGCTCAACTCCTCGTTCGACTTTGAAGGCCCGAAGGAGCCGATGGTCTTTGCGACCGAGAATGACGTCCTCAACGGCCTTGGTATGCTCTTTATGGAACTGCTGACCAACCGCGCGCAGATCTTCGCCGACGTGCGCACCTACTGGTCTCCCGAGGCCACGAAGCGCGTCACCGGCTACGATCTCGAGGGCAAGGCGAAGGAAAACGGCGGCATCATCCACCTGCTGAACTCCGGCGCGGCCTGCCTCGACGCCTGCGGCGAGTGCACGGATGAGGCCGGCAATGCCGTCATGAAGCGCTGGTGGGAAGTGGACGACGCGGACATCCAGAAGATGACCGACGCGACCGTCTGGTGCGAGGCCGGCTTCGACAATTTCCGCGGAGGCGGCTTCTCCAGCCACTTTGTCACCCGCGCGGAAATGCCCGCGACCATGATCCGTCTGAACCTTGTCAAGGGTCTCGGCCCTGTGCTGCAGATCGCCGAGGGCTGGACGGTCAAGCTGCCTGAGAAAGTCACCGACACGCTCATGGAGCGCACGAACCCCACGTGGCCGTGCACCTGGTTCACCCCGCGCTGCGACGGCAAGTCCGGCAGCCCGTTTGAGAGCGCCTACTCCGTCATGCAGAACTGGGGTGCGAACCACGGCGCGATCTCCTACGGTCACGTCGGCGCGGACCTCATCACGCTCTGCTCGATGCTGCGCATCCCCGTGTGCATGCACAACGTCGCCGACAAGGACGTCTTCCGTCCGGCGGCCTGGAATGCCTTCGGCATGGACAAGGAAGGCCAGGACTACCGTGCCTGCGCCGCCTACGGCCCGATGTACAAGAATATCCGCTGAGTTTATCCACCGGGCAGGCGCTTGTCTGCCCGACATTATTAGAAAGGCGTTGTGAAATGATGCGCAACTTACTGGCGTTTGATCTCGGTGCAAGCAACGGGCGTGCCATTCTCGGCCAGTTCGACGGCGAGAAGATCACGATGCGCGAGCTGCACCGGTTTGAGAACAACTACATCGAGATGAACGGCGTGTTCTACTGGGATCTGCCGTATCTGTATAGCCAATTGAAGCAGGGCCTTCTGGCGTTCAAAAACGCGAACGTTGGAAAGCTGGACTGCATCGGCATCGACACTTGGGGCGTGGACTACGGCCTGCTCGACAAGAACGACCACCTGCTCTCCAATCCCCGTTCGTATCGATACGCGGTCGATGCGGATATGGAGGCCGTCTGGAAGACCGTTGATTTTCCGACGCTCTTTGCCCGTACCGGCATTGCGACGATGAACTTCAACACCGTCTATCAGCTCTACCGCAGAAAGCTGCAGGACGACCCGGCGCTTGCAAACGCGGAAACGCTGCTGTTCATGCCCGATCTGCTGGGCTACTTCCTGACGGGCGAAAAGAAGTCGGAATACACCGAGGCGACGACCTCCATGCTCTATAACCCCACCACGAAGGACTGGGACTGGCAGACGATCGAGTCGCTGGGGCTTCCGAAAAAGATCTTTACGCCGCTCGACCGCGCGGGAAGCCTTCGCGGAACGCTCCGTCCGGAGCTGGCGGAGGAGCTGGGCCTCAATCAGGCGCATTTCGCCGCCGTCGGCACGCACGACACGGCCTCGGCCGTGGCCGCCATCCCCGGCACGGGTAGCTTCGCGTTCTGCTCCAGCGGCACGTGGTCGCTGTTCGGCGTGGAGACGGACGAACCGATTTTGTCCGATGCGGTTCGCGACGCGAATTTCTCCAACGAGGGCACGATCCAGGGCGGCTTCCGGCCTCTGAAAAACATCATGGGCCTGTGGCTCATCCAGGAATGCCGGAGAGACTGGCAGAAGGCCAGCATGCGCCTCAGCTGGAACGACATTGTCGAGGAAGCGAAGAAGGCTGAGCCCTTCCGCTCCATCATCGATCCCGATTACGGCGAGTTCTTCGCAGGCGGCCGGATGGTCGAGAAGATTCAGGCGTTCTGCCGCGAAACGAACCAGCCGGTACCCGAGACCGTCGGGCAGATCGCGCGGTGCATCTATGAATCGCTCGCGCTCAAGTACCGCTGGGCGCTCGAGCGTCTCGAGGAGATCAAGGGCCAGCGCATCGACACGCTGAACATCGTCGGCGGCGGCTGCCAGAACGAGCTTCTCAACCAGTTTGCAGCCGACTCCATCGACCGCCCCGTCGTGACCGGCCCCATCGAGGGCGCGGCCATCGGCAACCTGCTCGCGCAGGCCATGGCGCTGGGCGAAATTCAGACCATGGACGAGCTGCGCGCCGTCGTGCGCCGCTCCGAGGCCGTCCACACCTACGAACCGCATCATACGCCGGAATGGGAAGCCGCCTATCAGAAAATGAGAACTTTTTTATAAGGAGCGTTCAATATGAATATTCAATATATCCATCCAGCAGACCAGATTGTCATGTTTATGCAGCGGATATATGACAAACGACTTACGACCATGTCCGGTGGAAATCTGTCGATCCGCGATTCGGAAGGGAACATTTGGATTACTCCTGCCGGCATTGACAAGGGTACACTCAGCCGAAAAGACATCATCTGTGTCCGTCCGGACGGAGTCTGCGAAGGACAGCATAAGCCATCGTCCGAATTGCCGTTCCATCGGTCGGTTTATCATCTGCGCCCGGATCTGAATGCGGTTCTGCACGCGCACCCGCCGGCGCTTGTAGCGTTTTCCGTTGTCCGCAAGCTCCCAAACCTTGACCTGATCCCATCTGTACGACACATATGCAGAGACGTAAAATTTGCGGCCTATGCGGTTCCAGGCAGCCAGAAGCTCGGCATGGAGATTGGAAAGGTATTTGAAGCGGGGTGCAATATCGCGTTGTTGGAGAACCATGGCGTTTGCGTTGGCGCACCGGATATGTTTACTGCCTTTCAGCAGTTTGAAACACTCAATTATACGGCGGAGCTTGAGGTACTGGCAGGTCAGCTTGGGAATATCCGCGCACTCCCGGAAAACGCTTACCGCCTGAGCGAAACCGACAGCCATACCAGACTGGAGGATCTCATTCCTCAATGCCGCAGCTCTGAGGAGCTGGCAGCCAGACGCGACATGATCACGCTGATCCGGCGCTCCTACAAAATGGATCTGTTTACAGCGACACATGGCACCTATTCCGTCCGCCTGCCTGACGGGAGCTTCCTTATTACGCCGTTCGGCTTTGACCGTGCTTATCTGGAGGAGGACGATTTGGTTCGCATCAAGGGCGATGCCAAAGAGATAGGAAAACTGCCGTCTCGTGCTGTTCTGGCGCACCGGAAAATCTATCAGGAAAATCCGCAGATCGGAGCGGTGCTTTTAGCTCATCCAGTCCATGCAATGGCGTTTGCCGTCACGGACATGGAATTTGATGCAAGAACGATCCCGGAAAGCTACATTCTCCTGCGCGATGTCAAGCGGGTGCCGTATGAAGAACTTTACTTGGATCCAGACAAGCTGGCAAAGGAATTTGATGCCGCGCATCCGGCAGCGATCGTGGAAAATGACTGTGTGATCGTGACCGGAGAATCGCTGCTGCAAGCGTTTGACCGGCTTGAGGTCATGGAACTGACAGCAGCATCCATTCTGAAATCACAGCGGCTTGGCAGGATGGTGCATATCAGCGATGAAGAAGTTGCCGCGTTGAAGGAAACATATCATCTGGAAGGATGAGACCTTGAGGCTAGCATCAGACATAATGGAAAAAATAGCATCACTCTGCGCTGCGGTGACCATGAAGATGCAGGGAATCAGAGCTGAAAAAAGCTGAGGTCGTTTTGGCAAGTATTTTAATCGTGATAAAGCGGTGGTATGTTGTTGCGCTGGTGCCCTAGTAAACAAAAAATACATTGGCGCAGATAACAGCTTAAACTGTATAGAGAGTGTGTCTTGAATTGGGCAAGATTTTAAGCATCGTGGAGTCAAAAGGCTGCGGCATTCTGCTTGTTTTGATGCTTGAAAGATAGCTTCACACGGATTTCCCGCTGTGTATACACAATTTTCACGGCTTATTCCTGAAAATTTCCATGTGCATGTACTTGTCATTGCACCATTCTCTATGGTACTCTTAATGTGGAAAAAAACAGATGTCCTGTACGGTTGTGACACAGGAACATCTGTTTTTTTATGTTTTCGCAGCCCGCAGACTTCTCAATAGAACACGGAGGAATACTGCCAATGGAAAATGAAATGACTGGTTATATTTTAACGCTTCTGGAGAATTATGCGAAAACGACCAAGGAAATCGAACTGCTGCGCTATGAACTGCAGCATTGTAATATTGTTTCGCCAGAGGAAATGATCGAGACGCTGGCTTTGTCTCGCCGCGAGAATAATCCGGACAGCAGTTATCCCCATGACGTTGCAGGCATCGCGATGTGCTTTCGGGAGGTAACGGACCGGCTGAACAAAGATGCTTCTAACGAGGTTGCAGCACAATATGTAGCATTGGTTCGCGAACGGGAACGTCTACAATACTATATCAGCCTGTTGGAGCATCGGGAAAGCACGGCCCTGAAGGAGCACTACTTTTTCCAAAAAAGCTGGACGGAGATCGCCAAAGATCTTGGCGTTACCAGAAGAACTGTTTATAAAATACGCGCTGAGGCCATCGACAATCTGGCAAGCTTCTACACATTTACAAAGCAAGTGTTTCGTTTATCGTGAGAAAGCTTTTCAAGAAAATAAATGTGAACAGGAGACAAACAGGGGAATACCTATGATTTGATCCAGAAAAAATACTTCCGCAATAACTTACGGAGAATAGCACATACTTAATCTCACCCTTTCAAGAAATCTCAAAAAGGCAACAGTTTTAATAGGAGGGAATATGAGCAGACAGGAAATGTTTCGAGAATATCCGGATGTTGTTAACATTGAACAGCTTTGTGAGATGCTTGGAGGGGTCAGTGTTAAGGCCGCCTATCAACGTTTGCACAGTGGAGAAATCGCGTTTTTTAGAATTGGAAGGGGATTTCGCATCCCCAAAGAGGATGTAATCAGGTTTGTACGAGAGACTTCTACACGAATAAAAGATGTTTGACGTTCAAATAAGTCTTTTGGATTGAATTGCACTGATTATGCGGCGATGATATAATAAAGCTAGTCATTGGCAGGAATATCGCCGCTACCGAAAGGAGGAGCATATTCAATTATGGTAGCCGGACATCTGCAAATTAAAAAAGGAAAATACTACATGGTTCTCGAGCTGAAAAGTGAGAGCGGCGAGAGAAAAACAAAATGGATCAGCACAGGACTAAGTGCAAAAGGAAATAAGCGGAAAGCAGAAGCGATGCTGGAGGAAGCGCGTGCAAATTACCAAAGCACAGACGCATCAAACGGTGCAGATATACTTTTTGCGGACTATATGCTTTCTTGGGTCGAAATTGTGAGACCAAACCTAGAGGAAAATACATACGCAGGGTATCGAGGTATCATTGAGAAACGCATCGCGCCCTATTTTCGCTCGAAAAAGACTACGCTTGGGGAATTGAAGCCCATCCATATTCAAGAGTTTTACACATTCTGCCAGAACACACTGCATGTAAGTAACAATACTGTGATTCATTATCACGCAAATCTGATGAGCGCATTGAAGTACGCGACGGAAATGGAGCTGATCAGTGTAAATCCAATGGGCAAGGTCAAGCGGCCAAAGCTGATTCAGAATACTGCTAATTTTTATACGCTGGAGGAAGCAGAGCATCTGATTTCCGCGGTGCATGGGGACCCTATCGAATTTCCTGTTATCATGGCGGCCTATTATGGACTGCGAAGAAGTGAGATCGTTGGACTTCGTTGGAAAGCCATTGATTTTGAAAGTGATCGTATAACAATTGACCACACGGTTATTCAGGTAAAAGTTGATGGGGAACTCAAAATCATAGCGAAAGACCGCGCTAAGAACAAAGCAAGCTGCAGAAGCTTGCCGCTGATGCCGCAGATCAAAGAGATGCTGCTCCAGATGAAAAACGAGCAGGAAGAGAATCGAAGGCTTTGTGGGAACTGCTATCATGACAGCGAATATGTATATGTGAACAAGCTTGGAACTCCCTACACGCCCAATTACATTACAGACCATTTTCGCAATTTTTTGAAAAAGAATGAGTTCCGGAAGCTGACCTTTCATGGGTTACGACATAGCTGCGCCAGCATGCTTCTAAAGCAAAGCGTCGGCATGAAAGATATCCAAGCCTGGCTGGGACACAGCACCTACAACACTACAGCAAACTTCTATGCACATTTGGACACAGCCTCCAAGACCTTAGTAGGCGAGGCAATGGAAAGCATGTTGACCGTACCGCTTAGCACGCCGATGGATGGCTTGCCGGGACAATCGTCAATCCACCGTTGGCAGGCGGCATTATAAAAAAAGAATCAGGGCAAGCAATGCTTGCCCTGACGGTGGTGCCGCTGACGGGACTCGAACCCGTACAGTATTTCTACCGGTGAATTTTAAGTCCACTATGTCTACCGATTCCATCACAGCGGCATATGAAAACTGTAAATTCCAGACAGGAGAGAACTCAGGAGAGAACTGAGCTATTGATTCGGGAAATGAAAACTGAAAAACGCTTGATTTTACTGGGGACTTAAGGTTCGGCGGGCAAATAGACCCACCGGATTTTAAGTCCCTTGTGTCTGCCATTCCACCACACCGGCGGATAGGGATATTTTAGCACCGAATGGGCGGTGCGTCAAGGAGGAATCCGGGCGGCGGGAGGCGATGGGAAATAGCAGAGAAATAAAAAATTTCGTCGATAGTTTGGTTGTTCTGCCATCTTGAAAAATTAGAACAAATGTTTTAATATACAGTTACTGCCTCGAACGCAAGAACCTGGTTGAACGGAACGGAAGGATGGGAGTGGATGCAGGATGCCGGAAAATCCGAAAGGGAAGACCGAGACGCACCGACGGGCGCGGGAGATGGACGAGACCATCTTACGCCTGTTTCAGGCGCTGAGCCGGGAAGAAAAGCAGCAATTTCTTACTTTTTTTGAAAACGCTCCAGAAAGGCGATCATCGCCTGCTTCAGATCGTCGTCAGCATGGGAAAGAAGCACCCTGAGCTGCGCGTCGAGCGGATCCTCCTCACCGGGCACGGGCTCGGTGGGGAGCTTTTTTTCGTCGGTCGTGCCGCGCAGGTAGGCGGGCGTGGTGCCGAGGGCGGAAGCGACGATGGAAAGCTGTTCGTCGTTCGGCTCGGATTTGCCGGCTTTCCAGTCCTGACAGATGGTGGGGGTCCGGCCGAGACGGCGGGCAATCGAGGCTTTGGTGACGCCGGTCTCGCGGATCAGGGCTTCAAATCTGGTATAAACGAACAAATCAGCCACCTCACTTTTGTGCAGAATGCAGAATCGAACGAATATGCGACATACTCCCCTTGACAATCGCACGAAAATGAGATACACTCAACGTGCAGATGCGGGAGCGAAAGCCGCCGCAGCGGGAAGTTCAGATACATTTATTGTATCCGCTGCGGCGCTTTTTGTCAACCTTGAATCGCATAAAAATATGATGGAGGAAGCTGGTATGGAGGTGGTCTGCGGCTGCTGCCGTTGGTGCAGGGAGCCGGTCCGCAGGTCGGAAGGGCGGTATGCGGCGGCGGACGGCGCGGTGGTGCACGAGGAGTGCATGGAGGAATTCCTGCTGGAGGCGCTGGGGCTGCGGCGGCTGGCGGCACAGGCCGGATACCGGTACGAGAGAGGAGAGGATACGGATGCGTAGGGAAGAAAGCGGCGTGCTGCCGGTCTGGTGCCCGTTTTACCGGGAGGACAGCGGGAAGAGCATTTTCTGCGAGGGGATCACGGATGAGAGCTTTCTGCGGCTGACGTTTGTGTCGGCCCGGGCGAAGCGGCAGCAAATGGAGATCTTCTGCCGGACGAAGCGCTGCGAAAAGTGCGAGCTCTATGGGGCGATCAACGCGAGGTATGCGGATGCGTGAGGAAAAGGGCGCAAGAAAGCGGGCGGACCCCATTGGAAAGGCCTCCGGGAATCTGGAAAAGGCGCTGGAGACGATGTCCCGCCGGCTGCTCACGCAGATCAAGGAGGGCGAGACGCCGGGCAAGGAGCTCGGGGAGCTGGCGAAGGTGATGAAGCAGGCCGTGGAGATCCGGCAGGAGCTGCAGGGCGAAGGGGCCGGGCAGGAGCGCGGCGTGCGGGTCGTCTTTGCGGGGCAGGCGGAGGAGTTTTCGGAATGACGGAGCTGCGGATGGATGCGCCGAACGAGAAGCAGCGGCGGTTTCTGCTGGACCGGCACCGGCACATCGCCTATGGCGGGGCCAGAGGCGGCGGAAAGAGCTGGGCCGTGCGGACGAAGGCAAAGCTGCTGGCGCTGCGGTACGCGGGGATCAAGCTGCTGATCGTGCGGCGGACGCTGCGGGAGCTGCAGAACAACCACATCGATCCGCTCCGGCAGGAGCTGGCGGGCGTGGCGAAGTATAAGGCGGCGGACAAGCGGTTCGAGTTTCCGAACGGGTCGGTCTTGACCTTCGGCTACTGCGCGTGTGACGGGGATCTGGGGCAGTATCAGGGCGCGGAGTACGACGTGGTGTTCCTCGACGAGGCGGGGCAGCTGCAGAAGGCGTGGATCGACGCGATCAACGCCTGCGTGCGCGGGACGAACGGATTTCCGAAGCGGACGTATTACACGCTGAACCCCGGCGGGCCGAGCCACGGGTATTTTAAGCGGCTGTTCATCGACCGGCGGTTTGAGCCGGGAGAGCGGGAAGACGCCTACAGCTTCGTGCAGGCGTTGGTGACGGACAACCGGGTCTTGCTCGAGCGGCAGCCGGACTATCTGCAGCAGCTCGAGACGCTGCCGCCAAAGCTGCGCGAGGCGTGGCTGCACGGGTCGTGGGATGTGTACGAGGGGCAGTTTTTTGAGGACTTCCGGGACGTGCCGGAGCACTACCGGGACCGGCGGTGGACGCATGTCATTGAGCCGTTCGCGCCGGACAAGGGGTGGACGGTCTGCCGGAGCTATGACTTCGGGTACGGAAAGCCGTTTTCCTGCGCGTGGTGGGCGGTCGACTATGACGGGGTCATCTATCGGATCCTGGAGCTCTACGGCTGCACGCGGACGCCGAACGAGGGCGTCAAGTGGACGCCGGACCGGCAGTTTGCCGAGATCCGGCAGATCGAGACGGAGCATCCGTGGCTGAAGGGCCGGGAGATCACGGGCGTGGCGGATCCAGCGATCTGGGACGCGTCGCGCGGGGAGAGCGTGGCGCAGACGGCGGCGCGGTACGGCGTGTATTTTTCGCCCGGCGACAACGAGCGGATCGCGGGGTGGATGCAGTGCCATTACCGGCTGCAGTTCGACGAGAACGGGTATCCGCGGATGTATGTGTTCCGGAACTGCAGGGCGTTTATCCGGACGGTGCCGCTGATGCTGTATTCGCAGACGCGGCCGGAGGATCTGGACACGGCGCTGGAGGACCATGTGTGCGACGAGTGGCGGTATTTCTGCATGTCGCGGCCGGTGCGGCCGATCCGGGGCGGGCAGACGGCGGCGATCTGGTCGGATCCGCTCGACCAACTGAGATAAGGAGGAAGCAATGGAGGTACGGACAACAGGCGTCCCCGTGATCGGGGAGAAGGAGCTCCGGCGGGCGGCGGAGATCCTGCGCCGCTACAAGCAGGGCAGGCAGAATCTCGAGCGGCGCATCATCGCCGACGAGGACTGGTGGAAGCTGCGGCAGTGGCGGCAGTTTGCGGACAAGGGCAATCCGAATGACGACCGGCCGGCGTCCGGGTGGCTGTTCAACGTGATCATGGGCAAGCACGCGGACGCGATCGCGGCCTATCCGGGGCCGAATATCCGTCCGCGGGAGCCGGACGACCGGATGGAGGCGCAGATGCTCTCGTCCATCCTGCCGTGCATTCTGGAGCAGAACGACTTTGAGGAGGTCTATTCCGACACGTGCTGGCAGAAGATGAAGCAGGGCACGGGCGTATGGGGCGTGTACTGGGACCAGGAGAAGCTGGGCGGGCTGGGCGATATCTCGATCCGGCCGGTGAATGTGCTGAATCTGGTCTGGGAGCCGGGCGTGACGGATATCCAGAAGTCGCAGAACGTGTTTTATCTGGAGCTGGAGGACAACGAGACGCTGCTGGCGGCGTATCCGCAGCTGGCGGGGAAGCTCGGCGGCAGCAGCGGGCTGCTGGCAAGGTACCGGACGGACGACGCGGTGGACTTGTCGGAAAAGACGCTGGTGGTGGACTGGTATTACAAAAAGCGCGTGGAGGGCAGGACGGTGCTGCACTACTGCAAGTATGTGGGGCAGACGGTCTTGTACGCGACGGAGAACGATACGTTCGTGCCGTCGGTCACGCGGGAGGAGGTGGACGCGCGGGGCGAACGGACACTGGTGCAGGTGCCGGTGCGCGGGCCCGCGTGCGAGCGGGGACTGTATGACGACGGGGAGTATCCGTTCATCTTCGACCGGCTGTTCCCCATTGAGGGCTCGATCTGCGGCTACGGGTACATCGACATCGGCAAGGGCGCGCAGGAGCAGATCGACCGGATGGACCAGGCCATCGTGAAAAACACGATCATGTCGGCCACGCCCCGGTGGTTCCGGCGCGCGGACGGCTCGGTCAACGAGCAGGAGTATGCGGACTGGACAAAGCCGTTCGTGCATGTGGACGGGAATCTGGGGCAGGACTCGCTGCAGCAGGTGCAGGTGCGCACGCTGCCGGCGGTGTGCGTGCAGGTGCTGAACAGCAAGATCGAGGAGCTCAAGTGGACGACCGGCAACACGGACGTGACGAACGGGCAGGTCTCGTCGGGCGTGACGGCGGCCTCGGCCATCGCGGCGCTGCAGGAGGCCTCGGGCCGCAGCTCGCGCGCGGCGACGCGGTCGGCCTACCGGGCCTACGCGCGGATGATCCGGATGGTCATCGAGCGCATCCGGCAGTTTTACGATCTGCCGCGGAAATTCCGCATTCTGGGCGCGGGCGGGGCGGAGGAATATGTGTCCTACTGCAATGCGCATCTCAAGGCGCAAAGCCTCGGCGCGGACGGGCTGCTGCGCACGCCGGTCTTTGACGTGACGGTGACGACACAGAAGCACACGGAATACACGAAGCTGGCGCAGAACGAGCTGGCGCTGCAGTTTTTCCAGCTGGGGTTCTTCCGGCCGGGGATGGAGCAGCAGGCGCTCGCGTGCCTCGACATGATGGATTTTGACGGCAAGGAGCAGGTGCTGCAGAAGATCCGGGGCGGGACGCAGGACGCACTCTGGCAGCGGATGGCGCTGACGCTCGCGCAGCGGTATGAGCCGGAGCTGTTCGCCTCGCTGACAGATTCTGCGCAGGGCATGCGCGCGGACGTGCGGCTGGAGGGTGAGAAGGCCCCTGCGCAGGTCCGGCAGGCGAGAAAACGCGCCGCAGAGGCGGCGCAGCCGGAATGATCACGGTACAGCTTTCCGGGACTGCGCTGACGGTGCGCGGGCACGCGGGGTTTTCGCGGTACGGCAGCGATATTGTCTGCGCGGCGGCGTCGATGCTGGCGTTCACGCTGGCGGCGGCGATGGAGGAGGCGGGACTGCAGCGGGCACCGGAGATTGAATCGGCGTGCGGCAGCTTCCGGATCGCGGTGCGCCCGCGGGAAGGCGAGCGGGCGCGGGTGGAGGCGGTGTTCGCCGCCATCGGCGCGGGGTACCGGCTGCTTGCGGCGCGGTATCCGGAATATGTGCGGGTCATGGACGAGGACCGTCCTGAAAATAGCAGGCAGAGACCCGAAGACGGCCCGGAGAACGGGCAGAAGGAGGAGAAGGATGGAGAAACTGGAATGGCTGCAGGCGTTCGCAGAGCCGGAGCAGCCGGAGACCGGCGCGGCGGCACCCACGCCGGAGCAGCAGGAGCGGCTGGCGGCGCTTTCGCCGGAGGGCACGCAGGCGCTGACGCAGGAGCAGCGCGAGGCGGCGATGCGGCAGGGCTATGCGCGGCTGAAGGCGCAGTTTGCCGCGGTGCAGGCGGCCTATCCGCAGGCGGAGCTGAGCCGGGCGCTGGAGGATCCGCGGTTTTTGCGGCTGGTCACGCACGGTGTGGACGCGAAGAGCGCCTATGAGCTGACGCATCTGCGCGAGCTGACGGCGGAGGCGATGGCCTACGGGGCCAGACGGGCGCGCGAGGAGCTGACGGCCGCCATGCAGGCGGGGTATCTGCGCCCGCGCGAGAGCGGCCTGACGCCGGGAGCCGGCGGCGCGTTCGCCGAAAGTCCGGAGCACTGGTCGCGGCAGACGAGAGAGGAACTCAAAACAAGAGCCAGACGGGGCGAGACGATCCGTCTGTGAGGAGGAAAAGGAGAATGGATATGCATCAGGAGATGGATCTGCAGCTGTTTGCCGACGCCGGTACGCTGGTGAACGCGGGCGGCAATTACGTGAACGCCTATACGGGCGAGACGACCGCTTTCCCGGAGGGCGGCGGCATGACGGCTTCGATGAAGACGTTTTACGACACCGAGCTGCTGGAAAACGCGCGGCCGGAGCTCATCCACACGCAGTTCGCCCGCAAGCAGGTGCTGCCGGCCGGGCGCGGCAAGACCGTGGAGTGGCGCAAGTGGAATACGCTCGAGGATGCGGGCGCGCTGACCGAGGGCGTGATCCCGACGGGGCAGAAGTTCGGCCAGAGCGCGGTGACGCAGGCCGTCACGCAGTACGGCACGTATGTGTCGGTGTCTGACCAGCTGGAGCTGCACGCGATCGACGACGTCATTCTGGGTGCGGCGGAGGAGCTGGGCGCGTCGGCCGGTACGACGCAGGACAAGCTGGTGCGCAACGTGGTCGTGGCCGGTACGAACGTGCAGTACTGCGACAAGGTCGGCACGAACGGCGCGCACACGGCGGTCACGAGCCGCGCGGGTCTTGACACCACGGCAAAGCTGACGCCGGACGAGGTCAACAAGGCCGTCACGCTGCTCAAGAAGCTCAAGGCGCCGAAGATCGACGGCAAGTATGTCGCCATCATCCATCCGTCGGTCGCCTATGACCTGCGCTCGTCGGACGCGTGGGTCGAGGCGCACAAGTACGCGGGGATTACGGAGCTGTTTACCGGCGAGATCGGCGAGCTGCACGGCGTGCGCTTCATCGAGACGACGGAGGCCAAGGTCTTCAACGGCGAGGGCTGCCCGGTCAAGACCGCGGCGGACGAGTCCAATGGCACGCCCGCGGAGTATTACAGCGTGTACGCGACGCTGTTTCTCGGTAAGGACGCCTACGGCATGATCGACCCGGAGGGCGGCAACATGGAGATGATCATCAAGGACAAGGGCCAGGTCGGCGGACCGCTCAACCAGTTCTCGACGCTGGGCTACAAGTTCTCCAGCGCGGCGAAGATCCTGTATCAGGACCGCATGGTGCGCGTGGAGAGCTGCGGCGCGTATTCCGCGGAGGACGAGGCGAACTGACCGGCACTCAGCAGGGCGGAGCGCAGCTCCGCTCTGCCGCAGAGCAAAGGTCCCGGCGGATGGAACGGAAAGGAGAAGCATATGGAACAAGCATTTGCAGAGATGAAGAGCATCACGCTGCCGCGCGCGGGCGGCACGGAGCAGCAGTCGGAGTTCGTCTGCGTGAACGGACGGACGTTTCAGGTGCCGCGCGGAAAGGCGGTCGAGGTGCCGGAGCCGGTCTATGAGGTACTGGAAAACGCCAGACGGCAGCTCGAGGCGGCGCAGAGGATCGAAGATGCGATGGCCGCGGGCTGAGAAGTCCGGCGCTGGAAGGAGGGGACGCGCATGACCATCCGGGAGGCGATCGAGCTGGTCGACCGGCTGAAGCCGAACCAGTACGGCAGCGCGGACAAGCTGCGGTGGCTGTCGGAGCTGGACGGGGCGGTCTGGCATGAGATCTGGTCGGCGCATGAGACGGCGGTCCCGGCGTTCGCGGGGTATGGGCCGGAGGCGGATCTCGACGGGACGGCGCTTCTGATCGGGTGGCCGTATGACGAGATCTACCGGTGGTATCTGGAGATGAAGATCGACGACGCCAACGGCGAGATGACGAAGTACAACAACTCCGCGGCCAAGTACAACACGTATTATCAGGCGTATCAGAACGCCTACAACCGCGCGCACATGCCGAAGGGCGAAGCGGCGTATTTCCGGCTGTGAGGAGGGATGCGGGATGTTTTATCCGAAGCTGGCCGCCGGGCGGCAGCAGACGCTGACGACGGAGGCGTTCGGCGGGTATGACCACAACCTCGAGCTGGCGGACGGGGAGTTTTACGACATGGAGAATCTGTCGGCGGACGAGTATCCGCTGCTCGCGCCGCGGCCGCGGCGGGGGACGGCGCAGGCGATCGAGGGCGTGCAGGGCATTCTGGCGAAGGATGCGCTGTGCTGGGTGCAGGACCAGGTGCTTTATATCAACGGCGCTTCGATGGAGGCGTATATGCCGTCCGTGTCGATCTCGGCGGGGGAAAAGCAGCTCATCTCCATGGGCGCGTATCTGTGCATCTTCCCGGACGGGATCTACTTCAACACCGAGAAGTATTCCGACAACGGATACATGGGGCAGGAGAACACCGTCAACGCGGCAAGCACGAACATTGACATTTCCCTGTGTCTTGTCGACGGGACGGCGCTGACGGTCAGCTACACGCAGGCCAGCCAGCCGGAGAGTCCGTCGAATGGCCAGTACTGGCTCGACACGTCCGGCAAGCTCCACACGCTCAAGCAGTGGGCGGAGGCGACGAGCCAGTGGGTATCCGTGCCGACGGTGTATCTGAAGCTTTCCGCGAACGGCATCGGGAAGGGCTTTCAGCAGTACGACGGCATCCGGCTTTCGGGGCTGACCGGGAACGAGCAGGTCGAAAAGCTGAACGGCAGTCAGATCCTCTACGACGTTGGTGAGAGCTACCTCGTGATCGTGGGCCTCGTCGACGAGACGACGAAGGTGACGAGCGGGACCGTGAAGACGGCGCGGAAGGTCCCAAGCATGGACTTCATCACCGAGAGCGGGAACCGGCTGTGGGGCTGCAAGTACGGCGTGGCGGACGGCGAGACCGTCAATGAGATCTACTGCTGCAAGCTGGGCGATTTTAAGAACTGGGAGTGCTACCAGGGCGTGTCGACGGATTCGTGGCGCGCGAGCTGCGGTACGGACGGGAAGTGGACCGGCGCGGCGACGCTGGCGGACAGCCCGATCTTCTTCAAGGAGGACTGCTTCCACCGGGTGTATCCGTCGGCGACGGGGGCGCATCAGGTGGTCGTGCAGAAATGCGCGGGCGTGCAGAATGGGTCTGCCAAGAGCCTCGTCGTGGTGAATGACCGGCTGTATTACAAATCGCGGATGGGCGTTTGCGTGTACGACGGGAGTCTGCCAAGCGAGATCGGCAGCTGCTTCGGGACGAAGCTCTACTACAACGCCGTGGCCGGCGGCGCCAGAGGGAAGTACTTCATCAGCATGGAGGATGAAGGTCATAACTGGTCGCTGTTCGTCTACGACACGAGAAAAGGCTTGTGGCACCGGGAGGACGCGACGCACGCGGAAGCCTTCGCGCGGGTGGACGATGAGCTGTACTTCCTTGAGGACGGGACGCTCAGGACCGTGTACGGGAGTGTCGGGACGCTGGAAGGCCCGGTAGGCTGGATGGCGGAAACGGGGATCATGACGTATGGGCTGGTCGGGAAGAAGTATGTGTCCCGGATCAACCTGCGGATGCAGCTGCCGAAGGGTTCCTCGGTCGACTTCTGGGTGCAGTACGATTCCGATGGAGTCTGGCGGCACTGCGGGCATATCGAGGGGCGAGGCCTCAGGACCTTCCTGCTGCCGATCCGCCCGGCCCGGTGCGACCACCTGAAGTTCCGGCTGACGGGAAAGGGCGAGATGAAGCTGTTCAGCCTGGCGCGGGTTTTAGAGGCAGGGAGTGACGCATAATGGGATCTTTAACACTTGCATACCCGTCGATCGCGGGGAAGACGACGCAGGAGCAGCTGGAGAGCATGCGGCGGTATCTGTGCAGCGTGACGGAGCAGCTGAACCTCGCCGACTGGTCGGCGAAGGCGACGCTGACGGAGATCTCGCAGGCCATCGACGCGGACAGCCTCTCCGAGGCGGAGAAGAAAACGACGCTCTCCGGCTACGGAGCGCTGAAAGCGCTCATCATCAAGACGGCGGACTTCGCCGCGGCAAATTCGGAGACGTGGTCGACGAAGCTGTCCGGCAGCTATGTGGCCATCTCGGACTTCGGCAAGTATCTCGAGAAGACACAGCTGACGATCGAGGGAAACTCGGTCGGCATCAAACAGCTGTATGACTACACGGCGGGCGTCAACAATCAGTTTTCCGTCAATTCGAAGCAGTACATCAAGACGGGGCTGCTCTACTACAAGGACGCTGTGCCGGTCTACGGCGTGGGCGTGGGGAACATCGAGACGACGGTGACGGACGGCGGCGAGAAGGTCATCGACCAGACGAAGAACGAGCTGGTGACGGGGACGCCGGACCGGGTGAGCTTCTGGCAGGACGGGCAGGAGGTCGCGTATTTAAGCGACAAGAAGCTCCATTTTCCGTCCGGGACGCTGGAGGCGGCGGGGGCGGTGCTGTCGGGGAAGATCACGGCGGCAGCCGACTCGACGTTCGGGCCGTGGACGATCTCGGAAAGCAGCATTTTCCGCACGGCCAACGAATTTGGGGGCAGCGCTAGCATGTACTTCGGCACGAGCGGGCTTTCCATCAAGGACAAATTCAAGGTGGACGCGAACGGCAAGCTGACGTGCACGGGGGCGAGCATCTCCGGTGCGATCACGGCGACGAGCCTCAACGTGACGAACGCCGTGGTCACAGGGCTGCGGGCGGACGACATCACGGCGGGGAATTTCTCGGCCTCGCGCATCAACGGCGGGATCCTGGATTTCAATAATTTTTCGGTCGACCACCTGTCGGCGAGCGATATCACGACGGGGACGCTGTCGGCGGACTATATCAAGCTCGGCGGGGATATGGCGGTGTATTCGTCGCTGCTGGGAAGCGCAGTCGGCGGGTATCTGGGGTACACGACGGGCGATTACGGCGGCGCGGGCATCCATCTGATGAGCGGCTATGGCGAGGTCGTCGCCACGACGAGCGGCGCGAAGCTCTGCTATGGGCAGAACACGCTGTCGGTGACCGGCAGCGGCGCGCATACGAACTGCACGATGACCGTGGGCGGGAATCTGTCGGTCTCGGGCGGCGCGGCGCCGGAGTATGACGGCGCGGGCTCGCTCGGGTATTCGAACTACCGCTGGTCGGTCGTCTATGCGCAGACGGGCACGATCAGCACGTCCGACCGGGAGAAGAAGACGGAGATCTCCGACGAGCTTGACCGCTACGACACGCTGTTCGCGCGGCTGCGGCCGGTCTGCTACCGGCTGAAGGACGGGACGTCCGGCCGGGTGCATACGGGGCTGATCGCGCAGGATGTGGAGCAGGCGCTCGCGGCCTGCGGGCTGACGGGGCAGGATTTCGCGGCCTTCGTCCGGTCGCCGCGCGAAGGCGGCGGGGCGGATTACGGCCTGCGGTATGAGGAATTCATTGCCCTGTGCATCCGGCAGATCCAGCGGCTGCAGGCGCGGATAGAACGATTGGAGGGATGAACATGAGCAGACTTTCCGGAAGCATCCACACGCTCCGCGCGGGGCTGGTGGAGGCGATCAACGCGGCGGGGCTGCCGCCGTGCATCGTCGGCATGGTGCTCGAGCAGGTGCGCGGGCAGGTAGCCGTGCTGGAGCGGCAGGAGGAAGCGGAAAAAGAGGAAGAACAGGAGGCAGAAGATGGCGCTTTACAGAGTGCAGAGTAACGGCAAGGCGCCGACCGGCCTGCAGGCGGGCGACGAGGTCGTGACGGGCGGCGGCACCTACCGGATCCTGGGCGTCAACGCGGACGGCAGCTATCGCAGCGCGCTCAGCAACCAGCAGCAGACGATCTACAACTACCGCGGCAGCTACGGCACGCCCGCGGCCCGCGCGGCGCAGCAGCCGGTGCAGGAGCTTTCCGGCGTGTCGGAGGCGAAAGCGGCGCTCGGGCGTGTGCAGGCGGCGAAGCCGGGGGCGTATGCCTCCCGGTGGGAGGGGCAGCTGCAGGAGCTTTATGACCGGATCGCGGAGCGGGGAGACTTCTCCTACGATCTGGGCAAAGATCCGGTGTACCGGCAGGCCAGAGAGCAGTATCAGACGGCGGGCAGGCTCGCCATGCAGGACACGATGGGGCAGGCGGCGGCGCTCACGGGCGGCTACGGCTCGAGCTACGGCCAGCAGACCGGACAGCAGGCGTACAACGCGTATCTGCAGCAGCTGAACGAGATCGTGCCGGAGCTGTATGCGCAGGCGCGGGAGCAGTGGCAGAGCGGAGAGGCGGCGCTCTATGACCGCTATCAGCTGCTCAGCAGCCGCGAGCAGAGCGACTACGCGCGCTACCGCGACCAGATGAGCGACTACTACGCGGAACTGGACGACGCGCGCAGCGCGTATGCGAGCGCGGCGAAGCTGGCGAACGACAATTACTGGAGCTCACTCGAATATCAGGCGGACCGTGAGGACGCGGCGAACGCGCAGTATTGGAAGCAGCTGGCCTACGCGGACAAGCAGGCCGCGGCTGCCGAGGCGGCCGCGAAGGCGGCGCAGAACGCCGCGGCGAAATCCACCGGTACGGCGGGCAGCCGGAAGCAGAAGACGGCGTCTTCCAAGGCCGGCGGCCGCAGTACGGGCGTGAAGAAGACCCGCAGCAGCGCCTGGACGAGCGGGCAGGCGGAGCTGAACTGACGGAAGGGGGAGACGGGCATGACAAAGCTTCCGGCGGCAAGGCCCAGCCCGCGTGTGGCGGGCGGCGTGCTGCGCTGGTACGCGGGAGATACGTTTAAAGTCACGCTGCGGCTGGAGCTGCAGGATCAGGACGGCGAGGCGGTGACGGTCGGCGCGGACGACAGCGTGACGGTCCGGTTCTATGATGAGCAGAACGCGCCGGTGCACACCTTCTCCTTTACCGGCGTGACGGGGAACTGCGTGACACTGACGTTTGACGAGACGGTGAGCGCGAAATTCCCGCAGGGGGCGTATCGCTACGATATCCTCTATACGCACGGCGACAAAACGACGCTCGCGCGGGGCAACTGCGCGGCGGCAGAATGAGGTGAGCGGATGCGAGTGGAAATTCCGAATACGATCGCGGTCACGCTGCACGGGCTGGTCTCCCGCGGCGTGAAGGCGGCGGAGGTCACGGACGAGGGCCATCTGGTGCTGACGCTGACGGATGGGAGCCGGGCGGATCTCGGCTCCGTCCTCGGCCCGCAGGGCGCGCGCGGCGAGCAGGGTCTGCCCGGCCCGAAGGGCGAGACCGGCACGCAGGGGCAGACCGGTGCGCAGGGACCGGCAGGC
>ENA-UOOC01000329-UOOC01000329.1-human-gut-metagenome-genome-assembly--contig:-C48old-NODE-329-length-51060-cov-5.926223_pt1 | contig 51060 bp, 41 predicted proteins | sample MGYA00242469_ERZ724016 | MGnify/ENA metagenome assembly ERZ724016 | reverse complement strand
CTTCGGGACTCAATGGGATGAAAAGCTTTTTAAGTGCGGTTGGAAAAAGGGCTTCCGGCAAAAACTGCGTTGTAATATATCCCGAAGCGCACGTGTGGCAGTACTACACAAAAATTCGTCCCTTTGAAGATACCTCCTTCCGGTTTCCATGCGATCTTGACAAGCCTGCCTTTGCCATGACGGTTACATATCAAAAGCGAAGATTCGGAAGCCGCCCCAAGACGACGATATATTTAGACGGACCATTTTACCCCGATAAAAGCCTCAACCCCAAGCAGCGCCGAGCCGAGCTGTGCAGCCGCGTAAAAGCCGCTATGGTTCAAAAAAGCAAGCTCAGCACCTACGAGTATATAAAATACGTTAAGAGAGGAGACCAAACGGCATGAACATTCTATACTGCGGAGACAAGCACATTGAAGACGGTCTTATAATATCGGTGCTTTCGCTGACAGAGAATGTCGGCGAGCCGCTCAACGTTTACGTCATGACGGTTGAGCTTAAAAACGAACAATTCAACCTCGAGCCGGTCTCGGACAGCGTTATTGACTATCTAAAAAGAACAGTAGCCGAAAGAACCGGCGGGAGCGTTAAAAAGTTTGACGTTACCGATTTATTTTCAAGAGAGCTTCCCCAAGCAAACATGGAAACCCGCTTTACTCCCTGCTGTATGCTCCGCCTGTTTGCGGACGAAATACCCGAAATCCCCGAAAGAGTGCTGTATCTTGACAACGACGTTGTGGCGAGAATGGATATCTCGGACTTCTACTATCAGGATATAGATACTTACGAGCTTGCCGGAGTTTTAGACTACTACGGCAGATGGTTTTTCCGCAAAAATATCTTTAAGATGGACTACCTCAACTCCGGCGTGCTGCTTTTAAATATGCGCAAAATACGCGAAAGCGGGCTTTTCAGAAAGTGCCGCGAGATGTGCGTATGCGAAAAGATGTTCATGCCCGATCAGTCGGCGATAAACAAGCTTGCCAACAAGAAAATCATCCGCGACCGCCGCTTTAACGAGCAGCGTAAGCTTCACAAAAACACTGTCATGCAGCACTTTACAACCAGCTTTAGGTTTTTCCCGTGGTTCCATTCCTTAACGGTCAAGCCTTGGCAGATAGAGCGGGTGCATGAAATTCTGAAAATCTTTGAATACGACAACCTTTTCACTCAGTATCGCGCAGCGCTCGATATAATATCGGCGGATACATTAAAACAAAACAACGAATGTGAGACAAATGCATGAAATCAAACAAACCCTTAATACCAATATTCTTCGCGATTGACAACGACTACGCCCCCTACCTCAGCGTTGCCATAGCCTCGCTGATTGAAAACGCTTCTTGCGAGTATGATTACAAAATAAATATCATCCATCAGGAGCTGAGCGAGGAAAACAAGCGCCGCTTGGGCGGTCTTGCCCGCGACGGCTTTGAAATAATCTTCACCGAGATGGCGGACTGCCTTCGTCCCATAACCGACCGCGTGGAAAACCACCTGCGCAAGGGGCAGTTTACGCTTACAATATATTTCCGCCTGTTTCTGGCGGATATGTTCCCGCAGTACGACAAGGGAATCTATTTAGACAGCGACATAGTTGTTCCGGGGGACATTTCAAAGCTTTATGACACTCAGCTTTCCGAGGATAAGGCGTTCGCCGCCTGCTCCGACCTTTCTATTCAGAACGTCCCTGTTCTTGTAAACTACCTCGAAAACGCAGTCGGCGTTCCGCGGATGAATTACATAAACTCGGGAGTTCTGGTTATGAATTTTAAATTCTTCCGCGAGCATGATTTTTCGCGAAGATTCTTGGAGCTTCTTGATACGTGGCATTTCGACAGCGTTGCTCCCGATCAGGATTATCTCAACGCCATGTGCGCGGGAAGGATAGTCTATCTTGACAAGAGCTGGGACGTTATGCCCAATAAGTCCCGCGAGAAGCTTAAGTCCCCGAATCTTATACATTACAACCTGTTCGACAAGCCTTGGTGCGTTAGCGGGGTGCAGTATGAGGAGTATTTCTGGGCTTATGCCGAGCGCTCGGCGTACTACAGCGACATATTAAAGCACAAAGAGTCCTACACCGAGGATAAAATCGAGGCGGACAGGCAGGGTCTTGCAACGCTGATAGACCGCGCGGATAAGCTTGTTAACGCGGACATCACCTTTAAAAAGCTGAGCGAAAAGGGGGTAAGGATTAAGATATGATAATCGGGGGAGATAAAAAACCTGTAATAGAAAACATCAAGGCGGCTTTGCGGGACGAGGACTACAGCCGCAAGGTCGAGCTTGGCGACCCCAAGCTTTCCAAGCAGGAACGCACGGCGGTCTGCTTCGGATTCATCAAGAAAAGAAAAGCAGTCAGATATAAGCTTGCAAACAGAGCCGCAAGGACGATTGAAAATATAGTCGGCTGGGCAATCAACCGCGATACAGAGATTGTCGGCATCGAGAATATCAAATCGGTAAAGGGCGGAGCGATTGTTACAAGCAACCACTTCAACCCGCTGGACAGCACCATCATCCGCAAGCTGGCGACAAAGACAAAGCGCAGAAGGCTTTTTATAGTCAGTCAGGACACCAATTTTGCGGCTTCGGGGTTCTTGGGCTTTCTTTTGTACAACGCCGACACCATACCTATCACGCAGGATCCTCACTATCAGAAAACCGCCTTTATCCCGCTTCTTAAAAGGCTTTTCAAGCGGAAGCAGTGGGTGCTGATATATCCCGAGCAGGAGATGTGGTTCAACTACCGCAAGCCACGCCCGCCAAAGCGCGGAGCCTACTATTTCGCGGCAAAGTGCGGGGTTCCGGTTATATCCTGCTTTACCGAAATGACAGAGCTTGACGAGCGGGACAACGAGCAGTTTAAAAAGGTGAGATATATTCTGCACGTCCTGCCGCCGATATATCCCGAAAAGGGGCTTACGGTGCGGGAGAACAGCCTAAAAATGATGGAGCGCGATTACGAGCAGAAAAAGCGCGCCTACGAATCCGCATACGGCAAGCCGCTGAGCTACGAATTCAGCAAGAAAGATATTGCGGGGTTTGTGGGATAACGCTTTACATAGAGCAGAAATATTAAAAGCTTTAAAGCCGGGAAAACGACTTTAAAGCTTTTTTGTTTTGATGTTGCGGGTTACGAAATGCTGATTGATAATATTTTTCTGGTTATCAGAATGACAAACTGAAATTCAGAGAAATAACTCTTCCGCCGATTTTACCTGCCAGTTAAATTGCTCTCTAAAGTCGCAGAAACATTCTGCGCATACCCACCTGCTCATATCCTTTGTGCAATAGAATTCACACTGTTTATCCGTCAATGCTTTTTCAAAGCAGAATTCGCAATGTTCATGCCAAAAGTGCTGAATTTTTTCACCTTCAAGAAATTCGTATCCTTTATTTGTGCTTTCGACATAACTTTTTGCATATTGTTCAATCTTTTTGAAAAAACTGTTTTTATCTTCGTATGCGACTTTCCAAAACTCCGGGAAGGAAACCTTGTAAAGAGTTGCATTTGACAAAAACCGTTCTTGCCCATTCAATCACCAGTCAGTCATAGATTTACCTCCTTGGTAAATTCCGATTCATCGGTATTATTTTTTCTTATGATACTTCCAATCATTAACAGACAATTTGCCTGATAATGTTTTTCTGAGTTATCAGAATGACAAACCGGAATTAAATTTACCAAAAGCAGAATGGAACAACCGTTTTAATAATTAGCGCAAAAACAATGGAAATCCCCATCATACAAATTGTTTCCTTGACGGATTTTCGTAAAACAAGTATTCCAATCAGCAACATTAAAAGGTTCAGCCAAGAACGAATATCTATATAAAACATTCCATACACAAAAGCAGTGTTCACCAAAACTCCCAAAATGCCTGCGGAAAGAATAAGGGCAACCCAGCCTTTCCCTTTCGCATACCAGCACAAAAAGCCAAGAAACGGAGAGGCGATTGTATATGCAATCCAAATCATAGCATAGCTTCTTGGAAAGAAACCCGCCACAAAATTACAGTACAGATAATAGCTTGCAACAAATCCTACAAAAAACAGGAAAACATTCATTGCGGCTCTAAAAGGCGCATGACTGTATACAGCTATACAGACCGCAATCACGATCCACGGTGCAAAACCACCTAAGAAATTGTGAAAATCCAAGGCATTATCAATCGCTTGTAACAGGACCGGAAGATGCCCTTGCGTATAATCTAAGTATTTGGAAAATATTCCCATACAGATTCCCAAAAGTAAGATACCTATTGTAAGAATAATTTGCCTTTTGGTAGAATCTGATTTTTGAGGTACACGTATTTTATCTAAAAAATTCATTATTGCTCTCACAAAATTCTGATCTATCGATACAATTTTTTACTTATGATACTTTCCATTATTATTAATACTCAACGCCCGATAAATCTGCTCGGACACCACCACCCGCGCCAGCTGGTGCGGCAGGGTCATCTTTGAAATGGAGAGACAGAGATTAGAACACCGCTTTACCGATTCCGCCAGCCCGAACGAGCTTCCGATTATAAAATTGATAGTGCCGTAGCCCCGCAGAGCCGCCTGCTCCATGGTATCGGCAAGCTCAACGCTTGAAAGCTGCTTGCCCTCGATGCACATTGCTATGTTAAAGGTCGAACGCTGGTTGAGATAGGGCTGCATAAGCTTGGCTTCAACGTCGAGCGATAGGGATATCTCCTTCTCACCGGGCTTGTCCGAAAGCCGGGCTTCCGCCACCTCTATCACCTTGAAATTTACGTAAGCCCCGCAGCGCTTGGCGTATTCCGCGCAGGCATCCCGCCAGTAATCCTCTTTAAGCCTGCCCACGCAGACAATGTTAATGTTCATTAAAACGTCACCGCCATGCCTGTAGTTTCGATTGGTGCTATGTATAAAAGATAGTCCCGATTTTCCTTGAAATCCTCACCTAAAGCGCGCATAAGAGTGTTTTTCGCGATTTGCGGAGTGTTGTTCTCGCGGCTGAGATGCCCTAAAATTATCCGCGTAGTGCCGCCGGATATAAGCTTTTTAACCTCACCCGAGCTTGCCACATTGGATAAATGACCGTCGCCAGAGGCAATCCGCTGCTTTAAGGGGTAGGGATAAGGACCGGTTCGCAGCATGCGCTCGTCGTAATTCGATTCAAGAAGTACAAGCTCGCAGCCGGAAAGATTTGCGTCGATCTCCTCGGTTACGTGTCCAAGGTCGGTGCATACGCACATAGCCTTGCCGTCGGGAGTTTGGATTTTGTAGCCGACACTTTCAACGGCGTCGTGAGGGGTTTTAAAGGAGGTCACCGAAAAGTCGCCGACGACAGCCTCACTACCGACAGCCATTTCCTCAGCATAAGAGGATATGTGCCCGCCCTGCTCTAACCATTCAAGGGTTTTGGGCGAAGCGTATACCGGAATTTTGTAGTTCTTGGTGAATACACGCAGACCGGCAATGTGGTCGGAATGGTCATGAGTGACAAATACCGCCTTAACAGCTTCGGGGGATATTTCGTTCTGGATAAGGGCAGAGACAAGCTTTTTGCAGCTTGCACCCGCGTCAATCAAAATTCCCCCGGACGGCGACCCGATAAAACAGGAATTGCCGGAGCTGGAGGAAAATAAGGAATATACTCTTGCCAAAAAAACACGTCCTTTAAAATATATCAAACTTTCAAAAGCAAAGAACTAAAAGCTTTCGGTCCAGCCTTTCTCGAAAGGCTGGCAGGGTCTTGGGGCGGCGCCCCAAGTCGCTCCCCGCAGGGAGCGAAATCCCCAGCGTAAGCGAAACGCAGGAGATGGAGTAAAAACAGTCCGGTGGACTGTTTTTAAGTGGGACGGTAGGCGAAGCCTAACGCTACCCTCAGTCGGGGGTTCTTCTATGGGCGCACGGAGTGCGTCCATGACTGCACTCGCTCACGGTTACAACAAAACTTCGATATATAGACAAACTATATTACCCAATCAAAAAAATCCCGCAAAAAGACTTAAAATCCCGCTATATCGCCTTTCTGGTAGGCTCATAATCCGAAACCCGCCTGATATCCGCGCCCAAGCCCTTAAGCTTGTCGTCGATATTCTCATATCCGCGCTCAATGTGGAATATATTTTCAACAACGGTAGTTCCGCTTGCCATGAGTCCAGCAATTACAAGCGCAGCACCCGCTCTTAAATCGGTCGCCCTAACGCTTGCACCGGTAAGTCCCTTAACTCCCTGAATTACGGCTGTTGTGCCCTCTACAGTGATGTCCGCGCCCATTCTGCGAAGCTCGCTGACATACCTGAAGCGGTTGTCGAAGATATCGTCGGTGACAACGCTGGTGCCGTCGGCAATTGTAAGCATGGTGGAAAACTGCGGCTGCATGTCCGTCGGGAAGCCGGGATGAGGCAACGTTTTAACGCTGGTTTTTAAAAGCGGACCGTCCACAAAAACGTGAACGCACTCGTCGTACTCCTCCACCGTTGCTCCAACCTTGCGCAGCTTGGCTGTTATGGATTCAAGGTGCTTGGGGATAACGTTCTTTATCCAAACGTCGCCCTTGGTGGCAGCAGCCGCAACCATGTATGTTCCCGCCTCAATCTGGTCGGGAATGATGGCATAGCTTACTCCCTTTAAAAAGTTTACTCCGCGAATCTTGATAACGTCGGTACCTGCGCCCATTATGTCTGCGCCCATGGTGTTCAAAAAGTTTGCAAGGTCAACTATGTGCGGCTCCTTGGCGGCATTCTCGATAATGGTAAGCCCCTTAGCCTTTACAGCCGCGAAGATGGCATTAATCGTTCCGCCAACGGTGTTTATATCAAAATAAATCTGTCCGCCTATAAGCTCCTCTGCGCGAAGGCTTACTATTCCGCCGTCGATGGAATGAGACGCGCCAAGACAGTTGAACGCTTTAAGGTGCTGGTCGATAGGTCTGTCTCCCAAGTCGCAGCCGCCGGGCATGGGAACGTCCGCTTTCTTAAATCTTCCTAAAAGGGTTCCCAAAAAATAGCTCGAAGCCCTCATCGAACGGGCAAGCTCGTAGGGAACGATGGGGTCTGATATCCCCCTTGGGTCTATGCGAATGGTGTTTTTATCTAATATCTTTATTCCCGCGCCCATCTCATATAGAATACGCAGGCAGATATTTATATCGCTGATTTCGGGGACGTTCTCCAAAACACAAGGCTCGTCCGCCAAAATGGTTGCCGCAACTATGGCAACAGCGGCGTTCTTAGCTCCGCTTATGACGACGTTTCCCTTGAGCGGCTTTCCACCGTTGATAACAAACTTATCCATAAATATATAACCAATCCTTTTTAACTTTCTTCATACATATAAGTATCCGCGCGCCCAAAGCTCCTGCTTTTGCGCGAAAAAATACACGCCGCCGTTTGGCGCAAATGTCAGGCAGGCGTATCTATAAAATGCTCTGCGAAAATCTGCAAAGACAATAATTATCACTCATTTTTAATATTGTATCACATCCTTAACAAAATAGCAATTACATTTTCGTTACAAAAACAAAAAATTTCAGATGTTTTTTTGACATTCCCGCCAAATACCGCAAAAATCAAGAAGATTGTTGACATAACCGCCGGAATTTATTATAATGTATATAGCTTTATGCGGGATGTCCCCTCCCCAAACAAGGTGTGGCTCCCCGCTTTTTTGGAACGTTATTTAAGAAAGGATTAACATTATGAACAGCATGAAAACATACTTAGGAATCGAGTTCGGCTCTACAAGAATCAAGGCTATACTTATCGACGAAGATTCGCACGTTGCAGCCTCGGGCGCGCACGACTGGGAAAACCGCCTTGAAAACGGAATCTGGACATACACCCTTGAAGACATCCGCCTTGGATTGCAGGACGCTTATGCCACCCTTGCCAAGGACTATGCCGACAAGTACGGCGAACCGCTTACAAAGATAGGCGGCATGGGCTTTTCTGCCATGATGCACGGCTATATGGCGTTCAACGCAGACGGCGAGCTTTTGGTTCCGTTCAGAACATGGCGCAACACCATCACCGGCGAGGCAAGTGCAAAATTAAGCGAGCTTTTCGGCTTTAACATCCCCCAGCGCTGGAGCATTGCCCACCTCTATCAGGCTATACTCAACAAGGAAGAACACGTATCCGAAATAAGCTATGTCCTCACCCTTGCGGGATATATCCACTATATGCTGACCGGCAAGAGGGTTTTGGGCGTCGGCGAGGCTTCGGGAATGTTCCCCATCGACTCCGAGACCGGCAAGTTCGACGCCGGCATGATTGCAAAGTTTGACGAGCTTATTAAGCCCTGTGGCTTCAGCTGGAATCTCGAATCAGTCCTCCCCGGAGTTCTTAACGCCGGAGAAGCCGCCGGAACCCTTACCGAAGAGGGTGCCAAGTTCATCGACCCCACCGGCACGCTTCAGGCAGGTATTCCGGTATGTCCCCCTGAGGGAGACGCCGGAACGGGCATGGTTGCCACCAACAGCGTAAGAGTAAAGACCGGCAACGTTTCCGCGGGTACGTCTGTATTTGCGATGATAGTATTGGATAAGCCGCTTTCAAAGCTCTATCCCGAAATAGACATGGTAACAACTCCCTCCGGCAAGCCAGTTGCAATGGTTCACTGCAACAACTGCTCCACCGATTTAGACGCTTGGATGAGAATATTCTCCGAATTTGCCGAACTTTCGGGTCACCCGATAAAGAAGCCCGCGCTTTACGATATGCTTCTTATGAACGCCATGAACGGCGACCCCGACTGCGGCGGAATGGTAAGCTGCAACTACTTCTCGGGCGAGCATATCACCCACTTTGAGGAGGGCAGACCTATGCTTTTGCGCACTCCCGACTCAAACTTCACCCTTGCAAACCTCATAAGAAACAACCTGTTCTCTGCACTTTCCACCCTTAAAATCGGTCTGGACATACTGATGGCAGAGAATGTGGAAATCGATTCCATCCTCGGACACGGCGGATACTTTAAAACCAAGGGCGTAGGTCAAAAGCTTTTGGCTGCCGCAATGAACACCCCTGTTTCGGTTATGGAGACTGCCGGCGAGGGCGGAGCATGGGGCATGGCTGTTCTGGCTCAGTATATGGTTCTGGGCGCAGGTGAGACCTTAGAGGATTATCTCGATTCAAGAGTGTTCGCCGACATGAAGGCGGTAACCGAAGCCCCCGATAAGAAAGACGTTGACGGCTTTAACGCTTATATCGAGAGATACCGCAGAATGCTGGCAGCAGAAAAGGCAGCGGTTGAAAATTTCTGATAGCAAAGTTTTCTGTATAATATAGTTTTAGCCGGAAGAAAGCAACTTCTTCCGGCTTTTCCTATGCTTTTACTTTTCGTACAATTTAAACGGCGGATAGTATTATCCTAAACCATAAACTCGCGATACTCCCCTATGTCCTGCGCTTCTACCGCCATATAGTAATTAGACAGCACGCCGGTGCTTGGCTGAACCTCTCCCAGCCAATCGGGGACTTTATAGCTCTCGGACGCTTCAACCGACGGAAACTCAATCTCCGCATAGCGCAGACCCTCAAAGAAATCATGGAAAACGTCCAACTCTGCCTTAAGTCCGCCGTCAAGCGGGATAATATACCTTGTCTTGCGGATGGTTCTGCCCTCCTTGGCTTCCTTTAAAGCCACGTAAACCTCACGCGGAAGCGGGATATTGTACTCGGTGCAGCGTATGTCGGACTCGCGGACCTTTTTTGAAAGAAGGCAGGTAACCTCGCCGTTCTGCTCAAATCTGCGCAAACGTATCGGCTCGCCGCCCTTGTTTAAATAGGACTGCTCTATTTCCTTGTGAGGAAAGTTGGGAAAGCCGTTGGGAAGGCTTAAAACCTTGTATTTTTTCTCGATTTCTGTTTCGGTTGACATAGCAGCTTGTGCTCCTTTCACAAATATCCATTAAATTATACTATCCGATAGTGCGGCAGTCAATATGTCAGGTTTGTTTCTTTTGTTAAATTTTCGTTATACATTGAATTATCCCGCGCGATATGCTATACTATATATGAAAGATTTGCCGTCAGACACGTTGAAAAGCTTCATAAATGAAAGGAAGGTCATAAAAATGCCTGAATTGTACCGTTTCTATGGGATACTGAATAAAAATGATTTTCAAAGATGACAGCCAGCATCATAAGCCGCACGTACACGTGTATTACAACGAATATGAAGCATCGGTCGGCATTGACGGCGAGCTTATAGCCGGAAGTATGCCGGTTAAACAGCTTAAGCTTGTTCAGGCATGGCTTGTAATACACGAAAACGAACTATATGAAGCTTGGAATAATGCAGTCCGCGGAATACCTTTCGGTAAAATCGAGCCATTAAAGTAAGGAGTGTATTTGAATGTATATCAACAATAATATCGCCTATGCCGATGTTAAAGCACCTGCGCTTAAGGTGTGCGGCGTTCGCCCGTTGAACAATTATTGCCTTTGGGTGCGCTTTAACAACGGTGAATCTAAAATATTCGACTTTAAGCCACTGCTGAACGCTCCTGCATTTGAGCCTCTTTCTGATCCGAACGTATTCAATAACGTTTATATCGATTATGGTGTGCCGGTTTGGAATAATGGCGATATAGACATCGCCCCTGAAACCCTTTATGAAAAAGGTGTGACCGAAACCGGAAGCTCTTGCTGAGATAACTTTCGATAGACACGCTTTATCAGCGCTCTTGCTGCACTGCTTGAGCGCTGATTGCTTTATCCGTGTACTTTTTTCTTGACAATATTATATAAATCCGCTATACTGAATATACAACCATTTAGACCATCTGACCAAATGAAGGAGAATCCTATATGAAAAAAATATTAGCTCTTATTTTGTTCGCGATAATGGCGCTGAGCGTCTTCACCGCCTGCGGCGAGGATGAACCCGCCAATACTCCCAACGCCCACAACGACCCTGAAGCAGCTCCCGCTGTGACCTACACCGCCGAGGAAATCACATCTGCAATGACCGTCGGCTGGAATCTTGGCAACACCCTCGACGCTCCCGACGGCGAAACCTCGTGGGGACAGCCGCTGACCACCGAGGACATGATAGACAAGCTTTACGAGCTGGGCTTTAAGACAATAAGAATCCCCACCTCATGGGGCAAGCACACCTCGGGTGCGCCCGACTACACCATCGACAAAGAGTGGATGGACAGAGTGCAGGAAATAGTTGACTGGGCAATCGACAACGATATGTTCGTTATCCTCAACTCCCACCACGACAACGACTATTATTACCCCTCGGCTGAAAATCACGACAAGGCAGTTGAGTACATGACTAAAATCTGGACTCAGGTTGCCGAACGCTTTAAAGACTACGACCAGCACCTTATCTTTGAATCTATGAACGAGCCCAGACTTACCGGCACTCCAAACGAATGGAACTTCGACGGCAACGTTAAAGAGTGTCTCGAAGCTGCAAAGACCATTCTCGACTGCAACCAGGCGTGCGTTGACGCTGTAAGAGCCGCCGGCGGAAAGAATACCGACAGATACATCATGGCAGCAACCTACTCAGCGTCCCCCTATTCCGCACTTGCGGATGAATACGAGCTGCCAAACGACCCATCCGATAAGATACTTCTTTCCATTCACGCCTACACTCCCTACGACCTTGCTATGAGCGGCGAATATAACGACCGCGAATTAACCCAGAATGGCAAAGCTTCTATTGACGATTTCGTTGATAAGATATATAATAAGTTTGTCAAAAACGGCACCTATGTCGTAATCGGCGAAATGGGCTGCACCAACAAGGGCAACGACGAAGCCCGCTACGAATGGGGCAAATACTTTGTCTCCAAGGCAAAGGAAAACAAAATGCCCTGCGTTGTCTGGGACAACCAGCACGACGATTTTGGAAGCGAATGCTACGCTTTATTCGACCGCTATAATCTTGAGGTATTCCCGTCATGCAAGGAGTACTACGAGGGAATTATGGCAGGTCTTGAATAAATAAAATTTAGACTGGACGGTATATTATGAAGAACATTAATCTCAAAAAAGCATTTTCCGCGATTATCTGCGCAGCTATGGCGGCATCTATGCTCTGCGGCTGCGGCAATGAATCGGGCAAAGGAAAGAAAAACGCAGAACCGATAGTAACGGTTAACGCCGTACCCGAGGCAGCAGATCTGGGTCTTGACGACCTTGCAAAGCTCACCTCAACTCAGGAGCTAAGCTACTCAATAACCTCGTCGCTGGCGAAAAGCAACAAGACCATAGGCGACTGCAACCCCATATCCTCAAATCTGTTCTTTGCCGACCCCACCTCGGTTGAGTACAACGGCAGACTTTACGTTTACGGCACCTGCGACACCGAGCAGTTCATAAAGAACGGCAGAAAGGGCGACAACGGCTACGGCGGCATAGACTCGCTCTCCTGCTTCTCCACCGACGATATGGTAAACTGGACATATCACGGCGACATAAAGGTTAACTACCTCTGCTCATGGGCGGGAGTATCATGGGCACCGTCTATAGTATCGCGTCCCACCGAAAGCGGGGAGACCGAGTTCTTCCTATACTTCACCCTTGGCGGCGGCGGAATAGGCGTTATCAAGGCTAATTCGCCTTTGGGACCGTGGACAGATCCGCTCGGACATCCCCTCATCAGCGGCGACACTGCCGAGCTTAAAGACGACCCCATCTGTTGGGTATTCGACCCCGGAGTTGTAATAGATGACAACGGCGTGGGCTGGATAGCCTTTGGCGGCGGCGACCCTCAGCAGGAGGGCGAAACCGGCATGAACACCCGCAACTGCCGCATTGCAAGGCTTGGCGAGGATATGGTGTCTCTCGACTCCAAGATAGCCGTAATCGAAGCCCCCTACCACTTCGAGGCAAACGAGCTTAACTATATCGACGGCAAATTCTACTTAACCTACTGCTCCAACTGGAAGCCGCGCGACGAGTGGTCTGATGAATACTCCCCCTACGAAAAGCCCCAGATGTGCACAATGTGCTACATGGTTTCGGACGACCCGCTTAAAACCGACTCTTGGGAGTACAAGGGCGAATACCTTATGAATCCCACCTATTACGGTCTTTCCTTCTCAAACAACCACACCCACTTGCAGGAGTTCGGCGGCAAGTATTATCTGTTCTACCAAAACGTCTCCCTGCTCGACAATATGCGTCTCGGAAATGCAAGCGGATATCGCAGCATTAACGTGGACGCACTGGAGGTCGACACCAAAAAGTCTGAATTCAAGATGGGCACCATGACCTCAAAGGGCGTGGAGCAGCTTAAGAAATTAGACCCGTTTAAGACCAACGAGGGCGAGACTGCAAACGTCACCGCCGGAATCGAGTATAAAAAGGTTTCGGGAAGTATGTCGGCAATCGGCACCGACGGCAGCTGGACTGTTGTCTGCGGCGCGGACTTCGGCAAGGATGGCGCAAAGCTCTTTGCGGCGCGTGTTATGGGCGAAGGCATAATTGAAATCAGGCTGGACGATAAGGATTCCGCCCCCGTGGGAGCAATTCAGTTCAGCTCCGCAGAGGATTACCAGACCGTCTACTGCGAGCTGAATGAGGCTATCACCGGCGAGCATGATGTGTATTTCGTGTTCGGCGGCAACGAGAGCCATCTTGATCAGTGGCAGTTCAAATAATTCAATATAGAACAAAGAAAAGCTCGGGCGGTTTGCCTGAGCTTTTTTGTTATATTATATCTTCTACAGCACCAACCCAACAAACGACCCCAGCACTGCTCCGTCCGCCCCATATGCCGGCTGAATTGCAAAACCGTTCTTTCTCCAAAGCATATGCGAGGGTATGTTGGCGATATCGCAGTACGCACTGATTTGATAAGCGCCGTCGCTTTTTGCAAGGCTTACAGCCTTTCTGACCATCCCGCTGGCAACTCCCTTGCAGCGGTTCCCGGCTTCGGGGACATCTATTACATTGATAAACCATTCGTATTCATCAACCGGAGCTAACATTTTTCTCTTAAACATCCACAAAAAACCTGTGATTTCATCGCCCTCAATAGCCACTATCAGCACTCCGCCGTCGCGGATGACAGCTTTTGTATGAGGATATTCAGCCAATATCTCAGCCTTTTGGCTTTCCGTGCCTATCTTAATTTCAATCATGAATCATCATCCTAAGCTACAGCTTAAAACTCGCCGCTTACAAGCATCTCGTAAAGCTCCTTTATCCCTTTGCCCTTGATTGAGCCTTTGAGATACTCCAGCTCCTCGTTTATCATCTCGTCTAAAACCCTCATGCTTAAAAGCTCAACAGGGGCTTTGTCGTCTGTCAGGATGAGGTCGGTTTTTTCCACCTTTTCAAGCGAATCCGAAATATCCCTCATAAAGTGATACAGCTCGTTGTCCTCGATAGTTCCAAGCTTGGCTTCAAGCTGCTCGTGAACGTCGTAGCTATCCGAGCAGAAAAGCTCTAAATTCGAGCTTGCATGAACCGAGTAAACGCTGTCAAAGACGTTTGTTACTGTTCCACAGAGCCAGTCGTTGATGGTTTTGCCGCTGTCGCTCTCGCTGAACATATTCATGTTGATGGCAACCGCCCCGCCAGGCTTAAGGTGCTTTTTAACCTCTTTAAAGAACTCAATGCTGGACATCTGAAAGGGTATGGTAATGTCCTGATATGCGTCCACCATGATAGCGTCGTACATCTTGTCGGTGGAGGCGATATACGCCCTGCCGTCCTGCGCGTAGGTGTTCACGCATTCGGGGAGGTCGAAATACTCGTGCGAAAGCTCGATGATCTTGCCGTCGATCTCCACGCCGTCGATATCGCTTATCCCGAAGTAATACTCGCACTGGGTGGCAAACGTGCCGGTTCCCAGTCCTAAAATCAGGACGGAAATTTCGGGATTTTCCCCTGCCCCTGCCATTATCGGCGCGGCAAGGTCGTAGTCAAAGAACATCTTTGAAAGCCCTGGAGTCTTGCGCTTTATCGACTGCACTCCGAAAAGCACGTTTGTGGAAAAAATCAGCTCACGCGGGGTATCCTCCACCCTTAGGTAGTTGTAGATGGATTCGCCCTCGTAGACGATATTATCCGCCCAAAAGGCCGTTCCTATATTCGTCGAGAAAACGCCCGCCGCCAGAGCAACACAGGCTATGCCCGAAGCCTTGACGCGATTCTTTTTGCGAAAAAAGAAGTAGACAATGCAGACGATATATAATATGCTTGCAAATATTACAAAAGTCATCGAGGTTCCGACATACGGAATCGTTACAAAGGTGGGCAAAAATGTTCCTATAATGCTTCCCACAGTGTTGCAGGCTTCAATGATACCGCAGGTTCTGCCGTTTTCTTCAAGACTTGTTACGGCGTATTTTACAAGGTTCGGCGTTACCATTCCCAAAACCATCAGCGGGAACACAAACACCAGTATGCAGCTTACAAACGCCGCGACAACAAGATATCCCGTCTTAACAAACAGTGCAAGCACCAAAGCCGTCCCCGCGATTATAAACTTTCCCACCAGCGGTATCAGCATTGTCCATGTGGCGGCGGCGAATATCCAGCCGAAAAGACGGTCGGGGGTTTTGTATTTGTCCGCCATACGCCCGCCGACAACGTTGCCCAAAGCCATAGCTATCATTATTGTGCCGATGATGATAGTCCACACTATCTGCGAGGACGAAAAGTAGGGCGCCATCAGCCTCGAAGTTCCCAGCTCGATAGCCATAACCGAAAGTCCGGATATAAAGCCTGTAAAATAAAACAGCCATTTGCGTTTCATTGTTTAAGTGATTCCTTTCGCTGCGATATCAGAATTTATCAATCGTTGGGGTCGATCGCCTTGCGGTATGCCCAAAGATACTGTCCGCCCGAGCCTGCGGTCAAAATTGCCGCAATCCAGACAAGCACAGCGTCGATAACATAAGCAACCTCCGGAGATATCGGCACACCCACCGCCATGATTCCGTGGATAAGCAGAGTTATGATTATCTCAACCATTGTAAACGCGGTTTTAACCTTGCCGAACCAGCCCGCCGCGATAACAACACCGTCTCCCGATTTAACAACCAATCGCAAAGCCGAAACCATAAACTCGCGGAAGAGTATTATCATCACCGGAATAGAGCTTACCCAGCCCATGTCAACAAACACCAGCAGTGCCGCCATAACAAGCGCCTTGTCGGCAAGCGGGTCTAAAAACTTTCCAAAGTTGGTAACAAGATTATCCCGCCGCGCAATTTTGCCGTCGAGCATATCAGTATAAGAAGCGATGGCAAAAACTGCAAGGGCAATAAGGATATTAAACCTTAAAAACTGCCACAGCGCAAAAAATACAAACACCGGTATCAGCGCAACTCTTACAATAGTTAGTTTGTTTGGTAGATTCATAGCTGTAACCTCACCTTTCGTCAATCAACTGCCCTGCACTACTTCGCCAAGCAAATCGTAATCCATAGTGTCGGTTATCTTAACATACACATAATCGCCGACAGAAACAGGGTCTTTTGTAGTAAAGAATATCTTTCCGTCGATTTCGGGAACCTCGCCCGCGCTTCTGCCATACCAGCACTCGGCGTAGCGGTCGAACCCCTCAACTACAGTTTCAAGCACCTTGCCAAGCTGCTCGGCGCACTTTTCATCGCTTATCAGCATCTGCTCCTGCATGATGATGTCTGCACGGCGCTGCTTTTCCTCCTCGTCGATCTGGTCGGGCAATAACGCCGCGGGAGTGCCCTCCTCCTGCGAGTAGGCAAAGCAGCCAAGTCTGTCGAAGCGCATTTCCTTTACGAATCCGCACAGCTTTTCAAACTGTTCCTGCGTTTCACCTGGGAAGCCCGCTATAAGGGTGGTTCTAAGGATTATTCCTGGAATCCTTTCGCGCAGCTTTGCAATAAGCTCGCGCAGATCAGCCTCACTCGAGCGGCGGTTCATTCTCTTTAAAACGGTGTCGTCGCAGTGCTGAATGGGGATATCCAAGTATTTAACGCACTTAGGCTCTCGCGTGATTACGTCAATTAGCTCGTCGGTGATTCTTTCGGGGTAGGAATAAAGGGTTCTTATCCACTTCAAGCCGTCGATTTTGCAAAGCTCTGTAAGCAGCTCGGGGAGCATTCCTTTTCCGTAGATATCCTCGCCGTAGCGAGTGGTGTCCTGCGCAACAAGGATTATCTCCTTAAAGCCGACCTTCGCCAGCCATTTTGCTTCGTCTATAATTCCCTCCATCTTCCGCGAGCGGTATTTGCCCCTGATGGACGGTATTGCGCAGTATGTACAGCAGTTGCTGCATCCCTCGGCTATTTTAAGATATGCAAAGTTCTCGGTGGAAATTATCCTGCGAGAGTCTATTATCAGCGAATACTTGTCGCCGTACATTCCGATACTCTGCTCGCCGGCAAGCACCTTTTTGATGGTCTCGCCCAGAAACTCATTTGCGCCTATGCCTAAAACGGCGTCGACCTCCGGAATCTCCTTAAGAACCTCGTCGCGGTATCTCTCAGCCAAGCAGCCTGTAACTATTACCGCTTTCAGCCTGCCCTCCTGCTTTAAGGTGCAGAACTCTAAAATATTGTCAATAGCTTCCTGCTTGGCAGACTCGATAAAGCCGCAGGTGTTTATTATAACAACGTCTGCAAGCGCGGCGTCGGCTATTATCTCATAGCCCTCCTCGCGCAGATTGTAAAGCATATGCTCGGCGTCCACCTGATTTTTAGGACAGCCCAAGGAAACCATACCCACTCTTACTGCCATACCCTAAAAGTCCCCTTCTTCAAAATCTTCATAGTCGCCGTCTGAATACTCGCTTATGGCGGCGTTTATATCCGCAAATGAATATCCCAGACGCGCAAGGGCAGCTTTTACCTTTTTAACGCCCTTTTCGTCGGTGAGATATCTTGCGTATTTTTTGTCGATAAGCTCCAACAGCCGTTCAGAGCTGCCCTCGGAGTAATCCGCTAAAGCTTCTTCGATGATATCTCGCGAAAGCCCCTTAAGGCGCATTTCCTCCCGCGCCTTAAAATAGCCGTATTTTTTTACGGTGCAGAGCTTTTCAGCGAGATATCGCGCGTACCGCCTGTCGTCAATGCAACCGATCTCGGCAAGGCGGTTTAAAACCTCATAGCAGATATACTCGTCGTAGTTCTCGGCAAGCTTTTTAAAAAGCTCGGCATAGGAGTAATCGCGGTTGTCTAAAAGATACAGCGCGCGCTCCTTTGCGCGGCGGGTGTCGTTTGCGCGGACGATATCCTCAACCCCGCTCTGAGGGATGTCGATATCCTTTTCAAGGTGATATTCCGCGGCGATATTCGAGTTTATGAAAATCGGTTCGCCGCTTTCAAAGCTGATTTTAAGGGTTTTGCCCCTAAACGGCTCTATCGAAGTTATTTTCATGATGATTTAAGCTTTACTCGGCAGGGGTGAACTCTTCAAAATTCTCATCGTCTGCCTCTACTACCACAGATGCCGCTGCCTTGCTTTCATCCGACTTGCTTGCCGCCGCCTGAGAAGCCTCGTTCAGCGCGGCTTCCTTTTTGTTCTTTCTGGAAGCCATAACAAGCGCATTTTTGCGCTCCATTATAGCCGCCTCAATCTCGGAAAGCATATCGGGGTGCTCTTTAAGGAAGGTCATGGTGTTTTCTCTGCCCTGACCTATCTTGTTGCCGTCGTAGCTGAACCATGCGCCTGCCTTGTGGATAACGTCAAGCTCGGTTGCAATGTCCACAACCTCGCCCAGTCGCGAGATTCCCTTGCCGTAAAGAATGTCGAACTCCGCTTCCTTAAACGGCGGCGCGACCTTGTTTTTAACAACCTTGCACCTTGTTCTGTTGCCTATAACCTCGGCACCGTTTTTAATAGCTTCGCCCTTTCTTACCTCGATTCTCACCGACGAATAGAACTTAAGCGCTCTGCCGCCGGGGGTGGTTTCGGGGTTGCCGTATATAACGCCTATCTTCTCTCTTACCTGATTGATAAATATGGCAACGCAGTTGGATTTTGATATAACGCTTGTAAGCTTCCTCATCGCCTGAGACATCAGCCTTGCAAGCTGTCCAACGTGGTTGTCGCCCATCTCGCCGTCGATTTCGGCTTTTGTTACCATAGCGGCTACAGAGTCTAAAACTATAACATCAATAGCTCCCGAGCGCACCAGAGCCTCGGCGATTTCGAGCGCCTGCTCGCCTGAATCAGGCTGAGAGACCAGCATGGAATCAATGTCAACTCCGAGCTGCGAAGCATAAACAGGGTCGAGCGCGTGTTCAACGTCGATAAAAGCAACCTCTCCGCCTCGCTTTTGCGCCTCTGCCACGATGTGCAAAGCAACCGTTGTCTTACCGGAGGATTCGGGACCGTAGATTTCAACTATTCTTCCCCTCGGAACTCCGCCTATTCCCAAAGCCATATCAAGGGTCATCGAGCCTGTGGGGATGGATTCAACGTTCATGGTGGTGTTCTGACCCAGACGCATTACCGCGCCTGCGCCGTAAGCCTTTTCTATCTGCGCTATGGCTGTTTCTATCGCCTTAAGCTTTTCCTCCTTGGTGGTGGGCATTTCGGGTGCGGTTTTCTTTTCCGCGGTTTTCTTCATTGCCATGTGATGTTCCTCCTATATAAAATGGTTTTTTACAAGATTAATATAACATATTTTCGCGGGTTTGTACAGCGATTTGAGTCCGATTTTTTACCCTCTTGGCTATTTCTGTCCTGATTTTATCCCCGACCAATCAATTTTTCTGTCCTTGAAATAATATATCCTGTCATGCTCGCCTATTTCGCGGACAACCCTGCACGGCAAGCCATATGCAACAACATTTGCGGGGATATCCTTAGTTACAAGGCTTCCCGCTCCGATAACGGTATTGTCTCCGATGGAAACGCCGGGAAGTATGCATACATTTGCCCCTATCCAGCAGTTTTTGCCGATGTGAATGGGCATATTGTACTGATACTGAACCTTCTCCCTCAGCTCTGACAGTATCGGGTGACCTGCCGTGTCAATGGTGACATTCGGACCTATCATGGTGCAGTCGCCTATATAGATATGCGTGTCGTCTACAAGAGTAAGGTTAGAGTTTGCGTACACATTTTTACCCAGATGAACGAAATGCCCGCCCCAGTTTGCCCGCAGCGGCGGCTCGATGTAGCTGCCCTCGCCGAACTCTGCAAACATCTTGTTCAGCAGCTCAAGCCGTTTTTCCAGCTCTGATGGTCTTGTATTATTGTAGTCATAAAGCATATCAAGGCACTTTATCTGCTCGGAAAGGATATTCTCGTCGGAGCAGTTGTAAAGCGACCCGCTGTGAAGACTTTCAATTGTAGTCATATCAATCACCTATATCAATATTTTTTCGCGTATACAATCCTGTCTTTGCCGGCAAAATCTTTTATCACCGATATATCGCAATAGCCGCAGTCTTTAAGGATATCGCAAACGCTTTCCGCCTGCGTGCTGCCTATTTCAAAGACTATATATCCACCAACCCGAAGTGAATCCCGCCATATCTTAGGAATAACACGATAGTACTTTAAGCCGTCATCCTCTCCGTACAGGGCGGATTCAGGCTCATAGGAGACCTCTTTTTGCAGCATAGACATATCCTCACCGGTCAGGTAAGGCGGGTTGCAGGTTATCATATCAAAACCGGAAAACTGCTCTGCGCTGCTTTCGTCCAGAACATCCAGCCTGTATGGCTTAACCTTGTTTCCGTGATTTGTGATATTGGCTACAAGATAGCCATAAGCCTCTTCATACAGCTCGGCGGCGCAAATCTGCGCGTCTTTAAGATGATACGAAAGCACAACAGGTATGCAGCCCGTACCGGAGCAAAGGTCTAAAATTTTAGGCTGTTTTACTTCTTTCAGAAGATCTAATGCGGCGTCCACAAGCGTTTCGGTGTCCTGTCGGGGGATAAGCACGCCCTTGCCTACCTTGAAACCAAGTCCGTAAAACTCCCACTCGCCGATGATATACTGCAAGGGCTCTCCCGAAATCCGACGGGATATCATGCTTTCAAGGCGTGCGCTCTCTTCGTAAGAAAGCACGCGATCAAGCCTTCTCATCAGGATATCCATTCCGAAATTCCTGCCGAAAAGCTCTTCAAATATCACCCTTGCCTCAAATTCGGGCGACTCTATCCCGCTCTGCGCAAGCCTTGTTTTAGTCTGCGCAAAGGCTTTTGTTACCATCTGTCCTTCTCTTTGTCTTCGGGGATACAGGGCAGGAAGGCGGCTATAGCAACCTCGATCTGGCTGTCGTCAGGCTCGCGGGTGGTGAGTCTCTGAATCCACAGACCCGGGGCGGAGATGATTTTTGTAAAGATATTATCATACCGTCCGGCAAGCTTTATAAGCTCGTATGCGATGGAAACCACCACCGGCAGAACGCAGAGCTTTAGCAGTGCTCTAAGCCACACAGCGTCCCACGGAAGCATGAAAATGCTGTTAACGAAAATCGAAATAAACAGCACCAAAAACATAAACGATGTTCCGCAGCGAGGGTGGAAACGCCTGTATTTGCGAACGTTCTCAACCGTAACCTCGTCCCCTGCCTCGTAGCAGGTGATGGTTTTATGCTCTGCACCGTGATATTCATAGGTGCGGCGGATGTCCTTTTAAAGACTTGTCAGCCAGATGTACGCAATAAATATGAGTATTTTAATAAGACCTTCAATGATGTTTTTAACAACGTAAAGTTCGGAAAGCTTGGGTATCAGCAGCGAAAGCCCCTTGGTTGCAAGCGCGGGGAGGTATACAAACAGTCCCACAGCCAAAAGAACGCCCAAAACGCTTGCTATAGTCATGATAACTCCCATCAGCTTGTCGCCCAGCTTGTTATCAAGCCACTTTTCAAACTTAGAAGGCTCCTCGGCTTCCTCACCCTCCATCGACTTATCTGCCGACTTTGAAATGTATTTGTAGCCGCTGATAAGGGTGGTTACAAAGTTTACCGGTCCCCTTACAAACGGGGTCTTCTGATACCATTTAGCCTTTGGAAGCTCCTTTTCTTCAAGATAGATGCTGCCGTCGGACATTCTTACCGCCATGCACTCCTTTTCGACGCCGCGCATCATGATTCCCTCGATAAGCGCCTGACCGCCGATTTTTGATTTGAATTTGGGAGCCTTAACTCCTGCGTTTTCTGTCTTGCTCATTTGATATACCTTTTATCCTTTCTGATTGGTGCCTGACTGTATTCCGGGGAGGGTTATCATAACCGTCGTGCCGGTGCCAAGCTTTGAATTTACTATCAGGCTTCCGCCGTGCATATTTACTATTTCATCCGCAACCGCAAGCCCGATTCCCGAGCCGCGGCGGGTCTGATTCGCTTTATAGAACTTTGTTTTTACCTTTGGCAGATCCTCTGCCGATATTCCAACGCCGGTGTCTGATACAAGCACAACTATTTCGCCTTTTTTTTCATATGCCTCCACCGAAACAACTCCGCCCGGGTTGGAGTATTTAACCGCGTTGTCTATTATATTTATAAACACCTGTCGCAAACGCGCCCTGTCGCCGTGGACAAAGGGGAGCATTTCAGGCTCGTAATATTTAAGCTCGATTCCAAGAGCCTTGGCTCGTTCGGTGTAGATGAGCACTGCGTCTCCCAGCTCGGCAAGGATATCGCAGGTTTCAAACTGCAAAGTAAATCTGCCGTCCTGAATACGTGAGAAGTCTAAAAGCTCCTCAACCATATCCGAAAGCCTTTCGGTTTCGCCGGTGATTACCCTCATCGCCTTGCCAACGGTTTCGGGATCGTCCGGCATCTGCAAGGCGGTTTCGCTCCAGCCCTTTATAGCCGTAAGCGGAGTTCGCAGCTCGTGCGATACCGATGAGATAAATTCGTTTTTCATCTTGTCAGAGCTTTCAAGCTCGCTTGCCATGTAGTTTATAGCGTCGGCAAGCTCACCTATTTCGTCGTCCTCGGTTTTTTCTATTCTTTCGCGGAAGTCGCCCTCGGCATAGCTTCGAGCGGTTTCGCACATCCGCCTTACCGGAAGCACTATCGAGCGGATAAAATACAGTCCCGAAACAAATATCAGCATAATTATAGCCAGCACAACTGCCGAAAACAGTATTCCCAGCTTTATCATCTGATTGTGAACAGCGTCCATCGAGGTCATTATCCTCATCGCGCTGTATTCATACGACGGACCCGAAAGCATTACAATATAGCTCATCACCCGCTCGCCGCTTTCAAGCTTAAGCTCGCGGTAGCAGCATCCGGCTTCGGAGTTTTTGGCTTCGCGGTAATCGTCCAGATTCATCCATTCCGACGGCTCAAAGCCGGAGCTTGTCAGGGTTGCTCTGCCGGTGGAGTTTACAGCCATCAGCTCGTATTTATCCTTTTCGTCAAATTTCTCTATAACGTTTCTGACCTCGGCACGGAAACCGGACGACGACTGATATTTTAAAAGCTCCGACGCAATACCGTCCAGCTTGGAGGTAAGATACTGCCTTATTGTGGTTTTATAGTAGCTGTTTGCAAGTATCAGCCCCATAACGTCCACCACCAAAAGGACTGCTATAACTATTCCCAGCGAGTTTACAAGCCAGCGCTTGGTTATACTGTGTTTTCTTATAAATCCAAACACCCGCTTATCCTCCTCGGTCAGCTCTTGTTTTCCCACTTATATCCATATCCCCAGATAGTTATGATGTACTTGGGATTGGACGGCTCGTCCTCTATCTTCATTCTTATTCTTCTTATGTTAACGTCTACTATCTTTTCCTCACCGTAGTAGCTCTCTCCCCATATGTGACGAAGTATGCTGACTCTGTCCAGCGCAGTGTTCTGGTTTTTAAGGAAATACTCCATTATCTGATACTCCACCTGAGTAAGATCCACCGGCACGCCGTTTTTAAGAACCATTCTGCTTTTAACGTCTAAGGTAAACGGTCCCGAGCGTATCAGCGAATCTGGCTCGCCCTTGGTGGACTCCATAAGGCTTACCCTGCGGCAGATTGCGTCGACGCGCGCTATCAGCTCGGATATCGAAAAGGGCTTGGTTATATAATCATCTGCCCCTATCATCAGGGAGGAAACCTTATCCATCTCCTGAGATTTTGCGCTGAGCATTATTATTCCCAGCTTGTCGCTTCTTTCGCGGAGCTGGCGGCACACCGCAAAGCCGTCTATCCCCGGCATCATGATATCCAAAAGTGCACAGTCGAAGTCGCCGCCGTTATCGTCGAAGGCTTTTACAGCCGCCTCGCCGCAGTTAACGTCAACCACCTCGTAGCCGCTTCTTTTAAGATTCAACACAACAAATTCGCGGATGGAATCCTCATCCTCGCAAACTAAAATCCGCTTCATAGCATTATTACCTTTCCGGCATGACGTTATAAAGACATCCTGCCTATGATATATAATAAAGGTTATTTCTTATTTCATCCTGAGTCAACAGCAGCGGCTCGTCAGCTCCGGCAAGGGTTTTGGACATGCAGGAAACAAAATCGTCTCCCGCAACGTAGGAGTAGCCGTTGTTTATCCAGTCGTTTTTGCTGCCCGAGCTTACCGCAGCTATGCTTAAAAGCTTGGGCATATCGGCAATGCTGCCGGCATCGTAATCGTATTTTACAAAGGATATTTCGCCCGCTTGCTCGCTTTTAACGGCGGTTACAAAGTTCTCCCATCTTTGAGGGATGGTGAAAACATATCCTCCGGCAACATCGTAATAGGAAAATGCCTCCACCGAGAACATTCCTATATCTAAGCTGTATGAAAGCCAACCGGTCATATAAACCGGCTCGACCTCGGGCTGATAGGTATATCCATATCCCAAAAACGGCGAAACCGTGGGAATTTCGACAATGCCGTCGCCATCGTAATCTGCGCTCAGATATCCCGACGGACGCATTGTAAGCCACGAAAGCTGAGGATTATCCGACGTAGGCGATACTATTGCTCCGTTAACAAGGGTTACAACCTCGGTTGAAACCTCGCCCTCCTCGTTTATAAGGTCTATAAACATGGCGTTCTGACTGTCGGTCAGCCCTCCGAAACGGCTGGATGCAATCGAAGCCACCGAGGAATAAAGCGTTCTTTCCATGGTCTGATAGTCAACGCCGTCGCTTGATTTGATTATGCTTACCGAAACATTGTCTCCGACACGGCGGACTATTATTATTTCCTCGCTTCCGCAGTTGTCTATATCTGCCATTTCAAGTACGGAATATGTGCCGTCGAACCTTGAAGCAAGCATTCCGCCGCCGTATCTGTATACGCTAACGTTGTTTTCACCGTGGAGCGAGGTGCCGTAGCCAATTATTATATCGGCAGCGTCGCCATAATCGGCTATCATAACGGTGTCTATCGAGCTGCCTCTGCCGGCAAGCTCATACATGGCGTGCCAGCTGCCGTCGCCGTCGCTGTCTAAAACCGAAACTCTTACGTTTTCAGAGCCGCCCGCCTGCGTAGAGGTATAAAAAGCGAGAGCTTCATCGCTGCCGTCGGAATCTATATCCGCAAATACAAACGCCGAGCGGTAGTCCCCGCTTCGGGGATAGCAAAGCGTCACCGATTTTCCAACGCTTTCAATCAGTGCCTGATGCACCGCCGCCTGTTCGTCGGCAATGCTCGGCGCGGACATAAGACCGTCCACCGAGAAGGTGAGCGAATCACATCCGCAAAGAGTAAGTGCGGAAAACAAAACTATCAGCAAAAATATCTTTTTCAACGCCGCACCTCTCCCGATAAAAAAATAGGACAACGCGCAGGTATACTGCGCCTTATCCTATTATACTACAAATATTATTAACTTGCAAGCATTTTTTGCAGCCTGCACATCCCTATAATTATCTGCTTTCGATATCCACATAAGGCTTCTGCTTGTGAACAGCCTTATATGCAGGGCGGATTATGCGCTGACCGGTAAGCTTCTCCTCAAATCTGTGCGCGCACCAGCCTGCCATTCTCGACACCGCAAACAGTGCGGTTGCCAGCTCCTCAGGTATGCGGAGCATTCTGTAGCAAAGTCCCGAATACATATCAACGTTTGCGCACAAAGCCTTTTCGGCACCCGTTTCCTCGCGGAAGATGTCGGGCGTTAGCCGCTCGATGGCTCGCAGCAGGTTGAACTGCTCCTCGTATTCGGTTCCCTTTGCCATTTCAGAGGCGGTTTTTCTCAAAATTACCGCTCTGGGGTCGGAAAGGGTGTAAACCGCGTGACCCATGCCGTAAACCAAGCCGGTGCGGTCGGAGGCTTCCTTTCTTATGATCTTGCGAAGAAGCTCTGAAATCTCGCGCTCGTTTGACCAGTCCTTTATGTTGGCTTCCATATAGTCAAGCTGCTCCAAAACCTTAAGGTTCGCGCCGCCGTGCTTAGGTCCTTTAAGCGCGCCGACAGCCGCCGAATACGCCGAATAGGGGTCTGTTCCGGAGGATGTAAGCACCCTGCATGCAAATGTGGAGTTATTACCACCGCCATGCTCCGCGTGAAGCATGAGGATAAGGTCTAATAGCTTTGCTTCCTCGTAGGTATAAACCCTGTCCTTGCGCAAAAGGGAAAGGATGGTTTCGGCAGTCGATTCCTCGGGGCGCACCTGATGCATATACATACTCTTGCCATCGTAGGCGCGGCGCTTTACCTGATAAGCGTCGGTCATGATAACCGGCATTTTTGCCATTATCGAAACCGCAGTACAAAGCTCCTCTTCGGGTGTTTTCGACTCGGGATTCTCTTCATATGAATAAAGTGACAAAATCGACCTTGCAAGCTTGTTCATGATGTTCTTTGAGGGAGCTTTTAATATCATGTCCTCAAAGAATCCGTTTGGCAGGTCGCGGTTGTCGGAAAGGGTTTTTGTAAACGCTGCAAGCTCTTGCAGGCTGGGCAGCTTGCCCATCAGCAGAAGATACGCAACCTCCTCGTAGCCGAATCTTTCCGAACTCTGAACGCCGTTTACTATATCATAGATATTATAGCCTCTGAAATAAAGCTCGCCGGGAATGTTCTGCTTTTCGCCTTCGTTCATAACGTAGCCGTGAACGTTGCATATGTTGGTGATTCCGGCTAAAACTCCGGTGCCGTCCGCGTTTCTTAAGCCCCTCTTAACGTCGTAGCGCTGGTAATACCTTGGGTCTATTCTGTTGTTTTCAAAAAATGTTTCAAGAAAGCTGCTTCTTGTCTTGTCGTCAATGTTGAGCTTCACGGATATCACTCCTAAATAGTATATTATTTTAAGTTTACCACTATCAAGACTCGTTGTCAACACTAAATGCATAACAAGACAAGCGATTATTCATTTTTCAGCAGATTACACGATAAATAAAGATATCACAGCCCAAATTTTGCAGGAAATATGGACTGTGATATTCATTTTTGATTCTATTAGCTGTTATTTCTACCCGCCCCGCGCATATCTGCCGTCTTCACCGAGCTTAGAATGAAGATTGAAGTAGGTATAATAGTTGTAGACGTTAAGAACATCCTGCCGATAAGGTTCTTCGTTTCTTCGTTCGTTCCATGTTATCGCACGGTCGAAGTAGCCCCAGGTGTTCATCGCGGGGGCGATTTCCTCGACATCTTTTAGCATTTTGCACTCTCTCGAAAGCGGCACTCCGGCATACTCTAAGGTTTTAAGACCAAGGAAATTCGGGCTTACAATGCCAAGGTCGTTTTTGCTTTCGATCTCGTAATTTGTCCAGATTACGAACGGAGTTTCGTATCTTGTGAGAAAGCTGTTAACTATCATGTTGCGATACGGAGCGATTTTGTTTATAAATCCAATTTCAACGTTGGGCTGGTGGTCGCCGAAGAAGACTATCATCGTCTTTTCGTCTACCTTCTCAAAGTAGCTTATAAGCTCCTCCAACGCCTCGTCAGACTTCTTGACAAGCGAAAGATACTGCTCGGCGCGGGGATAATCGCCGTCGTAGTTGGTTATATGAACATCCGAAACGAAATCCGCTCCCTTGTACTCATAGCCGGAGTGGTTCTGAACCGTCACTCCAAAGATGAATATTCTGTCCGAATCCTTGTTTTCAAACTGCTCTATAACCTTATCGTAGAAGAAGCTGTCGCTGATAAGGGTGCGGACATACTCAACATCGTCGCCAAAGCCCTTTTCCCATCTGTCTGCGCTTACATATTTGCTCTTTGCGGTGGTCATATCCTCGCCGCTTACGAAATCGTCGAAGCCCATAAAGTCGTAGACCGAATTGCGCTTCCAGCAGACCTCGTAAAACGGATGCATTGCAACCGCCTGATAACCATAGTCCTTAAGATACGAAGCCATCGAAGGAACATCCTGCCTTATGTGCTGCATATATGTATAACAGCTGTTCGGTGTATACATCATTGAAAGACCGGTAAGATATTCAAACTCGGTGTTGCAGGTGCCTCCGCCCAGAACCGAAACAAGCAGCCTTCCGTGCGGGTGATCCTTTATAAGCTTGTTATAGTATGGCATATAGGGCTGATCGGTTTTCAGCCTGCCCATATAGCTCAGATCCGAAAAGCTTTCGTTCATTATAACTATAATGTTCGGAAGCTCGGCATCGTCCTCCAAGGTGTCGTTTTCGTACTGCGAAAGATATTCGTCTATCGCGGCTGGGTCGTAATTAAGCGGCTTATCGTATTTCATCTTTCTGAAATTGATGTAAAAGCTCAGCGCAACGCCATTTACGTTGTTGGTGGATTCGGTGTCGAAGGTGGAGGTGGAATAGGAGGTGTAGTCGATATCCCAGATGTATATAACCCCCCCTACTGTCAAAATAAGTGAGGCTATAGCCGCAATCGCCCTCACCCACATCTTAGGATATGTTACTCTGAACTTAACGACTACCGCCGTTATCAGTGCAAAGCCGGCTGTTCCGATAAGCAGGTTAGCATCAAAATGCCAATCGTCGGGAGTGGTTACGGTCAGAGCGGTGTTTATCGCATAGAGGTCGGTGGGAACAAGAGGGGTGCCTCTTACCAAAAGCACTATCTGATTGGCGGCGTGCAAAAGATAGCTCACCGCAAACTCGCACAAAAGCGATATTCTTACGGATTGCGTTAATGTAAAGACTGCAAGCTGCAAGACTGCGTAGAATATCAGATTGTCAAAATAAATATATTCGTTATACTGCTTTGCGCCGACAAGCGCCCTGACTGTCTCAAAGCACAAAACCGGTCCTAAGATAAACAGCAGAACGGAAATTATGCTTTGTACGATTTTGGGCAGCTTTATGTCAACAAACATAACCGCCGTAAACAGCAAAAAGCAGGAGAAAAATTTGAGTATTGAAGCGTAATCGGTCTTGCCGTCGGCTTCAAATGCCGAGGTGTTCAGGGCGGCGAGGATAAGTATGGCTATCGCAATCGCCGCCGATATTATCAGTTTTTTACGTGATTTAAATGATATCATCGTTATTATTTACTTTACCTTTTCAAAATTTGCTTTAAGATTTATTGCCGTGGTGGGATTAATCTCTATGGTGTCGGAGGTTTTATTGCTGCTGCCCGACCATCCGGTAAACTTATATCCCTCTGCCGGAACTGCCTTTAGTTTAAACTTATATCCCGGAATAAAGTTTCCGCTCCATTTGCCGTTTGTAAACCTTATCGCCGTGCCCTCTAAATAAACCTTTCCGCCGTTGGCATCGCTTAACGAAACGCTTAGCTTATTTGTCTTTGAGGATGAAAGCTTAAGATTGTTTTTCAGCAAGGTCGGCAGATAATCAAGCCTTTTATCAAGCCAGCCCTTGAAGGACTGAACATTGTTCCTAACGTTGCCCGCACTCTGCCAGCTGATATTTCCGAACCTTTGGAACTGCGTTGAAAGGAAGGGCGAATAGGTGTTGTAATACTCGTCGAGCTTAGCCGAAGCATAGGTCGGCTCAAAGCACACGTTTCCTACCTTTTCCATGGTAACAATAAATCTTTTCTTGAAATCAGAATTTTTCAACAGCGATGTCATCACATTGGCAAAGGAGCCGTCCTTCTTTTCACCTATAAGCTGAGATAAAAACTCCATTTTATAGTCTCTGCCGCTGTTATAAAGATCCATCGAAAACTCGGTGTCGTAAAGCATAAAGCGCCATCTGCCGTCGTGATACTTTCCGCCCTCTTCGTTGACGGTTCTCGACCTCCAGCAAGCCCAGTTGCCCCACACCCAGTCCTGATTGCCGATATAAATCTCTGCCGCCATATAGTCAAGAAAGCTGTCCATATCAAAAAGCTCGCACGCCTTGGCATAATTCTCTGCCTTGGTCATATCGCTCCATTCAATAAAGCTCATAGCGTCCCAGAAAAGCTTTTCATCCCCTTCAACGCCGTCCTCAAGCTTGCCAGCCTTTATCATAATAGCCTCGTCCTTGGGGACGCCATAGTTCGACTCGATGAAATTGGAATCGTAAACCTCGTTAAGGGTGTAATGACCCCAGTATTCGCCGTCTAAAAAGCACACAACAAGACGGTCGTTCTGAGTGGCAAAGTTAAGATCTCTCACCAGCGACTGTGTCCACGGGCATTTAAAGGTCATAACAAAGGTGTCGTTGCCGCCGTTACGTATTGCAAACTTTTTGTAGCTCTTTATTTCCTTGCCGTCGTCATAGGCAAAGTTGTCCTCAAACAGCTTGTAGTCGAGCTTTGAGTCGCCGTATTCCGAACGCATGTAGAATTTCAGGCTCTTCTGCTGGTTCGCGCGCGACCATCCGCCCTGAGTTCTTATGCCGCATTCGGTGGAGAAGCCCAGCTCGGTTCCATCAAAGAAGTCTACATGAGCCTCGCGCTCCCACTCCCTGCCGCGCTGATTATAGTTTGCCTGCGAACCGCCGTTAAGCTCGGCTGCTGGATTTTCCTTCCTCCACTTGTCAAAGGCAGCTCCCCTGACAAAAATGCCGTCCTTATAGTTGTAAAGACCGTCAGGGTCGGTGACTACCGATATCACCGCGACGTTTTTGTATTTTTCCGCGATTTTGTTGCCGACAAAGTATGTCGAGGTGGTAACATCGCTCTTTCTGCCCTTAGAATCTATGGCTATCGCCCTTATTACCGTTCCCATGTCGAAATTGCTGCCTTTAACGCCTTCGTTGCCATCGACGGTGGTTCCGGTTTTATACATAAGCTTGCCCCTTGTTCCCGAAAGGTCTATAACCGATATCGGAGAGCTGTATTTTTTGGATTTGCTTGTCGGAACGCTTCCATCTGTGGTATAATAAACAGTAAGGTCCTTTCCGGCGGTTATGGTAAGCTTGAACGAGTTGGCATAGAAGCCGCTTGCATGAGAGAATATCGGAGCGGCAACGCTGAATTGCTTCGAGCCGGAGTTTGAAGCCTTCGGGGTAGGTGTCATCAGCACAAAATCACCGGTACCGTCGGGGCTTCTGCCGTAGGTTTCGTCTTCCTTGGTGTCGGGAAGCAGAACGCTGTCAACCACCTTGCCGTCAGCCGAGGAAAGCACAACACTGTCCTTGCCGCCAGAAAGCTTGTAGCCGGTGTGAAGCTCGGATTTGGTGGACTGCTTATCCGAAGCAAAAACTATGAGATATTTTCCCGCGCCGATGGTTACATCCGGAAAGACCCATTTTCCGGGCTTGTCGGGGCCGTCCGAAAGGCGCGCTCCTTTAAGGTTTATGTCCGATTTGGTGGTGTTGTAAAGCTCTATCCAGTCGGGAGAGTCGCCCTGAGAGTCCTTTAAAGACTTTTTATTAGACGAGCAGACCTCGTTGATAACAACTCCTTTTATTCCGGATGCTGCAAAAGCATTGACAGAAACCGCAGAAAGAAGTATTATTAAAGATAGAATAGTCGAGAACGTTCTTTTCAGCATGATAAACCATCCCTTCTAAAATCCATTGTCGGCGTACAATAATATTATACAATATGCCTGCGATTTTTTCAATCCCGTTTTTATGATTTTTTAATAAATTTGTTACAAATAATTTACATAAAGGCTGTAAACTAGTCCGCGCACTTTAAATCCTTGCCGCTGTATTGCCGGACGGCAATTATCCCGCGCATTATCTCCTTAAATCTAATGAAAGGAATGCCTTTTAAATTCAAAGGCATGGTGATTTTTATGAAAGCTAAAATCAAAACCATCGCATTAAAGTACCTTTTAATATGCATAGGCTCTGTTATATACGCCGTTGCGATAAGTCTTTTCCTCGACCCCAACGGCATAGTTCCCGGAGGATTTACAGGTATTGCAATGATAATCGCAAAATTCTTTCCCGATTTCAAAATCGGCACGGTTGTGCTGGTTTTAAACATACCGATAGTTGGTCTTGGAATATACAAATTCGGGATAAAATTTTTAAGCTCGACTATCTTTTCGGTCGTGCTTTCATCGCTGTTTATTAACCTGCTTTTGCCCTACGGACCGCTGACTACCGACCCTCTGCTTGCCTGCGTTGCCGGCGGATGCCTTATGGCAATCGGCTTGGAGCTTGTTCTGATGCAGGGAGCAACCACCGGCGGAACCGACATAATAGTAAAGCTTCTGCGCCTGCGCTACCGCGGAATATCCGCCGGAACGCTGTTCATATTTACCGACGGTTTAGTAGTGCTTTGTGCGGTGTTGGTATCCAGAAACGTTGATTCGGGACTGTATGCAACGCTTTGCATAATCATCTCGGCGGTGGTTATGGACCATATCCTTAACGGCTCAAACGAAGCCAAGATGATTCTTATAGTCAGCGACAAATACCGAGAGATCACCGAAACCCTTATGAACGACCTCGACGCAGGCGTAACGCTTTTGGACGGCGTTGGCGCGTATTCCGGAAAAGAGAAAAAGGTTGTTCTGTGCGTAATCAGGAAAACAAGAGTTTCTCACGCGCTTAAGGTGATAAAAAACACCGACGATCAGTCATTTGCCATCATAACAACGGCAAATGAGGTCTTCGGCGAGGGCTACAAGCTTCATGGCGGCGACAGCTTCTGACAATACAGAAAGGACAATAACCAATGACAAGGAATGACATCTTAGATTACGTTTCAAGCCAATACGGCACCGACCCCGACTATCCATGGGCAACCACGCCGAGCGGCGCGGTGCTCAGGCATCGCGGAAACAAAAAATGGTACGGACTTATTATGAGTGTAAAGCCGAAAAGCTTGGGTCTTACAGGCTCCGAGGAGGTTGACATCCTCAATCTTAAGTGCGACCACCGAATTATAGGCGATCTGATTAAAAGACCCTGCTTCACTCCGGCTTATCACATGAACAAGGAACACTGGGTAACAGTAATTCTGGGCGAGGTTGACGACCCCAATGAAATCCACTCACTGATAGACATCAGCTACGAGCTGACAAAATAATAGCATAATACAACACAAAACAGCAAAAGCGGTTCAATCTTAAACGGTTGAGCCGCTTTCTTAAGATATCTGATAAAAAACCTGCCCCGGAGATTATCCGAGGCAGGTGTAATTTTAAGCTGTAAGCTTATTTAACAGTAACGGTCTTGTAAGGGCAAGCCTTAAGAGCAGTCTGGATAGAGCCGGTGTAGTCGGTTCTGACAATTCTTACCTTGTAGGTCTTTCCGCTCTTGAACGAGGTTGCCTTAGATCCTGTGCCGAAGGTGGAGATGGTTGCGCTGGTTCCGGTGTAGGTTCCGCAAGCCTTGTAGCTGTTGCTGTTGCCTTCTGCTACATAAATCTTGTAGGAAGGAGCACCAACGTTAGACCAAGTAATCTTGATCTTGCCCTTAGAGGTGGAAGATACAGAGGTTACAGTAAGCTCATCCTCATCCAGATTAACGTCGCCGTCGCTGGAAGTGGAGGAAGGATCTCTTGCGGTAACTGTTCTTGAAGTGGTGGAAGGAGCGATAGTTACTATGCCTGATTCGCTGCCCTTGTTAGGAATTACCTTAAAGTCGTAATCAATTTCGTTGGTAAGACCACTGATGTTAACTACAGTCTTGGTAACTCTCGAATCAATCTTGTTCCAAGTGGAAGAAGTAGATCTCTTGTAGTAGATGGTGTAGTAAGAAGCGTCGTCAACTTCCTTCCAGGAAAGCTTGATCTTCTTGTTCAAAGACTTAGCAGTCAGATCAGCAGGATAATCCTTGCTGCTGCTATTGTCAGCAGTTGTGCCGGGAACGTTGTAAACATAACCAACCTGAGAACGTCTGCCGTTTACGTCTACTGAATATACAGTAACCTGATACGGAGTGGTGGAGCCGAAGGGGATGGTAATGCTGGTGTCGCCGCGGTATACAGGAACTTCTTCAGTTGCACCGCCGCTGAGCAGACCGTAGATTGCAACATAGTAATTAGCGCTGCTTACCTTATCCCAAGAAATCGAGGTGGTGTAGGAGTTCAAAGGAGTAACCTTAAGATTCTTGATGGTGGTCTTCGTGATAGAAGTAAGGTTATTCAAAGAAGCCTGTGCCTTAACGGATGCAGTTGCTATAGGAGCATAGTTATAATTGTTGGAGTTATCATATATCTCTATTCTGTAGTTGTAAGCGTTGGAAATCGGAATCTGAGCGTAGGTTGTGCCTTCAACCAGCTGAGAAGAACCACTGGTATCGCCCTCACGGTAAACAACGATTGCATAAGATCTTGCGCCGGTAGAAAGCCACTGAACATAAGCGTAGTTGGAGTAGCTGGTAACGGTGCAGTTGTTGCCCTGAGTTACAACTCCGTTGGATGACTGACCGTAGTTAGGATAGTAAGGATAGCTGCTGCCATAGTTTGAACCGGTGGTACCGAGATCACGATAAGAACCGTCAGACATCTGCGCAACTACATTAAGAGTGAAGGAATTGGTTACAGAGAGGAACGGAACAGTCCAGTAGGTGGTGCTTGCGTCAACATACTGTCTGCCGGAGGTGATGTTGTTGCCCTGATAATTAATAATATAGCCCGATGCGCCGGAAACAGGAGTCCATGAAAGAACAAGGTTGCCGTTGTAGTTGTTAAGGGAAACGTTTCCGCTGCCGGATCCGGTGCTGCCGTAATTGTAGCTTACCATACCTATGCGCTGCCAAGTGCCGGCATTGTAGCTACTATAAGAGCCTTCAACAACGATATTCAAGCCGTAGTATGCATTGCTTAATGAAACGCTGAAGGATTTGCTGGGAAGAGGGCTGCTGTACTGATAGTTGGTGCTGTTGCCGTAAGCAACACCTATACGGTAAACGCCGAAGCTATAGTCGTTGATGGTACCAACGATTGCACCGTTTCTGATTTCAGCAGTAACGTTGCCGCCTACATACAGGTTGTTGCTGGAAGTAGATCCGCCGGTGGAGCTTGTGTTGCCCCAAGAAGCAAAGTTGGTGGTGCTGTAGCTGTTAGGTGTTCCTACATAAAGCTTGATAGATACGAGGTTGGAGTAAGAAACGTCAACATCGAATTTTGCGGTAGCCTTGCCATTTGCAGTGGTATATTGCAATTTAACAGGCTGACCGTTCATAGTGGTATTGCCAGACTTGTAAGTATATACGGCAGTGTAAGCTGTAGCACCACTCTGAGCATTGAACTCAAGGTTAATACCACTATCGTCGTATATTACCTTCATGTTTGTGCCGGATGATGTTATCGGCACGGTAACGGTCGCGGAATTTGCAGAATCAAGCTGAACACTTCTGTTGTAATAAATTACCTGTGCAAAGTACTCGCCGCCTCTGCTTGTAGCATAGTCGTTATCGGTCTTAGCGAGGTCGGAATCGGAGGTAAGCGTTACGGTTTTAACAGTTGTGTTGCCCATAATGTAATTTATGACAACCTTGTTACAGTTCGGAACGCTTTTACCGCTCGTGAAGGTCAGGGCAAGCCTATTACCGTCATCACGAGTTGTCAGAGTTGCGGTAACGCCAGCTGCCGCAGCTGGGAACGTGAACATAGTGATAGCCAAAATTGCGGCTAAAACTATTGCGAATAATCTTTTAGTCATTTTGTGACACTCCTTTTAATTGATTAAGTTTATTATAACACCTAAAAGCCAATTTGTAAATACATATTTGAAAATTTTATTAAAAATTAAACTTTTCTTAATCAGTTGAAATTCTCCGCAAAAGGTGTTACACTGATAATACAACTTACATACGCGAAATATTGCACTCGAAACAAAAAATATTATTTTTTCAGAAAGGACGAAATTTCTATGACAACCGTAACAAAAAAACCATTCGGCAGACTTTCAGACGGCAGGGAGGCTTCCTTGTTTGAAATGAAAAATTCAAGCGGAGCATATGTTGAGATAACCGACTTTGGCGGAGCTATCCGCTCCATCAACGTCCCCGACAAGTCCGGAGCTTTGAAAGACGTTGCTTTGGGATACGACTGTGCCGCCGACTATGAAGCTCAGGACAAGTACATCGGTGCGCTTATAGGCAGACATGGCAACAGAATCGAAGACGCAAAGTTCCGCATTGGCAGAAACGTTTACCGTCTTGCCAAAAATGACGGCAGAAATAACCTTCACGGCGGACCAATGGGCTTTGACAAGCGTCTGTGGGACGCGCGCATCGACGGCGAAGCGCTGGTTCTTACCTATCATTCGCCTAACGGCGAGGAGGGCTTCCCCGGAAACCTCAATGTAACCGTTCGATACACCTTTAATGAAGACAACGCCCTTGCAATCGATTACTCCGCGGTCAGCGACGCCGACACCGTATGCAACCTCACCAACCACTGCTATTTCAATCTGGACGGCGAAGGCTCGGGAACCATTCTCAACCACTCCTTAAAGATTAATGCAACCCATTTCACCGTTGGAAACTCCGAGTGTCTGCCGGTTGGCTATGTCGCCAAGGTAGAGGGTACTCCGCTCGACTTCACCGATTTCCATGTTGTCGGCGAGCGTATCAATGAAAATTACGAGCAGCTTGTCTTTGCAGGAGGATACGACCACAACTTCTGTCCTGACGGCGAAGGCTTCCGCAAATTTGCAACCCTTAAGGCGGCTGAGTCGGGCATAGCCATGGACGTTTATTCCGACCTTCCGGGTATGCAGTTCTACAGCGGAAACTTCCTCAACGCTATTCCTCCCTTTGGAAAGGGCGGCAAGCCGATTGAAAAGCGCACCGGTCTTTGTCTTGAAACACAGTTCTATCCCAACGCCATGAAGATTCCCAGCTTTGAAAAGCCTGTACTTAAAAAGGGCGAGCGCTACCATCACGTAACCGTTTACGCCTTCTCCTGTGAGAAGTAATCCGTCGGGATGCATAAGGTTTTAGCCAAGGGCATACTTTCGGCGCAGAACGGAATGAATATTTACCGCGGCTGCACCCACGGCTGCATCTATTGCGATTCGCGGAGTGAATGCTACAATATGCAGCACGATTTTGAGGATATAGAGGTCAAACAAAACGCCCCCGAGCTGCTGGCTGACGCATTAAAGCGCAAGCGCCGCCGCTGTATGATAGGCACCGGCGCGATGTGCGACCCCTATATGCACTGCGAAACCGAGCTTATGCTTATGCGCAGGTGTCTTGAAATAATAAAGCGGGAGGGCTTCGGAATTGCGGTTCAGACAAAATCCGACAGAATCCTGCGGGACATCGACCTGTATGACGACATAAACCGCTCTGCCAAGGCGGTCATCCAGATGACCCTTACCACCTACAACGAGGATTTGTGCCGGATCATCGAGCCGAATGTCTGCACCACCAAGCGCCGCTTTGAAACGCTTATGGAGTTCAAAAAGCGCGGGATACCCACTGTTGTGTGGCTCTCCCCTATCCTTCCTTTTATAAACGACACCGAGGATAACCTGCGCGGAGTGCTTGATTACTGCTTCCGCGCCAGCGTTAAGGGGATCATCCTTTTCGGCTTCGGGCTGACGCTTCGTCAGGGCAATCGCGAATATTTTTATTCGGCTTTAGATAAAGATTTCCCCGGAATGAGCGGAAGATACATTCAATCCTTTGGCAATTCCTACGAGTGCGCAAGTCCGCATAATCAGCGACTCTCAAAAATTTTTCATGAGGAATGCCACAAACACGGAATGATGCACAATTATGATGAGATTTTTGCATATCTTCATCATCTTCCGGACAGCTTTGAGCAGCTTTCACTTTTTTGATTCATATTTAAGACGTATTTTGCGGACGTTTCGCTGCAGAATTCTTAAAATTAATTAAAAATTCTGCGATTTGCACGAATTTTTCTCTGATTATTTGTGATTAATTGCAAAAGTGCCGTTCCCTGATTAGCTCAGGAAACGGCACTTTTTATAATTTTATTCCACTGTAACCTGTGCGTCAGACTGCGAAAGGATATTTCCGTCCTTATCTGTAACCGTCAGGATATACTTGCCCGTCTTGGTAGGAGCTTTGATGGACACATCCTCGCCGGTTGCTTTTGACTGCTCGGGGTCGCTTTCGTCAAAGGCAGAAAGACCGGACTGCGCCAGCCATATAACGACTTCCTTATCCGAAGGTGCGGCAGCAAAGGTTATATCCTCGCCGGTTTTGACGGTTATATTGTCCGTAAGAAGCCTGTTAGCCTCCAAAACCTCGGTTGTAAAACTTATCTTCTCCTCGGAGCCGTCCTGCGATACAACGGTTATAGTCCACTCACCTGCCTCCGAAATCTTAAAGCCGGAAGGAATCTCCTCGCCGTTTACGGAAGCCTTTGCACCCTGCTTTACCTTGATTTCAAGCGGTGAAAGCTTGCTTACGTTGTATGTCTTGCCCTCGGATACGTTTACAGCCGACTTTCTTTCACCGGCATACACGGTAAATGTTCCCTCGCCGGAGTTTGAGCCGTCGGCATACTCAATATAAAGCTTATATTCGCCAGGCTTTTCGGGGATTAATATGGTTTTGGCGTTTCCTGCCGCCTTGGTCATGTCCTCGCCCTCGGCGAATATCTCCGTTCCGGCAGGCGCGAGCCAAACGGTATCGTCCGGCGAAAGAAGACCACGCCTTGGAAGCTGTTCTCCGCACTCGATGGAGACGTTTGAAGCAAGCTCATAGTAATCGTCCGGCATAACGTCCTTTGAAACCATGTGGGTGTATTTATCCTCCAAGCCGGAGTAAAGAACCACCTTGTAGCCCTCCAAGGTCCAGATATAGTCCTCGTTGACATACTGTTCAAGCGTGCAGTTGGGAGCGGTGGTTTCCGAACGGTTGGTGTTTGAGAAGCCGTTGGTAACTGTGCAGTCGTGCTTGCGCATCCAGTCGTTGAGCTCGTAGACGTTTCTTATCGTGTTGGTTACAACGTTGTGGTCGAACAGAATGTATGCGCTTCCCTCATCGGGGTGGAAGCCGTTTACCATCCTCGAGCCGTTGGCGGCTGTGGGCTTGCGGAAGCAGTTGATGTAGTTGTAGCAGAAGTCGCTCGACTCCGACCAGTCCTCGTTGCCCTGCTGACCGAGTGTGTATATTCCGCCGGCGTCCTGCAAGACTGAGCATATCTCCTCAACGCGGTTGTAATTTACATGGTTGAACCGCGAGGTTTTTGTGGGCTGTCCCGGAAGCTGCGAGCCCTCAGTGCCGTCGAAATTGCACCATCCCCAGCCGATAGACATTCCGCTGTAGGAGCATTTGTAGACAAAGTTATGCTCGCATACAAGGTTATAGGTGAAGAACGTTGTTATCGGCGAGTTTCCGGGGAAGAAATAGCAGTTTTCCAGCAGGTAGTTGTTCTTTATCGTGATATTTTTCGGGACTCCCTCGGTGCCGGACGGAAACTTTTCCTTGTCCGGTCCTGCGCTGGTTTCGCTTACCCTCTGCTTTTCGGTGTCGTTTTCGTAGATATGCTGCAAATGACCTACGGTGATTCCCCCGCCGCCGGTGTAGGCGATGAAGTTGCCTATAATATCGCAGTCGTAGACATCATTTTCAAGATGTATTCCCAAGTATCCGGTGGACTCAAAGCCGCCGTTTATGAAATCAACATCATGAGCGGTGGAAACATGAACCGCCGCCGGTGCAACGTCAAATGAGCGGTATAAATCGTTGTGCCAGAATAGGTCGGAATACTTTGTGTGGATGGTGCAGCCCTGGGTGGTGGCGTTGCCATATGAGCCGTCCAGCTCGTATAAATTCCAGTCGGAATAGGCAAATGTCAAGCCGTCGAACACAATATTCTCGGCATACTTTTTCTTGGGCTGAGAGCCGCTTATCTCGATAAGCTTTTCAAGCTCGGGGATAATAACCTGCGCCGTTGACATATCCTCGCCCTCGCGCGGGATGTAATAAAGAGTGGAGCCTGCCTCGTCGAAATAGAACTGACCCTCTGAATCCAGCCACTCGAAAACGTTGATGATATCGTTTTGATTTGTGGGGCTGTAGCCGGTGTTCCAGCCCAGATTCTGGGCGACCGCTGCATAAGGCATCTGAAAGTTTACGCGCACATCTCCCTTATCGGTTTGCTCCAGCGAATCCGCGCAGACGGTGGCTTTAACCCATGTTGAGCCGGATTCAAGCTCGATATTGCGCGGGTTGCGGGTGTCGGCGGGAAGGTTTGCCGACTGCGGGATTATGGTTGCGGTCTTTATTCCGTCCTCCGATATCCATGCCCAATCCGCCATGCCCTGAGTTACGGCGTAGAACCCTGCCGCTGCCACGGGTTTTGCGGAACGTCGGGTCATCGAAGCTCGCTTGCCGTTGACATATATCGCCCGAAGCTTGCAGTCGCGCTCAAGATGCGCCTTGTAGGCTGTAAGACCGTCCTTAAGCCAGTCAACCTCGGCGGCTGGCTCCCATTCGCCATCAAACAGCCTTCCGCCGCTGATTATGGGATGGGCGCCTTTTGCCGCGCGGTATATCACCTTTGTGTTTTTGTTTCCCGAATCGTTTTCATCAAAAACAACGGTGTCCGAAAGCTGATAAAAGCCGTCGGCAAATTCAACAACTATGTCGCCGCCGGACTTTTTCATCTCACGGACAGCTTGACGCGCCATATCCATCGAGGCAAACGGAGCGGTCTGAGAGCCGTCCCCCGATTCGTCGCTGCCATCCGGAGAGACGTAGATAATTCGCTCAGCAGTTGCAGTTTCATCAGTATTTCCATCCTGACATCCGCTGAAGCTTAGCAGGCAGGCGGCAGTAATTATCGCCGCCAAAAATACAGAAATAAATCTTTTCATAGCATTCTCCAAGTAAATCATGATTTGATTATTGCAGTAATATTGTAGCACAATGCGCCGCCGTTCACAAGCGAATATTATTATATATCAGTGATTTGTGAGTATAAATCAGTCGGATTTTGCTTTGCAGTTTGTGGTGTTCCCTCGGGCGCGCCGACGGGATTGCTTGGCTATCGTGGTTTTGCTAATCGCCGAACCTTGGTGCAGGGCGGAGGTCGATGCGCCCAAGGGCGCATTAGCGAAGTGGCACTGCGGTGCCGCTTCGCTCAGGACGCGCAGCGTCCCGACCTCCGCCGCCCCACAAAGCTGTGTGGCGCGCCCTTCCTCTGCCAACGACGTCGGCATACTCACAATGACACTTTCTGTCATCGCAAGCAGCAAAAAACCGCTGCCAGCCGCAAATATCGCGGCTCAGCAACGGTTTTAACCAATAAGTTTTACTGCATTACAAAATACACAATCAGCATAAGAATCGCAACTGCAAGAAAGCACAAGCCAACCAGCAGCATCTCCTTGTTCCACGGCTTTCGCGATTCCGCCTTGCGCTGCTTAAAGTCGTACAGAGTCTCAAACTCGAATCTTCTTGAGGTGAACGGCTTTATCAGCCAGTCAACGCCGTACTTCAGAACGTCATATGCGCCCTTCGAGCTTGCCCAGCTGAGCGCTCCTGCTCCCGAAAGCAGCACGCCTGCTATGGTAAAGCAGTCGGTAAGCTTTGATACGATTCCCAAAGCCTCCCTTTCGGCAAAAAGACCGTTGGCATATGCGCATATGCCGAATAACACAACCGCAGTTATCAGTGCCCCTATGTATCTGTAGGTATTGCCTTTAAACATCCTTATCTCACTTTAATATTTCCATATACTTTTCATATTCCGCCTGATTGCACTGTACAAAGTGACCCTTCTTTACCTCTCTGAACGAGGGCTTGTCGGTGGAATAATCATGCTCGGCAAGGGGATTGTAAGCAATTCTCTTTCTTTGCTTCTCATAAACCGGGTCGGGAAGAGGAATCGCAGAAAGAAGCGAGCGGGTATACGGATGAAGCGGATTTAAGAACAGCTCATCAGAAGGTGCAAGCTCAACCATCTTGCCGTAGTACATAACTCCGATTCTGTCCGAGAAATACTTTACTACAGACAGGTCATGAGCTATAAACAGAATGGTAAGACCGAATCTGTCTCTGAGGTCGTTCAAAAGGTTGATTACCTGCGCCTGAATCGAAACGTCGAGCGCGGAAACAGGCTCGTCGGCGATGATAAGCTCGGGATTCATGATGATCGAGCGTGCAACGCCTATACGCTGGCGCTGTCCGCCGGAAAATTCATGAGGATAGCGGCTGGCGTGTTCGGGAACAAGTCCTACCAGCTCAAGCATCTCATAAACCTTTTCGTCGATGATCTTCTTGTTTCTTTCGCCCTGGATTATAAGTCCCTCGGCGATAATCTCCCTAACCGTCATTCTGGGGTCGAGCGAAGCTATGGGGTCCTGGAAAATCATCTGAATCTGGGTTACAAGCTTGGTGCGCTTTGCTTTTCTGAGCTCGTTGTTAAACTCAACGGTAAGCTGCTTTTTCTTTTCGCCGTCCGCTTTCTCAATCATGGGAAGATACTTTTCCCTGACTGCGGCACAGAGCTTGTCGGAATATTCCTTATCGCAGTTTTTCTGGTCGTATTTGGCTTCGGCAATCTTCTTTTTCTGCTCGGCGACTATTCTGTCGCACTCTGCCTTAAGCCTTGCCTTTTCCTGCTCGGTGGCGTTCTGAGACTTTTCCTTGTATTCCTTCAAAGCGTTATTCATAGCGTCTTTATAAGACTTTATGCCTGCGCATATTCTTACGCCTTTAAAGATAACGTCTCCCGATGTGATGTTATAAAGCTTGATTATCGAACGTCCTGTGGTGGTTTTACCACAGCCCGATTCTCCTACCAGACCGAATACCTCGCCCTTTTTGATGTCGAAGCTGACATCGTCGACCGCCTTGGTATCCCCAAAATACTGGCAAAGATGTCTGACGCTGAGAAGAACATCGGAATCAAGACCAACATCTACTTTTTTTGTTTCGTTGTTACTCTGCATTTTGTGTTCCTCTCTTTTCCTGCATTCTCTTTATTCTGTCAAGAATAATCTTGGGCGGCTCTACCTTGGGAGCGTCCGGGTGCAAAAGCCATGTTGCGGCATAGTGCGTGTCGCTTACCTTAAACATAGGCGGCTGACGCTCGAAATCTATCTTCATCGCATACTTGTTTCTTGCGGCAAAAGCGTCTCCCTTGGGAGGATAGATCATGTTCGGAGGCGTTCCGGGGATGGCTTCAAGTCTTTCATTGGTGTCAAGATCGGGCATTGAAGAAAGCAGTGCCCATGTATACGGGTGAGCGGAATGATAGAATATATCCTCCGACAGACCGTATTCAACTATCTTTCCGGCGTACATAACGGCAATTCTGTCTGCCATGTTTGCAACAACGCCGAGGTCGTGGGTTATGAATATAACCGAGAGCTGGCGCTCCTCCTTAAGCTTGTTTATAAGCTCAAGGATCTGAGACTGAATGGTAACGTCGAGCGCGGTGGTGGGCTCGTCGCAGATAAGGATATCCGGGTTAGCAGCCAGCGCAATAGCTATAACAATACGCTGTCTCATACCGCCGGAGAACTCGAATGGATACTGGTTGTATCTCTTTCTGGGCTCGGCTATACCAACCTCGTCCATCAGCTTGATTGCCTTTGCCTTTGCTATCTTTTTAGTGACCTTGTTTACAACGCCCGAAGCGTTTTCTTTAAGGAAGTCTATAGCGTCGACTGTTTCCTTGTCGTAGTCGCGGTTCTGTCTATTGGCGATCGACTCCTCAAAATGAGCGGTTAGCCTTGCTATCTGACGAAGAATGTTCTGCTTTGCCAGATCAAGGTCGGTAAGGTTAGGCGCGGGAAGCTTCCAGTCGGGATCCTTGCCCTTGGCTTTGAGCTTGTCGTGCTTTGCCTTAAGCTTGTCATATTTTGCCTGCTCGGTCTTGTTCTTGGTGATACCGTTAAAGTAAACGTCGATATCGCTCTTAAGAGCCGAGGCAAAGGTATAGGCAAGGCTGTCCTTAACTATTTCCAAAGGATTTATGCACTTTTTAACCGCAGCCGAAAGCTCCTTAGCGGTGGCATAGCACTCTGCCTTGTCCAGATTTTCCTTTTCAAAAACGGAAATCTTCTCGTTCATCAGCTTAACGGCAACCGCCTTGCTGTCATACGACTGCTCGGCAGAGTATGTAATGCCCTTCTTGGCGTCGGCAATAAAGTCGAGCATAAAGTTATCGTCGAGATACTTGCGAAGATAAACGTTGAGCTCGCGAACCGGCATTTTTGGAAGCTCCTTGCCCGAATAGGTCATATAATAGCCCATTGCAAAGAAGTTCGGCATTTCAAGGTTAACAGCTTCCTGCATGATCTCCGACATTTTGCGGAGCTTTGCAGCGATATCGGTGTAATTTCCGGATTTCTTTGCCTCAGGAGCCGCAGCTTTTACCTCTTTTCTAAGCTCGGAAAGAGCGTCGGCTTTTTCGTTTACAACATATTCATGAATCGAAGCCTCGGCATAGCGGCATATCTGCTTTAAGCGGTAAGCAGCATCCTTAGCGGCGTGCTTCTCCATCTCAAATGCAAGATCCTCAATATCGTCCATAGCTTCCAAAGCCGCATCATGAGCGGCGTTATAGCTTGATTCAAGGTCGAGGTGCTTGTATTCAAACTTGTCAAAGTCCTTACACTTTTTATCTATTACGGCTTCCTTTGCCTTGTCGCCGTTTGCAATGGCGAGCTTCATGGCATCGCCCAAGTCCTTTAAATAGGTGTTAAAGGTTGAGCGGCTTTCGCGCTGGCGAGCCTTGCCCTTTAAAATCATTGCCTCGGTGAGCTGCTTGCCTATCTTAACAATAGGGTTAAGGCTGGACATAGGATCCTGGAAGATCATGGCTATTTTGTCGCCGCGGATCTTGTGGAATTCCTCTTCGGATATCTTTAAAAGATCCTTGCCGTCGTAGATGATCTCGCCGCCCTCGATTATCGAGTTGCCGGCAAGTATACCTAAAATCGCCTTTGATGTTACCGACTTACCCGAGCCGGACTCGCCGACGATTGCAAGGGTTTCGCCCTTTGCAAGGTCGAAGTTGATTCCTCTTACCGCCTGAACCTTGCCGTTGGTGGTGCGGAAGGATATAGTAAGGTCTCTTACGCGAAGTTTATTTTCCATATTAATCCTCCACTCCTCTCGTTGACGGGTTGAACGCGTCGCGCAGTCCGTTGCCGAACAGGTTGAACGCAATCAGCAGTAAAGCGAAATAAAGCGCCGGGAAGAACATTGCGTGGGGAGAGCTTGTCATAGAAGTCTGACCCTGAGACATAAGTGTGCCTATACTTGTTCCGGCAAAGTCGGAAATGTTTACGATTCCTAAGTAGGAGAACGAAGTCTCCGAGTTGATAACGCTTGGGATGGTAAGCGCGCAGCTTGTTATAATAGTACCCAGCGAGTTGGGGAAGATGTGCTTAAACATCAGTCTCCAGTCGGAGGCACCCAGGGTTCTTGCCGCGTAAACAAATTCCTGATTCTTAAAGCGGTAGAACTGCTTTCTTGTAAGTGCAGACATTCCTATCCATCCTGTCATAACAAACGCAAACAGGAACGCAGGGACGATACCAACCTTTTGTGCTAAGTGCAGCTGGAACAGAACGGTTACAACAGTGAACGGCACACCGGAAAGTACATCGGCGATTCTATCAAGAACCAAGTCGATGTTTCCGCCGTAGTAGCCCTGAATAGCGCCGTAAACCGCACCGATTGTAAGGTTGATGGCGGATACGAGTATCGCAAACAGGATTGAGAATCTCGAACCTACGCCTATAGCAAGGAATAAATCCATGCCCATGGAGTTGGTTCCGAAGATGTAGAACGGCTCATTGTCGTTGAGGTACTGATAGTAGTTGTAATAGCAGATTCTGCACTGAACCGAGCCCGACTTCTTTGTGCTGTAGATATAGCTTCCGTCGTCTCCCTCAACTCTTAGCGAGTTGTAAGGAGCGCCCTCTATTGCCTTGTTGGTGGAATATGCGGGCTGATAGTTGCCGTTTGCGTCGTAGTCGGGGGTACCCTTAGCGTCGAGAACCTTGTACCAGATGCTTGGTCTATCGGCGATTCCGGATATATCCTTGGGGTCTACATAGGGGTAGATTACCTGAATGCCGGTTTCGTCCTGCCACTTTTGGATAGCTTCAAACTCATCGTAGGACAGTACCAGATACATAACGCCCTGAGAATAGTATTTGTTAATCCTTATCTTGTAGGAGTTTGTAACCTTATCCTGACCACGGTACTTGGTGGTCTGCTGAGTTGTTGAAATTGTCTTTATGTAGGGATTGTAGCCGGTTTCAACGCCTATACCGTTCCAGTATGCCATGGTCAGGTCGTTCTGCGAGTCCATGGTAACGCCGCCGTCGAGGATGCCAAGCTTAAGCTCTGCTATCGCTCTTACAAACGGAGGATAGCTGACGTAAAACTTATCCTGATCGGTGATTTTATAGGGCGAAATTATCGGAGAAATAACCGAGAACATAAACAGCGCAAAGATAATCCATGCGCCGGCAACTGCCGCCTTACTCTTTTTAAAGCGAATCAAAGCGTCGGCAAAGTAGCCTCTTGCCTTGGTTTCAAACTTTGTGTCGTGAATCTTAGCGTCGGTCTGAGCAAACTCAAACTGCTCAGCCGGAATATGCTCCAGCTTTACTTCGCTGAAAATATTATCGTTGTACTTCATCATTTCTTCGACCCCATTCTGATACGAGGATCAATAAAGCCGTAGCTTATATCCACAACGATGCTTGCAATAAGTCCTATCGCAGTGTAGAAAATCGTATCGAGCATAAACATTGGATAGTCAAGTCCGGTGATAGCATTAAGATAAAGTCTGCCAACGCCGGGGATCGAGAAAATCTTCTCGATGATGAGCGAACCACTCAAAATTCCTACGAACGAACCGAAAATCGAAGGAACTATAACTACCATACAGTTCTTGAAAGCGTGGCGGACAGTCGCCTGAACCTTTGTAAGTCCCTTGGTTCTTGCCAAAAGCATAAATTCACTTGTCAGAACCTCGGTAAGCTCTGCACGGGTAGTTCTGGTGAATCCGGCTATAACGCCAAGCGAAAGCGAAAGTATTGCAGGAATCATGCTCCAGAACATCGGCCACGAAAACCAATCCGTACCCTCTTTCATAAGGAAGGGGAACCAGCCCAGCTTATACGAAAGGAAATACTGAATCAAAAATGCGTAAACAAAGCTCGGTACTGAAATCAGCGCCATGGTTACTGTTGAAATAACGTTATCGATCCATGTGTTCTTTTTAAGCGCTGCCCACACGCCGAACGCTATTCCTATAGGAATACTTAGTATTATCGACCACAGGTTTACAATAACAGTCGCGGGGAGCTTTTGAAGGAAGATATTCAGAACGGGCTGTCCGAAATACAGAACGTCAGAAATTCCGAAGTCGAACTTGGTGAAGATGTCTTTCATGTAAATTCCGAACTGAACAAGGTACGGCTTGCCGTAGCCCAATGCCTCACGGCGAACCTCAACGATCTGGGAGTGAGGGTCTCCGGGCGGAAGTGGTGCGGGCGGAAGCATTCTTATCAGAACAAAGCACATAAGCGTGATGATAAACAATGTCATCAGCATAAGCAGAATTCTCTGCGCAACATATTTTGCCATGCAGTTACCTCCTAAGAATTATTTTCGGCGGTTGTCCGCCGCTTGGATATGAAATATCCGCTTGGTTTATGCTCTGCGCGCATAAATCTTCGATAAAAATGCAGAAATCAACGCACGGTGCGCGCCGAAATTTCTGCGCGCTTATCGAAGATTATGACTTAAGCAGGCATTTTGCTCTATACAAATCTCACAAACGAGATACAATTTTCATGATTATGAAAATGCAGGTGCGGGACAAGTGATATGTCCCGCACCTGAACAGTACATTTTAAGCGTTCAGGGTAGACCTGAAAGTATCGGTTTGATTCAGGATAAACCTGAAATTCAAATTAGTACTTGAGTTCGCCGCCGTTGTCAGCAAGAAGCTGAGCCCACTCGGTTTCGTCGTAGTTGTACTTCATGTAGGTGATGCCGCCTCTGCCCATGATCGGGTTGTACTCTTCAACAACGTAGTAAACCTGCTGAGAAAGAAGGCTCATACCGCCGTCCTGAAGCATCGGGAGGTAGTCGTAGGTGTTAAGAATAGCAACCTCGAAGTTTGCAAGAATCTCAAGTCTGGTTTCGAGATCTGCATTACCTTCGCCGAAGTTGTAATCCTTGCCGTTAATGGTAACGGTAGCACCGTTAAGAGCGTCAGACCAATTCTTAAGGTTGGTGGTGATTTCTTCGCCGTCGATAGTCATAGTCATGTCAACGGTTTCAGCATTGAACCAGCCAGCGTCATAAGCGTTGGACGGATTTACATAAAGGTCGGTAAGTGAGAACGGGTTCAGAGCAGAACCGGACCAACCACCGAGAACGGTGTCGGTAAGACCTTCTCTGAGCTTGTTAGACCAGTCGTTGCCGTAAGGAGCAGACTTAACGAATTCGATCTTGCCCTCGAAAGGAGTGCCGGCGTCAACTTCGTTGATCTTCTCGTTGAGGTAGTTGATGGTCTTGGTCATAAAGTCGGAATCGGAAGAAATAGCATATTCGATTCTTACGGTCTGATCAGACTTGCCGTCGCCGTCAGCATCGGTGATGAAGCCTGCGGTAACGCCTTCGTCGAATGCAGCCTTAAAGAGCTCCTTAGCCTTTACAGGGTCGAAACCGGTGATGGAAGCAGCAGCCTCATCAAGGCTTGCATAGTCATCAACGTTTACAGAGTAGAAGGTGCAAAGTGCTCTCTTAGCAGCGTCGGTATCACGGTACTTAGCACCGGTATCGGGGTCGTAGATATAGTTGGTACCGATAAGTCCGTAACCGCCGGATCTTGCGGGAGAAATGGTAGCTGCGAACAGGTCTCTGTCGTAAGAAACAGCCAGAGCCTTTCTGAAGTTAAGGTTGGTCATCATTTCAAAGTCAACCTTGGTCTTGTCGAAGTCAGCAGCGCCTTCACGGTTAGCAATGGATTCCTTATGACCGTTGAGGATAAGGAAGAAGATAGTTTCGGAAGGAGTTGCGTGGCAGAACTCGGAGCTTCTGTAAGTCTCAAAGTCCTCAGCCTGCAGACCGTAACCCATCAGCTGTCCTTTAAGGAACATAAGCTTTCTGGTTGCAGCTTCTTCAACTACCTGAGTGTCGATAGCAGAAGTCCAGTACATCTGGTAGGTCTGACCGTCGGTAGGATCAACGTAGATGTGCTTGCCATCGTTCCAGCCGTACCAGTTTTCGTTCTTTTCAAAGCGCATATGCTTGTCTGCCTGGTAGTCGGTCATCTTGTAAGGACCGTAGGAAGAAGTGGTGGCAACGCTGGTGTTGTAGGTAGAAGTCCAAACACCGTTGGATTCGGTAAGGTTAGCCTCGTAAAGGTCTTCCTTAACCAGCCAGTTAGAAGTAAGGTTGTAGTAAAGGTTGAAGCCCTTGAGGGACTTAGCCAGTACTAAGGTAATCTGATAATCGCCGCTCTTGTAAAGACCAACAGTTGAATCATACTCAGCAGCAGGGTAATCATGAGCGATTACGAAGTAGTTGGGAAGGTCAGCATCGGTTTCGCCCCAAGCAGGGTTACCGGTGGTAACAGGGGTGAACAGAGCAAGGTTTTCATCAGTCAGCGGGATAAGACCGTTCTCATCAGCCATAGCGATAAGAGCTTCCCAGTTGGTAAGGTCGAATACGTTAGCGCCGTAACCTTCGTCGTCAACATAGTCCTTAAGAGTGTTTCCGCCGGTCCAGTCAAGCTTGAAGTCAAGACCGATGTACATCTTGTCGCCTTCGGCAGTAGCATACTGACCGTCAGCACCCTTTACGAGGTCTGCAACAGCGTAAGCTGCGAGAGAATCCTTGTAAGAGGTCTTGCCGTTGTTGGCATAAGCCTCAGCACCGGCAATAACAAAGTTCTGAGAATAGTAGTCGGTAGCTCTGTAGTTCTTGAGATCGGGATCAAGAAGCTTCTTCATGGAGTATACATAGTCATCGGCGGTGATGGGTGTGCCATCTTCCCACTTAGCGTCGGGGTTGAGGTCGATGGTGTATGCATAACCGGAATCAGCAGACTCGGGAATGCCGAACTCAGGATGCTCAGCCTTTACAGCCTCGGTAACGTCAACGGGAGCGGAAGCAGCCATTTCGGGAACGATAGCGTAACCGGTAAAGTCTTCCTTGCCCTCAACGTCGTTGATAGCGTACTGAGCGCTGATAGCGTCGTTGAATACGAAGTTGTAGAAGCCCATTCTGAGGAAATCAGCAGGATAGCTGTCATCAGTGGTCTGGTATGTATGAGGGTTCCAGTTTGTAGCCAGAGTGCTTACAGAATCCTTATAAACATATTCTTTATCAGCAGCAGGAGCTACAACGTTTGCAGTATCTGCTTCGCCGTCGTTGTTGGCAGCATCATCAGGGTTGTTCGCATCGACGTTTGCATCGTCGTTTACGGGAGCATCCGCCTTGTCGTCGTTAGTTCCGCAGGCAGCGAACATAGAAACTACCATAAGCACAGCTAAAAGCATTGCAAGCAGTTTTTTCATGTTAATTACCTCCAATAAATTTTGCGTGCATAAAGCACGATTTTATGCTTCGGCGCCGTTTATACAGGTTATACTATTATATAAGCCCGTCCGGTGCGTTCGCATATCCAAAATCATAAATTGAGAAACACAACTTATGTTTTTTAGACCCTTATATTATAAAACTATGCTCAAAAAAAGTCAATAGGATTCTGAATTTATGGCATTATCCATAAAAACCAGTGCAATATTCAACTCAGTTTTGCACTTTTTGAATCATTCAGACCTGATTTTTTCAAGATTTACCCGAATTTTTTTGGAAAAGTCGGGTTTTTAGCCCTTCCTCAGCCCTGCTCAGGACAAAAAATGAAGGATTCGCATGAAAAAAATTCATTTATGGCAATAAAAAATTTTTTGAAAAAAGGTATTGACATTTCACCTAAGGTATGCTACAATAATCCTCGTTGCCGGTGCAGCGCTTGCTGGT
>ENA-UOOC01000307-UOOC01000307.1-human-gut-metagenome-genome-assembly--contig:-C48old-NODE-307-length-52997-cov-363.952760_pt1 | contig 52997 bp, 46 predicted proteins | sample MGYA00242469_ERZ724016 | MGnify/ENA metagenome assembly ERZ724016 | reverse complement strand
GAAACAAATAACTGTAAAAGGCTAGAAGGTTCCGGAAATCCAAAGTATAATTTTTAAAGTTGAACCAATAAAACATAGTGATTATGACAAAAGTAATAGACGAAAACATTCAGCGTCAGCTGGATAAGAAGATTAGTTTCTTCGTGAAATACTTTCCTGCTCGCATTCAGAACGTAGGTGAGGATGCCAAGGCTGCAAGGCAGTTGGTATGGGCTTTCAAAGATTCTCGTGATTCTGCTTATGAGGAAGTAGCTCAGATGACTGCCAAGCACTTGAAAGAGGAATATGGCGAGAAAGTAAAAAGTATGGTTTTGGTTTGTGTTCCGACGAGTAAGAAGGAGAATTACCAAAGCAGATACATGATGTTCTGTAATAGAGTCAGTGAACTTACCGGCATAGGCAATGGCTTTTCTCATGTGTGCGTGCTTCAAGACCGATTAGATGTTCATAACCATCGAAGAGGTAAGAAAAAGACGGAACGCCAAGCGCAACTTATTGACTTGGACACTTACTATTTCAAGGACAAGGAGATATGTGTGTTTGATGATGTTGTCACCACAGGCAAAAGCTATGCGGATTTTGCTAACAAATTGGAGGATAGCGGAGCACACGTTTTGGGTGGCATGTTCTTAGGTAAAACTTATTATAGATATAATAGACAATGATTGAAAAGTATGAAAAACGGTGTTCCGTAGCATTTACGGGACACCGATTCATCTCTTCTGGTAGAGTGGAAGAGGTGAGGGAGAGTGTTAACAATGAGATTCGCTTGCTTTATTTCAAGGGATTTCGTAATTTCTTTTGTGGAATGGCTCTAGGCTTTGATATGCTTGCTGCTGAAGAGGTGCTGAAACTGAAGGAGGAACTTCCAGGCATCCTTCTTGTTGCCACTGTTCCATATCGGGAGCAAAATGAAAGATGGGGTGCCAATCAGAAAAAACGTTATCTGAAGATTTTGGAGAAAGTGGATGATGTTATTGTGTTGAGTGAGCATTATTACAATGGCTGTTTTCTCAAACGCAATGATTTCATGTTGAACCACGTTGCGGCTTTGCTTGCATACTTTGATGGAAAGCCAAAGGGAGGAACTTTTTATACTGTAAGGAATGCAAAGCGGTTGAGCTTGCAAATTTGCAACCTGTTTTGATGGTTGTCTTTTGGATAGGTATTGCTAAAAAGGTAATGCCTATCCTTTATATCTAACTTGTTGATGTAATTGGATAATTCTTTTATATTCTCATTTACCTATTATGTGAGATGGCGTATCTGTGTCTTTTTGTGGGGGATGAATATGCCATATAGTTGTTATTTGGAATATTATTGTTTTCTTTTTGTTCCTATAGTCTATAGGTGGATAGAAAAAGAATATGTTAAATAAAAAGGTATATCGTGTTTATGCAGCCGTTTCTATCTAATTTATATACTTTTGCGATGAAATATTCAATTAAAACAATGATTTATGAAATTTAAAAAGGTATTATTATTAGCGTTGCTTTGTTCCTCTGTCCTGGTGGGGTGCGAGGAACATCCTTCTTTCAAGACTTCCGTAGATGCTGTGGAAGGTTGCAAGAAGGAGCTAGCAGAGTTGAAGGAAATGGATGATGTATCTGTGGAGAATCTAGCAAAAGCTACCTCTGCATGGCTGGAAATACAAGATTCGGCTTATAGTGTATTCTCTCGTGACACTACCATCAATCTAAGAAGCCCTGTTGCCATGGCTTACTTTGTTGTGTCGGATTCTATACGTGGAGAACTCAAAAGACTGGCGTTTGCCAATTCTCGTTCTCTTCGTGATGTCATGTATCTTAAATTGAATACGGCAACGGCAAGAAAGAAGATAGAAAAGTCCGATGTGTATAAGGAGGCATTGGATTTCTATGACAAGCTCGATAAGCAAGATACTTATCCAAACTTGACAAAGACACTTATTGTGTATTCGGCTTTGCTGCATAATGCCAAGCCTTTCAAGCATGAAAGTGAACTTCTTGGATTCATCTCTGAAGAAGATAGATGCTTTCGTTCTTTGATGAAGTTTTTGAGTCAGGTTTCTAATGAGCAACTGCAGCAGCTTACTGATGCTACTGCTAACATCTTCGATGGATTGTATTCTTCAGTCGGCAGAAAAGTTGATGATGTCAATGATCGTACAATGCTTTATCTTACCATGCGTTTCAATCGCCGTATCGTTCAAAATGCCTTGGCTTGCAAGCAAGATGTGGAGAATGGAAAGAAGCTTAGTCATCTCCAGAGGGCTAACTACAGATGGATGCTCATTCAGCCGTTCATGGCTATTGATGACTATTCTACTGCTGCGCTAACAAGTAAGCAAAAGGAGGAACTTCTTGACATGTCAAATGAACTTCCTATGTTGCTGAACAAATTGGAGTTGGAAAAGCAGACTAAGGAGGAGGAAGATAAATTTACAAAAGTCCTTTCCGAATATTTCTTGAAATCGTATTTGTCAACATCTTTATAATAATAAAAACATGAACGAACTTATAGACTATACTCTCATCGAGAATGAGATTTTGAAAGATTCAATCTCTGATTTCCTCTCGGAAATTAGAGAAAAATCACCTGAATACTTCAATTCCCTTGGTGTGAAAACAGTATTGCACCGTGGCTATGCAGAAGTGTTTGTACTATTGAACAAGCAAGTGATGATGGAACATTTGGTGGATGAGCTGGCTAATGTGTTGGGCATCCATGTTCTGTATGCCGTCCGAGATAATAAAGGGCAGACATATAAGGCTGTGGCTTATTCCGTTCCTGTGGAAAACAAAATGTATGTCATTCATCTGGCTTCACAACAACATGGTGTCATAGAAAACATGACGGTCAACTTCTATGATAGCTTGGAGATCATGTACAAGCAGGTTTGTAAGGAATTTACCAACATGCCGAAGTTTGATATGTTTATCCTTGAAAAGGAAAAGTACTCGGATGTCATAAACAGTTTCTATTAAAAAGTGCTGAGGTATGTTTGCAATAACATTGAAGGTGATATTGGCTTTTGTGCTCACGGCTATTCCTTTTGCTTTTCATCTCTGGGTGAAGCCGAGACAAGCGTCCTCTACCAAGTGGGGGAACTTATACTCCGTGCTTTCTGCTATTTATGAAAGGATGAAACATAGTGACAATGCAAGAAAGTTCTTTACACGTGTTTTCTTGATAGTCCTCCTGTTTGTTCAGTACGTGGATTTTGAAGCAGCGAACGCTGCCAATCTTCTTAGTAATGAATTAGCTCAGGGAAGAGTAACGATGACAGGTCAGATTGTAAATGTAGCTGACCTGTCGTTGCTAGACAATATGTTTGATAGTGGGGAAGAGATAGCTGATTATTTCTATCCATTCCAAACACCAATTTTCCTTTCTGTGGGGTGCTTGATGGTAGTTAGTCTGATGTTCTATTATCGGATTTCGGATAAGGTTCTATCCTTTCTGCATGGCAACAATATGGCATTTTCTCTAGTAGCACAAACTGTCATTTTTGTCATGGCTGGCCATTGTGGACAATACTTGTGCGCAGCGGAAACTGTGTTCATCATATTGATGGCTGCTGCCGTTTATCCAGATAAAACAGGCGAGGGAGTGCCAGGAGGAAGAAAAGGAATAGAGTATTCAAAAAAGGAAGAATTGTTTTGGAAAAACGCAGAGAGAAAAGCTGCTTAGTTTTCTAACAATGGAAAAGATTGTGAAGGTATTGCACTTCACAGATTTTCCATATAAAATATGATGTAAAAAATAGTTATGAATGACAATAAAAAAGTACAAGGTATAGATAGCAAGATATGGGAATTGTCTGATGAGATAGTTCTTCCGATTAATGTCTTCATCTATCTGGCCAATGACAGGGCTTACAACAACCCACAGCGTCTTTCAAAGATTCAAGCCTTTGTGGATTTGGTGGATCATTATCTGGATTCTCTTCAGAATGAGCAGGACGCTGCACTTAATATAGCAAAACTGTCAAGGCGTTGGAATTGGACACGCCCAACGGTTATAGCTTATGTCAATAACCTCAAAGCTATGAATGCTTTTGAAGTGAAGGACTCGAAGGAAGGAAAGAACGTTTCGATTAATCCGAATATTCTTTCTTCTCCAAGGTGGGGCAAAGCATCCGGTGGCAGAGAAAGCGGAGACTCCCTACAGTCTCGACCAACCCAGCCACATCTCTCTTCCGATGAAACGGAAGAAAACTTTGTGACAGAAAAATAAAAATATTCACATAGAAAGGATTCTTTACAAATGCGCTTGCGCATGGGCGGATTTTTTTCTCTGCTCTAGTAGCCTAATACGGAGTTTCTGCAAAACTCACTGTAACCCCCAAAAATGAAAAGTAATTCATTTTGACATTCGTGCGGCAAGCCGTGGGGATTATTAGGCTCAGGGACTTCTTCCCTAAGAACCCTTCTTTAAAGCAAATAACATATGGCAGGAGCAAAAAATGTAATAGACATGAGACCGGGAAAGGGCTTTACCACTTCCCAAAGTAATGAACACCTCAGAGTTTTCTCTGATAAGGATAGAGCTAAAAAGGCTCAGTGGAATTATGACCCTTCTCGTGAACACCTTAACTTTGAGATTGGGAAAGGTGGGGTTGTTATGAAAGTCAACAAGATGAAATCAATACCCCAGAGGATTGCAGAGAACTTGGAGGCTCGTGGAATAAAAGACCCAAACTTGTCTTTGATAAATCAAGGCAAAAGGCCTTACTTTAAGACTGTTGCTAATTTTATTCTGGGAGGAAACCGAGAGGTCATGCGCAACTTGGCGTTTGGAAACCAAAATGTAAATTGGGAGCAAGGAGCTGACAATACCCAGTTGAAACGTATGCCTGAGATTGAGAATTGGGCGAAAGATGCTTATCGGTTTATGTGTAAAAAATATGGTGAAAAAAACATAGCAGCTTTTGTTGTGCATCTTGACGAGGCTAACCCACATATTCATTGTACAGTTTTGCCTATTACTCCAAAGGAAAAGTTTTCTTTCTTGGGCGTATTCCTAGATGGTCATGATGACAAGGAAGCTTTGTCTAGACATATGACTAATCTTCATACAGAGTTTGCCAACGAGGTTGGTATAAAGTATGGATTGGAACGTGGTGACAGCATCAAAGAAACTGGTGCCGAACATCGTACGACCGAAGAGTACCGTGAGCGACTTTGGAAGGAAGCGCAGCAAAAAGAAGCTGAGGTGGAGGAAAACAACAAGACCATCGAGGGCAATAAAAAGACTATCGATACTCAGAACAACATCATGGATTCTCAGAGTCGGGAAATCAAACATGCGGCTGCTCGTTTGAAGGCTTTGCAGACTATGATTAAGAATCTTCAAACCCATAAGATGGATTTGGAAGGTGAGGTGAAAAAGTTGGAGCGTGACTTGGAAAGCGGTAAGATTACCAAAGAAGAAGCAGACCGTAAACTTGCGCAAATCAATGCTGATATTGAAAAGACAAAAGAAAAAATTGCTGACAAAATAGAAAAGTTGAAAATCGCCCAACGTCAACTAGACATTATCGAAGAAAAGAAGAATAACTTTGAGGCGAAGGCTGCTATGGCAGAAGAGAAAGCGACGGAAGCTGAAAAGAAATATAATGAAGTGAAGGCAAAAATAGACAAGGAAACTCCTGCTCTCAACAAACAGGTGATGCGTGAGATGCAAGCTCTGGGTTACCACCTAGGTGCCATCGATACTCAAAATAGATTGGAAAAGTATAATGAGTTCAAGGCTCAATTACCTGATGAACAGCGTGAGTTCTTGGACAGTACTGTTGGCAAAATATGGGATGGTTCCTTTATGGAACAAATTGCCGAGAATACATCTGCTGTTTGCTCTGTCGCTACTGCTCTCTTCATGGGGTACCTCGATAGTGCAACGACCATTGCTGCTAGTCATGGTGGAGGCGGAAGTCCTGGCAGTGGTTGGGGTAAAAAGGATGACGAGGATGACCTCGCTTTCCGTCGCAGATGCTTTGGAATGGCTATGCACATGATGAGGTCTGGAAACAAGCAGCAGCGAAAACGTTGATGCGGTTCTTATGGAAGAATATAGAGATATACTTATATAAAGGTATGGTTATAGGAATCTTTCTTTATTTTGTTATTACCTTATATTCTTCTATAATACTATATGCATATAATGCAATAATTATAGATTTGTTTGTTTATATGCTTATATCTTTATTGTTTTATATAAAGTATTGTAATAAAGTAGAATAGGAAAGTAAAACTTATATACATTAACGGATAAGATGGCGTGATGGAAATATGAGATATTTTACATCCAAATTAAAAAGATTGCATGGTGTCAAATTATATAGTTAGAATAATGTAACAATGAGGGAACATAAGTAGGCGAAAAGTTCAAGTTCCAAGGTATGACCTTGGTGGCGGTTGAGACAAAGAAGCCAACCTGTACCGGCTGTTTCTTTGAGGGTAAAATCTTGGAAACTTTAAGATGTGCATCTTGTGAGCGTTCAGACCACAAGAATGTAATCTTCAAGAAAATTGAGGGGTAGAAACTGCAAATAGTAAGTCTTTCTTTCTCTAGTTTAGAAAAAATGTTGTACCTTTGCGGTGCATCAAAAAGAAGATAGTATGGATAAAAATATGTTTTTAAATACAATACAGGAATATAAAGAACTGGGCATGTCTAATCTCATAGATTACGACAAGTTCTATTTATATTCCATCGCAACTCATTCCACCGCCATAAAAGGATCTACTATGACAGAGGTGGAGAATCAAGTGCTGTTTGAGGAGGGCTTGGCTGCCAGGGAAAAGAGCATGGAAGAGAGTGTTTCACATCATATTCATAGATGAAATGAAAGCATTGTTTCCTATAAAAAAGGAGTATGTCAAGAAAATCTTTGATGGCTCCAAGGCGTATGAATATAGAAAGTCCTTTTGCTCTTTGGAAGTAGATACTATTGTTATCTACGAATCAAGGGGAAAGGGACTTGTTGTTGGTGAGTTTGAGATAGCGGATAGATTATGTGATACTCCAAGAAATATATGGGAAAGAACAAAGGGGTATGCTGGTATATCGGAAAGTGACTTCTTTTCATATTTCGAAGGGAGAGACAAGGCTTGTGCTTATGTTGTCGGGAATGTCAATGTATTCTTGAAGCCCAAAACTCTCCAAGACTATGGAATAAATGTCGTGCCTCAGAATTTTTGTTATATCAGATAAACTTAAATTAAAAAAAGTTATAGAATGAGCGGAATGTTATATTCATATAACTTTATTTAGTATCTTTGTTGCGTATATATAACATTATAAGCAATGACAAAGTTTACAAAAGCAAATTGGATGACCAGACAACTGGCGGAGAATCTTTGTGTAATGGGTGAGCAACTTAAAATGGCGAGAATGAGGAGAAACTTGACCATGGAAATTGTAGCAGCAAGAGCACAATGTAGTCGCCAAACTTTGGCAAGATTGGAAAGTGGCTCACCTGAAGTTTCAGTAGGGGTATTGGCACGTGTTTTGAATGCACTGCAGATGCCTGATGAGTTGTTGCTCATTGCTAAGAACGATGAGATGGGAAAGGTCATACAAGATATTGATCTAAAGAATAAAAAACGTGTAACAGGAAAATGACAATGGAAAAAATTAAGGTTGTTGCCGACTTTGATTGGCTTGAAAATGAGGAAACTATAGGACTTCTTGGGCATGAATCTCAGAGGGGGACAGATGTATATACCTTTGAGTATGATAAGGACTGGTTGAAAAGACATCCTTCTTTAAATCTAGGAAAGGAGCTGCAATCTTTTCCTGGGGTTCAATATAATCCTACAAGAAACAGGATATTTGGAACATTCTCTGATGCACTGCCTGACAGATGGGGACGAAGACTTATTGATTTGAGAATCCACCAGGAAATGAAAGACTCTGGAGAACGCAGGGTAAATATTTCTGATTGGGACTACTTGAAAGGAGTGGAGGATTCCTTAAGAATGGGTGCTTTTCGTTTCAAGGACATAGCTACAGATGCTTACATAAGTTATAATAAGTCATATTCAATTCCACCAATTTTGTTCTTGGATGAACTGTTGGAGGCTGCAGGTCAGATAGAGAAGAGTGAGTTGAACAGAATGGAACCTGAATCAAGATGGATTCAGCGAATATTCCAACCAGGTTCTTCTATGGGAGGAGCTAGACCTAAGGCTTGTGTGAAGGAAGGTGAAGATTTATATGTTGCGAAATTTCCTTCTGTAGGGGATGAGATAAACATTTCACGTTGGGAATATTTTGCTCATTCTATGGCTAAGGATTGTGGTATAAACGCTGCGGAGTGCAGAGTGGTTTCAAGCAAGGATAGTCGTGATGTCCTTTTGTCTAAAAGGTTTGACAGAACAGAGAATGGAAAGAGAATACACATGGCATCTTCTCTTACATTGTTGGGATTGAACGATGGTGATGGGGAAAGTACAGGAAAGGGGTATCTTGATATTGTGGATTTTATTGTGGCCAATGGAAGTGTTGATATGGAAAAAGAATTGGAGGAACTGTATCGCCGTGTGGCGTTCAATATTTGCATAGGCAATACTGATGACCATTTCAGAAATCATGCTTTCCTTTTGAAAAAGGATGGATGGCACCTGTCACCAGCTTATGATATGAACCCTACCAACAAATATTACCATTCCTTGCTAATCGATGGTTATACCAATGAATCTAGCTTGGATGTACTTTATGATGCCCATGAAAGCTATATGTTGGATGAGACAACTGCAAGAGGAATTATTAAGGATGTTACTCGTAATATGAAATATTGGGAGAGCATGGCTTTGAGATGCGGTTTGTCAAGAAGTGAACTAAAAAATTTTCAAGAACGTATAGAAGATGGGATGGAATGGAAATGTGGTTTTACGCTGCAATTATCATAAGCTATTAAATAGAGGTGGAGAACGCTCTCCACCTCTATCCTCAAAGTTTGGCGATTTTTCAAGAATCAAAATATTTGTCTTATAAATCTTCTCCGTTTGGTTTATTATATTCGTTATCGTAGAAATAAAGAATATTATAACTGTCGTAACAATTTCTAGCTATTTTAAACCACACATGTTTTTCCATTTTTCCTATTAGTTTACCAAATTCAAACATTACCTTACAACCGTCTTCAATATTTTCAACCGTCGCATTAGGAACTTCCTTTAACAAAGAAAGTTTAAATTGTTCTTTCCATTTTATACTATCACCTTCTATACGGCTTTTTTGGTAAAAATTAGCTTCATATTCTTTGTGGTTCATAGACATTTCGTAGTTTATATCTTCACTCTCGTCAATTGTCGGAATATATTCCTCCACATTGTCATATTTAGTGGAGTTCTTAAATTGTCTTACCAAGGCGTTAAACTGTAGTCTAATTTGTGCTTCTGAATATGGAGTTTTGTTAATTATGGCAACCCTCCATACTTTACCTTTATTTGCCACAATAGACAAATATACATCTTGTCCATTAAACTGACCACTTAACATATTGGAATCTTGTTTGAATCCTTTTGCTATGAGTTTTTGCTTCATACTTGAAACAGTTCCGTCAACTGGAATGCCGAGGAACGTTGTCATATCCGATTTGATAGCTTCCGCATATGCCTCAGTCACTTCTTTAGAAGATAAGTTCTGCGCATCTACCGAGAAAGAAAACATTGCTACAATTAGCATTATAAATATTCTTTTCATAATCAATGACTTGACCGTGCTGTCGAGGGCTTAATTGCTGTAAAGGTATATATAAATATTGGGAGTCCATCATTTTATAAGCACTACTTTTTATTTGTTTTACTTTCTTTTTTGCATTCTGTCTGGATATGCTTTATCATATCGTCAACTTCTTGGTTGATTCTACTGAAGTTTTGTGAGAGCATTCGCTCCTTGGCATCAGGAGATTCAAATACATAGAACTTCGGAAGAGGATAGTTTGCATAGTCTGCTTCCTCTTTCTTTATCTCGTCCATGTCGAAGTTGGTCTTGCAGAAGAACTTGGAAGTCTTGAACTCCTCAGCTTTCTGGATATCCATGGCCCCCTTTCTACCTGTCTTTGTAACAGTGAAGTCTCTAGCTGTCTGACCGCAAATCCATCCAGATGCCATATCTGAAATTTTGGAGGCAGGAACCAGGCTATCCATATTCTCATTGAGATTGATGGATGTCCTGTCTCGGTCAATGGTGATACCTTTCTTCAACTGTACCACCTTGCCAAAAATATCTCCGGAAAGCCAGTCCAAGGTATCTTTACTTCTCGCAGAACCACTGATTACATTACCAACGGTAGTGATAATCTTATCTTTTCCTACCTTACTGTAGTCTGCTTCAAGCTGTGGGAGTTCCTGGAAACCTAATGTCACTGCTACCTTGTTGCTTCGGGCAGTTCCTATCAGACGATCTATCTTATGGAAATAAAGCGTAGGAAGCTCATCCACAATGATACTTACAGGCACATTCTTTCCCTGTCCACTGTTCACTCGTGTTACAAGACGGTTCAGAATCAAAGCGTTCAATGCTCCCACGATGGATTCCATTTCTGGGTCATTGGCTATGAGAAGGTAGCTTGGACTCTTAGGGTCTGATACTTTTAGATCAAAATCATCGCCGCTGAATACCCAATAGCTTTCTTTTGTGGCCAATCGTGAGATTTGAACTCTAAGTGTACCAATCATACCTTCCAACTGTTCCATGGCCTTGTTCTCAAAGGCTGTTTGGAACGGACCAAGAAGTGGTGCCACCTCTGTATCTGTATTCAACACCTCAAAGATTTCCTTGTAGTCGTGGTTGAGGAAGGATAGGACATGAGGCATGTCGGAGTATTGCCCTTTCCAATAGGCTGGCTCCACAAGTTTGTCTGCTTGTCCCAGACATCCTTTTGCATAGACCCTACCTGTGAGTCGTTGGTGGAATGTTCCTTCAACTTGCTCGTATTGGGCATCAAGGATATTTCCATCTTTATCATAAGGCACTTTGTTGTAGTTAACAAAGAAGTAAATGCAAGCGGCGAGGAAGTTGGTTGCAGACTTCTGGAAGAAGTCATCACTACCGCCGCCTCCCTTTTGTCCTTTTTGCAAGGATTCTACCAAAGTCTCGGCTGTTTCCATTGCAGCAGCCAAGTTGCTGATGTACTTTTGCTGAATAGGATTTACTCTTCTGGAATACTCTACATTGACGAAGTTAATAATGTTGAACTTACAGTTCGCAGGAGTGTTTCCGGCAGCTTGGTTCTTCCTGTAATGGTAATAGAGCTTGGTTGCTAGGGTAGGGAACTTGTAGTCATATACTACCATGGCAAAACCTTTCTTGGAGTGTTGTCTTATATATGGCTCTATCACTGAGAAAGTCTTACCACTACCTGGTGTACCTACCACCCATGTTCCTCTGAAGGGATTGATGATGTTTATCCATCCATGGCGAAACTTGCCTCGATAGTAGTAGCGCATAGGTATGTTTACGGAATACTTGTTCTCCACCAACTCTTCTGCTTGCTCGAAACTCTCGTTCTCAAAATTGAAGCGGTCTTTCAACATGCCATCTCTGAAGTATTTGGAAACATTGTCAAGAGCGACATGGATGAGTACTGTTCCTATGATGGATGCTGTCATGTAGAACCAAATGTTTGTTTTGAGAATCCAAATTCTACTATGCCAGTCCCAGTTGTATAAGAATACAGATAGAGTAACAAGTAACAATCCTATGGATATTGGCCAAAAGACCATCTTTCTGGCATCAAACTCCAACTGCTTCTTGTTCTTTGTTCCTATACAGGTGATGATGACCAACATTACGGTCACCAATTTACTGAAAGGCAAATACTGATATACTGACATTCTGTGAAGACGAGAATGAATGTCTGTAATGAGACCTCCCAAAAAATCCAAAGCGGATGGATCGAGGGCATACATGAAAAACTCTAGCACCAATGATACGTAGATGGCTACTCGAAATAGGGTGTAGAGACCTTGAAGTTCTTTCGATTCTTCCATTATTTTATTCTTATTTCTAATTCATTACGCCACGAGCCTTTCTTGCCCATCTCTTTTGGCATTCTGTGCTGATGGTGTACATGCTCTTTGGTTTATAATATTTTCCTCTCAGTTCATACCATGAATCCATAAGGGTTGTATAGCGCAAGAGGCGATTCAGCTTTCTTATCTTATAATTCATGCTCTGAAGGCTTTTTCTGACTCTGCTAATGCAGTCAATTCTTTCTTTTTCCGTCATCTTGCTGTTCTTGTCCTCGTCCTTGCTGATAGGAAGAAGCTTTTCTACATCTGCAGCTATCTGGATGCCGTTGTCTATGATGTCGCTGTAGATATGGCTTCTTGATTTTGACAAGGCAACGGCAAGGGTGTTAGCTGGACAAGAGAACGTAAAGGATTTCAATTCCTTGATGTTCTTTACTGCGTGGTCAACTTCAAAATAGATGGCGTATATCTCTGCTGCAATAGTAAGAATATCATCGAAGCTTGTCAGATATTTGTTGAACTGGTTTTGAAAATTATTAATCTTGTCCACTTCTTCCTTGGACATGATATGTTCACCTCCGTTCAAAGTCAAATCAGCATCTTGTGCAACTAAGGCTTTGGTTGCAGTCTTGGCATACAGTTTGAACATTCCAGCTCTCACTGGATCCGGTCCATTTTGGGAATGGGCTGGATAGGGGAACATAAGAATAGCAATGACTGCTAATATTAGAATATTACTTTTCTTCATAATGATGCTTTTTTTGTTTTACCATCCCCAAGGTTTGCTGTTTTGTCGTTCTTTATAGAACTTGGCAACTATTTTCATGGCACGAGACTGCCTTTTCCTGGCTTCCTCGGCAAGTGTCTTATTGCTTTTTTGTATCTTTCCTGCAATGGCACGATTCCAAACATCCTCGAAGGAATAGAGGCTGATGCTTAGTGCCAAGGCTCGGAACTTCTTGTTGAGCTGTTCAATCTCGCTATTCAGTTGCCATAATATTTTTGTTCTTTCTGCTCCATTGAGCATATGGCCTTCGCCTTCTCCTGCCACTACTTTCTTTAGCAACCTATAGGTTTTCACCAATTCCACGGCTGTTTCAGCATATAGGTTGTTCATGGAAATCGATGAAGCTATTCCTTGTGGATTGAGCTTGCAAGCTGTTTTTATCTCCCATAAGGCGGAGAGGGTTTGCATCCCTTCTGCATATAAGGTTGTTGCAGCCTTGATGGAAGAAGCAAATCCTTGTGCTGTCTTTAAATAAGAATTATACTTTTGCTCCCAATTCTTCATCTTCGTTTGTGAGTCAACGTTGCCTCCCTGGAGAACAAACAATGTATCAAGACAGTGTTGTTGTTGCTTTATTTGTTTGCTTAACAATGCCTCTCCTTCTCCTATGGCTGTATATTCAATTGGATTGGAGGAGGACACTCCTTGTCCGAACACTTGTACGTTGTACAAAATGACCAGCAAAATGAGGAACAAAATTTTACGAACGATTTGTGATTTCATATATTCCTTTGTTTTTCTTGTTAAACTCAACTCTACATCTTATCTCCGAAACAATGTCATTGCTAGCCTTGATGCCTATCATGTCAAGTTTGGCATTATTGCGGTCACCTGAGTATATGGTGACGGTTTTCAAACCGAAAAGTTGTTGGGGCAAGCTTCTACTTTGCTGGTAGTCAACAACTCTGTATAGCTCCACGTAATCAGTGGAGTGGGAGAACACCCCATGAAGGATAATGATTTGTTCTCCTGTGATGATATATTCCATTCTTGCAAGATAAACTAACTTGAAAAGAAGGTGGAACAATAGCAGGATGCAAGCATAGATAGCCCACTCATGATAGGCGAAACTACAAAACTTGTATATCCATATACTAGCAACAAGGAGGCACAAAGAACCTGTCTCATTGATTATGTATTGAAACCAATGAGGACGCAACGTAACCGTGCGAAACATAAATATGGTTTTGTTCATATCTCTTGTATATTTATATTTTATTAAAGGGATGGGAAGCGTTATCTTCCCATTCCCATACCTTCGTTCTGACCTCTACCTGGTTGCTCTGCCAAGCTTTCATATACGGCCGCAGACACTGCTTGTGGAGATACGACACCTGGTTTATGGAAAACTGGTGCTGACTCGTATATCTCTGGGCGAGGACGAGGTGGTGCGGACAAACCTGCCACTACATCCGCTCCAACAGTGACTGCTGCAAGGATGGCTGCGCCAAGATTGAAGCGGCTCTCAGGCTTGGTCTTCATCTCTACCTCTGGAAAAATCTTGTCGAAGAGCTTCATTCTTTGATAGTCGTTGATGGCAAGGAACTTGTCATACTGCTTTTGGGTAATCTCATGGGAAAAGACATTCCCATCTATTACTGCAGTCATCTTGTATTTCCCTTCAACGGCATTGCCATTGGCATCTTTGATTCTCTCTACTGCAATATCTCCGACTTCTGTAGCCCTGCCATGCTCTCCGCTTCGCTTCCATTCTTTGCTCGCCTTGATGTTATTGAGTGATTCACCGTTTATACTGGCATCGCCAAGAAGGTTGATTTTCGTTTGTTCTCGAAGGTCGTTGAGGTTGATTACTTCCTTTCCATAGAGAACAGTTTCCTTGGTTCTGGTTTCTACGGAAGGTAGTTTGCGAGGATCGGGATTCTCTTTGAGCATTTGCCATATCTCGCTGTCAGACGGCATCTTTACATCCTTTCCCTTTGCCTGTCCATAGTCTTGAAGCTTTTGAAGACCTTTCTTTATGGCATCGAAACGCTCTTGTTCTGATGTGTTCGAAGAAGTGATGATTTCATAGCCAAGTCCTGCTGCCTTTAAGTCTTTCAACACTTTTGCAAGTGAAGGAGGAATATTGGCATTTTGACCTCTAGTGTAACCACCCTGATAGAGGGTATTGCTTGCCACCACCTTCATCTTTTCCTTGTTCTCGTCTGTAAGTGGAATCATGTTGGTAAGCAACTTCGCACGTTCCTCGTCTGTGGAATATTTGAAGTTGTTGTACTGAGCTTCAGTAATCTTGAAAGACCACATGCCAACATCCTTGTTGGTTCTTACGTTCATCAGATAGTTGCCAGAAATCTCATCTTTCCACGCCGTGGCACTCGTGATTACTGCTGAGGACTTTTCACTGACAAGGCTGTAGTCACCATTTAAGGCAACAACTCCATTGGCTGTGGTGAGGTTTCCTGATTTCACGTTATCTTGCAACTCTCCGTTGGACGCATTTTTTATCTTAACCTCATCAAACACTTTGTCAAAGAGCTGAAGGCGGCATTTGTCTTCGTAATTGATGAACTTCAAGTAGTCTTCCTTGCTTATCTCATGGCTCATGACCTGCCCATTGATGACTGCTGTCATTCTGAATGATGGTTTCACTCCATCATGGGTAGGATAGGCTTGAATTTCACCTACTGTAACTCTTCTGCCATCCTTCACAGGTAAATAGAACCCTTCGTTTGGGTTGAGTGTTCTACCATCCACGACTCCGATGGAGTTCCATTTGTCAATATATCCCGAATGGTAGTCTTCTCTTTGGTTTTTCAAATCAATGATGTCGGAAGTTGACATATATTGTTGGGTGGCAACATCCTTCGAAAAGAGTTCCTTTTCTTTCTCTGGTGTTAGATGGATGGAAACATAGTCCTTGGTGTTGAGCTGGTCACGAGTTATCTTGTCGCTAAAGTCAGCTTTAATGACATTGTTCAGGATGGCAAGACGCTCATCGATGCTTACTGCGTTCTTTGTGCTATTCTTCTTACCTGTGTTCTTAAACTTCTCTGTCATCAGTTTTTTAACCTCGTCATCCGTCAGCTTGTATTGCAAGTCTGCATTAACAGAGGATGACTTGATGGTGAGGGGCTTGTTTTTTTCATCTATCACAACGCCATGGGATGCCAACAGATGCTGAAAGGTCTCTGGGGTGAGCGTTAAGTCTGGACTATAGAGATCTGATAATCTTTCTGCCTGTCCTTTAGGACGCACCAACTCCTTAGGCTTGCTTTCTATCTTCATGTTGGCAAGGGCATCCTGCTGTTGGTTGCCTTTGTCATAAAAGCCATAGCTTCCGGCCTTTAGTTCGCCTGGCTTCAATCTTCCGTCGGGACGGTCAATTACAACTGGCGCACTATTGGCAAAGAATGGTCGATCGTTGATTCTGCGAACATGATACCTGTCTCTTCCAAACAACATTCCGAAGACTGAGTTGTCAAATCTTCCAAAACCTGGTCCTGAAAATGGACGAAAACGTGGGTCGCCCATATAGCCGTATTCTCCTACGTTGAGTCGATGACCATTCAATCCCATGTTAACTGGAGAATTGGCATTTCTTGCTGCTACAAAGGAACCTGGAATGTAATAATCGTTCTTCACAATAGAAACAAAAGTGTTGTAGGCATTCTTGTCCCATACGGTTGTTCCTCCGTTCATCAAGGCTTCCAACTGCTTTTGGTTGATATTGTAATATCTTGGCTGCGAAGAGTTGTGTGACATGGTGACAAGCTGATAGGTGCCTGTCTCTGTCATTGAAATATGGGCTTGCATACCATTGGCATTCAATACGCTTTGCAGCTGTGGGGCTACATCCGTGGCTCGTGGATTTGTGTTTGTTCTTATGGTTCTCATACCTTATTATATTTATATAGGAAATTTTCCTCTTCCATAATTGCTTATGGAAAAGGAATGATGTATGTTATTTTGTTTCTTCTTTGTACACGATAACACAGGTGTGTCGATTGGCGGTGTATGGTTTGTAAAGGTTGATGCCGCCTCTGCTGATGCCTTGCATCTTGCTTTTATCTACTCCTGCCTTCATAAGTAGCTTGGCAATATACTTTGCACGCTTCACGCTGAGTGCTCTGTTGTGCTTCGGTGTGCCAGTCTTGCTGTCTGCAGCTCCTATAATCTTGACACTTAGATTGTTCTCCTTCACAGCTCCTGCTATTTCTCCTATGTTTACCAGTTGTTGCTTGTCAACAAGGTTGGTGGAGTTTATCTTGAAGAAGAATAGAATAGGTGCGTCCAGTTGAATGCCACTGTTCTCGACGGCTTGCTCTTCACCTGCCATTCTGTCTCTTAGCTTTCGAAGTCCATCAAAACTGTTCTTGGGATAGTTGGTCAAGTCTGTTACGCCTTGGTTGTCTGTGTCTAAGACCTCCAAAACAGGCTTACGTTCATATCCTTGTTTGCCGATACCGATGGTGAGTCCAACGGTTGCTTGGAAAAGGTTGTCACCGAAATGCTTGTTTTTCCCTAAACCATCAAACTTTTGGTAGGTACTGGTTCCTCCCAACTCGGCGGTAACGTGCAAGCGATTGGTTGCCCTGTAACTGCAGAGTAGGCCGTATGAGAGGGCAAACGGAATATGGTGTAGCTCTGAGTTGTGAATTACACCAGCTCCAATATATGGAACCAAGTCCCATCTTGGAAGTGGATCGTAGGTGGTTCTGTAGAAACTCGATACGTTGAGCATCAAGTCTCCATGGTAATTTTGGAACTTCATGGCTTCATCGATTGCATTTGTGAACTTGAACCCTTGGTACACCAGGCGTGTTCCAAAGAAACGTGAATGCCATTTACCCAAACTGAATACCATGGTAGGACGTGTATGGCCAAAGAAGTCAGTGCATCCTACTGGTGCTCCAGAGAAGGTGGACATACCAGCCTTGATGCTGCCAAACCAATTGCTACCTATACTGGATAACTTATATTTCTCTTGTCCGGAAAGGAATGGCTTGCTGTCTTTCTTTTCAGTTCTGCCATTGGAGAAAGAGGATGCCTTGATATATTCCTTCTCATTCTCTCCATAAACTACCTGTGCCTTGGCTGTGCTGCCTATTACCAATAAGGCTGCCAGCAAAATCTTTAATTTCTTCATTTTATTTATTATTATAGTTTTGTCTTATGTTACATTTTCTCAGCTTCTATATCGTATAGATAAAGCTTATGTTGAAGAATGATGCTCTCGCATTTCTTCACATAGTCTTTTCTAGTCGCATAGCCTCCTGCCTTGATTGCGACAAGCCAGTTGTGATAGTCGGTTGGCTTGTATCGCCAACAGCGAGCGTATCTGTCACTCATCAACAACCTGGAATGATACTCGATGCTTTCCTCTGCCGAGGAGAAATTGCAGAATTTCTCGTTTTTGCGGTCATCATTATGAATGCTGTAGGGTAGGCCTCTTCTGAGCCAGTTGCTATTGGCCTTTATTCCAAAGAAATTATAGCCTATTTGTGCCAGGCTGCTGTTTCCCCATCTGCTTTCAAACGCCATCTGTGCCAGTATAACAGAGGCTGGTATGCCGTATTTTCTTTGTTGGCGCATGGCCGCTTGGGCATAATGCTTGTTGAAATCATCGGGCGTAAGCACTTTGTCTTCGTCCATATTCAATGCCTTGATGGCTTTCTCTCTCGTCTCTTTTATGTAAAGAAGCAAGTCGTATGGGTCTTCCAAACGGCCCCGAAGCCTACAGGTGATATGCAGATGTGGCCCAGTGGAGCGTCCTGTAGTTCCGCTGATGCCTATTGGGTCTCCTGCATAGACCTTCTGGTTGTCGCTCACCCAAATTTCAGATAAATGGCAATAGCTTACCGTGTAATCGCCATACTGCATGGTGATATATTTCCCAGAGCCACTGTCGTAGCCTACGCCTTTCACGTAGCCATCGAACATGGATAGTACTTCCTCGTATCTTGCCCTAAGGTCAAGTCCCTTGTGTTGCTTGTGCTTCCCTGTGAAAGGATCAACCCTACTGCCAAAGGTGGAGTTTATCCTTATGCTTTCCAAAGGAAAACTCACACTTAGGTATTTGTCTATCCAGTAGTCCTTCATGTCTTTCTTTCCTTGCGCCATCCCCATCGGGGAATGGCAACATAGGAGAAATAGTAAAAATGAAAGAAATCTAATCATGCCTTATTCTTTATATAATAATACTTCTTTAGCTTGCAAAAGTAATATGAATGGAAGAAATTATGGGCGTAAATATAAAATAGCTTTTTATTTAACATATTCTTTTTCTAAAGACTTTTGTGTAAATTATTATAAATGAGGCTGCTCGCCCCCTTTAACCCCTCGGTGTTTTCAGGTATAGATTATTAAGGTTGAAGGCTATTTGTAGCAAGAGCTTTGATTTGGATAGGGATAAAATCTATGTTAAATAAAAAGGTATATCGTATTTGTGGAAAGCCTTGATAAGAAAATGTGTACTTTTGCCGAAAACTTTAAACAAGAATAAGATTATGAACGAATTGAAATTTTCTGAAAGCGAAATTCCATACGAGGAGTTGGCTAACTTCGGACTCTCACAGGAAATGATAGACGACTTTCCTGAAAGTATTATGAATAAGTTCCTTTCTGGGCAAAGAACTCCCTTGCTCCCTATTGAGAGAGCTGATTTTGATGGAGTTGTCCACAAGGATTTTGCTCGAATCCGCTTACAGCAAACAGAGGATGGGCTTCATCCAGTGTTCTTGCCTCTTATCGCAAAGAACAATCTTGAGTATTTTACGGAGGAACAGAAAACCGCTTTGCAAAACGGACAAGTTTTGAAGGTGTTGCTACCGTCGAACAATTCCTGGAACTATGTGCAGCTCGATGGGGCTACAAATGCTACCATTTCTGTAAAGGCAGACATCATTGACCAGAACTTATCTACATTGGCTAACAAGGTGGGGCTTTCTGAAAGTGAGGTTATGGAACTTGAAGAAGGAAAGGTTGTTACCAAGGGAGAGGAAGGCAAGATGTTTTCTGCCGGCATCGACTTGAACGAGGAAACTGGAATCCGTAGTGTCAACGGTGATGCTCAAAAGTGGCAGGAGGAAAAAGATGGCAACGTGATGCTAGACAAGTATAACTTTGGCATCTATGGCTGTTGGACAAAGGATGACAAAGGCATGCTTTCTTATGTCCCGGAGGATGAATATTCCAAGGAGATGTGTGTGGCACAGGATGCTGCTATAGAAAAGGCTAAACAAAGTCGTGGAATACATATGTAATTAAGGCTAGATTATATGAAAATTGTAGGTTTTGTGGACGAGGAACGCCTGAATGGTATGTTCCTGTCGAGAGATATAACGGAATTGGATTACGTGAAGCATCATTCCCAAGGGATGTTGGATGCTTACTTTTCCTTCATTGCCGACAACAACCTTCCTGACAACAACACTTCTGCAACAAAATTCCTAGAGGAGGAGAATGTCAGCTATGGAAATGAGGAGGATGAAGGGAATGATAATCAACAAGAGGAAGTGGATGTGCCTTCTTATGTTGACATCTACCGAAAGTGGGTAGATGAAAATGAAAAGGTGAATATTCTCCTTACTGGGTGTGAAGAGGCTGCTATTGTTACGCTTTGGAGATACAATAATCCAACTGCGAGCAAAACGGACTGTGCCGTTCAAACGCATCTACTAGAAGACAAGGTCATCGAATGGTGGGACACCATTGATTTTGTCAAGGGTGCAATGGGAGATGGACACTTTTCTTTGATAAATCCAACTTTGGCAAATATCAAAGAATTGATTTTTGATGCGGCCAATCAGGCTTGCATGGAATAGGTTTTACAATAACAGTAAATAGAGTTTTTCATAAATGTAAAGTTAAATGTCAGTCCCTCGCTGCTTGTGAAAGTAGCGAGGGATTTCTTTATCTGTGCAAATGTCTCTTCTCTTGCCTAGGAACTTCGTCACTTTGCTCCTGGCTTTCGTTGGAGCTTTGTTTTTGGTCTGGGGCAAGGTTTTCTTGGCTTTCAACAATGCCGTTACCGTCAATATCTACTTCTACTGGCGTGGAAGAACGGAGGTCAATGTCTTGGCTTCCTCCTTTTTTGAGAATGTCGATACGTTGTATGATGATCTGCGACGCAACATCTGCAGAAGATAATACTTGCTTGGTGTAGCTTGGGTCTTTTCTTAGACGCTCTTTCCACATGGATGTTTGCTGTGGCGTTGTTACATCAAAGTGGTTCTTTTGACCAAGGATGACACTGCCAACCAAGGAAACCAATTCTTCTCTGGATAGTGACTCGAAGCTGGTCTTTCTTGCCTCTGCCTTTCTGGTGCTTCTTGTCAGTCCCATTCCTAAGTCTCGATAGAAATCTTGCTCTTTCTCATAGTGTTGAACAGGTGCCACATGGATGGTGTCGTTCTTCGCACTGTAGGAGGCAAGGTTAGGCTTGCCATCGAAGGCAATAGCGGTCTGCCATGCTCCTTTGCGGAGTAGTTGGCCCAGTTCGTTACTTTGCTTGTAACGATTGGAGGCGATGCTATCTAGTTTTAACTCCTCGTAATCCTTCGGGTGCAAGATTGGATAGTTGGTTTGCTCGATGTTATATAACTCTGTTACACCAACTTCTTCTATGATAGGGAAGAAGGTGGCATCTGACTTCACCAGCAAGTTGTTTGCCTGGATATCTTCCTTGCTTATATAAATAGGTAAGGTATAGGCGTTCTTTTCTGCGTCCAAGGCCAGCATGAAAGAATCCATTCCTTGGTATGCCTTCTTGCTTAGGTCGCATGGAACCTGCTTGTCGCTCTTTATCCATGGCATATCGCCATAGGTGAGTTGAAGGGATAGCTTATCAGCCATCATCTCTCCATAACGCTGATAGGCCGCTCTTTGCTCTACTTCTGGACGATGCCATCGACCATTGTCTTTTTCCTCTACGGAAACATAATATGGCTTGGTCTTGCCCTTTTGTTGAGCGACTTCTTCATAATTGAGAGGGTAGAGACCTTTGGTGTATTCATACAAGACTCTATCTGCTACTTCTTCTGCGGATGTATAGTGAATGTGCAAAAAGTCAGACATGACATTCCAGAACTTTGAAACGGCATTGTTCATTTGAGTGACGGCCTGGGTCTCTGCGGTCTTCTCGTCCATACTCTTGTTGCTAGCAACAATTTCCTTAAGCTTTGACTCCAAACGCTCTGCGCCTCTTCTTCCAGAATAGGTGGCAAGGACTTCCTCGGCAATGTCATCGGTGGCAATAAGCTCGGTGTGGAGGTCTCTTACTTCGTTCCAGAGGTTCGACTTTTTCATCATGCCTACGACATTCTTCCATTCTTTCCAGTTCCTGTCTTGCAGTGCTTCCGCCCACAAGTGGGTGTACTCATGTACTGGTGGCTCAAAGCCCTTTGCCTCAGGATAAAGGTAAATCTTTCCTTGATAGGTGAAGCCCAGTAGCTTGCCGTCAGGAGTGCGTAGTTCTTTATGCTGCCTTCCTCTAGGGGATATGTTTATCTCGTTGGCATTGGCCAAGTCGGTGTATTCTCCTCTGTCCAGGAGGTCGAAGATTCCTTTGCCGATGTTCAAAAGGCGTTGGCGGTCTGGATTGTCATAAACGTATTCCTTTACTTGGGAATGTTTGTTTGCCTTGAACTTTGTTTCGGGAGAATCTTCTACTTTTATAACGATAGAATATCCTTCGGCCGCTCTTCCTCCTTTTTTGATGATGCTGAGTGCGTTAGCTCGATGATCAGAAAGACGGACTGTTGTTTTTTCTCCTTTGTCGTTGGAAAAATTAATATATTCAGAAACTTGAACATCTTTACCGTGAGGGTGTAACCCTATGCCTTTATATAACTCTTTTGTAAAATTGCTGGCGTTAATACCTATATTTGTATTAAAAGATGTTATAAAATGGGCTAAATTCCCAAGAAATAGATACTTAGATGGAAATTTTTTATTATCTTTGCCATCAGAAGGGGCAACGCTCTGTGCGCCATCAGGAGACGTTCCTGATGGGAGGTACCCACGACGGTGGGAGTCGGCTGAGTTTCCAATATTGGATTTGAGAGATTGCTCCTTTCCTAGACGGTGCAGTTCTGCGATTCGCTTGTCGATTCGTGAGATTGCATCGTCTTTTTCTTTTTCCGTCAATCTCTGTGGCGCAACCTGTCTAGAACTCTCTTCCTTCACTTTCTTAGGTGCATAGTTTACATTGCCAAAGAAGGACTTAATGGCTTTTTGGTCAACTTCTTCGGCATTTATGTTCTTTACCTCTTTGAGGTCATTCTGTTTGGAAGCGGCTTCTGCATCCTGTAGTGATTCCTTTGGTGACTCTCTTTTTGCGGCTACAGGTACAGGTTTGACAGGAGTCTGACCTCTTGCCTCAATATTCAGAATTCTGTCAAGTTTTTCTAGCTTGCTCACTTTATTTGTGTCGATGACACCATCATGGTCTTTGTAAGCTTCAACCATATTTTGTAGTTCTTGCTTGAAGTTCATGAATGATGATTGAAGGTCTGCTATGAATTCAGCTTTGTCTTCTGCAGCTAGTGGCAAGGTTCCTTGGGCGTAGCTTGAATATTCCTCCTCGGCACTATAATATGTACCGTAAAGGCTATCTACTTTGGAACCATGTGGAAGAAGCTCCTTGTTTCCGGACAGAATGTCCTCTTCGTCCTCCATAGATTCCACATAGTCCTTCATCTTGGGGATGCTCAACTCCTTTCGAAGGCGAGATTGCTCATCCAAACCCTCGAAAAGCAAGGCTTGCATTAATTCAACGCTTTCTTTTCCATGCAACGGAATTTCCTTGTGGGTGTTGAGATTGAAAGCTATAACTCTGCCGTCGTTGGTAGCAGTAACGGCATTGACTGTTCCCTCTCTAGCTTCAAGCAAAGGTGTGTTGTTCTCCTTGGCAAAGATTTTGTCTTCACCAAGTTTGTTGCCAAGAACATTCACTAGCGAACGAGTTAAACCATTAACCTTCTCGTTATTTATTGCATGTGCAATGCTGTTGAGCAAACTCTTTGCTTTGTATGCGTTGTCCTCGTTGATGGTAATGCTACTTAAAGCGTTGCTGTGGTTGGTGTAAACGCTAACTTTAATATCCTTTTCACTGGTGAGTGACCATGAAACTGGAATAACTTTTCCATCGAAGAAACCTACAGGGTGGGCTGTGCGTAATTCCATAGGAATACTGCCACCTATTGTTGGGGGATAGGTTTGGCGCAAAAGATTGTGCATTCCTTTGTAAAGCTCCTTGCCGTCTTCGAAGTTGGCAAGTTTCTCTTGAAATTCCTTTTGTCGCTCTTCTTCCATGATGGTATATTTTTCATTCAGCGACTTATGAAAATCAGCGTAGGCAACTTTTTCTTCGTTTGAGGAAAGACTACCATCTTCCCATTTCTTCAGAACAAGACTTGGGGCATCAAAGATCAGTCTTCCTCTGTCATAGGAGTCAATCTTAATGATGCTTTTGTCATTATTGGACACAAAGTATTTGCCTACAAGGCTTTGTGCCTCGTAGTCTTGCGCCATGTTCTCGTATCGTTCTGGAAGTTCATATCCTCGTTCCTTCAGAAGTAATAATCTTCCAATCTGTCTGTCTTTTGTGTCAGGTGTGAGCTTTCCGTCTATCCATGTAGCCATCAATCCATTTTGCCATTTGACGGCGGCAAACTTTGTAGGGGATGATTTATCCTTTCCTTGTTCAAATGCCCATTTGCCAATGGAAACAGCCCATTGGTCAATAAGGGAACCCTCTTTGTTTTGTGAAAGATACTCTAGCTCTTCTGGACTGTAGAAATGGTTCTTTGGGAATGGCTTCGCTTTTGGGGTGGTATGTTCTTTTGCTCCACCGAATAGCTTCTGCCATCCGCTCAGAAAATTACTAATGATGTTTTGCTTTTCTTCTTTTGCCATTATTTCTTGCTTTGTCTTAAACAAACAGAAGGTAGTACCATCTTTCATGATGACACTATCCCTGTTTGTGTTCTTGTTATTTCTTTGGGAATATCATGTGTAGGATGCCAATGGCTCCTACTGCCAAAACTCCAAATATATAGATGAAGTGGAGAAATCTATGACTGTGCTGTTTGCGCTGTTCCATTTGCATCTGTAGTTTTGTTCAAGTCCCAGGCAGCAATGCTCTTTACCTTGCATTCTATCTGAAGTTCTCCTTTGAAGATGCCTAGTTGCAAGTCTCCATGGACTTCCACGTACTTCTCTGCTGCAAAGTAATCCTCATGGATAGGGGAGAAGTTTACAAAGCTTACCCATGTAAACTCTCTGTTCTCTCCCTCTTTGTCAGAGGAGAATGCTGCGAACGACTGAAAGTCCTTGCCTTTCTTGTCTTTCAGCTCCTTGATGCCTTTCTTGCTTACCTTGCCTCGGAACTCCATGCTTCCCTCCAATCGGTCATTGGTAGTGGACTCGTTTACCTCGATGTTGGAGTCGGTGCGAAGGTTCAGGTAGATGTTTCCGTCGTGTTTTCTGATGTACATCACGCCGTTTACCGTTACCTTTCTGCCAGCTGAGTAAGAGGCGGCTGTCTCTTTATTTCCTGGCGCAGACACCGTTACCCATACTTCTTTCGCTGTTCCATCCTTTCCCAGCAAAGGAACAATCATGCCGAAGGAGATGAATTTCTCTCCATCCTTACTCTGCTTCTCTTCTGCGGAACTGCTGATGGTTCCACATGCTGTTACGTTACACTTAATCATATTTTTATTGTTTTATATGTTTATATAAGTATATAATTATTTCTTTATTTATGCGAGGCGTTGGCCTTGTTGCTGCTGTTGCTCTGGGGATTCCGCATCAAATTGCATGGATGCCGTTGCCTGTGCCTTTTCTACATCTTGGCGAGTCATCTTTACTAGATTGCTATTTTCCTCGTCTGGCGATTGCTGTTTAAGCTGGCTTTCGGCTTCTTCCTCGGCTTGTATCTCCTCGCTGCTTCTCAACTGCATGGCTACTGTAAGGGCGGCAGAGAACAGACTTCCTATAAGTGAAGAGATTGGGTCTCTTCCAGAAAGGTCTTCTCCGTTGTTGCTCATTAGCAATGACAACCATTTTGTGGGGTCGTTACTGTTGGTGATGGATGCCAGAAGTGCTTGTGTCGGGTCTGACGCTTGTTGCTGATAGGATGGGGCTTTGCCTCCTGCAAACAGCATTTGACTGCGGTAAGCGGCTAACGCATCGTTTCCATTCTTATCCAAAGCTGTCGCTTGATTACTTCTAACCTCCATTTCTGCAAGGTATAGCTTAGGGTCAAACTTCTCCCAATTTCCATTGGCATTGAGGTATTTTGTCTCAAAATGTAAGTGTGGCCCTGAAGAGCGGCCTGTGTTGCCTGAGACTCCTATTTGATGCCTTGCATTTACTATGTCGCCTGGTTTTACGCCAATTTGATTGAGATGCATATAGGTGGTCTGGATTTTTGTTCCATCTTGCCTGTCATACTCGATTACTACATAGTTTCCTGCTCCCTTGTCTTGTTTGCCAACGGTAACAACCTTTCCATTGTCTTCGGTTGCATATACAGGATAGTTTTTCCCTTGCGTGGAGAGGTCCAGCCCTCCATGCTTATGCCCTGGTCTCTGTACTCCAAACTCAGAACTGAGTTTTACGACAGATAAATCAATAGGCAAACCCCAATTGCCTTGCAAGGGTGTTAGGGTTATAACAGAGGTCGTTGACGACTGACCTCTAGCATATCCTGTTACCAATCCTTGGCTTTGGGCTTGCTGAATGCCTATTTGATCATATTTTCCTAGCCCATACTTGTTAATCTCGGATATAAGCTTGGAAGCATAGTCTGGATCTGTGGCGTAGCCGCCAGCCTTGATGCCGTTTGCCCAAGAAACATAATCGGTGGGCGAATAGTTCTGGCAGTGGCTGTAGCGGGATTTCATCAAGACCTTGGAGTGGTCTTCGATGCTTTCCATCACATTGTTGTATCTGCGGAACTTCTCGTTTGGACGGTCATCGCTGTAATAGTCGTAGGCTCCAGTCCAACTGCTGCCAACCTTTACACCGAAGAAGTTGTTGCTCCTTCTTACAGGGGTAGATGTGCCAAAGCCGCTTTCCAAACCCATCTGTGCCAAGGTGATGGAAGCTGGAATGCCATATCTCTTCTGTTGCTCGATGGCTACCTGGGCATACTGGCTGTAAAACGCTTGCTTGTCTAATGCCATTTATGATAGTTTTATGAGGGCGCACCTTTAGATGCACCCTCGTGTATTACATATGTAGGCCTGTTCTGTGAGTTTCCGTAACAGTTTCCTGTACCTTGTTCTCAGGGGCAGGCTTTTCCTTAATCTCTACTTTCTCTGATTCGCTAACAGCCTGTTGAGATTGCTCTTCTTCCATGCCTCTTTTCAGCATAGGCTCGAAGATGACGGCGGCCAAAGCCCTCTTATAGGCTCCCATATCTTCGGCAAGCCACATCTTTTGCCATTGTTGCTTGTTGATAGGAGCTTGTACACGCTGCCCATTGATGGTGGCAAAGATGAGCTTCTGCTTGGCATCCTGTGCGCTCGATGTTATGGAAGGACGCTCTATGAGCTTCATATCCACATCAACCTTCTTAGGGGTGATAAGGTCTAGCTTGGTGTCAGGATGCTTGGTGGCCATCTCGTAATATCTTTGTGCTAGGGCATTGTGGACTATTGCCTGTTTGTCCGTCTTGATTACGTTGTAGAACGTGTTCAAGTGCTCCTTGGCAGGATATACAGAGAAAGAAGGCTCGTTCTCTGGCTTGATGAAGAAGGCATATCTACCGTTGTCATCCTTGATGGCTTGGAAGTTCTTGATGATTACTTCTTTCTTTGGGACGGCTTGTTTCTCTACATCAAGTGTATGATGGGGAACCAACTCATACTGCTTCAAGTTGTTGAGCGTGACTTCTTTCCCTTGGAAATAGGAGTTTGGCTTATTCAATCCAAGTGAACCACCGGCATTATAGAACCTCACATCGTCAATGCCTTCTTTCTTCAAGGCTATGGTGATTCTGTCCTTTCTCATGCCAGGAACCTCGTTGTTCACTTCCAAGGATGCTCCAGCAGGGAGAATGACATCTGCTTCTTTTCGCAAGATGTCTTTTACCACTACTATTTCCTTGGTCTCTATGTTTGGCAGCTTGGCCAAGTCTTGGGAGATGGAATATTTTGATGGTTTCTCCATCGTCTTTCCTGGAAGCTGTCCACGGATGGATTCATAGTCAACCTTTCGCTTTGCCACAAGGTTGTCAATGGTCTCTACAGCATTGTTCACATCTCTTTCTACTATTCCCAAGAGTTTTGGATTTTCCTTTATCTCTCGTTCCCAATAAGGAATAAGTTTCTCATTCTCCTTTGAGAGTATGGCAGGAAGTCCCTGGCGAGCCATCATAACTCCTGCTGCAAGTTCTCTCACCAGTTGCTCATGCTTGGCATCGTCCTCTGGGAGGAGGTTGTTTCTGCCCGAACGGTCAAGACGGTTCTCTGTACCTGTGGCTGCAACCACGGCTCTGTAGATGTCGTTTGCTTTGTAAAGGGCAGCCATCTTTTCATTTCCAACTTCGCCTTTCATGCCGCTTACGACAATCTTGTCTTCCTTGGAATCGTATTTGGCATCTTGCAAAACCATCACTCGCTCATATTGCATACCGCTTTGCTTGGCCACTTCCTTGGCAGTGGCGTATGCTTTGTTCAGTATTGCTTTTGCGTCGAAGCTTTGGCTGACTGTCTTCTTTGATTCCAACTGGTCGCATATGGCTACTCGTTCTCCTGCTCGGATGAGTTTTGGAAGGTAGGTGTCAAGTGCTTGATGTGGAAATCCTGCAAGATGGAAGTCTTTACTTTCATTCATCTTGGTCAGGGTGATTCCCAACACTTCCGAACCTCGCTTGGCATCCTGCTTGTACATCTCATAGAAATCGCCAATGCGGAACAATAGAAGTGCATCGGGATGCTTGCCCTTCAACTCTTTCCATTGTTTCATAATAGAAGAGTATTTCCCTTTTTGCTCTTTCTCGTTTTGTGAAAGCTGCGCTCCCTTGTTCTTCAGAATTTCCACGTAAGCGTCATGGTTGTTGGCGTTCATGGTGGTTTGCTCCACATTGTAGATGTTCTGCATAACTCGTGTGGCATGTTTGGTATAGAAAGACTTCTCGTCATCAGGAAGTTTGTCAAACTGCTTGCTGGTGATGACTTCGTCCTTATCCATGGCGTTCTGATACCCCCAACTAGTCCAATGGAACTCCATGCCTTTCTCGTTCTGCTTTACAGGCATGTGGTTCTCCTTGGCAGGATTATAATAAGTATAGACATTCGTCTTATACTTGTTGGCATCCGAATTGAGGTTCATCATAATGTTGTTGTAGGCCGTGATAGGGGTGTGGGTGTTGATGAACTCTGCATTACCTTTTTGGGATTTGTTCATCCAAATTCCCTCATTCTGCTTGGCAGCAGATAATGCTCCAACGAGAAGGGCTGCATGGGTAAGGGCTTTGGCTGTCGCCTCGCTGACCTCTTTTGATTCCTCTTTTTTCTCTTGTTGCTCTTTCTTCTCTTCTGCTGCGGCTTGATTTGCCTTGTCCTTTTCCTGCTTGTCTTTCTCGGCTTCTTGCTTATGGTGTTCCTTGTGAACCTCTTCTTTCACAATGGATGAAGCCTTTTTCTCTGCTTCTTCCATAGGAACACCTGTGGATGCTATCTGTTTGGCCTTACCTACGACATCTGTCTGGATATAGCTGTCTTCACGAGGAGTTTTCTTTTCCTCGCTCGCCTTTCTTGCTTGATATTCAGTTGACAACTCTTTGTATATGGCAGACATGTTTTCTGCCTTGCTGAGAGCAAAGTCGTAATCGTGGACATAAGTTTCTATGAAAGAACCATCATTTAACTTTTCTCCTACTATGACTTTGTTGTCGCTAGCGTCATAGTGGTAATCTAGAACCTTCCCATTCGGCATGGTGAATTGAGGTGTCAAGTCTTCTCGAAAGCTCTTGGCTACAGCCTTTGCCTCTGGGGATGGAATCTCTACTAAAGGCTTTACGCCTTTTTCCAAGCCCATCTGCTGGTCAATGAACTTCACTGCATAGCTTGGAGTCTTTGGCATACCGTAACGCTCGATGGCCTCTCGGATGTCATTCTCACTGTACTTTCTCAACAAGTTGTAGGTTCCACCTACTGAATTGTTATATACAACAGCATAGTTCTCATCATCAATGAGAACATCATCACCATAGTCTGGTGTCATGCTGGTCTCTACATGCTCCAAGTCCATGCTGTCACCTTGATCATATTCTTTCGCCAGGGCAAGGATGCCTTCATAGTTCTCGGCATCCTTTAGTTTGTCAAACTCGGCGGTCTCGGATTCCATCTGAAAGTAGTTGTAGGACGAGAAATATTTCTTCTCATCCTTTGGGTCAAGCTGTATGGTCTGACCTTGCTCCTGGTAGTCATTTCGAGAAAGAACCTTGTTCATATTTTCTTTTTCCATGAGAAATTCTTTTCCAAATTTTTCCTCGATGTTGTTATGGTAGGAGGTTACCACCTCCTCGGCTTGTTTGATTCGATGAACAATTTGGCGTTTTGCGTCATTGTCCACAACATCGGGATATAATGCGTTGATGTTTGAATACGCTGCCTCTATGTTGTAGAGGCTTCTGCCTTCCTTGTGGCTATAGCGGAGGTTAGGCAAGAAGTCTGCTCCTGCTTCTATGATTTCCTTGTTGGATGCTTGATTTATCCAAGCTCCTACATTGGGATTCCCCTTGTAATAGTCTCGTAGCTCGGGAAGAGTCTTCACAGACAAAACTGTATGCTCACTGTTGGGAGTGGAAGTTATAGTTTCCATCAATGAAGTGAAGTAGTCCTTTCCTTGTGAAAGGATTTCAGTCTTTGTCTCTTTTTCCTGGAATTGCTTCATGTTTGAAAGCTCTTCCCACACATAGCCTAAGTTCTGGTTTATGCCCTGGCTGTGGTTATAGTTAGTGCAGTGAACTTTTTCCTCACCTTCTGATGTTTTATATGCAACTTCAAGAGTGTCTTTCTCTTTGTTGTAGTCAACGGTGAGAATGTCGCCAGAGGGCATTGTAATCTTGTTGTTGACGGAAGGCCATACCTTGGCTATGACCTCTTTCTTAGCATCTTCCTCCTTCAGGTCTTGAAGTTGTTGCTCATTCTTGTTTTTTTCTTCCACACCATCAAGAGAACCATCCAACAGGGCCTTTTCTCCTAATTTTCGGCGTTGCTCGTCGATGTGTTCTAAAACCATCTTGGATGATTTGTTCACATCTGACATCACCGACTTCAAGAACTTCGGGTCTTTCTTCAACGAACCTATCCAATTTTGGAGATAAGCTATGTTGTTCTCTCGTATTCTGCTATCAAAACCCATGGCATTGCCTATGAGGGCTGATGTAAGCTCCGCAACAAGTTCTTCCTTGGCGTATTGGTCTGAGCCAAATTGGTCTATCTTTACGATGCCATCACGACCAAGGCGTGACTCGTGACCTGTGGAGTGAGCCATCTCATGAATGGTGGTGCCGTAAAACTCCATTCCGTCCTTGAAAACATCCTCTGGGGTATTGCTGATATTGAACTGCTTTTTGGAAGGAACTACTATCTGGTCTCTTTTGGGACTATAGAAAGCGGATTCATTGAACTTCTCGTATTCTATAGGACACACCCAAGACTGTTCTTTCAGGAGGTTGTCGAAGGCCTCGTTCTTGTACATTCCTACCTCGTCCTTGATAGGCTCTGACTTGAAACGCTTCAAGATGGCATCGTATTTTTCTTTGTTGACCTCTTCCAGGTTGGTTTGGTCTATGTTCCATTCGTTATATACCTTCAGATAAGGGCGAACGGTGCATTCGGCTTGCTCCTCCTTTGTCATGTTATGATAGTCGCTTTCTGACAGTTTCTTGCCGTCCTTGTCCTTGATTCGCAAGTCCCACTTGAAGATAGGAATACTGTGCTCGCCTTTCTTGATCATGCCTCCTGCATCCCTTATCTGTTTGATGGTAAGGTAAACTGGCATTCTGTAATGCTCCATCGTGGTGTGGATTTGGCATAGGAAAGCATTGCTGCCTGTATAAGGGCGACCCACGAGATTCTGAGGCAAGCCGAACTGGGCTGTGCGCCCATCCGTCCAACCTTTCTTCCATTTGCTTTCCTTCATTTGCTCCATTCTTGCGATGAGCATGTCGGAAAACTTCTGAAGGGCGTTGTTTATTCGGTCAACTTTCCCTTCCTGCTGCTCCGAGGCTTGTTGAGATGATTCTTTTTTTGCCATTGTATTTTTTTATTTATTGGGTTGTTTTTTATTTCCAATGGCAAAGTAACTGATTAAATACAAGATAGGTGGTATAAAAACGATATACCTTTTTATTTAACATATTCTTTTTCTAAGGACTATCGTGTAAATGATTATAAATGAGGCTGCTCGCCCCTTTAACCCCTCGGTGTTAATGCAAGGGTATAGATTATTGAGGTAGATGTAAAACAAAAGCGATACTCCGACTTGGAAATACCGCTCTAACTTAATGACAAACTAAAACCTCCCGATTCTCTCGAACCAGGAGGTATTTCTAAAATTAATATAACTGGTACTTAACACCTATTTAATACCCATTGATTGGGTTGTTGTTTCTTCTTGGCTCAGATGCTGCTCATAATTCTGCGATGCCAATGCCTTGTTCTCATCATACTTGCGAAGGACAGCATTCGCCAATGTGTTGATAGGGATGGCTCCCTTGTTGTAAGCGTCTGCAGCATCTCTTGATATGTTGATGACGCTAGGCACGCCGTCGATAGTGGCTATCATACTGCTTCCCTTCATCGCTGGATTCACTATTCTTGAATTCAAAGGCTCGTCAGGATAAACCTTGTAGGTCTTTGCTACATTGTTACTTTTTGCTAAACCATCGCTGATGGCAGCATGACCTGCTTTATTCAAGATGTTTGCACCGCCAAATCCTATGAGCAGCAGCTTCAGGAGAGGACTCTTTACGAACATTCCTCCTACTATGGCAGCCAATGGCATCAGGTTGTCCTGAAGCTTTAGGTTTGGAGTCTTTCCTGTGAACATTCCTATAATCATATCAGGAAGCATGGCCAATACATAGCCTAGATTCTTGCCGATGTCCCCAAATCCATTAAGGCCTAAGCTTTCAAAGGCGTTGCCCCAGCCACCAATGTTCGGATTTTGCGCAGTATTCTGTGTTGTACCGTTTGCTTCTGTTCCCATTACGCCGTTTTGCGCATAAGGTCCCGAAGCGTAAGGGGATGCCGTTGGGGTTGCCTGGGGAGAGGAAGTTGGATGCTTACGAATTGATGACTGGCCAGGATTGTTTATCTGGTCATTGAGCGCAGACATGTTTTTGTCCCATGTTCCCTTTTGTGCATGAGCTGCATTCTTGGAGGATCGTTGCTCTACGGCAACTGCTGCCCTTGCATAGTCGTAGGCTCGTTGACTCACTTCCTTCAAGGTCATCTTCTTGCCTCCAAACATCCTTACTTGTTTTTGCTCTCTAGACATTTCCAGGGCACAGGCGTAGAAAGAGGATGCCAACGCCCTGTTTTGCTTGCTGCTGTTGCTCAACATCCAAGCTGGAACTTTGCTGTTTCCGTTGAATGGCACAGACTGTTTGGAGAGATTGTTCTTGATGGTGGAGAGAAGCTTTTGGGAATTACCCTTGTGTTCCGCCAATAGGGCGTTGCTTTCTTTCTTTATGGTTAAAGATGTGTTTGGGGGTGGCAACTTTATCTTTTTTGCAAGTCCACTATTGATGTTCATCATCAATTCCGTGCCATTCTTTTTGTATCTCTTTGCTCCGGCCTGTATTTTTGCAGAAGCATTCTCGTCACCAAAGATGGTACGGTTATCCTTCTTCTCTTCATCCTCAGTTCCCCATAGCTTGCCATAAATATGGAGACCTCCTTGGCAAATCTTGTCGGTTAACCACCAACCTGCAGCTTTTTGACTTACCTTTACCACACCCTTGGCTACGGAAGAAGTTGCCTTTCCTACACCTCCTGGGGTGAGTGCTGCATCTATTCCGTAACCAGCAATCGTTCCTGCTGTTTTTGAAACAACGGATGGATTGTAATATTTTTCCGCTTGTTCATCAACCTTTTGCCCAATGGCTCCTTTCTTTAGGCTACCAAAGTCGCCCATGCCAAGAATGCTCTCCGAAAAGGCTTTCTTGGCTATGTAAGTTGCGGTGTTGGCAGGAACCTGCTCCCTAGCTAATTGTTCCACCATCAATTTTTGAAGGCGATTGGCGCAGTAGTTGTTGGCGTAGTTTTCCAACGCCTTGGAGTCTCTACCGCCATTTTTCGCAACAAGGCTTTCATAGAAAGATGTAACGAAAACGCTGTAGTCTTTCACTATCTTGGGGTCTTTGAACCAACGTTCAGAAGTCCTTGCAGCCAACTCGTCGAGCGACTTCTTGGTAAGTTGCTCTGCATCGTTCAACTTGGTGAACGAATTTGAAGCGGCACCAAAGTTAGGCAGTCTCTGAAGAGATTCATTAAGTTTTATGGCAGCGTTCTTCTGCTCTTGAAGGATTTTCTTTCGCTCCTGAAGAAGAGTGGCTGCCATATACTTGCTATAGTATTGCTGAAGACAATAGTCTATTTGGGATAAATCCTGTAAATTATTACCTTTTGCCATATTGTTTGTTGTTTACATTCCAAGAAGTTGACTGCGTGCCTGACTGATGGCCTTACGATATACCGTCATTTGCTTAGGGTAGAAACGTGACAGCCATTCATCCATGGACATCTCGTCATTGAAGAACTTCATGGCGAGTTGTCTGGTTATCTCGATGGCATTCTCGCCTTTTTCCCTTCCGTTAAACCAAGCTTTTGTCCAACAACGGATTCCTTGGTTGTCATAGTAAACGGAGGCGGTGCGTTCAACATCGTAGCTTTGTATGTCTATCTCAAGGTCTTTCAAAGGATCGGCGGTCAATCCGTCTTCTGAAGCTTGTGAAAGAAGTTTTTTTTTTCATTTTCGTCCCATGTCTCAGGATATATGTTGTGGTTCAGTGCCAGATAGCTGAGAAAATCATGGATAAGGATATCCTGAATTTTCTCGGCTAGGGGAACACTTCTTTCTGATAATCCGAGAGGGTTGGCTACGGATGGTATGCTCTCAAAGAAATAATTCTTGGAGGCTGCCTGGGCAAAGATGTTGCGTAGGGATGCTTCTGCCCTTGGAGGAGGATTGTAAGCCCTGTTCCTTAAGTCGTTCATGTAGCTTGGAAGCCATCTGAGCATGAGCATCAAGATGGAAACATAGTCCTTGTCGAAACTGTTTTTTATGTTTTTTGTTCCCAAGGATTCTTCAGTAGGCTGTTTTTGGATTCCCATGGCGGCGAGTTGCTGGATGTTTGCCCATATCATGGAAAGAAAAACCATCGGGTCAATGTCTTGTCCATTGAATCGTATGCCGACATGAAGGAAATCGCCACTTTTGGCAATTTTATCACCTGCGGAAACGCTTTCACCATATCCTGTATATGCTTCTGCTAGATGCCCATAAGTAACTTCGTACTTCCCATATTTGGCTACGATGTAATTGTCATGAAGCGCATCGTTTCCTGCGCCAACAATCATACCAGAGGCTACTGCGTACAAATCTCTGTTCTTAATGGCGAAGTCAACACCTAGATGGTTAAATTCCTCGCCTGTCATGGGGTGACGCTGTTTGCCATATCCTAGTGTGGTTGGAAGCTCTTCTTTCTCCTCCAAGGCGAATGGCATCATGTAACCACTTCCGGATTCGAGGAGCATATCTTTAAAATTTTCTTTCATCTTATCTGTGATTTTTAATAGGAGATTGCTCTCCTGTATCTAATTACAGTCTTCTCATGCGAACAACAGTGTTCTCTTCTTCAACAGGCATCTCTGCTGTCTGAAGAGGTATTTGCTCGGTAACGTTCGCACGTGATTGCTGTTGTTGCTGATTTTGGTGTTGAGAAGCTGCCTGTTTTCCGTTTATGTTGTGTAAGGTCATTCCTCCCAGCAATAAACTGGCAGCTTTTCCCATCCAACCAAATCTACCGAACATCATATAGGCAGAAAGCAACAAACTGGCAATGTTCATCTTGCTCACGTTTCCACCGGACACTTGGCTTACTGCATTGTTCATGCCGTTCATCAAGGCATTCATTGAACCACCGCCTTGTTGATTGGTCATCTGCATCTGTGCCATGGATGGATAGGATTGCGCTGTTGGATCGTAATAGCCACCGTTGCCATTGGAAACCATACCGTTGCCTGAAAAGAAATTTCCAGCAAACTGCTTTCCGTCTTGGTACAGGCCGATTGCTTCATTGCCTATTCCTGCCACACCGTTTTTAAGATTATGGTAGAGTTCCTGCCCCTCGTCGAAGGTAGCTCCTCCTGCTCTTTTGATTGAATCATAGGAACCTTCGCCAAAAAGAACGTTGACTGCTTTCTCCGAGATTGACTTTTCGTTTCCGTAAGCATCCTTTTGGTCGCCGAATGCTAATCTTGATGCTGTGTCAACAAGTCCTTTTTCCTTGGAGTCATCCCCCAGTAACTTTTCTTTCGCAAAAGTTAATGCGCCTTTGTTGTAACCGAAATAGGGGAGGGACACAGCACCTGCTACAAGGGAGGTCTTAGGATGCTTGGCGACGAACTCTGCTGTTCCTTTTACTGCGTGCGCTCCTGTTTTTACCGCACTCTTCACATAAGGGGCTGCTACCTTTGCTCCTGTAAGAATATGTGGGGCAGCGGTCTTGGCTCCTTTTAAGGCTGTTTCCAACAATGTTTTCCAATTTGCCATAATTTTGTGTTTGAAGATTAATATTCTGGATAATTCATCTCAATGATGGCTCTGACCTTATGGCTCTCTGCCTTTGGTGTTGGCATGATGCCACCATTCACTGCGCTGCATAGCCAGGCTTGTGTGCCTGGGTTCTCCTGTACTTCCGTAGAAGTCCAATACCAACAGTCTGCATCCAAGCTGATAGGTTGTCCTCCGCATCTCTTTATGATGGGATTGATGGTCTTGGCTGCACTTTGCAGCAATCGTTGTTCTGCCACGCTTGGGATGTGGTCGCTTTGCCCATACTCGTGGAAGTTCATCATCCTCATGGCTATCGGAGAGCCATGGCCAGTTTCATTGTCATAGCTTTGATACATGGCAACGGTATTGGAGAAGCCGTCGAACTTGGTGATGTCACCGCTCGTTCCGTTCTCCATTCCTATGGAGTCACAGAACATGCCGCTTGTTTCCTCCAGGTTTACCGCCAACACAGGATGATCTTTCGTCTTTTCGGCAAAGACTACTCCCACGGCTTTGCGCTTGCTTTGGTTGAAATAGGTTGCCGTGTCCATGCAGGTATGGTCATCGCAAAGGACATATCCTATATGCAAGTCCGGGTCGTATGGCTCATGATTGTCGCAGGAGGTCATGAAGGATGCCATCATAAGCATCCCCATGACAAAAGTTGTTATCTTTGTTTTCATTTTACACCTTATTATATTATAGGGGAACTTTCACGCCAAAGGATGCTCCTGTTCTGAACGTGTCCTTTCCTCTGATTACTACATCTTCCTTCACTTGGAAGAACAGGCTCCAACCGTTGTAGAGGTTATAGGTATGCTCGTAACCTACATGTCCTGCGGTTATCACTTTGTCCAGGTCGCTGCCACAGCTAACACCTATTCTTACACTTCCGTGGTGGTTTCTGCCTCTTGTAACACATGGCTTGTAGGCTGCACCCACAGTCCATGTGTTATAGTTGTGCCAGAAGGAGTCGCTTGTGACATGTCCTGCCTCCTCGTCTTTCTTGTATTTCAAGTAGGCTGTGGCGAAATATTCCCAGGCGTTGTGATACTCGGTTTCGTGCTCGTAGGCGAGGGTGGCCTCTACTCCTTGCGGATAGCTGCCGCCAACGCCTACCATGATATGGTTGCCGTGACTCTGGGCGAATGCGCTTGCTGTCAGTAGTATGGCGAATATCGTTGAAAGTATTCTTCTCATATCTGTCTTTTTATTGTTCACGTAAAAGAAGGGTGTCGAAGGCATCGGCAGCCAATACATCCTCATAATCGAGGTTCATAGAGATTGTTCTTCCGGAAATCTGCTTTTCGCTGAGTTCGATGGATAGTACCTTGTCGTTTGGAAAAGTCATCTTCTTCAGGACAATGATGTTTCTGTAGCCTTTCTTGAATCTTACGGAACGATCCAATACCAGGGCTGGCTTCAGCTCGATGGTCTGCACATTGGTGGCTTTCTGCTGCTTCTTGTCCTGCAGCTTTACCCTAAGCTCGTCGATATCAAACGGAAGGTTGGTCTTGTTGTCCACGGAGAAGTCTATGAAGAAGTATTCTCCTACCACATAGATGTTGTTCAAGCGCATGGTCATCTTGTTCTGGGTGGTGAACGTGCTTCTGTATCGGGCAGGGGAGTTCCACACCTTCATGGCGTAACTCACCATGTCCACCGTTGACATGCTAACGTCCGGGTTATGGAAGGCGTTGCGCTCCACAAGTTCCACTTCCTTGTCTGTCACCGCCTCTTCCAACTTGCTTGTGTATATCAAGGCATATTGCACTCGATAGCGTTCTGTGATGATGGTAACAACTCCCATCACCTCGCCGTCCTTGTGATTGCCAGTCTTTGGCTTCAAGCGGATGACATTTTCCAATGGCTTGTCGCCAGCGATGCTGTCTGTGGATATATCTACCAAGCGAATAGGCTCTGATGCCGTGATGATGGATGAAACATTCTCGTTGATAGTGAGCTGCTCCATGTCGTTATATCCTTTCTGAGCGAATGCTCCAAGTGTGGCTCCTAAGCACACCGCAAGGAGTGATAGGAACTTCTTTCTTATTTCTTTCATTTCTATCTGATTAATAATTGTTTCTATTTCTGTTGCTTCTTTCCTTCTGACTGCCGTCAACAAGGTAAACTCGTGTGCCGTACTTCAGGCGGACACGGTTCTTCTTGGCTGCTCTTCCCAAGGCGTTCATCACTCGTTGTGAGGCATTTTGCGCTGCTTGGGTCGCCCATCCCTTGATGCCGCTGCTGCTGGTCGTGGTGTTGTCCATGATGTTGCCGCCTTGCATGGCACTGCTTGCGACTTCCTTGGTGGTTTCCCTGAAACTGCTCAGAGGTACATACAGGCCTTGCATGCCGTCCGTGTCATAGATGGATAGGCTTACCTTGATGATGTCATCGTCATAGAAGATGCTTTCTACCTTTCCTTGGACTCTTTGCTTGCCGAAGCCACTCATGGTGGCATATAGGTAGGTGCCTTTCTTGATGGTCTCGTCGCCTATCTCTATGTCATCCAACAGGCGGAGACGGACCCTGCTGCCGTCAACGGCCTTTACGTTCTCGTCGATGATGGCCATGATGAGCTTGTCTTTTTCCTTGTCCTTGCCTACGGTGTTGAAGTAGTCGGAGACTTCCTTGGTCTTCTTTGTCACCTTTTCTGGTTGCTCTCCATCTTGCTGTACGCCTCCTTGGTACTGATGGTTGCCGTTAGCGGTATTTGGAGCGTTGTAAGAATTGTCGGTGTCATTGTTCATGGCTCCAGGAATACCGCTGTTCGTGGTGTTTCCTGTTGTGGTTGAAGAGGAAAGGGAAGAGGACGAGTTTTCTTCATTGTCTGCCAGATAGTTGTCGCCACCTCCCAGGTTGCGGTTCATTTCCTCCCAGTTGCGTTGGCGACGGCGGCGTTGCGCCTTGGCTATCTCGGAGCTGCTTATCGGGTCAACAAAGTCGTCATTGTTGGATTGGCTGCGATTTTGTCTCACTCGCTCTTGCATCTCTTGGAGCTTGCGCTTCTCCTCGGCTTGCTGTTGCTTGACCTTCTTGGCTTCCTCTTCGTTATACTTTGACTCGTAATCCTGTTTCTTGTTTACGGAGTCGTTGTCGTTCTCTACGTTTTGGACTCCCGAAAGGTCGGAAATCTTTCCGTATTCCCTTTGGGTGTTGTCCATTTTGTCGCCTAGGACGCTGTCGGTGTAGGCTTCCGGTAACTCGCTCGACAAATAGTCGGTGGTCTTCAGCTTGCTGTTGCCTGGCCCTGATGTTTCGACGTTGAATGTGTCTATCAAGAAGTAGCCTGTGAACAACAGCGGTATGTATATGATGGCTGGTATCATATACTTGGGCTGCTTGAAGTTGATTTTCTTTATATCCATCTTTATTGTGCTTTGTGTGAATTACGTTGCTCCTGAAGGGCTTTCTCTACTCGCTCCACTGCCGTGTGGCGTTTTTGCTCCTTGCTCGCATTGTAATATCTTATCATGTTGATGACATTCCAGGCGAACAGGGAGATTACCAAGCCGAACACGATGCCCAGAAAGGCCTTTCTGTGGTCGTTTGCCCATTCTTGGATTTTCAAAAACAGAATGTTGAGCTTGGTCTTCTCAGCGAACTTTTGCCCTGCTCTCACCTCTCGCTCGTATTGCTCTCGATACTGGGGATCGTTCTTGTCGGGCATCTTCTCGCCCATGAGTACTTTCTTTATGTCCATTGTTGCTTGATTTAATAGTCTGACTTCTTGGTTTCCTCCAAGTCTTGGTTCTTCAGTGTTCGCCAGTTGGTGATGAGGATTCCGTGAGGGTTGTTCTCTGTCCTCGGCACTCTTCTGAGCTTGCCGGCGGTTACCAGCTGACGCATCAGGATGCTTGTCCTTCGCTCGATGCGCTGTCTGCCGTAGTAGGTGAAGGTGAGGGAATCGGTGTTGAGCTTGATGCTGTCACAATAGATACTGCAGATGGTGCTCGTACCTATTATATTATTATAGAAGCCTTTTTCCTTCAGGGCGTTGTACTGGGCTAGTCCTGTCTCGTCCACCAGATACATGGCTTTCTTCATGGTGTATTGGATATACTTGTCATCAGGTGCCAACGTGAAGAAGAACTGATGGAACATCTCGATGTCGCTCTTGGCTTCCACATCGAAGGTTTCTTCTTGGGTGGTCTGCTTCACCAGGATAGGAACGGTTCCGTCCAATACGTAAACTTTCTTGTGGGCTTCGTCCACCATGCCCTTGGCGATGATGATGCTGCCTAGGAATGACGCAGCCTACCAGAAATAGGCTGCTCACTATCATTACGAGCTTGATTTTATTCTCTACATTCTTTAATACTGCCATATTGTTGTATTTTTATCTATTCTTTATATTTTCATCACTGAAGCCGCACTTGCCTTCACTGAGGATGCTACTCCCTCGCCGAAGTTTCGGGTGGAGAATGCGGTGTCGCCCTCTGGTATCATCCACGCTGCCAAGTCTGGAACTAGGTTCAAGCACTTCAAGGCTACTACGGATGCTGCCAATAGGTAGCCGCAGGTCATGAAGGCGTTCTGGATGTAGGCAGCCATGGCTCCCTCGCCTTGGGTGATAGCAGTAAGGTTCTCTACTTGAACACTTAGTACGATGTCGAAAAGTAACAATACATAGAAACCGACGAAGTACAACATCGCTCCGTAGAAGTGTACCGTGAGATACCTCGTTATCCACTTAGCCCAGGCTCCTTCCCATTTCGGAAGGACGCTGAAAGCCCATTGAATCGGTCCGAATATCGTGAGCATTCCTAATAATATCTGCTGACAGAAGATCGTGCTCCACCAACCGATGCGGTAGATGACCAAGGCAAAGAACATGACTACTTTGTCCAGACCTATCATTAAACCAGCAAAGGTGGATTTGCCATTTGCTTCAACCGCATCTTGTAATCCTTCTGATGTTGATTGTGTGCCAGAGGCTTCTGATACTGTTGAAAGTGCTTTCTCTTCCTTTACACCAATATATCCTGCTTCAACTTTCTTGTTGATTTTACCTGCTAAGGAATCTCTAGCTTGAATAAGAGGCATAAGTTCATTGTATTTGTCGCTTACTTGCGTAGCTTCGGCTTCATATAAGTCATGTGTATAGCTGCCTATACAGTTTGGAATGTAAGCCAAAGCATCAAGGATGCAAGCGTTGCTGGCACCTTTGAATCCACTCATGCTTGGTGGGTACCAAAAGCACATCACGATGGCAATGCCTAACACCTTCATTATCTTGAAGACATCTATAGGTTCATTCTTCACCATCATCTTGTAGGCCATGCCTCCAGCCACGATGATAGAGAACAATGCTCCCAAAGCCATGCTCATCTGCAAAATCCACCAAAAAGGACCTTGCGAACCGATAAAATCGCTGTTGCATAAAAACTCGTTTGTTTGAAAAACGACATTATCAATGTCTTCCTCAAACAAATCAACACCTATGGTTTGCGAAAGATCGCTAACCATGTCTTTTATTCCATCCATCGTATCATTACTGGATGAAGCATCTAAGAATAATGTACTAAATGCCATTTTTATATCAATTTTAAAATTTTCGCACAAAAGTAGTGGAAAATTACAAAAAAGGCTATCTAAACACGATATACCTTTTTATTTAACATATTCTTTTTCTAAGGATTATCGTGTAAATGATTATAAATGAGGCTGCTCACCCCCTTTAACCCCTCGGTGTTAATGCAAGGGTATAGATTATTGAGGTAGATATACAACAAAGCCCCTTGCAAATGCAAGAGGCTGTTGATTATTTGAATAAAGAATCTATTTCTTCGCTGCTTTTTGTTTTATTGAGGAGTTCTTGTCTTGCTGTTTCTAAATTTAAAGCATCTTTGAGGCTTTGTAACTCTTTCGATGAGTAAAACTGAAATATTACGAGATTTTCAGTGACTTGTTCTTTTATAGGATAGGATGTCCAAAATCCTTGGTTGTACCCCTTTGTTCTTTCAAAGTTAAATCCTTTCCAACCAAAGAAGACACAGCAATTCCCCTTGGTATCAACTTGAAAATAAGGTGTACAATCATCTATATATGGAACTTCGTTTTTTTGATAGTATTTAATATTATTTTTGTGGAGAGTTAAAGACAATATAGGGACATTGCTAAAGTTACCAATTTGTTTTTTATAGTTAACAACCTTGTTGTTTTTTGCTATGGCACTCCATTCATCATATTTTGTTTGAAGTGTATCTATTAGATTTTTGAAATCATTTATTCTTTGTTCTGGAGTTTTATATTTATGATACATGTTTGGGGCACCTGAAATGCTTGCCAAAATAAATGAACCTTTTCCTTTATTATTGAAAGCCATGTTTAAACCTGTAACCTTTCCTTGTTCGAAAAATAAGGAAAGATTGCATGTATCAAGTTTTTCGCCGAAACCAGTCATGATAAAAGTTCTATTAACCGTCCCAGTCTGTGCCATCACATTTAGCATTCCTATCAAACTAAGGAATACTACTGCTATTGTTTTCTTTGCTATGCTATAATTGTTGTAATTTCTGTTACTCATATCATTTACTCTTTGGTTTGACATTATTGCCGTTTTACCTATTTTTGGCTGTAAAGATACAGCTTTTTCTTGAATTGAGCAACATTATTAACTAAAAGTTTAGTTTTCACATATATTTTATTGTACTTTTGAGTAAAACGACTGATTTATATTCTTATTTTTCTGTTTCTTTATTGTATTATTGCCTTATTTCTTTGTTGCTATATTTCTTTATTTTCTTATATAATTATATTCTTATATTTTTATATGGTTATATAATTATGCGAATATAGGTGTATTTGTTTGCTTATTTGGAGAAACCATCCACGGCCATGGCGTTCTGCCATCTTCGCATGGCATTGTTTGCTATCACCGTATTGCTTGATTGCCTGTCTATTTTCGTTGCTTTCTGTTGGGCTTGTTTGACAGTCTTTAGACTTTTCCAATATCTTAGTTGCCCTGTGAGGGAGAGGTTGCGCTTCACTATGTCTTGGTAGATGGCCAAATATTCCTTCTTTCGACTGCCTAGGTCTAGATAGGACTTTCTGATGAGCTTGATGGCACAGTCGAGACAATTGTAGATGTCTTTCCAGTTCTTATAGTCATCGCTGCTGCCTCCATAGCTTACTATCTTGTTGATGTTGCTTTCGAAGGTGTTCATCTTGCTCTCTATCTTTCCCTTTTCCATCATCCAGGCGACATCGCCCGCACCTGGCATTCTTGTGGCGATGTTGGTGGCTTCTACCTTCTCTCTCTTTACCAAGTCGGAATCCACTTTCTCTGCCAAAGGGACTTCCTTGTTGGTCAATACTTGATTTTCCAAGCGAAAACTCAACTTGTTGGTGGCTGCTGCTGTTTTTTGGTAACTCTTGTGCATAAGTTGATAGTATTCTCTTGGTTTAAGACTGCCAGCACCAGTTTCCATTACTGTAAACTGATTCATGATGTCATCTTCATGAATATAGGTAACCTCGGCTCCTTGCGCTCTTGATGTCGTGGAGATGAATAACATTGCCACTAATGAAAATAAAATTCTTATATGTTTCATTGATTATTGCTTAATATAATTATATTTTTATATACTTATATGTCTGTTTCTTTATTGTTTTATATAAGCCTATACTTATATATGCCTTTTATCCATTGGAACTAAATGTCTTCTCTTGACCTGCCGCCGAGAATGCCCCCTCCTCCCAAAGCCTTATGTTTCTCGGTGGAAGGGCTTTGAAGGTTGTTGTAGGCAATGTACTGCGATTTCTTCCATGTGTCATATGCCTCCAATGCCATCTCCCTGATGGTCTTGGCTCTGAATATCTCTTTCTTCCAGAACCCCAGACGAATGGTCATATAGCTCCAAAGGGTTAGGTAGGCGTTTCTGACTGATGCGTCTATGGCATCCATGTTCTCATTGATACATTGCAAGCAGAGCATCATGGATTCTGTCTTGCACTCTGCCGTTCCTGTGAGGTAGGCTGACAAATCTATATAGGATTTATAGATGCTGGAAGCGGAACTTTTTATATCCTCTATGGTTTGCTTGCTTGTTGTATAGATGATGGTGTCCGATGACCATATCTTGCCCTTCAAGAGTATCTTTTCCTCATACTCGTTCAGAAGCTGTAGGTAGCTCTTGATGTTGCTACTGCAGCTTTGATAGGTTCTTACTCCATGAAAAGCCGTGGCTGTTCCATTAAGAATGAGGTCGATGATGTCAAAGCAGCGTTTGTATTTATCGAGCCTCTTGCTGGATTCCTGATATTCCTCGATGCTTTTCTGCGAGCCTTCATGTGCCTGTTCTACTCCTAGCTCCGCTATCATTCTTATATCCAAGGCTGTCTTTACTTTCTTGTGGTTGGAAATCATCGCTTCCATGGATGGCATGTCGTTGATGCCAAACTGGGCATGCCCCTTCATCGGGAGCAATGCCAATAATGTCACTATTATGTAATAGGTATAGTACCTATGGTTCTTTTTTCTCATACCGTTTTTTTTTAATTGTTATTTTTTATTTTTTCAATGAGCATATCTGGGGATAGTATGTCTAACTTGGAAAAGGCAAACCATTTCTTGCCCAAGTCCTTGACGGAAGCTCCGATGTGATATACATCATCGTCTATGCAGAGGAAACGATCATGTGATAAACGGAACATTTCAACCTCAATCGGTGCATATTGAGCATTATGGCGGTCTATGTCGAGTTAAAACCGCCGGCTTATCTGCTGAGTATAGATGACCGCAGACACACTACTAAGCATGGAAACTCCATTTTCTGTAAAAACATAAGGAAAATACCTTGCGCCACCACGTCCCTCGTTTGAGGTTCCAATTTGGCACCTCAAACATTCTTCCTTAGTTAATTGGAACATAAAGTCTTCAGGAAAACGTTCTATGTTGCGTTTCACCTGCTTGTTCAGATACTTAGTTTCTACTCCATAAAGTTTCGCTAAGTCTTTGTCGAATATAACTTGTTGACCTCTAATGACTTTTATTAGAGACTCTATGTTATCCACGACAACCAACTGATCACGATTTGTGACCAGTTCGCTGTTCTCTATCTTTTCTGTTGTATCTACCATATTTATATTCATTTTCAAAATCACAAATTGTGACCTTAAACGTTTTTGTCAGACTTTTGTGTGGATGGGGTATTCTCTTTCTTGTCCTCTACTCCTGCCTGTTTCTTCATTGCCGCCATACTTGCATCTTCCCATCTTGTAAGTGCATACTCGGCGATAGCTCCTCTGGATGCCCTGCTCACTACATCGAATATCTTGTGCTTCAGGAAGTCGAGGATGGTTTCTCTGTCTTGCATCACTTTCTCCAAGATGACAAGCTGTGAGTAGATGGAAGTGAGCTGGTAGTCAACTTCTCTTGCTACATCCAGGCGGTCGCTAGCCCATAGCAGATGGATGCCGTCTTCGTCTTCGTCATCATCAGCTTTTGAAGCATAGTTGTACTTGATGTTGATGCTGCAGTTGGGCATGTCTTCCATCAATTCCTTCAGCTTGGCATTCACCTCGTCGGCTCTTTCTTTCTCGCTCTTGTTCATGTCTAGCTTGATGACTGCCACGACATTGTCGCTGGAATACTCGCTTGTGAGCTTGAAATCCACGGACAATATGGCTCGATGGATTCTGATTCCAAGGAAATACTTTGGTTTCTGTTGCAAGGTGAGGGTGGCTGTATAGGTCACCGTTGACTTCACCGACGGACAATAGCCATGTCTTACAAAGACATATTGGCTGCTGCCTTCCACCCAATTGCCATCGTCTGTCCATTGCAGCTGGTACATGCCTTCCAATTCCTTCATGTTGGATGGTATTCTGTAGGGACCGTCCAAGTTGTCGGCAAGGTCTTCGTAATACTCGTTTACATTGTTGTTCAACTCGTTGAGGGATTTTTGTGTATTGTTGAGCTGTTGCTTCAAGCTTGCCGTCTCATTGGTGATGGAATCATATTGGCTGCGCAAGCTCTTCACCTTGTCCTGGTTGCCCAACGACTGGGCTTGCTGAATTTGCTTTATTAGCTCTTGCTGCTTCTTGTCGTTGCTGGAAATCTGTTGCTTCAAGGTGGAAATCTGTGCCTCATACTCCTTTTGCTTGGTGAGAAGGTCATCCACTTTGTTATTTTCTGAGCCTGGAGTGCTGCGCATGGCAAACTCCTTTGACTTCTCATTGAGGGAACTGCCTTGCTTGCCATTCTCCTTCCAGTTGAAGCTGCCTTCTCCTAGGGATGCTCCTCCGTCACAGGTGGCTGTGAAACTTACGGAGTTGCAGCCTTCCATCTTCTTCTCATCGGCCATGGCATAGTATCTTGGTGGGTCGGAGCACAGCTTATAGGAGAGGGTGCTGCCTTCCTTGTCGGCCTCTTGGTCTTGGTAGTATTTCAAGCGAGATTCCATCTTCTTCTTGAAGATTTCCAGGTTCATGGTCTGGGAATCAAAGATTTCCTCATACACCTCATCCTTGATGTTCCAAGTGTCCGTAACTGTCATATATACGCAGAAATGCTTACCTCTTTCGTGCTTGGAATGCGAAAAGGTTCCTCCGCTCTTGTCCCAGATGTAATTATAGGAAACGGTCTGATAGCTGAGGGTTATGGTATGTCCTGGATTCTTTTTCTCGTAATCAGCTTTTTTAGTCGCATTCCATCCTGTCTCACTCTCGGCTGCGCTCTTTAACTGATTGTATTCCGAGGTGGTGAGGGTTGGATAGGGTGGGGCTGTCTTCTTTTGGGAATTGCACTTGAATGTCCATCCTGGCCAGTTGTAGTTGTTGTTGGTGTTGGTAGGTGGGGACGGCTTGTAGGTGGCGAGGACTTGCGAGCCACTGTTCACCTGGGCTATGTACCATCTTTGGGTGTAATATTGTCCCTGCATCTCCTTGATGTAGTTGCTGATATAGCCTGTGATGTTGTAGTCGTCAACCTTGAAAAGTCTGGCCACGCCGTCGGCATCGGCGGTCTGGATTACTTGCATCAGGATGTTCTCCACGTTTCCTGCTTCCTTGTATTTGTCGTATTGCTCCTTGAAGTTCTTGTAGAGGTCTGCAATCTCCTTTGGCTTCATGTGGAAAATCTTGCCTATCTTGCTTCCTTCTTGCAAGTTGCTGTCGATGGTGTTTCCACCAATGGAGGCCAAGAGGCTACCAAGGTTCTTGAAGTCTTCCTGTATGTCCTCTTTCGTGAGTCCGTCGCCAAAGTCTCCAAGTTTGTCCAACAGGTCGCCCCAGTTGGTATTTGCACCCATCTGCGCTAGGTCGAATATCTTTCGCAGGTCATCGTTGATGAGGAGGAACGTCACATCCTTGAAACTAAGCTTGCCATTGGTGCAAACTAGCTCGAACTGCTTGCAAAGCTGTTCCACGTTCTCGGTGGTCTTGAACAGGTAAGGCCCCCAGTAGATGGCATTTTGGGGTTGCTTCACCATCTTGGAGGCTACGGTTATCAACTTTGGCATGATACCGTTCTTCACAAGGTTGAGGATGCGCTTGTAATAGTAGTTTTCCTCAGACGCAAAAAGGCCAGGGTTACGCATGGCATCCCTGTCCTTCTTCTTGGATAGTAAAATTCCCGCAGTGGCTACGGTGGCACTCTTGTAATGGTCAACGATCTTTTGCAGGTTGCTGGTGTTCATCGCCTCCATCTCTGCCTCCGAAGCGTAAGCTGCGGTCATGGCTGCAGCCGTCACCTTGTCAACGTTCACCGCATGATAGGACAGGGCGAACATCGGCAAGGTGGCTAGCAACAGCATAGTTATTATGGCACTTAATCTACGCATGGTTTTCATTGCTTGTTCTTGTAGTAAAACACTTTCTTTTCCTTCAGTACTTTCTGGGAGAACTCCAGGCTCTTCTTGATGCCGCTGTTGTGCCAGTCGCTCACGAACTGCTCAATGGCATGTTGGTAGTCGGTGGCCATGAGCTTCTTGTAGAGCTTCAAGGCTTCCTTCTCGGCTTTCTCCGTGGTATAGGCCATGTAGCACTCCGGTGGCTCCTCCACTCCAAGAACCTCGCCGTTCTGCCCTCTCTTCAGGAATACTTCCTTGAATGGGCTTCTGCCTTCCTTGTTGTCCAGACGGTTGATGGTGAAGATTTTCTTGCAGTCGTTGTCGGTGAGGGCGAGGGTGGCCTTGATGTCATCGAACTTGTCCTTGAACTTGCTTTGGTCTAGCAACATGAACACGTCGGAGTTGTTGATGATGGCTTCCTTCACGATAGGGGAGGAGGTGATATCTTGTATCTCCTGTGTCACAACACCAACCATCGCCCAGTGTTTTCTGGCGGTTTTGTAGAGGTATTTTATATAGTTGGCCATCACTGGGGTGGCGATGGCTTTCCATGCTTCCTCGATGACCAGGCATTTTCTGCCTTTCTTGATTCTCATCTTCTGGGTGAACACATCCATGATGATGAGCACGATGATAGGGAAGAGAACTGGATCGTCCTTCACCTTGTCTATCTCGAAAACGATGAACTTCTCATCAAACAGGCTGCTGTCCAGGTCGTTGTTCAGGATATACTCTTGCTCTCCTCCCTTGTAAAAAGGTTTGAGGATGGCGGCGAAGTCATTGATGTTGAACTCGATATGTTGTTGGTGCAGAATCTGAGGGATGCGCTCCAGGGCAAACTCATAATAGGTGTTGAAGGACAGTTCCTTTACTTTCAGCTTTTTCTTTTGCCTTTCTATCTTTTCCAGCTTGCGCTCGATGCGCATGAGATAGTTGTTTTCTATCACCTCCGGGGTGAGAAGCATCAGTTTCTTTTTGGCATTCTCTTTTTCACCTTCGGTGGATGCTGCGTCATCGATGACTGCTTGCAACTTCCCTTTCAGGCGTTGCTGTCTGGTGAGGTCTTTGCCTTCTTTGGAATCTGACGTGGCTGAATCAAAGTCGAAGTCCTCTCCATATTTCTCTTCCAACTCTTGTTCGTATTCCTCATACTTGCCGTTGGTCTTGTCTTGGAGAAGGAGGGTGTCCTTCATCTTCTGCCGCTCTTCGTCGGTAAAGCCTTCGAACGGATTGAAGTAGGCTTCGAAATACTCCACGATGGTTTGGTTGATGATGGTGTCCTCTATCTTGGACGGCATCTCCGCTCCCTTGAATATCTGGAAGATGAGACTCTTCAGGAAGTTCTTCTTCTCGCCAAAGTTCTGGTCATACTCCAGCTTGGTAATCTTGAATGGGTTCATGGAGATTGGCTTTTCCTTGCTATAGGAAATATAGGTGCCCTCGAAGTAACTGCACAAGCCTTCGTAACTATCTCCTGTATCTACTATCACGATGTCCGTGTCTTGCTCGTAATACTGGCGCATCACGGTGTTCATGAAGAAGCTCTTGCCACTTCCCGAAGGACCTAGGACGAAGAAGTTACTGTTGTTGGTGTATTTCACCTTTCCTTCCTTACCTGTCGTGTCTATTGGCATTGGCACTCCTTGTCGGTCGGTATAGTAACACTTCAAGGGGGAGTTGTCGCCCTTCGCCTGGTGTTCCTTGTACATCAGGCACAACGCGGCCTCCGAGATGGTGAGGAACTGGTCGTAGTCTTGGTTGAGACGGAAACAGTTGCCAGGGAAGCTCGCCACAAACAGCTCTAGCTGGTTGTAGGCTCTCTTGGAGATATGGATGTTATACTTGGCAAAGATGTTCTCTAGGTTGTTGGTGACTTTCTGGAAGTCCTTGTCTGCCTCTATCTTTATCACCAGGTTGTAGTGTGCATATACGAGTTGCTTGCCATTTCTTGCCACCTCGTCTTGAACTGCCTTTATGTCCTCTACGGCTATCAGGTTGGATGGGTTTGGAATGGAAGCGTGACGGTTCTTCTTTTTGTCTAGCTTTGCCATCTCCCTCTTTTGGTTCGGGAAGAAGATGACTTGGTTGTAAATGACAGTATCTACACCTGGGATATGGTCTAGCTCCGACAGCAAGTCCTCTGGCATCACCGAGTTGTTCACCACGGTGTCGCTGTAGGGGCGTATCATGCCTGGCAAACCTACGTTGTCAACATCCAGCAGGCTATATACTTTTACATGTTGGTCGCCCATGCCGATTTCTTCACTGTCAACCTTGAAGTCGGTCATGCCTGTGGTAGGATTCTTGAAGTCAACGGCAAAGAAGCGGTCGGCAAACTCCTGACACTCCCTTGCGCCAAGGAAGCGGCATGTGATTCCACCACTCTTCAATCGGTCGGCTACTTTCTGTATCTTTACGTTGAAATCTCTCCACTTGTTGTTGTCGTAGGCTTTCAGTCCGCCGCTCTTGCCCTTCTGGGTAATGGTGAGATAGGTGGTTGCCTCTGTGTAGCTTCTTCCGTTGAAAAAGCGGAAGTAGGCATCTGAGAGGAAACGCTTCTTGGCATCCTTGTTCTTGCCCTTGATGCTGCTCATGTCGAACTGCTTGCGCACAAAGATGTCTTGCTTGTGGATGGCATAGCCATCTCCAAGCACTTGCATCACTGACGCCATGAGTGATGTGAACTCGTAATAGCTATCGGTGTCGGCGGAATATTTCCTTACTGGATTCTCCATCTTCAGAACGGCGGAGTAGTCGCCTTTCTTGGTATATACCACGCCGATGCCATCCACTTCCTCTATGCTGAAATAAATATCCTCGAAGATCTTGGCTCTCTTTCCTCCAGTGCCGAACGCACCTACGGAAATAGCCATACCTACGAGGATGGAAATGAAAACGACCGAAACGAAAAGTAAAATCATATCTATGAATTTATTAAATGATAAACTTGCTCATCTTTTCTGATGTTCCGCAAGATGGGCAAGGATGAAAACACCCACAGGGGAGTGCTTGGAATGCAAGCCCTTGTGCTGCTTGATGAATATCATCGCTCCTCCAAAGCCTACGATGGATGTAATCAAGACAAGGCCTACTAGAAAACCGAAGGCAACGTAACCGATGAGAAAACTTAAAATGCCTCCTCCAACGGTTCCTGCAGCCCAATATATGTACCTACCCCTTAAACCCATAAATTCAAGGGGCTTTTGGAGTCCCTTGAATACTGGATAGTCAGGATATTGCTCTTGACTCTCATTTGCCATAATTTATTGATGACGATTAGTTGGTTACACCAAAGAACAATGGCAATGCCTGGGCAGCTGCCACAAGGAAGATACATGCGCCCACGGTCATCATAATCTTCTTCTTGATGTCGTTCTCCTCATTGTTCATGGCAATGTAGATGGAGATGGCTCCAACCACGGCAACGACACCTGCAATGGCATAGCAGAGCTTCACCACTACTGGAACATACTTGGCAATCTCCTTGGTCACCGTTCCCAAGGCTGTTGTTCCTGCCGAATAGTCACCTGCGGTGTTCTGGGCAAACATTCCCAGGGTAAAGACAAAGAGGAGAGTGAACACCATGGCTACTCTTGGGTTGCCAACTAGAGCCTTTGTGCCCTTGGTTGCAGAGCACACAAAGTCCTTTGCGCTTACTGCGTTTTTCAAAATGCTAATTTTCATAAATACTTTTTTATTTTGATTGTTATTATTGATAATTCTATTTAACCAAAGTTGAATCCGAAGAATGCTGGCATCACGATGGTTGCACCTATCATGAAGAGGCAACTGCCTACAAGCACCATCACACTCTTGGTGAAGCCTTCCTCTCCTGCTTGCAACTTGATGTAGATGCTGGTAGCACTGTAGATGGACAGGACGGCTGCAATGGCATATAGTAGCTGAACAGTCAAACTGCACATGGCAACGACATATACTACCATGTCATAGAGCTTTCCTGAGCTTCCGCTATAATCGGTTGTACCACAGGAGGCGGAGGCCGTAAGGCATATTGCCGTGAATAGAAAGGCTAGAAAATACCTTTTCTTCATTATCTTTCTCATATGCTCATCCTTTCTGCCATATCATCGCCTTCGGCAACCAACAAGGCTAGGCGTTTGTCGTCATAGTCTGCGGCTGCTATCTCATCCTCGCTCTCGGCAACTACCTTCACCATCTCAACCTTGGCTGCCACAGCCTTGGCATATAGCTCGGAGTCTTCCGTTGCCATAATCTTGGAGGCTATGTCCTCGCCGCTTTCCTCTGGCGAGATGGAAGACTCTTGGACGGTGGCTTCCGATGGGGTGGTTTCTTGTTTCGCCGAAGAGGTGTCTGGCAAGGCTTCCTTTTCCTTGATGAAGGTTGGTTCCTCGACAAACGCTTCTTGTGAGGAATTGCCAACGGCAAACACCTCTACGTCTTTCTTTTTCTTACCTTTGTCGCCTACAGTGTCCATGGCCATTATAACGGCATAATAGACGATATAGACAAATGTCAATATTGCTGCGAATATCCAAAATGCTCCCATTGTCTTGATTTTGTTTTGTTAAAAATTCGGGTGCAAAGGAACTACTTTTTTGCAATATAGGGGCGAAAATCACGATATACCTTTTTATTTAACATATTTTTTTTCTAATAACTCTCTTTCTCTTTGCTGATAATCAATAAGTTATAGCTAGC
>ENA-UOOC01000293-UOOC01000293.1-human-gut-metagenome-genome-assembly--contig:-C48old-NODE-293-length-54115-cov-27.814965_pt1 | contig 54115 bp, 47 predicted proteins | sample MGYA00242469_ERZ724016 | MGnify/ENA metagenome assembly ERZ724016 | reverse complement strand
GCCCTGCCAGCACCTGCGCATCGGGGACCAGCGCGGCGCCGGTCAGCCTGGCCAGCGCCGCCGCCTGCGGCCCGTCATCCAGAACGGCACTCACACGGATCTCCTCGCCCTCCGGTCGGCCGGAGGGCATTTTTGGGAGAAAATACTCTGCGAAGGCCTTCGCGTGGGAGCTCTCCGCTCCCAGGATCCCGAGCCGGATCATACGCGCTCGGAGGCAAGGAAGCTGCGGACAAACGCGTCGTCGGCAAGCTCCGGATACTGCGCCCAGAGTGCGTCGATCAGAGAAGCCTGCCCCTCGGAGAGCGTCTCATTCTCATCCAGACACCAGGTGCCCTCCATCAGCCCCTGCCGCTGCAGCACATAGTGCAGCCCCGGGATGCAGCCCGCAAACCCGTGCGCCACGTCAAAGATCGCCCCGTTGCACTGCGTCAGGCGCTCTGCAGCGGCAAGGAGCGCGCTGGGCACGCTTCCGGACTGGCGGCAGGTGCGGCAGGCGCGGAAAAGCTCCGCCGCCGTATGCGTCCAGACGGACCACTGGCCGAGCAGACCGCCGTCAAAGTATTTTTGCCGCACCTCCCCATCGACCGTGCAGGTAAACGGTGTCAGCAGATCAAAGAGAATATGATCGTCGTTTCCGGTATAGAGCGTCACGTCCTGCCAGCGCCCGGACTGCAAAACGCCCTTTACAAGATCCTCTGTCCGATAACGGTCAAAGCAGGCACACTTCACCGCGGCCACCCCCGGCGTATCGGCAAGTCTGCGCCAGTAGTCCTGGCTGAGCTTCCGGCCGCCGACGGCATCCTGCAGATAAAACCCGATGACGGGCAGGACCTTTGCCACGGCAGCGGTACGCGCAAGAAGCGCCGCCTCCGTCCAGTGGTTCAGCCCGCCCGGGCTCAGAAGGACCGCGTCATATCCATACGACCTAGCAAGCTCCGCCTCCCGGCAGGCCTGCTCCGTCGGGCCGCAGACGCCGGAAATGCGAACGAGCGTTTTGCCGGTCTGCGCCTCATACGCCTCCATTTGCCGGACGACGCACTCCAGGACCGGCTCAAACAGGCTGTATTTCGGATCACGGATCGCAAACTGCGTGCTGTGGACCGCGGCGGCGACGCCGCCGGATCCGGCCTGCATATAATAGCGCACCAGCCGCTCCTGCGCGGCGCGGTCAAACTGCCGCTCCGCATCCAGTGCCAGCGGGATGGCCGGGATCACCGTTCCTTCGTGCAGAAGCTGCAGCGCAAGCGTATGTCTGTCCATCAATAGTTCCCGTTCCTTTCTTCAAAGTGCGTCGGCTTGCCCAGGCTCCTGCCGCCGGCCAGCAGCCATTGCGCCTGCCATTCGATCAGCGTCTGCAGCGGGACCGTCGGGTAGCCCATGCGGCCGAACATTTTGCCCGCACAGCTGAGATATGCCGTGGGAGCCTCCTCACCGACAAAGGTGACCGGCTTTCCGAGAAGCGCGGCGAGCTGCGCGGCCGTTTCGCGCACGCCCGCAGTCTCCGGGCCGGTGACGTTCATGATCTCCACCTCCGCCGACGTATGCAGCAGCAGGCGGATGGCTGCCTCATTGGCGTCCTTCTGCCAGATGCAGTTGAAGCTCGGCATGGCGGACAGATCCACCGGCGCTCCGGCCAGGATCGTCTGCGCGATGTCATGAAGGACGCCATAGCGCAGATCGACCGCATAGTTGAGGCGCATAATGGCGATCCGTGTGCCCATGGTGCGCGCGGCATATTCAAAGGCGCGCTCGCGTCCCAGGCACGACATGCAGTATTCACCGACCGGGACGGTCCGCACGCGCTCCGTTGCGCCGCCGCTGGCGGTCGAGACCTTCGGATAGAGATTGCCGCTCGAGAACACAACGATATTCGATTGACGGAAGCGCTGCGCGACCATGCAGGGCAGCCATGCGTTCATGCCCCACGTCAGATATTCCGTTCCGTTGGTGCCGAACTTTCGGCCTGCCATATAGATGATGTTTTTGCAGTCCGGCAGCGCCTGCAGCGCGTTTGCATCCATCAGATCCGCGGCAATGACCGTGACACCATGGCTGCGGAGCCGTTCGGCTGCCGCGGCATCCGAAAAACGGGAGACGGCATAGATCTTGCGGTCCGAGCCGCCGAGCACAGACGCCTTTTTGGCCAGCACGCAGATATCCGGGCCCATTTTGCCGCCTGCGCCAAGCACCATGATATCGCCTTCCAGCCGCTTCAGATCCTCCACCAGCGCCGCAGACGGCTCGGTCAGCATGCTGTTCAGTGTTTCTTCACTCCATTTGATTGCTTCCATGTGTGATACTCCTTTATCGATTCGTCATTCTCCATGGGTGTGCCGCGATCGTCAGCCATGCGTCCACTCCGTCCTGCAGGATCTGCTCCGGCAAGCAAAACTGCGGGCTGTGCAGCGGCGCGGTATCGCCGATGCCCAGCCAGAGCAGAACACCGGGGATGTGCTGCTGGTAGCAGGCAAAGTCCTCCGCCGCGAGAGACGGCTCCGCGTTTTGCGTCAGATCGGGCAGCAGCGAGCCAAGCGCGCGGACCAGACCGGCATCGTTGACGACCGGCGGGCAGCCGCCTTCCCAGCAAACGGACGCCTGCGCGCCCTGCGCTGCCGCACATTGCTGCGCAAGCGCGTCCAGCGCGCCGCAGATCGTCCGCCGGTGCTGCTCGGAGTAAGTGCGGAGCGTCCCGTAAAGCGATGCGCGGTCCGGCACGATATTATGGCTCTGGCCGCCATGCAGACTGCCCAAGAACAAAATACTGCCGTCGTTTTCTGCCAGCTTTTCCAGCTCCGGCAGCCCGGCTGCCATCGCCACGGCCGCCTGCAGCGCGTCACAGCCGAGACTGCGGCGGGCACAGTGGACGCTCCTGCCGGATAACTGCACGCGGAAGACGTCGCTCGAGGCCATCTGTGCGCCGGGTCTTGCAGCCAGCGTGCCCAGGGGCACGCCCGGCCAGACATGCATCCCGAAGATCGCCTCCGCTTTTGGCAGCGCGCCCTCCTGCAGCATCCGGGCCGCGCCCTGCGTCGTCTCTTCGGCCGGCTGGAACAGGAAGCGCACGTTCTGCGGAAGCGTCTTCCCGGCCAGCGCACCGGCAGCTGCCAACAGCATCGCCATGTGTGCGTCGTGGCCGCAGGCATGCATCACACCGGGATGGCGGGATGCAAACGCGACCGGAGCTTCCTCCGTGACCGGCAGCGCATCCATATCCGCGCGGAACACGATCCACGGTGCCTCCGGCGCGCGGACCAGATCGGCGCTGACGCCGCCGCATGGATATTGCTGCAGTGCGTAGCCGAGGGAAACCAGCACGTCTGAGACGTATGCGGCCGTTTCCCGCTCAGCGCCGGAGCACTCCGGGATCTGGTGCAGCGCTTCATAGTATTTTCTGACTGCCTGCATGCGCAGCCCCCCTGTCTTTTTGGTTCGCTGTTATTTTAGGCCGCGCAAAGACGCTGCGTCAATGAACAGGATTAAAGGTGCACATCCGTTTTTTAAACGGCCCGGTACGGGGGACCATCATTTTTTACAGTTTCATCTGCGGCCGCCCTGTTTCCGCCAAAAAGCCGCAGACGATCCGAAAAAGAGAAGGCCGCAGGCAATGCCCGCGGCCTTCTCCGGGATCAGATTCTATTCTGCAAAGGGCTCCTGCTGCGGGCAGGGTGCTGCGTCAGCGCCATGGGGGCTCATCCGCGCGCTGACCGGCACGGGGAGATCTCCGGCAGGCTGGCGGCCGCCATCGACTGGCCGACGCGGCGGAACTTTTCATCCGGCAGCATGACGCAGAGCTTCTGCGCCAATTCCGGATATTCCTCCTCCAGTACCCGCCGGCATTCAGCGACGATCAGCTCCCCGCCCACGCCGGACGCAACGCGCCCCAGCACGATCAGGCTGCGGATATCGTAAAGCCTCTCATACAGGCAGAGCGTATGACCGAGATATACGCCAATGGACCTGAAGATCTCCTGCGCGTACGGAAGTCCCTGCTCGGCCAGCTTCTGCACCTCTTTGAGCTTTTCGGCGGGCGTCAGGCGCTCGGAAAGCGCGATCCCGGCGGCAGGCGCCAGTTTTGCGACCGCGTCCTGCGAGAAATACTTGCAGCCGACGCCGCGATCGCCCGACCACTCGTCGCGCATGGCGCGCTCATTCAGATCGACCGGAGCAAAGGCAAGCTCGCTGAACCAGCCAAGAAGGCTGCTCCCGGCATTCACATAGCCGACCGCCTCGCTCGTGCCCATTGCGAGCCCCATCACGCAGCCCGTACCGAGGCTCATGGAGCCTGCCAGCGCCGACACGTCGCCATCGTTGGCGACCACGATCGGCACATCGCCGATCTCCTTCGCGGCGCGGTCAAAGATGCTCTTGACTTCCTCGCGGCGGCTGCGCGGAACCTTGAGGAAAATGGAAGACACCATCGGCGCATTGCCGACGAAAACGCCCGCGGAGGAGACACCGATGCCGTCCACGCGCGGCATTTTGGACGCCGCCGTTTTGAATGCGGCGACGATGCCGTCATACTGGTACTGCGGATCCTCGCTCGTCTTGGGGTGCCAGACGACCTCCTCGGAATAGACCGTCCTGCCGTCCACGACAGCGGAAACTTTTCGGTCGGAGCCGCCCGCGTCAAAGCCGATGCGGCAGCCATCCGTATGGCCGCCGGCCTTTCTGGTCTGCTCCCGCGCCTGCGGGAAGGTCGCCTCGTCCGTGACGACGATCTCAAACGGTCGCTCGTACACGTCCTGCATGAAGCCGACGTCAAACTCGCGCTTCCCGCCCGGACGGTATTCCTCCTGCATGCGCGCCGCGATCGCGTCGTCGCCGCAGAGGTACACGCGCCAGCCACCGACGCTCCATAAAAGCAGCTTGACCATGCGCTCGGCATACCGGTAATTTGCCTCGGCAAATTCCGGGCCGCGCAGCTTCGTCTCGCGGACCGTCACAAGCTTGTTTTCGCGTTCGACCGCGATCTTGAACGGGCGCTCCGCACCCGCTTCATACGCGCTGGCCCAGACACCGAAGGGAATAAAAGCCGGATCCAGCGCAGGCAGGTTTTTGACCTGATACGCAATGCCCAAATACTGCATTGCTTCCCTCACTGCGGCATTCTGGCTGCCGCGGCTTCGTCACAGATAAGGGTCACGTCGGAATGGAACTGCAGGATGGAGCCCGGGACCTCCGGCGCGACGGGGCCGAAGAAGACTTTATGCAGGATCTCAGCCTTGTCCGCCCCGGTGATGATCATGACGATCTTCCGGGCGGCCATGACGGTGCCGATGCCCATCGTGATCGCAGCAGTCGGGACCTCGTCGATGGAGGAGAAGAACCGCTTGTTGGCCTCGCGGGTCATTTCCGTCAATTTCACTTCATGCGTCATGACCGGGAAGTGGTCACACGGCTCGTTGAAGCCGATGTGCCCGTCATGGCCGATGCCGAGCAGCTGGATATCCACGCCGCCCCAGTCCTCGATCTGCCGCTCATAGGCCAGGCACATCGCGGGGATATCCGCGGCCAGGCCGTCGGGCACGATGGTGTTTTCCCGCTTGATGGAAATATGGTCAAACAGGTTTTCCTGCATGAAGCGGCGGTAGCTCTGCGGATGATCGGGGGCAAGGCCCTTATATTCGTCGAGGTTTGCCGAGCGGACGCGGCTGAAATCGATGATCCCTGCCTGTTCGCGGGCGATCAGCTCGCGGTACAGCGGCAGCGGGGTCGAACCGGTGGCAAGGCCCATGACGCAGGCGGGCTTGGCGTGGATGACGGCTTCAAATTCGTCGGCGGCAGCCCGGCCCATTTCTTCAGGCGTTTTGACTTTGATGATATTCAGGTGCAGCATCGTTTATTTCTCCTTTTCTTCTGCTACGATCTTCTGCATGTCGCTCCATTTTTTCTCCATGTCCGCGGCCAGCTTGAACTGGGTCCGCGCGCGGTCCAGGTTCTGGCCAGACCTATGGACGGCAAAATAATGGTCGCCGTCCAGATAATCCGTCAGGAAGCGGACCCCGCATTCCATTGTCATGACCTTTGCGCCCAGCGGAAGCAGCTCCACTTCCTTCCGTGTCAGGTTCGGGCAGGCGAGGATATACCCGCGCGTAAAGGCCCGGAAGCGTTCAAGGCTCAGCTCCATCTTGGACAGGTCCCGCTCGTCCTCCGCGGCAGTCGCCGCGCCGAAGCGGATGGAATCGCCGAAGTCATAGAGGCTGGAACCGGGCATGACGGTATCGAGATCGATGACGCACAGGGCTTTGCGCGTCTTCGCATCGAGCAGAACATTATTGAGCTTCGTATCGTTGTGCGTGACGCGCAGCGGCAGCTCGCCCGCGGTCAGGGCCGCCTGCAGCACGGCCATTTCTGCCTGCCGGGCAAGCGCAAAGTCGATCTCGGGCTGCACCTGCGCGGCGCGGCGCATGGGATCCCGGTCCAGAACGTCAAGGAACGCGCGGTAGCGGTCGGGCGTGTTGTGGAAACTCGGGATCGTTTCATGCAGCTTCTCCGCCGGAAAATCGGCCAGCAGCTGCTGGAACGTGCCGAAGCCGACGGCGCTCTGGTAAAAGTCCTCGTCCGTTTCCGGAAGCTGCAGGCAGAGCGTGTCCTCGACAAAGTTGTAGACGCGCCAGTAGCCCTCCTGCGCGTGCAGATAGCTTGCGCCCTCGTGCGTTCTGACCAGCGTCAGGACGCTGCGCGGATCGTCGGTCTTCGTGTGCAGAAATTCGGTGACAGCCGTGATGTTTTCCATCAGGCCCGCCACATCGCGGAACGTGTGGTGGTTGATCTTTTGCAGGATATAGCGCCGTCCGCTTGCGGTAACGGCAAGATAAGTCGCATTGATATGCCCGCAGCCATATGGCGCGCAGGAGACAGGCTCCGCATCGAGCTGAAAGCCGCGCAGAATATCCAACAGGCTTTTGTTCATCGCCAAAGCTCCTCCCTATCCATGCCGTGCGCCTGCCAAAAGCCTCCGCCGCGCTGACGGAAACCATCCCGCTCCAACGCTGCTGCACAGCCGCCGGTACCAGCCGGCATCCTCTGGTCATTTTATGTTCTCATCATATGGTCAAGCTTCCTAAAATGCAATGGGGCCGCGGCGCATAGGAGAAGAATAGACAAATTATACGGAATTTAGAGCAAAAACTTGATGGTTTTCAAAAGTCGTGTATAATAAATATATAAAGACAGGCAGAGCGGAGGAAGCGAAATATGCAGACGCAAAATCTCGGGAACATCGTGCTGCGCGGATACGGTGCAGTGCTGACGGACGCGGCCGAAAGGAAAAAGGGCCTGTTTGAGCAGACCCTGCAGTTTGAAAGCGGCGAGCGCATCGGGTGCTATGAGACGGATGATACATGGATCCTGGACTATCAGAGCGGCATGTCGCTGCTGGTGCTCTATGACGGCACAGACACCCAGCATGCGCAGACGTTCTATCTCGACAGGAGCGTTGCGCTGCATCCGGGCGTGCGCTTCTCCATCCTCCCGCTGGGCGAGACGTGTGCAGTCAGCCTCTATCGGCCGTGCCAGACGCCGGTGGAGCCGGCCGCGTTTGTTCAGGCGGAGTTTCTGCACGCATATCGGCCGCAGCTGGAGTGTGAAAAGCTATATACATTTTTTTATCAGGAAAGCGCGCATGATTTTTACTTCCGCGGCGAACGGCATGAGCCGTATGAAATGGTCTATGTAGACAAGGGAAAGCTGCACAATGTGGTAAACGGGCAGGATCATCTGCTGGAGCAGCAGGATCTGATGCTGATCGGCAGCAACGACTGGCACATCCAGTACGCGGATCACCCGGTGAGCTTTCTGACTCTTTCGTTTTCCACAAAAAATGCACTCCCGCCCTGCCTGATCAACCGCAGACTGACGCTGCCGCCAAATCTGCGGAACACGATCCGGCTGATGCTGCAGGAGCGTGAGGAGCAGAACCTCTATTCCTATGATTATCTGGAATCTCTGCTCCGGGGGCTGCTGATCGAGCTGACGCGCATGGTGCTTGACAAGAAACCGGCGCACGAGACAAGCGCTTCCCTGCCGTCGACTGCGCGTGCCGAAAACCAGATCGTGGACGAAGCCGTACAGATCATCTCGCAGCGGATCTGCGAGAAAATAACGCTTGAAGATCTGGCAGATGCGGTGCACGTGAGCGTATCGTATCTTTGCCGGATCTTCAACAGCCACATTGGTCTGCCGCCCGGGAAATACATTACGCGGATCCGCCTGGAGGAATGCAAAACGCTGCTGCGCGAAGGCGAATACTCCATGGGCGGGATCGCCCGGCGAATGGGCTTTTCCAGCGCGCAGCACTTTTCCAAGCAATTCCGCCGCTACTTTGGGATCACCCCCACAGAATACGTAAAATCTCTCCGCTGAAACAGCCCAAAAGCGCGCGCCCCACAGCCCCCATGCTGCAAAACGCTCGTCGTGACAACCGCGATTCAAGAAGACCTGACCGGCGTCCTCTCACTTTGCTGCATTTGTGCATACAACAGCAGGCCCCGGAACTGCATGTGCAGCTCCGGGGCCTTAAAGGGTGAAGGATCAGGCTTTTGCGGCAGCTTCTTCTTCGCGGAGGAACTGCTTCTCATAGGCCTTGAAGAAGGGGAAGTAAATCAGCAGGTCGAGCACCAGCAGGACCACGATCAGGATGACAGCCTTAAAGTCGCCGGTCGAGAAGAACGCGCCGAAAATAGACGGCATGTTATACGAAAGCATGGTATAGGTGCGGCCGACCAGATTGCTCGACATGGCAAGGAACGCCAGCGCGACGTTGACGACGGAGGTCAGGGAGCAGGGAATCAGCATCAGCGGATTCAGCATAATCGGAAGGCCAAAGGTGATGGGCTCAGAGATCCCGAAGAAGGCAGGCACCACACCCAGACGGCCGATCGTGCGGAATTCCTTGACCTTGGAGGTCAGGCACAGGATCGAAACAGCAAGGCAGTTGCCAAGACCGCCGATGATGCCGAAATAGCACCAGAAGGAAACCGTAAACACGCACGGCAGCGACGTACCGGCAGCAAACGCAGCAGCATTCAAAGAGAGGTTGCCGTATTCGATCGGGTCGGTCAGGAGGCTGTAAACCGTATTGTGGATGCCGAAGAACCAGGAGAAATTCAGCAGCAGCGCAATAAACATGACATACCAGATCGAGTCTGCCGCAGCGAGTGCCGGCGCAAACAGCGTGGAGACCCATGCGGCCATAGTCGTGCCGTTGGCATGGAAGATCGCATACAGAATGCCGTAAATGAGCAGGATAACCAGCGCCGGCAGCATGGAGGAAAAGCTGAGCGTCAGCGCTTCGGGAATATTCTCACCCATCTTGATGCGGCCGATATTGCGGCTGATCATGAAATGGTAAATCTCAACGGTGATGATGGAAACAAAAATCGCAACCAGAAGACCCTTGCCATCAAAATAGGTCAGCTGCGCGAGCAGGCTGCCGTAGACGATCTCCTGCGGATCAGCGGCCAGCATGGTAAAGCCGGCAAGCGAAAGCAGCATCGGAATGAACGGTTCTTCCTTGTAATGTTTGCAAAGATAATATGTAATACCCAGGCAGGCGTACAGTGACATCATGCCCATTGTAACGGCGTTCAGCCACCCGAGAACGGCAGAATACTTGCTGACGAAGCTGGCCCATGCCAGCATAAAGGCGTTGGTCGAGCCCTCGACGACCGGAGCCGAGTTGATGACTGCGATCAGACCGCCAAAGAGCAGAATCGGCAGGATCGTCATAAAGGTGCTGCGGATCGCAGCCAAATGGCGCTGGCGCGCAAGCCTGGAGGAAAATGGAACAAGCTTCTGTTCCAGGAAATTGATGAATTTATGCATTGTATTTCCTTCTTTCGTGTCTTTTCTTTCTTCGGCTGTTTTTTACGCGTAGAAGTCGGCAATCAGCTGTTTGGCCTGCGCCAGTGCGCGTTCGCCATTCATCATGCCGTAATCCCGCGGATTGATGCTTTCGACCGGGCACTGGTTGTTGATATCCTTCCGGATACCGTCCTTCAGATACCGGACCTGCGGACCGACCAGAATGCACCGGACTCCATCCATATGGTTGAGATACTCCCGCTCGGAGTAAGCCGTCACGCTGTATTCCCCACCGCCAGCAGCCTCCATACGTTTGGCCATAAGCGAAGTCGACATACCCTCGTTGCAGACCAGAATGATCTTTGTCATGCGTTTAGTTCCTCCCTTCTTTCGAAAATCCTGCTGCGATGGCGTCCCGATACCAGTAATACGACTTTTTGGGGATCCGGCGGCAGTCATGCTCAAAATCAACATATATCAGACCGTAGCGCTTTTCACAGCCGTTTTTCCAGGAATAAAGGTCCATCGCTGACCAGACGAAGTATCCCCGGACATCCACGCCGTCTGCCTTCGCACGCAGCAGCGCTTTGACATGCCCGTCAATATACTCGATACGCTCATCATCGTTGATAACGCCGTTTTCCATCTGGTCGTAGTTCCCGTAACCGTTTTCGGTGATATAGACCGGAATGTGATACAGGTCATAGTTCGTTTTCAGTGTGTCATACAGGCCCTGCGGGTAAATGCCCATATCCCATGCGTTATACTTGAGGTTCGGATTCCGGACCGTGGCGAACCAGCCCTTGACCTTGTACAGAGACTTTCTCTTGAAGTTCTTTCCGGCATTATTGATCACGATCTCGGTTTCTTCCTCACAGGGAGTAACAAATTCGGGGCTGTAATAGTTCAGGCCCAGGAAATCCACCGTGTTGTCGTGAATGATCTGCAGTGCCTGCTCGTCCGCGAACGACAGATCCAGGCCCTCCTCCTTCAGCCGCTGCACAAGATCGGCGGGGAAAACGCCCTTTGCGCAGGAACTGGTGCACCATAGATTGGCGAAGTTGTCCGCGTTATGCGCGGCTGCGGCACAGGCCGCGTTGTCTTCTGCCGGATAGAATGTTTCATAGGAAGCAACGAGTCCAACTTCTCCCGGGATCTTCTCTGCACGAAATTCCCGTACGGCCATGGCGTTGGCAAGCATGACATTGAAGCAGCAGGTGATCAGCTCCTGCGCATCGCGGTGCTCCGGTGGATAGTTGCCGTTGAAATAGCCGCTGAAGGTGAACCACTTCGGCTCATTAAAGGTTGTCCAGTGCTTGACCTTACCGCCGAAGGCCTTCCAGACGACACGGCAGAGGGTCACAAAGGCATCGCACGTCTTCCGGTTTAACCAGCCGCCGATCTCCTGCAGATACTGGGGCAGATCCCAATGGTAGATCGTAACAAACGGCTCGATCCCCTGTGCCAGACATTCGTCGATCAGTGCACCGTAGAACGCAAGGCCTTTCTCATTCACCGTTCCGTCCAGGTCTGTAATGATCCGGGGCCACGAAAGTGAAAAGCGATATGCGTTCTGGTTACCGTCGTGCATCAGCTGCAGATCCTCACGGAAGCGGTGATAGTGATCGCTGGCAACGTCACCGTTTTCATAGCCGTTTTCATGCAGATACCGATCCCACATGGATTCGACTTTTCCGTCCTCCTGCCACGCACCCTCGCACTGATAGGAGGCAGTTGCGGAGCCCCACAGGAACGGCTGAGATTGCATTGTCTGATTCATAATTTGCCCTCCGATTTCTGATTTTCAAGTACCTGATAAAGCGAACAGAATTCTTTTGCCAGATCGTACATCAGGGTCGCCATCGTAAGATGATCCTGCGCATGCACCATCAACAGTGTCAGAGCAACGGGCTTTTGCTCCACCTCGGCCCGGATCAGATCCGTCTGGATCTCATGCACAGCGGACAGCCTGCTGCGCGCCTGCTGAAGTGTCTGCTCTGCCTGCTCAAACTGTCCCTTTTTTGCGAAAGCGATCGCCTCCATGCAGCTGCTTCTGGCGTCGCCCGCCTGTGCAACGATCGTCATTGCGAGTTCCATTGCCTGCTCATCCATGCTGCTCACTCCTCTCCAAACTTTTGCGCAAACAGCTGCGTGATCGCCTGACTTGCCGCCTGCTCATCCGGGCCATCAAATACGACACAGAGTGTGTCCTGATATTTTGCGTTCGCAGTGATCACGCCGATGGCGCTTTTCAGGTCGTATTTTTTTTCATTCTTGTTGATATAAATATCCGACGAGAAAGTCTTTGCCTGCCGCACAATGTAGCTGGCGACGCGGGCATGCAGCCCCAGCTGATTTTGTACGGTCAGTTCTGTCTGGATCATGTTACTCCTCCTTTTTTTCAAACTGTGAAAACGCCTGCAGAAGTGCCTGTGCCTCGTCCTGCGTCCGCTGCGCCAGAACCTCCTGCGCAAGCGTCTGGCAGGCCGCCTGCCGCAAACCGCAGATCTGCCTGCGCACCCGCAGGACAGTGGAAGGATTGACACTCAGTGCGTCTACGCCGAGTCCGACCCATACCGGGATCAGTGCGGGAATGTCTCCGGCCTGTCCGCAGATATCCACTGGGATGTGGAAGCGGTGCGCGGCTTCAATGATTGTCCGGATGAGCTGCAGGAACACCGGGTGGAACGGCGAGTTGAGATCCGCCATCTGCGGGTTTGTCCGATCAGCGGCGAATACATACTGGATCAGGTCATTGGTGCCAATGCTGAAGAAGTCGGCTTCTTCGGCGAGCTCCTGTGCGCTGAGCGCGGCGGACGGCGTTTCGATCATGACGCCGATTGGAATCTCATGCTGAAGGCCCAGCACGCGTGCACGTTCCAGCACCAGCTTGCGCAGGCAGCGGAATTCCTCCAACGTTGCAACCATCGGGAACATCAACTGCACCTGCTGTCCGGCGAGCAGGATCGCGTCGATCTGCTGCGTAAACAGTGGTTCATGCCGCATGCAGTACCGGATCCCGCGTACACCGAGATAGGGATTTGCTTCGGTAGGAATAGGCGGCAGGCAGTCAATTGGCTTGTCTCCTCCAACGTCCAATGTACGGATGATGACCGGCTTTGACGGCATCGCCGCAGCTGCAGCGGCATAATATGCCTGCTGCTCCGCGGTCGAAGGAAGCGTGCGCTGTGCCATAAAATACAGCTCCGTCCGCAAAAGACCGATCCCCTCCGCGCCGGCTTCGGCTGCGCTTTGTGTATCGGCCTGCGTACCAACATTTGCGTAGACGGAGACCCGGCGACCGTCCGCGGTCTCCGTGGGACGCTCTTTATACGCAGCAAGCGCCCTGACTTCTGCACTTTGGCGTGCGGCAATAGCCTGATACCCGGCAATGATATCCGGGCCTGGATTTGGGATAGCCTGACACGGGTCGCTGCTCAGATAGATAAGCTCTCCGTCGGATATCGTGTCGATCAAGGTTCCTGCGCCGATCAGACAGGGAATTCCACGGGCGCGGGCAAGAATGGCGCAGTGAGAATTCATACCACCTGCCCTCAGCAATATCCCGCGCAGTCCCGCGGCATCCGCCGACAGAAACCACGATGGCGGAAGGTCTTCTGCCACGGCGATATATGGCTCTTTGGGAGGCTGCACCGGTGTGCATCCATTTAACTGGGCAAGCAGACGGTTTCCGATGTCCTGAATGTCTGCAGTACGTGCCTGCAGATAGGTATTGTCCTGCATGCCTTGGAGCTCACCGCAGGTATCTTCGGTAACGACGCGGACGGCATCTTCTGCGCTGCCGCCAGCGCGGATGCGGCGGATGATCGCTCCGTAATACGCATCGTCGGCCAAAAGCTCGATCTGAAAATTTATAATATCCGTAAGAAGTGTGTCCTGCGCCTGTGTCAGCTGACTGGATAAGATGTCGGCCGTCTGCGCAGCGGCCTGCTCAAAGTGAGTGCATTCCGCATCTGAGGTTCCTGGCGCGCGCTGGGCGGTGCTCTCAACAGCTGCCAGGACGAAAAAGGCTCGTGCAAGTGCGACGCCATCGGATGCTGCAATCATGTTCTTTCGCTCCTTGTTCTCCCCGCAAGGTGTGGGGCCGTTTTCTTTATCATAGCGGATCCGAAAAAAAAGAAAAGGAACAAAAGATGCGCGGCTTTCTGCACTGTGGCAAAAAAATGAGCATAGTGCAGGAAACAGTACGCTGTCGTGCGCACTGTTTGTTCATTCTCATTAAAAAAATATGCGTTCCATGCGGAAACGCAGGCACAGATCGGCTGGATTTTTTCCACAGATCACGAAAGAAAGGCAAAAAACAGGCATTGAGCTTTTTGCACCTTGCGATATATAATATTTTTTACAAATACACGAGACGGATTCACAGGGGTTCAGAGAGGTGGAGATGGCATGAGCAACTATGAATTGCGGATGGAAGCGCTGCTGACGATCCTTCTGCAGGAAACAGAGTATCGTACACTGCAAAGCCTGGCTGAGGAGGTCGGCGTGTCGCGGCGGTCTCTGCAGAACTATCTGACGAATATTGAAAAATGGCTCTCCCGCATGAATCTGCAGCAAAGCCGGATCGACACGAAGCCGGGACGCGGGGTACGCCTGTGCACCTGCGCAGCCGACCGGAGTCTGATTGCCGCCATGCGCGGCCACACAAAAATCGACACAGACACGGAGGCTCCCAACCGCAGGATGCAGCTTCTGCGGCAGATCCTGTTTGCCGGCAAGGAAATTTCCGTACAGTCGCTGATGGATCAGTTTTATGTCAGCCGTGCGACGATTCTGGACGATCTGCAATGGGCCTCGGAATGGCTGAGCGAATATGGGCTGAATCTGTATAAGATCCGCGGCAAGGGCCTGCAGCTCGACGGAAACGAAGCTGGATACCGCAACGCCGTATCGGCAATGATCGAAAGCGAACACTCTATCGGTACCGACCAGATACAAACGCCATTATCCGGCCGTCTGGCTGCCTGCTGCTCCACGCAGACGATCGAGGCTGTCACGGCGATCATCCATGAAGCAGAATTGAAATTTGACTTTCTGCTGTCCCGTGATTTCCGGCAAAAGCTGATCGCGCATCTGTCCGTCGCGGTCGACCGGATCCAGAAAGGAACAGTCCTGCAGCAGGAATATCTGCCAACAGAGACCTATGACGGATATGAACAGGAAGCAGCACAGTTCATTGCAGGCCGGATCTCCGAGACATTCAGGATCGCCGTCACGCCGGAAGAGGAAACCTATATCTGCATGCATCTGATCGGCTATAATGTCTTTGTCCGTGACACGACGGCACTGCCGCTTTCCACCGGCACCGAGCATCTGGCCATGCAGATCATTGCAGCTGTGGAGCGGGAGCTGCATTGCCCGCTGTCGCAAAACGCAGCTCTGTTCTGGGGTGTCAGCAACCATCTGAAAACCTCTGTGTACCGTCTGAAAATATCCAAATACAGCGTGGATACAGCAGCGCTGGAGCTGCTTCCACGGGAGCAAGAGATCTTCGCGGCAATTCGCAGCTGCGCAGACGGCTATGAAACAGCCTATGATGTGCGCCCGGACAGGCGCGAACTGCTGGAGCTGACCTGGCTGTTCCTGATCGCGGTGCAGCAGCATACCAGAAAGCTGAATACACTGCTGATCTCCGATTTTGACACGCAGGGCAGATTCGGTCTGCTGCATGAGCTGTTGCGGCAGCAGCCGTGGCTGCTGCTGACCGGATCCTGTCCGGTACAAAAGCTGGACCGGATCGACCCGCGTGAATATGACGTAGTTCTGTCGACAGAGGACCTGCCGGGCGCAGACTTTGCATATCTGAATATCGGCAAGCTCCAGCCACAACAGTATGGCGCCGCAATTGAGGCATTTGTCCTGCGGCATCCGCGTTTTATTGTCCACTGAAGGAGCAGCATATGGATTTGAAACAAGCATGGAAGAAAAAAGTACTGTCTGCCGCAGCCGGGCTGGAACCGGCAGAACTTGTCCTGAAAAACGCATCATTTGTCAACGTTTTTACAAGTAAGGTACAGACCGCCGATATTGCCATTTGCTGCGGCGTAATTGCCGGAATTGGCAGCTATCACGGCCTGCAGGAGCTGGATATGACCGGGAAAGTCGTCGTTCCCGGACTGATTGACGCACATATGCACATAGAAACGTCTATGGTCAGTCCGGCGCAGCTGTCCGCTGTTTTGACGGCGCACGGTACGACCACACTGATCACCGATCCGCATGAAATCGCAAACGTAATGGGTGCAGACGGGATCCGTTACATGCTGCAGGCTACAGAGGGACTTACACTTGACGTGCGTGTGATGCTGCCAAGCTGTGTCCCGGCAGCGTCGCTGGAGGATGGGAATGCGGTACTGCGCGCAGCGGATCTGGAGCCGTTTTACAAGCATCCTCGTGTATTGGGCCTTGCAGAATTAATGTGTTATCGGGATGCGGCGGATGGCAATCCGGATATTTTAAACAAAATTGACAGTGCCGCACGGCGCAGCCTGCGAACGGATGGGCATGCACCTGGGCTTGGCGGAAAAACGCTGAATGCGTATGCGGCGGCAGGTGTTCGAGCGGATCATGAGTGCAGTACACTTGCCGAAGCAATGGAAAAGCTGTCGCTGGGGCAATATATCATGATCCGGGAAGGAACAGCTGCACACAATCAGTCAGCGCTTGTGCCGCTGCTTCAGGGCAGCTGCGCCGATCGCTGCATGCTTTGCTGTGATGACCGGCATCCGAACGACCTGCTCCGGCTCGGGCATCTGGACTATAATATCCGTCTTGCCATCCGGCAGGGAGTCGATCCCATCACGGCGGTAAAGGCCGCAACATATTATCCGGCACGCTTTTTTGGCCTGCACGATCGGGGCGCGATCGCACCCGGGCGGCTGGCCGATCTTGTAGTCGTCGACAATCTGACGGATTTCCACGTAGAAGCTGTTTACAAAAACGGATCGTCCGCAGAACAGGCTATGCATGTGCCGGAAATTGAACCGCAGCTGGAGAAGGCTGCAAAAGATACTTTCCACATGCAGCCTGTCACAGCAGCTGCTTTTCGCGCCGATGCGCCATGTCATGTGATCGGCATGCTTCCTGGCGAACTGATTACCGAAGACTGCGGTACAGCTGCAGGCATTGACGTGCAGAAGGATATTCTCAAGATCGCCGTGATCGAACGGCACAAGGGTTCCGGCCGCATCGGTATCGGCTATCTCCATGGCTACGGCCTGCGGCGTGGTGCTGTTGCCGCCAGTGTTGCGCATGACGCACATAATCTGATCGTAATTGGTACAAATGAAGCGGATATGGCAGCCGCAGCAAATCGGGTGCTTGCCGATCATGGCGGGATCGCCGTCGCGGAGCACGCCCGGATCCTTGCAGCCGTACCGCTGGAAATTGCGGGCCTGATGAGTACCGCACCGCTGGATACGGTCGATACACAGCTGGAAGAAGCAAAGGCGCAGGCCTTCCGGCTCGGCGTGCACCGCGGCATTGATCCTTTTATGACGCTCAGCTTTATGTCCCTTCCCGTGATCCCGAAGCTGCGGATCACAACGCGGGGCGTCTATGATGTCAACCGGCAGCAGCTTATTTAAGGCGCTGCCTCTAAAGATCGTCCCACCATTGCGATGTGCAGTGGTGGGACGATCTTTATGGATCAGTTTTTACTTCCTGCGGTCGGCGGATGGTGCAGGCTTCCGGGTCCGCTGTACATCCTTTACACCGGCAGCCGCTTGAAAGCGCGCGGCCTGCACTTCTGAGGGGCGTGCTGCCGGCATTGGGGCTGCCCGGTCTGCATGGCGCAGCGGGATAACAAAACCGCAGGGGCATGCCGGTATGTCCCTGCGGTAACTTTATGACATTGGATCTGCCAGGACGCTTTGATAGTTTCTTCTGGCGTACAAAATGCGGCGGATCTGCACGGTGTCGCCGACAACAGCATAAAACACCAGATATTGCTCTACGAGCAAATAGCGATACCCTTTTGCGGCCAGTGCCGCGTCGCGCGGTCTGGGGCAGCGGAACGGCATGTGGGACAGGCTGCTGATCTGTTCGACCAGCAGGTCATAATACCGCAGCGCGGCCTGCGCGGAAAGGGTATTGAGATAATCAACGATCTGCTGCAGGTCGCGCTTGGCTGCCGGATAGATCTTGACTTTATAAACCATGCACCAGCCCCCGCAGCTCATCGGCGACCCGCAGAAAATCTTCACCCTCCGCACCGTCTGCAATTTCGGCTTCCGCAACGGAGAGCTTGGAATACAGATCGATCAGCGCCTGCTGCCGCTCATATTCCGCCATGCTCTGCACGACCATATCGCCGGTGCCGTTCCTTGTGATAAAGACCGGCTCGCGGGTTTGCTTGCAAAAATCAGAAATTTCATTTGCGCTGTTGCGCAGATCAGAAATCGGACGAATATTTGGCATACTGCATCCCTCCCTGGTTGCAGTATAGCAAAATTATGCGTATTTTACAAGCAAAATTACGATAAATTTCCGGGTCGGACAAATGCTGCCTGGTCACGAGGCCGGACGTGCAGTCTATGGCAGCGGCTCGCGCGTCCCGCTGCTTTTTATCCGCTCTTGCGCCAAAGCGGATAAAAGCGAGCGGAATGTGGAAATAATGTCCACAAGAGAGTGAGGCTATCATACCACCAATCTGCAGCGCCCTTTTTGAGCGCAAAAAGCGCTGGACTTGGTTCGTGAAAACCAACAATCCAGCGCCCATAACTTTGTGAAAGATTTTTCTTCGTTATTTCCGGAATCTTACGCCGCAGCCCTCTGAAAAAGGGCGCTGACAGCAAAAATCCCTTGAATATGGAAAAACAGAGGTTCAAAACCCCTGCCATCCGTGATTTCATCTATGGAGTTACCAAAGAATTTTGAGAATAAAAAATTGCCGAACACGTTGAAATGACTGGCTTTTTCGCCATTTCATCTATAGTGTTCGGCAATCATGGAGCAGGATACGGGAGTCGAACCCGCCTCCTCGGCTTGGGAAGCCGATGTACTACCGATGTACGAATCCTGCATATGAAGTTTTCATTGCCGTGCTCTGCACGGCAGATACGGGAGTACTCCGGCAGCTGCGCTGCCTCCGTGTCCCTGCGCATTTTCTTTTGGCTGTGCCAAAAGCTGCGATGCTGCGCATCGCGGCCGTCTTGCGGCGGCAAAATGCTTGTGATCGAACCCGCCTCCTCGGCTTGGGAAGCCGATGTACTACCGATGTACGAATCCTGCGTTGCATGGATCCTGCGTGGAGTTCTTGGATATCATAGCATCTTTTTTGCAAAAAAGCAACCGTTTTCTGGCGAAGAGAAAAAACCGGGCCTCCGGAGGGAGGCCCGGGGGGATTCAGCAGAGCTTGGCGCCGGCGGGGATGGCGTCGTCGAGCATGACGAGGTGGAGCTTTTCTTCACCCTTTTCCTTATGCACGGCGGAGAGCAGCATGCCGCACGACTCCTGGCCCATCATCTTTCTGGGCGGGAGATTGACGATGGCGGCGAGCGTCTTGCCGACGAGGGCTTCCGGCTCGTAGAACTTCGCGATGCCGGAGAGGATCTGCCGGTCGGTGCCGGTGCCGTCGTCGAGCGTGAAGCGCAGGAGCTTGTCGGATTTCTTGACGCGCTCGCAGGCCTTGACCTTGACGACGCGGAAGTCGGATTTGCAGAAGGTGTCGAAGTCGACCTTTTCCTCGAGCTGCGGCTCGACCTCAACGGCGGGCAGCAGGGCGCGCTTCTGCGCAGCCTCGAGCTCTTCGAGCTCGGCCAGCGCCTTGGGCGCGTCGATGCGCGGGAAGATGGCCTCACCCTTGTGGACGGTCACGGTCTGCGGGAGCTTGCCCCAGGTGTTGGCAGCCTCCCAGGTGCAGACGTCGGCGCCTGCGCCGATCTGCGCGAAGATCTTGCCGCAGGATTCCGGGATGAACGGCAGCAGCAGCGTCGCACAGATGCGGATGGACTCGAGCAGGTTGTACATGACGGCGGCCAGCCGCGGCTTGTTCGCCTCGTCCTTGGCAAGGGCCCAGGGCATGGTCTCGTCGATATACTTGTTGGCGCGCTGGATGCACTTGAAGATCTCCTCCAGGCCGTTCTGGAACTGGAACTTCTCCATCTGCGCCTCATACCGGTCACGCAGGCCGGAGAGCATGGAGATGAGCGCCTCGTCGGCCTCGCCGGCCTCACGTGCCTCGGGCAGCGTGCCGCCGAAGTACTTTTCGGCCATCGCCGTCGTGCGGGAGACGAGATTGCCGAGATCGTTGGCAAGGTCGATGTTGATCGTGTTGATCAGCAGCTCGTTGGAGAAGTTGCCGTCGGAGCCGAAGGGGAACGTGCGCAGCAGGAAGAAGCGCAGCGCGTCCACGCCGAATTTTTCCGCCAGCAGATACGGGTCGACGACGTTGCCCTTGGACTTGGACATCTTGCCGCCGTCCATGACGAGCCAGCCGTGGCCGTAGACGTGCTTCGGCAGCGGCATACCCATGCTCATGAGCATGGCGGGCCAGATGATGGAGTGGAAGCGGACGATCTCCTTGCCGACGAAGTGTACGTCCGCGGGCCAGTATTTGTCGTAGTCGTGATACTTCTCGTTCATGAAGCCGAGCGCCGTGGTGTAGTTGAACAGCGCGTCGACCCAGACGTAGACAACATGGCCCGGGTCGAAATCGACCGGCACACCCCAGGTGAAGCTGGTACGGGAGACGCAGAGGTCTTCGAGGCCCGGATCGATGAAGTTGTTGACCATCTCGTTGACGCGGGACTTGGGCTGGAGGAAGTCGGTCGTCGTCAGCAGCTCACGTACGCGGCCGGCGTATTTGGAGAGGCGGAAGAAATAGGCTTCCTCCGACGCGTCGTGGACTTCGCCGCCGCAGTCGGGGCATTTGCCGTCCTTGAGCTGGCTCTCGGTCCAGAAGCTCTCACAGGGGGTGCAGTATTTGCCCTTGTATTCGCCCTTATAGATATCGCCGTTCTCATACATCTTGCGGAAGATCTTCTGGATGGACTCCACATGATAATCGTCCGTCGTGCGGATGAAGCGGTCGTTGGAGATGTTCATCAGCTTCCAGAGGTCCAGGATGCCCTTCGGGCCCGCGACGATGTTGTCGACGAACTGCTGCGGGGTGACGCCCGCGGCCTTGGCCTTGTCTTCGATCTTCTGGCCGTGCTCGTCGGTGCCGGTCAGGAACATCACGTCGTAGCCCTGCAGCCGCTTATAGCGGGCCATGGCGTCGGTCGCCACGGTGCAGTAGGTATGGCCGATGTGCAGCTTCGCCGAGGGATAGTAGATCGGCGTGGTGATATAAAATGTCTTTTTGCATGCTTCGCACATAGTATTTTCCTCTTTTCCGCCCGCTCCGAATGAAAGAGGGGCTATTCAGATATAATGTATCCGCTTTGCGTATTTTTGTCAACGCTGTTGCGAAATATTTGACAGCCGTGTTATACTGACAGAGAATCAAAAACAATTCTACGAAAAGACAGGAGTCTGGATTTTTTATGATCTCTTTCCACAAGGCAGAGGCCGCCGACCGCGTATGGGCGCATGAAATTCTGAAAAACTGCGAGTATCCCGGCGCGGAATATGCATTCAGCTGTATGTATCTCTGGTCCGATTATTTTGGGGAGCTGGGCCGCGTCGGCGATCATCTGACGCAGCATGCGTCCTGGCGCGGCCGGGAGGTCTATCTCTACCCGGCAGGCGCGGGCGATATCAAGGGGGCCATCGAGGCCATCCGCGCCGACGCCGCGGAGCGCGGCGGTCCGCTGCGCCTGCGCAGCCTGACCAAAGACAAGAAGGAGGAGCTGGAGGCGCTGTACCCGGGGAAGTTCGAGTTTACCGCCTGCCGCAATTCCTATGACTATATCTACACCGTCGAGGAGCTTTCGGAGCTGCACGGGAAAAAGCTGCAGTCGAAGCGCAACCACTGCAACCGCTTTGAGGATGAATTCCCCGACTGGTTCACCGCGCCCATCACGGACGACAATCTGCCGCAGTGCCACGAGATGCTCCGCGTCTGGTACGAGACGCACGAGCCCGCGGTGAACGCGCAGGAGCTCGACCAGCTGCAGCTGGAAAAGACCGCGCTGCAGCGCGCGTTCGACCATTTTGACGAGCTGGAGATGGACGGGCTGCTGCTGTCCGACGGCGAGCGGATCATCGCGTTCTCCATGGGCAGCCGCATGAACCGAGACTATTATGACGTCGGCTTTGAAAAGGCCTTCCCGGACGTGAACGGCGCCTACGCCATGATCAACCGGGAATTCTCCCGCATGATCGCGGAGAAGTATCCCGAGGTACAGTTCCTCAACCGCGAGGACGACATGGGCTCCGAGGGCCTGCGCCGCGCGAAGGAGTCGTACCAGCCGACGGTGCTGCTGGAAAAATACGTCGCCGACTGGAAGGAGAACTGAGCATGCGCCTGCGCAAGACGAATCTAGACGATCTGCCGCAGCTCAAGGCGCTCTGGGCGCTGGGCTTCGGCGATACAGAGCAGGAGATCGAGGCGTTTTTTGCCATCTCTTACCCTGCGGCGACCGGCTTCTGCGCGGAGGAGGACGGACGGCTCATCGCCGCGGCCTACGCGCTGCCGCAGGAGCTCGCCTGGGGCGAGCGCACGGCGAAGGCCGCGTATCTCTACGCCGTGACCACGCATCCGGACTTCCGGAAGCAGGGCGTGTGCCGGAAGCTGCTGGCCTTCGCGGAAAAGGAGCTGAAAAAGCGGTATTTTGACTGCCTGATACTCGTCCCCGCGACGGACGCGCTGCGCGCGTACTATGAGACGATGGGCTTCTGCACGCAGAAAAGCGATTTCCTCGACGATGGACCCGCGCCGGAGGCGCGCGGTGTATGCGAGGAGCTGACGCCGGTCGACTATGCGGGCCTGCGCGAGACGATCCTCTACGACACGCCGCATGTGCGCTATACGCTTGCCGACCTGCGGTATCAGGCGTCCATGTCCGGCTTCTACCGGCTGGAGCTCGGCAGCCACTACGGCTGCGCCTGCGCGCACTTAAGCGGCGATACGCTCGTCGTGGACGAGATCCTGCCGGACGGCTCTGTGCTGCCCGCGCTTTTAAAAAAGATTCCGGCTGCCAGCTGCCGCGTGCGCACGGCGGGCGGCAATGCGCCCTTTGCCATGTGCAAATGGCTTTCGGAGGAGAAAAAACTGCCGGATGTCTATCTGGCCTTTGATTTTGGATGAGCTTTCACGGAAAGGGGGCGTCTGCCATGGCGGAGCCACGATCTTTGCCTTCTGACGCGGTCGAGCGGCTGCTGGCAGCCGCCAACGGCGACGCGGCGCTGCTGTATCTCCATTTTGCGGCGGGCCGCCCGCTGGAAAATGCGCGCGAGGCGCTGCGCATGAGCGAGGCGAGGTATGATCTGGCCTGTGCCACGCTGCAGCAGCTCGGCCTCTGGCCGCAGGAGCCGCAGCGGCATCTCGACGCGTCGCAGGCCCCGGTCTATACCGAGCAGGACGTCATCCGTGAGACGCACACGAGCCGCGAATTCGAGGCCATCACCGGCGAGACGCAGCGGCGGCTGGGCCGGGTCCTGAGCAATGAGGAGCTGAAGATCCTGCTCTCGATCTACCGCTATCTCGGCCTGCCCGGCGAGGTCATCTCCATCCTCGTCAACTACTGCATCCAGCGGCAGCGCTCGCGCGGCATCGCGCGGATGCCGTCGCTGCGGTCGATCGAGAAGGAAGCGTATTACTGGGCCGACCACGGCATCGACACCATGGAGCAGGCGGCGGTCTACATGCAGAACCAGCTCCTGCGCCAGTCGCAGCTGGGGAAGATCAAGGAGCTGTTCGGCATTTCCGGCCGCAGGCTCACGCCGGGAGAGGAGAACTATATCCTGACCTGGCTCTCCTGGGGCTTCGGCGAAAAGGAGATCGGCCTGGCCTATGAAAAGACCTGCCTGGCCACGGGCGGGCTCAAATGGCCCTACTGCAACTCGATCCTGCGCAGCTGGCACGAGCAGGGCTTCACGACCCTCAGCCAGATCGAAGCGGGCGACCGCGCGCCGGTGAAGCCGGCCGCGGGAAAATACAGCCGCGGCGTGCAGCAGCACAACGACGCGCTCAGCGATCTGCAGATCGCTGCCATTGACCGCATGCTGAACGAGAAGGAGGATTGACCATGGCGTATTCCAGAGCCATCGTGCAGCGGGCCGAGGCCCGGCTGCAGAGCGAAAAAGAGCAGAACGAGCGATCCTCCCGCGCCCGCATCGCGGCGATCTACGAAAAGGAGCCGCGCCTGGGCGAAATTGAGCGGGAGCTGCGGCGGACGGCCGCCCATGTGCTGGCCGCGACGTTCCGCCGCCAGGGCGACCCCGTGGCCGCCATGCAGCAGCTCAAGAAGGAAAATCTCGCCCTCCAGCAGGAGCGCGACTGGATCCTGCAGGCCGAGGGACTGGAGCCGGACGATCTGACTGTCCAGCCCATCTGCCCGACATGCGGCGGGACCGGCTATGTGGGCGCGGCCATGTGCGAATGCCTCAAGGAGCTCTGCCGCCAGGAGCAGAAGAAGGAGCTGACGAATCTGTTCGGCGCCGAGAGCTTTGAAAAGTTCCGCCTTGACCTCTATTCCGACCAGTACGACGCAAAATACCGCAGCAGCCCGCGCGAGCTCATGCGCGCGACCTACCGCATGGCGCAGAACTACGCGCAGAGCTTCCCGGCGGACGGCCAGTCGCTGGTCTTCTCCGGCGCGACCGGGCTGGGAAAGACGTTTTTGTCCGCCTGCGTGGCGCGCGTCGTCGCGGAGCGGGGGTTCTCCGTCAGCTATGCGCCGGTGGGGCAGCTGTTTGCCGCCTTTGAGGAGGACAAATTCCGGCCGCAGCCGGATGCAGCCCGCACAGAGGATGTTTTCGCCTGCGATCTGCTGATCATCGACGATCTCGGCACGGAGATGACGACGCAGTTTACCGTCTCCGTCCTCTATCAGCTGCTCAACACCCGCCTGATGGAGAAAAAGCCCGTCATTCTCTCGACGAATCTCACGCCGGGCGAGCTGGCCTCGCGCTATTCGCCGCAGATCGCCTCGCGCATCCTCGGCACCTACCGCCTCTGCCAGTTCTGCGGCGACGACATCCGCTTCAAAATCAAATAAGCGCAGGGAGCCCCCAGAGGCTCCCTTTTTCCGGATACGGAGTGCAAAAACTCTGCATATTTCCGACTTCCGGCTTGCATGGCGGGGGAAACTGGTGTATAATACTTTGTAAATTTTTCATACGAAAGCGAGGCTTCCCCATGAGCAAGGTCACGATCCCGCAGGGCTACCACGCGCCCCTGTCCGTCTACGAGCTGCAGCGCGCCATTGAATTCATCAAGAGCAATTTCCAGACGAATCTGTCCAACGCGCTGAATCTGCGCCGCGTATCCGCGCCGCTGTTCGTGGAGGAGGCTTCCGGCCTGAACGACAATCTGAACGGCTATGAGCGCCCGGTCAGCTTCGACATCCCGGACGTCGGCGCGGAGGCGCAGGTCGTGCATTCGCTGGCCAAGTGGAAGCGGCTGGCGCTGAAGCGCTACCAGTTCAACGTCGGCAAGGGCCTGTTTACCGATATGAACGCCATCCGGCGTGACGAGGAGGTCGACAACCTCCACTCCGTCTACGTCGACCAGTGGGACTGGGAAAAGGTCATCGCCCGCGAAGACCGCACCGTGGACTATCTCAAGCGCACCGTGCGCGACATCGTCGGCGCGGTCTGCGAGACGAACGACGCGCTGGGCGTCGCCTTCCCGAGCCTGCACACGAAGCTCGAGCGCGACGTGTATTTCATCACCACGCAGGAGCTGGAGGACCGCTACCCCGACAAGACCCCCAAGGAGCGCGAAAACGCCATCGTGCGCGAGCATCACACGGTCTTCCTCATGCAGATCGGCGGCAAGCTGAAGTCCGGCAAGCCGCATGACGGCCGCGCGCCCGACTATGACGACTGGCAGCTCAACGGCGATATTCTGATGTGGAACCCGGTCCTGGAGTGCGCGTTTGAGATCTCCTCCATGGGCATCCGCGTCGACGAGGCTTCGCTCGACCGGCAGCTGACGCTGGCCGGCTGCGACGACCGCCGCGATCTGCCCTTCCACAAAATGCTCCTGCACGGCGAGCTGCCCCTGACCATGGGCGGCGGCATCGGCCAGAGCCGCGTGTGCATGCTGATGATCGGTACCTGCCACATTGGCGAGGTCCAGTCGAGCATCTGGGACAAGGCCACCATCGACGCCTGCCGCAGCGCGGGCATCCTGCTTCTGTAACTTCCGACATTTTATCATAGAGAGGATCGATCACCATGGAACAGCTCATTTCTGTCCGTTCCCTTTTCAAAGAGACTGACGCCTATGCCGGCAAGCAGATCAAGGTCGGCGGCTGGGTGCGCAATCTGCGCGCAAGCAAGAATTTCGGCTTCATCAACCTGTCCGACGGCACGTTCTTTTCGCAGGTACAGGTCGTCTACGGCTCCGAGCTCGCGAACTTCGCCGAGATCTCCAAGCTGAACATCGGCGCGGCCGTCATCGTCACCGGCACGCTCGTCCTGACGCCCGAGGCCAAGCAGCCGTTTGAGCTGCAGGCGAGCGAGGTCTTCGTCGAGGGCCCGTCCACCCCGGATTATCCCATCCAGCCCAAGCGCCATTCGATGGAGTATCTGCGCACCGTGACGCATCTGCGTCCGCGCACGAACACCTTCCAGGCCGTCTTCCGCGTCCGCAGCCTCATCGCCTACGCCATCCACAAGTTCTTCCAGGAGCGCGACTTCATCTACGTCCATACGCCGCTCATCACCGGCTCCGACTGCGAGGGCGCGGGCGAGATGTTCCAGGTCACGACGCTCGATCTTGATAACCTGCCCCGCACTGAAGACGGCAGGATCGACTACAGCAAGGACTTCTTCGGCAAGGAGACGAACCTGACCGTCTCCGGCCAGCTCAACGGCGAGACCTTCGCGCAGGCCTTCCGCAACATCTATACCTTCGGCCCGACCTTCCGCGCCGAAAACTCCAACACCACCCGCCACGCGGCCGAGTTCTGGATGATCGAGCCGGAGATCGCGTTCGCCGACCTCTCCGACGACATGAAGCTCGCCGAGGATATGATCAAGTTCATCATCGCCTACGTCCTCGACCACGCACCGGAGGAGATGGCCTTCTTCAACCAGTTCGTCGACAAGGGCCTCATCGACCGCCTGCAGCACGTCATGACCTCCGACTTCGGCCACGTCACCTACACCGAGGCCGTCAAGCTCCTCGAGGAGCACAACGACAAGTTCGACTACAAGGTCTTCTGGGGCTGCGACCTGCAGACCGAGCATGAGCGCTATCTCACCGAGCAGATCTTCAAGCGCCCGGTCTTCGTCACCGATTATCCGAAGGAGATCAAGGCGTTCTACATGAAGCTCAACCCCGACGGCAAGACCGTCGCGGCTATGGACTGCCTGGTGCCCGGCATCGGCGAGATCATCGGCGGCAGCCAGCGTGAGGACAACTACGACACGCTGCTGCAGAGAATGCACGAGTGCGGTCTGAAGGAGAAGGACTATCAGTTCTATCTTGACCTGCGCAAGTACGGCTCGACCCGCCACGCGGGCTTCGGCCTGGGCTTTGAGCGCTGCGTCATGTACCTGACCGGCATCTCCAACATCCGCGACGTGCTCCCGTTCCCGCGGACCGTCGGCAACTGCGAGCTGTAAACCGGCTCCTCCCAAAATACCCCGTCTGGCGGCAGGATCTCCTGCCGCCGGGCGTCTTTTTTGTCAGAATTCCAGTTTTGTGCAGAATGACGAAGACACTTGTCCGCACTGCGTGAATTTTTTTCAAAAACCAAGCAATTCGGGCTTGCATTTTGCGCTTTACTTCGCTATAATGTCGACTATAAGTTCATGCACACTTGTCTACCGTACATGGACAGAAGGAGGAAAAATTCTATGAAAAAGATCATCGCTCTGCTTCTGGCGGCCGTCATGGTCATGTGCCTGTTTGCAGGCTGCGCATCCAGCGGCTCCAAGGTCATCAAGATCGGCGTATTTGAGCCGCAGTCCGGCGACAACGGCGCCGGCGGCAAGCAGGAGGTCCTGGGCATCCAGTACGCCAACTCCGTCAAGCCGACCGTGACCATTGGCGGCGAAGAATACAAGATCGAGCTCGACATCCAGGATAACCAGTCCTCGACCGACAAGGCCGTCTCCGCGGCCCAGCAGCTGGTCGCCGATAAGGTCTCCGTTGTCCTCGGCTCCTACGGCTCCGGCGTCTCCATCGCCGCCGGCACCTACTTCGCAAACGCCAAGATCCCGGCCATCGGCTGCTCCTGCACCAACGCAGCCGTCACCGCCGGCAACGACTACTACTTCCGCGTCTGCTTCCTCGATCCGTTCCAGGGCTCCGTCATGGCCTCGTTCGCCATGGAAGAGTTCGGCGCCAAGAAGGCCTACGTCCTGTCCATGCTCGGCGACGACTACACCGTCGGCCTGGCCAAGAACTTCGTCATCGCCTTTGAAGCTGCCGGCGGCGAGATCGTAGCCGACGAGACCTTCGTCGAAGGCACGGCGGACTTCTCCGCGTACCTCAACAATGCGGTCGCCGGCGGCGCCGACGTCATCTTCGCGCCGTCCGCCATCGCCTACGCCCCGCAGATCATCGAGCAGGCTTCCGCCCTCGGCATCAGCCTCCCCATCCTCGGCGGCGACACGTGGGAGAACTCCGCGATCTCCGACGCGCAGAACGGCACCGACATGCAGGTCTTCGTCTCCACGTTCTTTGACGAGAACGACGAGTCCGGCCTGGCCAAGGAGTTCGTCACCGGCTACAAGGCATGGCTGAACGGCAACTCCCAGAACCTCACCAACAACGGCGGCAACGACGTTGTCGCGGCGGTCTCCGCCCTCGGCTATGACGCCTACATGACCGCGGTCGCAGCCATCGAAAAGGCCCAGTCCACCGACGGCTCCGCCATCCGTGACGCGCTGGCTGGCCTGTCCATCGACGCGGTCACCGGCTCCATCAGCTTCGACGCCAACGGCGACGCGATCAAGACCACCGCTTACATCAAGCAGGCGATCGACGGCGGCTTCCAGTTCTACAAGGTCCAGAACGCCGACTGATTTCGCAATACTGACCACAATGGTTTCCGGCCGGAGGAAATCTCAGAGTAACCGGTGATTCGATCGACAAGAGTTGTCAGCGAGAGATTTTGCCGCAAAAGAAAGTTTGGAAAACGCAGACATACTTTGTGTATTTCAAGTTTTTCAAACTGCACAGTTGCGGCAGAAGATCCGCTGACAGCCGCAGGCGATTGGATCATCGGTTACTTGGCCGGTACACATCTTCATCCGGCAGCGATCGAACCCGCTGCCGGATGACCCCATTCTTTTATCGCCGCGTCCAAGCTGGCCTCATGCGGGCGGTTCGCGGTTTGGACATGGCGATAAACATCATTCAGGAGGTCCCCCATGGGTATTATCAAGCAATGGCTGCCCTACATACTCGCCGGTATTTCCGCCGGCGGCCAGTATGCGCTCATCGCGGTCGGCTACACCATGGTCTACGGTATCCTGCGCCTGATCAACTTCGCGCACGGCGATATCTTCATGGTTGCAGGCCTGATCATGGTCTATCTCTCGGCTTCCATGCCGCTGTACGTCTCCATTCCCGCCGTCGTCGTGCTGACGGTCGCGCTTGGCTTCGCCATTGAGCGCTGCGCCTACAAGCCCCTGCGCCAGGCGCCCAGAATGTCCGTCATGATCTCCGCCATCGGCGTGAGCTATCTGCTGCAGAACCTCGCGTACTACGTGACGGGCGGCGTGCCCAAGCAGTACCCGGAGCTGCCGTGGATCACCGACACCATCACCATCCTCGGCGCGTCCACCAAGCGCGTGACCGTCATCACTCCGATCCTGACGCTGCTGCTGGTCGTCGGGCTGGTCATCCTCATCAAGCGCACGAAGGTCGGCATGGCCATGCGCGCGGCCTCCAAGGATTTTGAGACGGCGCAGCTCATGGGCATCCGGATCAACTCCGTCATCTCCTTCACCTTCATCATCGGCTCCGCGCTGGCGGCCGTCGCGTCGTTCCTGTATTTCTCGAACTACACGACCATCGCCCCGTCCTCCGGTGCCATGCCGGGTCTCAAGGCCTTCGTCGCGGCCGTCTTCGGCGGGATCGGGTCGATCCCCGGCGCGGTCATCGGCGCGTTCATCATCGGCATCTGCGAGAATCTGCTCAAGGGCATGAAGCTGACGGCGTTCTCCGATGCGTTCACGTTTGCGCTGCTCATCGTCATCCTCGTCGTCAAGCCGACGGGCCTGTTCGGTGAGAAGCTGACCGAGAAAGTCTGAGGAGGAGCATATGGAAAAGAAAAAAGGCCTCTCTCTGCAGACGATCCTGACCATCGCGGGCATCGCCCTCATCTACGTGCTCGCCTTCCTGCTCGACCGCATCCCGGGCGTGCCCATCATGCTCACGACGGTTTTGCGCAAGGGCGCGATCTATTCCCTCGTCGCCGTCTCCATGAACCTGCTCAACGGCTTTACGGGCCTGTTCTCCCTCGGCCAGGCGGGCTTCATGCTGGTCGGCGCCTATGCCTTCGCCGCCATCAACATCTCGAGCGGCATCCGCTCGACGGTGTATCAGTACTATGATCCGCTGCTCAAATTCTCCCTGATCGAGACGCTGCAGAACGCCCTCGGCAATACGGCGGGCACCGTCCTCGGCGTGTTCGTTTCGCTGCTGCTGGCGGGCCTGCTCGCCGCGGGGCTGGCGTACCTCATCGGCCTGCCCGTCCTGAAGCTCAAGAGCGACTATCTGGCCATCGCCACGCTCGGCTTCGCCGAGATCATCCGCGCGCTGGTCCAGCTCGAGGCGTTCGCGCCCGTCACCAACGGCTCGCAGCTGCTGCGCGGCTTCCCGTATTTCTCCGATACCTTCATGCCGTTCGTGATCGTCGGCATCTGCATCGCCGTCGTCGTGCTGCTGATCAACTCGACCTACGGCCGCGCCTTCAAGGCCATCCGCGATGATGAGATCGCCGCCGAGGCCATGGGCATCAACCTTGCCCACCACAAGCGCATGGCGTTCATCATCTCCTCGTTCTTTGCCGGCATCTCCGGCGCGCTGCTGGCCATGTACCAGACCACGGTCCAGGCCAACACGTTCAAATCGGCCATGACGTATGAGATCCTGCTCATCGTCGTCATCGGCGGCATCGGCTCGATCTCCGGCAGCTGCATCGGTTCGTTCCTGTTCATCGCGTGCTCCGAGTGGTGGCTGCGCTTCCTTGACAATGAGACCACCATCGAGACCACCATCGGCGCGTTCAAGGTCCCGCTGCTGCGCACGGGCTTCCGCATGGTCGTGTTCTCCGTCGTCATCATGATCGTCGTGCTCTTCTTCCGCCGGGGCATCATGGGCGACCGGGAGATCTCGCTGGCCGGACTCGCCAAACGATTGACCAGAAGATCTGTGAAGGGAGGCAAAGAGGCATGAGTACGCCCGTTCTTCACGTTGAGCATGTCACCATGCAGTTCGGCGGCGTCGTCGCCGTCAATGACCTTTCCATGGACGTCTATGACCGCGAGATCGTCGCGCTGATCGGCCCGAACGGCGCCGGGAAGACCACGGCCTTCAACTGCATCACCGGCGTCTATGAGCCGACCAACGGCCGTGTGGACTTTCTGGGCGAGCCCATCGTCTGCAACCACCCGCACGGCAAAATGAAAAAGATCTACGCCGGCGAAGGCGCGGAGCGCTATCTTGACCAGCGCGTCGTCTCCTATACCCCGGACGTCATCACGAAGCGCGGCATCGCGCGCACGTTCCAGAATATCCGCCTGTTCAAGTCCATGACGGTCTTTGAAAACGTGCTGACCGCCATGCACGTGCGCCGCACGTCCAACGTCTTCTCCGCCACCTTCCGCGGCAACCGGAAGGAGGAGGCCGCGCAGCGCGCAAAGGCGCTGGAGCTGCTGAAGGCCGTGGGCCTGGACGACGTCAAGGACGAGCTGGCCACGGCTCTGCCCTACGGCAAGCAGCGGCGGTTGGAGATCGCCCGTGCGCTGGCGACCGACCCGAAGCTCCTTCTGCTCGACGAGCCTGCCGCCGGCATGAACCCGCAGGAGACGATCGAGCTGACCAACTTCATCCGCAGCGTGCGCGACGAATTCGGCCTGACCATCTTCCTCATCGAGCACCACATGAACCTCGTCATGGACATCTCCGACCGGATCTACGTCATCGACTTCGGCAAGCAGATCGCGGCGGGCGTCCCGGCGGAAATTCAGAACGATCAGCGCGTCATCGACGCGTATCTGGGGGTGGACGAAGATGCGTAACATTCTGGAGATCAAGAATCTGGTCGTCTCCTACGGCGGCATCGAGGCCGTCAAGGGCATCGACCTGACCGTCGAAGAAGGCAAGATCGTCACCCTCATCGGCTCGAACGGCGCAGGCAAGTCCACGACGCTGAAGGCCGTCGCCGGTCTGGTCCGGCCGAAGTCCGGCGAAATTCTGCTGGACGGCACGAATCTGGTGGGAAAATCGACCGACCAGATCGTCTCGAGCGGCGTCACGCTCGTGCCGGAGGGCCGCCGGGTCTTTTCGAACCTGACCGTGGCGGAGAATCTGCGCATCGGCGCATACCTGCGCAAGGACTCGCTCGCGGACGATCTTGCCCGCGTGTACGATCTGTTCCCGCGCCTCAAGGAGCGCGAATGGCAGCAGGCCGGGACGCTCTCGGGCGGCGAGCAGCAGATGCTGGCCGTCGGCCGGGCGCTGATGGCCAAGCCGAAGCTCATCATGATGGACGAACCGTCGCTCGGCCTCGCGCCGATCGTCGTGCGCGGGATCTTTGAGATCATCCGCGAGATCAACCGCCAGGGCATCACGGTCCTGCTCATCGAGCAGAACGCGAACATGGCGCTGAAGGTCGCCGACTGGGCCTACGTCATGCAGACCGGCTCCATCCTCATGCGGGGCCCCGGCGCAGAGCTGGCCGCCAACGAGGAGGTCAAGGCCGCGTATCTCGGCACGGCAAAATAAAAAAACGAACGAGGCCGCTGCGGCAAGCAGCGGCCTCGTTTTTACAGCTTCAAATGCGCCGTGATGTTGGTTTCCTCGGGCTTTTCCACGAAGCCGAGCGACGCGTAGAGGCGGCGCGCGGCCAGGTTGTCGCTGTCCATGAGCAGCGACATGGCGTTCGGCCGGTTTTTCTCGATCGCGCAGGAGAGCAGCGCGCGCCCAAGCCCCCGGCAGCGGCTTTTTTCGCGGACGAACAGATCATACGGCTCGTTTTCCGCATTCCGGTACGTCAGGTCGAGATAGCCCGCGACCGCGCTGTCCTCGATCGCCAGCAGCACGCGGAACGTGTCCTGCGCGGCCAGCACCCGTTCGCCCGTCCAGTAACGGTCGTCATCGTGCAGCGCCAGATATTGCGCGCGGAAGGCGGGCGTATAGAGCTGCACGCGGCTGTCCGGCACATACGGGGGAGGGGAGCGGAGGACCATCTTCTGCTGCTCGGGGTCAAACGCGGCGTGCCGGGCCGCCAGTGCTGTGTGCAGCAGGCGGCTGCGCGGGGAATAGACAAAGTCGGCCTGATACCCCGGATACGCCGCCTGCAGGTGCAAAAGCAGCGCGTCGTACGCGGCAGCCTGCCGGGAAAGTCCGGCCAGCAGCTGCAGATACCCCTCCTCCGGCAGGACCAGCACGGAGAACAGCCCGGTGAGTGTCCCGCCGTCAAACGTGCCGAAAAGCCGCTTGGCCGGGTCCTCGTGCGCGTCCAGCAGGTGCTGGTGCAGCTGCGCCGGCGTGGCGAGCATGGGGTCGCGGAAGTCCGGATCGGCCAGCATCGCATGGATGAACGGCAGATACGCCTGAACGGAAGACAATTCTTTCAGCATAAAACTCCTTTTGCGGCAGGAAGCGCCTCAGACGGCATGGACCGTCTTGCCGCCGATCAGCACGCGGCGGACGGTGGTGGAGACCTCGAACGGCGAGCCGTCGGTGATCACAAGATCGGCGTCTTTGCCCGCCTCCAGCGAGCCGACGCGGTCGGCGATGCCGATGTGCTCCGCCGGGTGGATGGTGATGGCCCGGAGCGCGTCAAACGGGTCCATGCCCGCCTTTACGGCCATACCGGCGCAGAGCGGCAGATACTGCTGCGGGATGACGGTGCAGTCGGTGATGATCGACACGTGGCAGCCCGCACGGCTGAGGATGCCGGGCGTTTTCCACGACTTGTTGCGGACCTCCACCTTGGTCGCAAAGTTGAGCGACGGGCCGACCGCCATGCACAACCCGGTCTTCGCCAGCTCGTCCGCGATCAGATGCCCCTCGGTCGTATGCTCGAGCGTCAGGCGAACGCCGAATTCGTCGGCGATGCGGATGGCGGTGAAGATATCATCCGCGCGGTGCGCGTGCGCCTTGAGCGGGATCTGCCCACGCAGGACGGGGATGAGCGCCTCAAGCTTCATATCGAATGCGGGCTGCCGGAACACATCGTCCCCGGCGGCCTCTTTTTTCTGCAGATACAGCCGCGCCTTCATCAGCGCCTCGCGCAAGATCGCCGCCGTCGTCATCCGTGACGAGTCGCACTTGGAGGCGTAGCAGCGCTTCGGGTTCTCGCCGAACGCGCATTTCATCGCGGCTTCCTTTTTGACGATCATGTCGTCGATGCGCGTTCCGGCCGTCTTGATGGCGGTAAAGGTGCCGCCGAGCACGTTCGCGCTGCCCGGGCCGGTGCATACGCAGGTGATGCCGGCGCTGCGCGCGTAGACGAAGCTCTCGTCCATCGGGTTCACGCCGTCGATGGCGCGCAGCTGCGGGCAGCAGATGTCGTTGCGCTCGTTGATATCCACGCCCGGCTCACCGTAGCCGTCGAGGCCGATGTGGCTGTGCGCGTCCACAAAGCCGGGATAGATCTCCAGCCCCGCCGCGTCGATCGTCTGCTCCGCGTGCAGGTCGGTGCCGATCTGCAGGAGCTTCCCGTTTTCGATCAGGATATCGGCCGTGTACGGCTCGCGGTGTACCGCGTCGTGGATGCGGCCGTTTTTGATACAAAGCATGTCAAGTTCCTCCCGTTTTGTCCGGATCCGGCGTTTGTGCCGGGTACTAGTATAGCCGATGCCGCCGCATAGCGTCAAGAAAAACCGCGGCGAGCGCAGAAAGCCGGAGGCAGGAAACCTGCCTCCGGCTGCTTTGAAACATGGATCGCGGATCAATAGCCGGGCTTGCCCAGCAGATGGAACATGTTCTTCTTGTAGGCCTCGACGCCGGGCTGGTTGAAGGGGTTGACGCCCTCCATGTAGCCGGACACGCCGCAGGCGAACTCAAAGAAGTAGATGAGCGAGCCGAGCGCTTCCGCGCCGATCTCAGGCAGGCGGATCTCGGTGACGGGCACGCCGCCGGAGATGTGCGCGGCCTTGGTGGCCTGCATGGCCTTTTCGTTGATGTAGCTCATCTCGCGGCCGGCCAGGTAGTTGAGCCCGTCGAGATTCTCGTCGTCGGACGGGACGGCGATGGACGTTCTGGAGTTGTCAAAGAAGACGACGGTCTCCTGCAGCATGCGGATGCCGTCCTGGATATACTGGCCCATGGAATGCAGATCCGGCGTCAGGTCGACGGAGGCGGGGAAGATGCCTTTGCCGTCCTTGCCCTCGGACTCGCCGTAGAGCTGCTTCCACCACTCCGCCATGAAGCGGAACGCGGGCTCGTAGGCGGCCAGAATTTCAATATTCTTGCCGTCCGCGTACAGGGCCTGGCGGCTCATGGCGTACTGCACCGCGGCGCTGTTTACGCCGGAACGAAGCGTATCCTCACGCTCGGCCTGCGCGCCGCGCATGAGCGCCTCAATGTCGATGCCGCAGCAGGCGATGGGCAGCAGGCCCACAGCCGTCAGCACGGAGTAGCGGCCGCCGACGTTGTCGGGTACGACGAAGCTCTCATAGCCCTCGCGGTCGGCAAGGGTCTTGAGCGCGCCTCTGGCCTTGTCGGTCGTGGCGTAGATGCGGCCCTTCGCGCCCTCGGCGCCGTATTTCTTTTCGAGCGCGGCCTTGAAGATGCGGAAGGCGATGGCGGGCTCGGTCGTGGTGCCGGACTTGGAGATGACGTTCACGGAGAAATCGCGGTCGCCGATCATGGTGAGGATCTCCGTCACCGCGTCGGAGGAGATGCCGTTGCCGGCAAAATAGATGTCCGGGGTGGACTTGGGCAGGGCGTTGTAGTTGGGGCTCTTCAGAAGCTCCACGACGGCGCGCGCGCCGAGATAGCTGCCGCCGATGCCGATGACGACCAGCGCCTTGGAATCGGCCTGGATCTTCGCCGCAGCCTTCTGGATGCGGGCGAATTCGTCCTTGTCGTAGTTCACCGGCAGGTCGACCCAGCCGATGAAATCGTTGCCCGCGCCGGTGCCGTTCACCAGTGTGTCAAACGCGGCCTGCGCCGCAGCCGCGTCCGGCTGTCTGGCATAAAACTGCTTTGCGCCTTCAAAATTGATGCTTACCATATTGATCGCTCCTTTTCGAAATTGATGCAATATCACTTGTTTTTTATAAAAACCGTCCCAACGTCCGGCGAATGCGCACCACGTAAAAAATTTCAACCGCATGGCGTTTTGCCGCAGCGATTCAAACGCAGCTGCTCACAAATCTAATCCCTACGTATCAGGCGGCGCGTAGTAAGACGCCCGTAAGGTGAGTATCGTGTGGAACGCCAGATGAAAACATCGGTGCTTGCCTAAATTCAGAGGCAGAATGCACCAAACGCATCCCCAAGCGCCCTTTTCTTCCCTATCTTTTCCCGCGCAAGGGAAAAGATAGGGTCGTCGGAGACACGTCAGAAACGACCACGACGGAACGAGCCGCCGCAAGCGACGTCTCTTTTCCTCTGTGCTCATTTCTTCTTTTTTTCCAAACCGCAAACTGAATTTGCGGTTTGGGTCTTATCGCAAATCTGCAGCAGCAATCCCTCAGTCGCTTTCGGCGCCAGCTCCCTTTACACAAGGGAGCCTTGGGGTGCGCAGCCTATTGCCTTCCCCTATGAGGGGAAGGTGGCACGGCGAAGCCGTGACGGATGAGGTGGAGGCACTTGCGTCTATGTGACACTGCCCACCTCATCAGTCGCCTTCGGCGACAGCTTCCCCTCATAGGGGAAGCCTTTGGACCGCCGCGGCGGAATCTTTTACACCTTTGCGTCGCGCGCGAGCAGGGCTGCGCCGACCATGCCGGCCTCGTTGCCGAGCACCGCCGGGACCAGCTTGCCGCGGGTCGCGTAGAAGCACTTTTTGCTGACCTTCTCCTGCAGCGGGTCAAACAGGAACGGGCCCGCCGCGCTCAGTCCGCCGCCGATGGCGAGGACCTCAGGGTCCAGAATGTTGTAGACCGACGCGCACGCGGAGCTCAGATGCTCGATATACGTGTCGAACACGGCCTTCGCCGCCGCGTCGCCCGCCTTTGCGCAGTCGGTGACGAGCTTCGGGGTGATCTTGCCGGGGTCGCCGCCGGTCTGTTCGGTCAGCATGCTCTCGGGGTGCGCCTGCATGGCGCGGCGGCCGTCTCTTGTGAGGGCGGAGGCGGCGCAGTAGGCCTCCATGCAGCCGAGATTGCCGCAGGTGCACGGCTCGCCGCCGTCGACCAGATATGCATGCCCCAGCTCCACGCCGTGGTTCATGCCGCCGTTGAACATTTTGCCGTTCAGGATGATGCCGCCGCCAAGCCCCGTGCCGAGCGTCAGCAGCACGCCCGTCTTGCAGCCGACGAACGCGCCGGTATAGAGCTCGGCCAGCGCTGCGCCGTTGGCGTCGTTGGCGATATAGACGGGGATGCCGGGGAAGGCGTCCGACAGGATCTTGCGCAGGGGCACGTTGTGGAAGTTCAGGTTGTGCGCGTCGACGACCGTCTCGCCCGCCGCGTCGATGCTGCCGGGGACGACCGCGCCGAGCGATTCCACGTCCGAAAGCGCCGCGCCGCGCGCCTGCAGCATCGGGCCGACGGCTGCGCGGATCTGCGCCGCCATATCCTCCGCCGTCGTGTGGGGGAAGGGGATGGAGATCTCTGCGCAGAGCTCCAGCGCCTCGTTCAGCAGGCCGATCTTGACGTTGGTCCCGCCGATATCAATGCCGATCTGATACATGTGCGTCTCCTCTTTTCGTTGATTCTTCGTCTTCATCATGCAGCTTGAGCAGCTTCATGAAATTCTTATACAGGATCTTCTGCCGGGAGCTCTCGTCCAGATCGAGGGCGAGAAAGCGTGCAAGCTCCTCCTTCGGGCTCCACATCGGGAAATCCGTGCCGAAGATCAGCCGGTCGGGGCCGATCTTGTCAATGAGGCGCAGGACGATGTCCCGGTCGGTCATGCCGAGCGTGGAGGACGTGTCGTACAGCACGCTTTCTGGCTGCGGATGGGCCAGCGACTGCGGCCAGATGTTCCAGCCGCCGAAATGCGCGGCCACGACCTGCAGATCCGGTACGCGCCGCAGCAGATTCGTCAGCCGCTCGGGTGAGGAGAAATCATACCGGTTGTCGCCCATGTGGAACAGCACCGGCAGCCCCCGCCTGGCGATGGCCTTATAGGTGTCGATGGCGCTCTCGTCGTCGATGGCGAGCTTCTGGAAATCCGGGTGGATCTTGATGCCGCGCAGGCCGAGCTCCAGCATCCGGTCAAGCTCCTCCTCATAGCCGTCCATGCCCGGGTAGATCGTGCCGAAGGCAAGATAGCCTTCGTGGCCGCGGACGGCCTCGGCCAGGAAGGTGTTGGCGTTGAAGACCTGCTTCGCGCTCGTCGCGGAGTTGGAGACGACGCAGCGGGTAACGCCTGCCAGCCGGTCCTCGGCCGTCAGGCAGTGCATGTTGGCCTCGCGCTCAATGCTGACGCCGTAGAAATCGCCGATGGAGTGCGACGCCTTCTCGGCCAGCTTGTCAGGGAAAATGTGTGCGTGGATATCTGCGATCTTCATGGAATGACCTCTGTCTATATAGCTTATGCAGAAATTCAGACGAAATAAAAGTTGACGTCCCATGCCGGCAGCTGCCGGTGGTGGCGGAGGTACAGCTGATAGTCGCTGCGGATGGAAAACACGAGCTGCGGCAGGGCGAACAGATCCTCGCTGCGGTGATAGGCGGCGAGCAGCAGCTTCGGCCGACAGCGCCGGATGGTCTCCGCCGCGCCGAGGATGGCCTCACGCTCGGCGCCCTCCACGTCGATATTGAAAAAGCTCGCGCTCTGCCCGCAGAGCAGCTGGTCCGCGCTGACGACCGGCGTCGGCACACCGCTGGCAGCTTTGCGCGAGCCGCGGCCGCCTCTGGCGGCAAGCTGCGCCATGCCGGGGGTCTGCCCGGCCAGCGCCTGCACGCACGTGCAGCTGCGGAGCCCTGCCGTGGAAGCTGTCAGCCGCCGGAAGGAATACGCGTCCGGCTCCACGGCCCAGATCGCCCGGTAGTCCGGGCACCAGCGCACGAATTCCTGCACGGTATCGCCCTTGTACGCGCCGAGATCGACGAGTGTCTCGCCCGGCCCAAGGCGCAGGATCGAGGCATAGGCCTCGTCCGGGTCCGTCTCGCAGCGGCGAAGATACGGGATCTGCCAGCTCCGCTTGTACGCGAGCAGATCCTCGAATACCCGGCGGGACTGCGCGTCCGCCAGACGCGAATGAACCGTTTCCAATTCGGCCCGATGGGCCTCATAAAACGTCCGGTCAAAGGGGGTATTGCCCACCACGGGGAAATCCGGGGCCAGGAGCGTCTGCTCCTGCGCGATCTGGTCGATGCGCGCGAGAACGGAGGGCAGCCCCGTCCCGAACGCCAGCAGCACGAGCATCGGCCCGAACCGTCGCTTCGCCTCCTCATACCGCAGGACGGGGAAGCTGTGGAAGACCTGCCCGCGGACAAATTCGTCGCTGGCAAACACGCCCGCGGCCTGCAGCCCGTGCGCCGCGAGCGCGGCGAGGATCCGGTCGGCGCCGTCGCCCATGCCGTAGAGGACGATGGGCAGCTTTGCCTCTTTCAGCTCTTCCCAGTTCACGTCCGCATCTCCTTTGCTTCAAAGTTTATCACACTTTTTTTCTGCATACAAGTGGCAGAAAAGCCGGAATCCACAGGGGATCCCGGCAGAATTTTGTATTCTATCGCAGACTGCCTCTCAGAGACACCCTAGCCCGCGCGCCCGCGCAGGGCGAACGACACGGCAAAATAGGCCGCCAGATACAGCGCGATCGTTGCGCCCGCCGAGCAGCCGAGCACATACGCCGTCATCAGCCCGAGCAGGCTGCAGCCCAGCGCCGACAGGATGGAAAGCAGGTGATACTGCCGCAAGTTCCGCGCCAGATTGCGCGAAGCCGCCGCGGGCAGCACGAGCAGGGAATTGATGACCATCAGTCCCACCCAGCTCATCGCCAGCGTCACGACGATGGCGATAGCGACGGTAAAGAGCGTCTCGTTGCGCTTCGTCGCAATACCGCGGGAGGAGGCCAGCTGCGGATGCACCGCCGTGAGCACCAGCTGGTTCGACCCGAACACCCACAGCAGCACGACCGCCAGCAAAACCAGCGCCAGCAGCCCGATCTCCCCCGGCGTGACCGAGAGGATATCGCCGATCAGATAGCGGTTGAACTTTGTAAAGCTCCGGCCGCCGAGTGTGACGATAAAAATGCCGAGCGCGACCGCCGTGGAGGAGAACACGCCGATGATCGTGTCGGCCGACTGGCTCGTCCGACTGCGCACGAAGGAAAACAGCAGCGCGAACAAAACCGACAGCCCGACCGCGAAATAGATCGGCTGCACCGCGCCGCACAGCGCGCCGATGGCGATGCCGGTAAAGCCGGAATGGCCCAGCGCGTCAGAAAAGAAGCTCATCCGCCCCGTCACGATCATGGTCGACAGCAGCCCGAACAGCGGGGCCATCAGCAGCACCGCCAGCAAAGCGTTTTTCATGAAATCCATCTCGAACATCGGCAGCCCGAGCGCGTTCAAGATCGCGTACCAGACGCTCATGCCTGTGCGCCTCCTCCCATGTGGAATGCCTTTGCGAACTCGTCGGACGAGAGCACGTCCAGCGGTGTCCCGCGTCGGAGGATCTTCCCCTGCAGCAGCACGACCTGGTCGCAGTACCGCTCGAGCATGGAAAAATCGTGCGTCGTCATGAGGATCGAAAGGTCAAATTTTTTCCGGATCTCATCGAGCATGTCCATGAGCAGGCTCATGCCCTCCACGTCCACGCCCGAGAGCGGTTCGTCGAGGATCAGGATGTTCGGCATCGGCTCGAGCGCCAGCGCGAGCAGGACCCGCTGCAGCTCGCCGCCAGACAGTGCGCCGATGCGTTTATTGATGAGCGCCTCGCCGTGGACATTCTCCAGACACGCGAGGACCTTTTCCCGCATGGCCTTCGTCGGCCGCAGGAAGGCGGGACGGCGGAAAATGCAGCAGGTGAACAGATCCATCACGCTCACCGGGTCGCCGCGGTCAAAGGCCGGGCTCTGCGGCACGTAGCCGATGCGCAGCTTCGTCTGCTTGCCGGAGGCCTCATGGAAGGTGATCTTCCCCTCGTAGTCGCGCTGGCCGAGAATGGCGCGGATGAGCGTGGATTTGCCCGCGCCGTTCGGCCCGATCAGCGCGACCATCTGGCCGCAGTGCATGTGCAGGTTGATATCGTCGAGGATCGCCTCGCCGCCGATGCGGACGGACAGATGCTCGATCTTCAAACAGCAGGCGTGTTCGCAGTCGCCCGCGTGCGGATGCAGATGTGGGATCATGAAAGCGCCTCCCGGATCGTGTCGATGTTTTTGTAAATGGCGTCTGTGCAGCCCATCTCGCCCTCGCCCATGCCCATCGTGAGGGCATAGAGCGCCGCGCCCGTCTCGTTGGCGACGGTCTGCGCGGTCAGCGTCTCGCTGTTTTCCTCGCAGAAGACGGCGGGGATCTGCCGGTCCTCGACCAGATGGATGATGGTCTCGATCTCGCGGGCGGAGGGCTCGCTGCCTTCTTCGATTTCCATGGCCGCGGCGATCGTCAGGCCGAATGCGCGGGCGAAGTAGGAAAACCCGTCGTGGAAGGTCACAAGCTCCCGGCAGGAGAGCGCCCGCAGCGTCTCGTCGCCGTAGGCCTGGGCGGCCTGGTATTCTGCGGTGACAGACTGCAGGTTCTGCGTGATCTGCGCCTGCTTGTCCGGATAGACGGCGGAAAGACCGTCTGCGATATTCCGGCACATGCGGATGGCGTTCGCGGGATCCAGCCAGATGTGCGGGTCGTCTCCGTCCTCGCCGGGAAGGGTCTCAACGCCGGTCGAGGCGGTGATGGTCTGCTTGGCGGTCTGCAGCGCGTCCTCCATAAAATCCTCCAGCCCGAGGCCGTTTAAAACGACGACGTCGGCCCGGCCGATTCTCTCCATCTGCGCGACGGTCAGCGTATAATCATGCAGGCAGGAGACGCTTTCCGTGATGACCCGGCCGCAGCTGAGGCCTGTCCCCTCCAGCAGCGCCCCGGTCATGGACCAGACCGGCCCGGTCGTGGCCAGCACGTCCCACCGCTCCGCCTCCCGCGCCGCGCAGCCGGAGAGCATCCCACAAACCATCAGCAGCGCCAGCACCCCGGCAAAAATTCGTTTTTTCATCATATATGATCTATGATCCCTTTCGGTTCTTTTGTTATTATTATACCGAAGTTGTCAAGCATGACCCCTTGGCTCCCCTTCCAAGGGAGCTGTCAGCGAAGCTGACTGAGAGGTTGTATCAAATTTGCATAGAAAAACCCAAACCGCAAATTCAGTTTGCGGTTTGGAAAGGAAGAAACGAGCACAGAGGATAAGAAGCCTTGCTTGCAAGGATTCGTTCCGTCGTGGTCGTTTCTGACGCGCCTCCGGCGGCCCCTTCTTTTCCGTCTTGCCGGAAAAGAAGGGGGAGAAAAGGGACGCTTGGATGCGTTGGGTGCTTTCTGCATCTGATTTCAGGTAAGCCCTAATGTTTCGGTCTGGCGTTCCACTCGGTGGTCACCTTACGGGCGTTTTAGTACGCGCCGCCTGATACGGGGGTTCCAAATTTGCAGCTAGTTTTCGTAGAACAATTGCTGTCAATAGAAGGTGCGTTGGAAATCCAGATGAATGTTACCTTCTTGCGGGGCAGATTGTAGGGGCGGGGCTCTGCTCCGCCCGCGGGTAGCGGTTTCGTCGGAAGAACGGGCGGAGCAGAACCCCGCCCCTACAGAACGCACCCCATGGATTCCCCTATGAGGGGAAGCTGTCGCCGAAAGGTGACTGATGAGGTGGACTGCGTCAGATATTCGGGAGCAGCCCACCTCTCCGTCTCGGCTTCGCTGTGCCAGCTCCCCTGCTTTTATTCCTCTGCCAGCGGCATGACGGCGAGTTGGATGTCGGTGATGGGGGCGAAGCCGTAGAGGGTATCGGCGCGGACGGTGTACCAGGTGTCGAAATTGCCGAGGACGGTGACGGGCGTGCCGTTCGGGAGCTGCGCGAGGATCTCCGCGTCCGGCTCCGGGTACGAGCGCAGGCGCAGATAGCCGTCCGCGCCCGCGGCCTCGGCCTCAAATTCGTCGCCGGGCGTGAGGAAGGGGACGCCGAAATACTCCGTCACGCCGAGACTGAGCGTCCGCGCGACCGCGTCCAGATTCCCGGTCAGCCAGTTTGCGTCGTCCACATTGTCGTGATACCCGATCTCCGCCAGCACGGCCGGGACCCGCGTCCGGCGGACCTCGCCGATGATCGTGCTCGGCCGGGCCTGCACGCGGTCCGGCAGCGGATAGATGGTCTTCATGTTGTCCACAAGGATATTCGCCATGCGCAGCCCGGCCTCGCTCGTCGGATAATAGTAGAAATCGACGCCGCGCAGCTGCCCGGCCAGCGCCTGCGGCGCGGCGTTGGAGTGCAGCGCGAGATGGAAATCCTGCCGCGACGCGTTGGAATCGCGGATCGACTGCGCGGCGCTGCCGTCCGGGTCGTTGCGCGTGACGGTGATGCCGCTGGCGTGCAGATACGGCATCATTTCGTCCGCCAGCGCGTTCATCCAGTAGCGCTCGTCGCCGGTCGTGACGTAGGGATTGAAATACTGTGTGGACGGACTTAAAAATAAAAATGGCATACGTTTGCTCCTGCCTTCCTGCATGATTGGCATATTCTATGCAGAAGACGTTTTTTTGTTTACAGTCCGCCGAGTTTATGATACCATACAGGATGGACAGCAAAGGAGTCAGACAGTATGCAGTATATCATTCTGGATATGGAGTGGAACCAGCCGTGGCCCGGGTCCTACAGCGCGAAGAAGGCGCTGCCCTCGCCGCTGCGCGGCGAGATCGTGCAGATCGGCGCCGTACGCATGACGCAGGACCAGCAGGTCGCCGACGAGTTCCAGATCCTCATCCGGCCAAAATATTTTAAGAAAATGAACCGCAAGGTCGCCTCGCTCACCGGCATCCGCGACAGCGTGCTGCGCGAAAAGGGCGTGAGCTTTCCGGAGGCTGCGGCCAAGTTTCAGACCTGGTGCGGGGAAGCGTGCGTCTTCCTCACCTGGGGCTTTGACGATATTACCGTCCTGCGGGAAAATCTCGCCGTGTTCGGCCTCGCCGACGGCTGGACGGCCCGCTGGTACAACGCGCAGCTGATCTTCAATGCCCAGACCGACGGCTCGGGCGCGCAGAAGGCGCTCTCGACCGCCATGCAGATGATGGACATCGAGCCGACCCGCGCCGCGCACGACGCGCTGGGCGACGCCTATCATACGGCGCTCGTCTGCCAGCGGCTGCGGCTGGCCGAGGGCATCGCCGCCTATGACGCCGCCGTGCAGGCGCACGAAAACGGCTTCCACGGCGCGGAGCTGCCCGGCTGTGTCGGCCGTGCGGTATTCCACGGCTACGCGGACAAGACCGCCGCGCTCGGCGCGATGAGCGGAAAGGAAAACCGCTGCCCGGTCTGCGGCGGGCAGATGACGGCGGGAAAATGGTACACGCAGCAGGGCAGGCGCTATCTGACCAAGGCTCACTGTGAGACGGACGGCGATTTTTATATCCGCGTCCGCCTGGTCCACGAGGATGAGGCGCTGCGCGTCAGCCGTCTGGTCTACGAGCCGACCGAGCAGGTCGCCAAGAGCTATGCCGCGCTCGCCCAGAAGCCGCGGGCCCGACGCCCGCGCCGGCGCAGATCCGCCCGCGTCAAGGCCAAACCGGCTGAACCGAAAAATCCGTAAGAACCGGCCTCCACAAGCTGTGGAGGCCGGTTTTTTACGGTTCGTCCGGGTCGAAGCGTTCGAAGATGGGGATGCTGCCGTCTGCCTCGCAGGCGAGCAGGTCCTCTTTTTTGCGGATGGTCCAGCTGACCTCCTGCGCGCCCCAGGTGCGCACGCAGGCACGCAGGCAGTAGCCCTTCCGGTCTTCAAACTTGTAGGCGATGAAATCCGGGACGGTCAAAAAGTTCAGCAGCAGATTGCCCGCGATGAACCGCTTGTACCAGGGAAGTCCTGCCTTGTCCTTCTCAAAATTCATCGACAGCTGGCCGCGGCAGATCTCCGGGCGGAGCTTTTTTACGTCGATGAGCGCGAAGGGGTCGAACGACTCGATGCAGAACTCGCCCTTGTACGTGTCCAGCCGCTCGCAGACGGCTTTGGCCAGTGCCTGATGGTTGCCGCGCGCGGTCTTGAGCTCGATGATAAGAGGCGTGGCGGACTCGAACAGGGCCAGCACCTCGTCGAAGGTCGGGATCTGCTCGTCCGTGCCCTCGAGCCGGAGCTGCTTCAGCTCCTCCAGCGTCAGATCCTCGATCTGGCCGTCTACATTCGCGCAGCGACGCAGATCGGAATCGTGGAAGACGGCGAGCGTGCCGTCCTTCAGCAGGTGCACGTCCAGCTCCGCGCCGAAGCCGTGCTCGATGGCCCGGCGGAAGGCGGGGAGGGAGTTTTCGGGGATGACGGGCTTGTCATGGAAGCCGCGGTGCGCGTAGCGGTATTTTTTGAGGAGCTCCCACTTCGGGTGCCCCTTCCGGCACCGCAGCGCCAGCGTGAACAGCAGATCCAGCGCCAGAAGCACGATCAGAATGATGCAGATTGTCAGCATGGTAAAGACTTCTTTCTTTTGATAAGTTGGTTCAGCACCAAGGCTCCCCTTCCAGGGGAGCTGGCGCGCAGCGCCTGAGAGGTTGTCGCAGATTTGCCATAAAACCCAAACCGCAAATTCAGTTTGCGGTTTGGAAAGGAAGAAACGGGCTCAGAGGAAAAGAGGCTCCGCGAACAGCGGGGACTCGTTCCGTCGAGGCCGGTTCTGACGCGCCTCCGGCGGCCATATCTTTTCTCTCGCAAGAGAAAAGATATGGAAGAAAAGAGTGCTTGGGGACGCGTTTGGTGCATACTGCCTCTGAATTCAGGCAGGTATCAATGTTTTGGTCTGGCGTTCCACACGGGACTCACCTTACGGGCGTCCTGGTACGCGCCGCCTGATACGGGGGTATCGAATTTGCAACTAGTTTCCGTAGAATATCTGCCATCAATAGAAGGTGCGACTGAACTTTTGATGGGCGCTACCTTCTTGCGGGGACCTTGTAGGGGCGCGATCATTCGACAGCGATCCGCGGCAAATTCGGGATGGTGGTCCCTGTGTGGGGATCAATCGTCCATATCCTCGAATGCATCCAGCCCCTTTTTGGCTTCGGCTTTGACGTCGCCGTGGCGGACGAAGAGCATGGTGACGAAGCTCAGGGCGACGAACAGCGCGGCGTAGGGGAACAGCACGCGGTAGTCGATCTTCCGCATCAGCGTGCCGGCCATGACCGGCGTGACGACCTGTGCGGCCATGGAGGCCGTATAGTAGTAGCCGGTGAATTTGCCGATGTCCGAGCCCTTGCACATCTCGACGACCATGGGCAGAGAGTTGACGTTGATGGCCGCCCATGCGAGGCCGACGAGCGCGAAGACGATGAACATGATGGCGTTGATGGACGAGAAGGCCGTCGTCAGCACGTAGCCCAGCGCGAAGCAGATCGTCAGCAGCACGATGCCGCCCTGGATGGTGCGCCGCCGGCCGATCTTCGAGGCGATCTGGCCGATGGGGATGTAGGAGACGATGGCGCCCGCCGTGGCGATCAGCAGGCAGGTCGACGCGCCGCCGAGACCCTGGCCCATGACCACGTCGACATAGGTCGAGAACCACGTCGTCACGCCGTTGTAGCCGATGAACCACAGAGCGATGGAGGCCAGCAGGAAGCCGAGGCTCTTTTTGACCGGCTTCGGAAGCGTCTCATGGCCGCTGCCGTCGTCCTGGGCGAGGTTCCATTCGGGGTGCTGCTTCTCGAGCGCCTGATTTTCCGCCGTGAGCTTCGGCTCCTTGACTGTGAGGAAGAGGACGGCAATGGCGATGAACATGATGGCCGAGACGACGATGAACAGCGGCTGGTAGTTGACGTGGTCCAGCCCGGCTGTCTTCGAATTGGGATAGAGGACCGCGGCCACGCCGAGATAGAGGATGCCGCCGACCGCGCCCATCAGGTTGATGATGGCGTTCGCGCGCGAGCGCAGGGGCTTGGGCGTGACATCGGGCATGAGGGCGACCGCCGGGGAGCGATAGGTGCCCATGGTGACGAGCAGCAGGCCCAGCACGATGACGAACGAGGCCGTCTTCAGCCCGGAGGGCTGGGCGGCGTAGCTGTTGTCGAGCAGGGGGAGGATGTTCATGAGGATGACGGCGCAGCCCGTGCCGAAGAGGATGAACGGCATGCGCTTGCCGATCTTCGAATGGCTCCGGTCAGACAGCGAGCCGAAGAACGGCAGCAGGAACAGCGCGAGGATGTTGTCCGCCGCCATGATCGCGCCGGAGAAGGTCTCGTTCATGTGGAAGGTCTTGGTGAGGATCAGCGGCACGACGCTGTCGTACATCTGCCAGAACGCGCAGATGGACAAAAACGCGAGGCCGACGAGGATGGTGCGCTTGTTGTTGAGCTTCATTTCTCTTCTCCCTTTTGTAAGGTGTTGAGGACTTCGCGGATATTCTGCATGCAGTAGGTGGGCTGCACGTGATATTTTTCGATATCGGCCATCACGCCTTCGCCCGAGAGAACGAAGATCGTGTCGATCCCGGCGTTCACGCCGCAGGCGATGTCGGTATAGACGCGGTCGCCGATGAGGCAGGTCTGCCGCGGGGAATAGCCCGTGCGCTCCATGGCGAGCAGGGCCATCTCCGGCTGCGGCTTGCCGACGACCTTCGGCCGCCGGCCGGTCGCCGTGTGCAGCATTTCGGCGACGCTGCCGCAGTCGGGCGCGCTGCCGTACCAGGTCGGGCAGACCAGATCCGGGTGCGTCGCCACGTAATCGGCGCCGCGGTTCAGCAAAATGCAGCACGTCTCGAGCTTTTCGAACGTCAGCTCCGTGTCGTAGCCGAGCAGCACGACGCTGATCTCATCCCGAAGCTGCTCCGCCACATGAAGCCCTGCGAGCCGGAGCTGGTTTTTGAGCGATTCGGTGCCGCAGACGTAATAGACGGTGTCCGGCAGATACCGCCCCTGCAGATAGCGGATCGTCGCATCCGTGCTGGTGAGGAAATCATCGGGGAAGGCCTCGATGCCGAGCCGGGCCATTTTTGCGATGTAGGCGTCCGTGCCGCGGGAGGAGTTGTTGGTCAGAAACAGGTATCTCCCGCCGCTTTCCCGCACGTACCGCAGGAAATCCTTCGTGCCGTCAAAGAGCGTTTCGCTCAGGTAGATCGTGCCGTCCATATCCAGCAGGAACAGCCGTTTTTCCGCAAGGGACATCAGGTACCTCCAGTGATCAAAATTCCCTACCATTATACCGTCTTCCCCGCGATTTGACAAGCGCGGGGAAAGCGCATACAATACATCCAAAAGATTTTGCCTGAAAGGAGGCCGCTGCAATGGCCCATTCGCTGCCGGAGACCTTTGCGCCCCTGCTGCTGCGCTGGTACGCGGCCGGCCACCGGGATCTGCCCTGGCGGCAGGACCGGGAGCCGTATCATATCTGGCTGTCGGAGATCATGCTCCAGCAGACGCGCGTGGAGGCCGTCAGGGGCTACTACGCCCGGTTCCTCGCGGAGCTGCCCGATATCGCCGCGCTCGCCGCGTGCGAAGAACGGCGGCTCACGAAGCTCTGGGAGGGCCTTGGCTACTATTCCCGCGTGCGCAACCTGCAGAAGGCGGCGCAGGTGATCGTCTCGCAGCACGGGGGCGTCTTCCCCGCGGACTATGCGGCGATCCGGGCGCTGCCCGGTGTGGGGGATTATACGGCGGGCGCGGTCGCCTCGATCTGCTTTGACCGGCCCACGCCCGCGGTCGACGGGAACGTGCTGCGTGTGCTCGCACGCGTGACGGAGGACCCTTCGCCCGTGACGAAGCAGAGCGTCAAAAAAAGCTATGAGTTGCTGCTCCGCCCGGTCTATGAGGAAAACCCCGGCAGCCGGGGTGAGCTGACGCAGGCGCTCATGGAGCTCGGCGCGTGCGTGTGCGTGCCGAACGGCGCGCCGAAGTGCGCCCTTTGCCCGCTGCAGGGCTTCTGCCGGGCGAAAATGAACGGCAGCTGGGATACGCTTCCCGTCAAGGAGGCCAAAAAGCCCCGGCGGCAGGAGCAGCTGACCGTCTTTTTCCTCTCCTGCGGCAGCCGGTACGCCGTGCGGCGGCGGCCGGATACGGGGCTGCTCGCGGGCCTCTGGGAGCTGCCGAACACCGAAGGGACGCTCACGGCCCAGCAGGCGCTTTCGCTTCTGGAGCAGTGGGGCCTGCAGCCGGAGCAGCTGCAGAAGGTGATCGAGCGGACACACGTCTTCACGCACGTCGAGTGGCACATGCGCTGCTGCTATGTCCGTGTGGCGGAGCCGGGCGGGGACTTTACCTGGGTGGATGGCGCGGAATTTTCGCGCAGCATCGCCCTGCCGACAGCCTTCCGGATGTTCTGGGAGCCGGAAGACGGGCAGGCGGAGAAATAACAGTAGCTTTTTTGTAGCTTTTCGCATATAATGGTAGCATCGCAGAATAGGAAGCTCTGATTCAGAGGTTCCGAAAGGAGGATACTGGCTTTTCGCCATCACAAGCGCCATGTGCCTGCCGGAGACGGCAGGACAACGAGGAGAAACGTGATCGAAGGTTCGGCGGATGCGTTTCCGTGCTCTCCGTGCGCGTCACGGCGTCAGAAATATGCGGGCGACCGCAAAACAGAGGGGCGTCGAACGGGATTCAGGCAAATGAACTGCGAGTTTGTCCTGTGATCAAATATTACAGGAGGAACAATTTCATATGTGTGGTATTGTAGGATATGTAGGCAGAAATGAGGCTGCGCCCATTTTGCTGGAGGGCCTTTCGCGTCTGGAGTACCGGGGCTACGACTCCGCGGGCATCTGCGTGGAGCAGAACGGCGTTCTGGAGGTCGCAAAGGCCAAGGGCCGTCTGCAGAACCTGATCGCCAAGACCGACGGCGGCGCAAAGCTGCCCGGCACGCTCGGCATCGGCCATACCCGCTGGGCCACCCACGGCGAACCGAACGATATCAACTCCCACCCGCACGTCTCCCAGAACGGCAAGATCGCCGTCGTCCATAACGGCATCATCGAAAACTATCTCGAGATCCGCGAATTTCTGCAGGAGAAGGGCGTGCAGTTCACCTCGCAGACCGACTCGGAGGTCGTCGCGCAGCTCATGGAATACTGCATGGGCCTTCCCGAGGTCTCGACGGTCTCGGACGCTCTGTACATGGTCCTGCACCGGATCGAGGGCGCGTACGCCCTCGGCATCCTCTGCTCGGACGATCCGGATCATATCTACGCCGCGCGCAAGGACGCGCCGCTGCTGCTCGGCTTCGGCAAGGGCGAGAATTTCATCGCCTCCGACGTGACGGCGCTGGTCAAATACACCCGTGACGTCGTCTACATGGAAGACGGCGAGGTCGCCATCCTCGGCCGTGACGGTATCCAGCTCTTCAACGCCATGGAGCTGCCCATCGAAAAGGAACACCACCACATCGACTGGGAGATCTCCGCCGCGGAAAAGGGCGGCTACGAGCACTTCATGCTCAAGGAGATCATGGAGGAGCCCGAGGCCCTGCGCCGCGCCATCCTGCCGCGCATCAAAGACGGCGAGGTCGTCTTCGACGGCCTGCAGCTGGACATCAGCCGCTATGACAGCATCAAGATCATCGCCTGCGGCTCGTCGTACCACGTGGGCATGGTCGGCAAATACAATCTGGAAAAGCTCGCGCGCATCCCGGTCGAGGTCGTGCTGGCCTCCGAGTTCCGCTACTGCGACCCGATCATCGACAGCCGCACGCTCGTCGTCGTCATCAGCCAGTCCGGCGAGACGCTCGACACCATGGCCGCCCTGCGCGAGGCAAAGAGCCTCGGTGCGCGCATCCTCTCAATTGTAAATGTCGTCGGCAGCTCCATCGCCCGTGAGTCGGACGATGTGCTCTACACCTGGGCCGGACCCGAGATCGCCGTCGCCACCACGAAGGCGTATTCCACCCAGATGGCGGTCCTCGACCTGCTGGCCATCTATCTGGCCGGCCAGCGGAAGACCATCACGGCGGAGGATATGCGCCGCCTGACGAGCGCCATCGCCGCGCTGCCCGCGCAGGTCGAGCAGATCCTGTCGAACCGCGAGCAGATCCAGTATTACGCCTCGCAGTACTTCAACCACGATTCCGTCTTCTTCATCGGCCGGAATCTCGATTACGCGCTCGGCATGGAGGGCTCCTTGAAGCTCAAGGAGATCTCCTACATCCACTCTGAGGCCTACGCCTCGGGCGAGCTCAAGCACGGGACGATCTCGCTCATCGAGCCCGGTACGCTCGTCGTGGCGCTGGGCAGCTATACGCCGCTGTTTGACAAGGCCATGAGCAACGTCATCGAGGTCAAAGCCAGAGGCGCGAGCGTCCTCGCCCTGGCCACCGAGTCGCACCGCGCCGAGATGGAGAGCCGCGTCGACGGCATCCTGACCATCCCGGATACGGAGCTGATGTTCCTGCCGCTGTTGGGCGTCGTGCCGCTGCAGCTGTTCGCGTATTACGTCGCGCTGCAGCGCGGCTGCGATATCGATAAGCCCCGCAACCTCGCCAAGAGCGTCACCGTCGAGTAAACAAAAACCGCCCGCTGTGTCCGATGCAGGACACAGCGGGTATTTTTTTGATTTCCTGCAACAGAATCCGGCTTTTCCCCGACATGATGGACGTCAGCATGTTGATACAAAACGCAAAGGAGGGATGCGGATTGGACGAAAAAGAGCTGCTGCGGCAGCTGCAGAAGCAGCGTGCGGGCGCGCTCGAGGCTGCCCTCGCGCAGTACGGCGCGTACGTGCTCGCCGTCATCCGCAATCGCAGCCGCGGCGTCCTGACGCCGGAGGACCATGAGGAGATCGCGTCGGACGTCTTTCTCGCCCTGTGGCGCGGCGCAAAAAATATCACGCGCGGCCAGCTGCGCCCGTGGCTCGGCGCGGTCGCCCGGAAGCAGACGGCGGAGGCCATGCGGAAAAAGAACGTCTATCTCCCGCTGGAGGACGATGCGCTCATCACGCTCGACCGCCTCTGGGAGCAGATGGTCGAAAAGGAGCGCTGCGAAGCGCTCGCGCAGGCGCTCGCGGCGCTGCCGGAAGAGGACCGGGAGATCTTTTACCGGTTCTATGACCTGAGCCAGACGACCGCGCAGATTGCGGACGAATTGCACATGAACGCTTCGACGGTCCGCTCGCGCCTGCTGCGCGGCCGGGAGGCGCTCAGAAAAACACTGACCAAGGGAGGGCTGTTCTGTGAAGACGACGTGGGATGAACTCATGCGCTATGCGCCGGAAAAGGAGTATCCGCTGCCCGCGCTGGAGCGCGGCGAACAGGAAAGGATCCTGAACAAAACCATGAAAAAGCTTGAAAAAACGAAAAAAAGACCGGCCCGTCCGGTCCGGACGGTGCTGCTCGCGGCGGCCATCGCCGCGCTGCTGTGCGGCACGGCCTTCGCCGCTTACACAAACGGCTGGTTCGGTTTCGACCGGCTGTTCGGAGAGAAGACCGCGCTGATCGAGGGGCATATCGCCAGCTACGACGAAACGACGGACGTGGACATCACACAGCCGACCTACACCGAGGAAGAGCAGGCCATGATCGACGAAGGGACCATGCAGGTGCCCGATATCGCAGATCTGTCGGATACAGGTGTGTCGGCAGAAACGGATGATTTTACGTTCACGCTCGAATCCATGCTCGTTTCCAGAAACTCGCTCTATGCTATCCTGCGCATCGACGCGAAAAACGACGATGCGGCGGCGGAGCTTGCCGCGATCCCGGAAACGGACGGCTACCAGAAGGAGCTCAAGCGAATGCTGTGGGTCGGTGCGCATAACAACACAAACTTCGGCGGCTTCGGCGCGGATCATCGGCTGGAATGGAAAAACGGCGGCATGAGCATGGAGATCATGCAGGTGGAGGGAAGCACGGCCTATGCGCTGCTGACCAACATCGGCGGCGAGTTCGAACCGGGCGACCGGATCCTGTTCGATATGAGCCATCATGACCAGAATGTCGATCTGTTTGAGATCCCCGTTCCGGCGCAGCTGGAGCAGGAGCTGGTGATCGAGCTGGACGGCGAATCCGGCCCGGATGACCGCTACTGCTGGCAGACGGCAACGATCTCGCCGATCTCCTTCCAGCTCGATGGAATATATGGCAGCGGCGAGACGAGCAACGAAGCGGTCTCCATCACCCTTAAAGACGGGACCAGCTTCGCGCTCTCCAGCGCGGAAAACGGCCACGAGGACAGCCTGTATGGGACCTACGGCTCATGGGGCAGCTCCTATGCCGGCAGCTGGGAGAGTGGCGATGTAAAGGAGACCTGGCTGTTCTCCCAGCTCATCGACCTGGCTGACCTCGCCTCTATCACCGTCGACGGCGTGACGTACCCCATTAAATAAACCGGCCGCATCCCAAAGCCTTTCCCTACGAGGGGAAGGTGGCTCGGCGAAGCCGAGACGGATGAGGTGGGAGTCTTCCGGTTGCGCAGCTGCCCCACCTCATCAGTCGCCTCGCGGCGACAGCTTCCCCTCATAGGGGAAGCCATGGGGTGCATTCTGTAGGGGCAGAGCCCCGCCCCTACAAGGTGCAAAGCAAACAAAGAAAAGCCGCCCCGCAAAAAGGTGCAGCCTGACAAACTCAGACTGCACCTTCTATTGATGGCAATCGTTCTAAGGCAACTAGCTGCAAATTTGGTCCCTACGTATCAGGCGGCGCGTACCAAGACACCGGTAAGGTGACCACCGAGTGGAACGATGCCTGAAAAATAGGGCCTTGCCTAAAATCAGATGCAGAAAGCACCCAACCGTAACCCAGCGCCCCTTTTCTCCCCCTTCTTTTCCGGC
>ENA-UOOC01000279-UOOC01000279.1-human-gut-metagenome-genome-assembly--contig:-C48old-NODE-279-length-55314-cov-26.915742_pt1 | contig 55314 bp, 45 predicted proteins | sample MGYA00242469_ERZ724016 | MGnify/ENA metagenome assembly ERZ724016 | reverse complement strand
TCTGAGCCCGTTTCTTCCTTTCCAAACCGCAAACTGAATTTGCGGTTTGGGTTTTTTCTATGCAAATTTGCGGCAACCTCTCAGTCAGCTTCGCTGACAGCTCCCCTGAGAGGGGAGCTTTTTCCGCTGCGGCGGGGGTTATTTTTTTATTATATAAAGTATCCGCTGGTTCTCCCCTTGAAAATTGTCCACAGCTGTGTTATGATTATTGTGCATAAATTTGTGTTTTTTCCGCCGGTACGGCGATAGAAAGAAAGGAACTGCGCATGTATTCAACCGCTTACGTCTGGGCCAAGGTCCTGGGGCATATGGAGGCCCGGCTGACGCCGCAGGTCGTGTCGACCTGGTTTGACGATACCGAGATCCTCGAGCTGACGGATCAGAAGCTCGTTTTGTACTCCCCCTCCACCTTCCGCAAGGATATCATCCTCCGCCGCTGCACCGGCTACATCAAAGAGGCCATGCAGGAGATCTTCCAGATGAACGTCGAGGTCGAGGTTTTGGACGAGACGGAGATCGAGGCGTACCGCGGCCGGTCACAGAAGCCGGAGTTTATCGAGTTCAACCCGCAGTTCACGTTTGATAATTTCGTCGTCGGCTCGTCCAACCGCTTTGCGCACGCGGCGGCCGTCTCTGTCGCCAACAATCCGGCGGAAACGTATAACCCGCTGTTCATCTACGGCCCGTCCGGCCTCGGCAAGACGCATCTGCTGTATGCCATCGCCAGCGTCGTGCATAAAAATCATCCCAGCTACAACATCGTCTATATCAAGGGCGACCAGTTCACCAACGAGCTCATCGCCGCCCTGCAGGAGGGCCGCAACAACGAATTCCGCAACAAATACCGCAACGCGGACCTCTTCCTCGTCGATGATATCCAGTTTATCGCCGGCAAGGAATCCACGCAGGAGGAATTTTTCCATACCTTCAATAATCTCTACGAGAACCACCATCAGATCGTTCTGACCGCTGACCGGCCGCCCAATGAGATGCTCCGTCTTGAAGACCGGCTGAAGACCCGGTTCGAGTGGGGCCTGATTGCAGACATCCAGCCGCCCGATTTTGAGACCCGCATGGCGATCATCAAGAACAAATCCGTCTCGCTCGGCTTCGAGCTGCCGGACGATGTCTGCACCTTCATCGCCGAAAACGTCACGTCGAACGTGCGTCTGCTGGAGGGGACCGTCAAAAAGATCCGCGCGTATCACGATCTCGACAACATGGAGCTGACCGTGCCAAACGTGTCCCGCGCCATCAAGGACATGTACAACAAGGAAAAGGCCGAAAATCTGCCCACGCCCAGCCTCATCATCGGCGAGGTCTCCCGGTTCTACAACATTGAGGAAGCCGTCATCCGCGGTACGCTCAAAAACAAGAATACCGCCGAGGCGCGGCAGGTCGCCATGTATCTGGTGAGGAAGCTGACGAATCTTTCTCTTCCTGACATCGGCAAGGAATTCGGCCGCGACCATTCCACCGTCATCCACTCGCTCAAAAAGGTCGAGCAGCAGCTCGCCGCCGGGACCGGCTCTCTGCCGGACAACATCCGCGATATTACGGCGAACATCAACAGCAAGCTCTGATTTTTTCCACAGGGACGTGTGGAATCCACAGATGGGCTCTGTGGAAAGCTGTGAAACGCATGTTTCACAATTTGAGGTGTGGAAAAGCGTTTGGATCGTAAACATGGGCCTGTGGAGAAAAAAGCATTGCGGCCGCTGGGCCTGCACCGGTTTTCCACATAAATTTCCCCTACTGCTACGTACTTCTAAAAAAAATCCTTTCTTTCTCTGGAAAGAAGAAACGGAGGAATCCATATGAAATTTACCTGTGAAAAAAATGCGCTGGTCAGCGCCATCTCCGTCGCCTCCCGTACCGTCGCACAGAAGAGCACCATTCCGGCGCTCGAGGGAATCTATATCCGCGCAGGTGTCAAGCTGACGCTTTCCGGTTATAATCTCGAGACGGGCATCACCATCTCCGTTGACGCGGACATCCAGGAGACCGGCGCGTGCATCATGCCGTCGAGACTCTTCTTCGATATCATCCGCAAGCTGCCGGACGATACGGTCTCCATCTCGGTCGACGAAAACTTCAAGGTCTCCATCCGCGGCGGGATCTCCTCCTTCTCCATTACGGCCATGTCTTCCGAAGACTATCCGGAGCTGCCGGAGGTCGACTCCGAAAAGGGCATCGACCTGCCGCAAAGCGAGCTCAAGGCCATGATCGGCGGCACGAGCTTCGCCGTCAGCGAAAATCAGGCCCGTCCCATCCATACCGGCTGCCTGTTTGAGGTGGCAGATGATTCCATCACAGTCGTCGCCGTCGACGGCTACCGGCTCGCGCTTCGCCGCTGGAAGGCAGAGGCGCCGATCGGGAGGACGCTCAAATTCGTCGTCCCCGCCGCGGCGCTCAAGGAAGCGGAAAAAATTCTCGGTGATACCGACGAGACCTGCACCTTCTTCCTCGGCAGCAAGCATATCCTCTTTACGATCGGCGAAGCGACGCTCGTCTGCCGGCTGCTCGAGGGTGAATTCCTCGACTGGCGGCGCGTGCTTCCGCAGAACCAGCCGATCAAGCTGGCGGTCAACGTGGCAAAGATGACCGATTCCATCGAGCGTGTCGGCCTCATCATCTCTGAGAAGCTCAAAAGCCCCGTCCGCTGCCGTTTCGGCGAGAATACCGCGGATTTCCGCTCCGTTTCCACGATCGGCGAGGCACACGACGTCTGCCAGATCGCGGGCGACGGGCAGGATATGGAGATCGGCTTCAACTGCCGGTACCTGCTCGACGCGCTGCGCGCGATCCCGGATTCTGAATGCTCGCTGGAGCTGGTCAATGGCCTGAGCCCCATCGTCATGAATCCGTGCGACGGCTCCGGCCGGTACAGCTACATGGTCCTGCCGGTCCGGCTGAAAGCGGGGGAATGAGATGAAGGTCAGAGTTACCAAAAAGCTGGCGGAGGGTCCGATCGAGATCCCCATCCATACGGAATTCATCAAGCTGCAGGATTTTCTGAAATTCGCCAACGCCATTGAATCCGGCGGCATGGCCAAGACCTTCATTCAGGAGGGCGACGTGCTGGTCAACGGCGAAGTGTGCACCATGCGCGGCAAAAAGCTGCATCCCGGCGACGAGGTGACCTTCATGGCCAACACCTGGCGCGTCACAGAAGAACAGGCATGAAGCTGCAGTCGCTCAAGCTGTATGATTTCCGGAATTATGCCGCTGCCGGCGTGCAGCTGCACCCCGGCGTCAATCTGATCGTCGGCGAAAACGCGCAGGGGAAGACGAATCTTCTCGAGGCGGTCTTCTATCTTTCGACCGGGCGGAGCTTCCGCACGGCGCGGAATCAGGAGCTGATCCGCTTCGGCGCGGAATTTGCAGATCTTGGCTGCGAGCTGTTTTCCGGCGGGCGGGAGCAGTCGATCCGTGCGGTCCTGTTTTCTGGTCGGAAGCCGCGGCAGCTGTATATCGGCGGCGTGAAGCAGCGTTCGGCCGCCGCGCTCCCGGGCGTATTGACGACGGTTTTGTTCTGCCCAGACGATCTGCTGGTTTTGAAAAGCGGCGCGGCCGGACGGCGGAAGCTCGTCGATACCGCGCTCTGCCAGCTCCGGCCCGGCTACGCGCAGGCGCTGGGCGAATATCAGAAGCTCTATGACAGCAAATCCCGGATTTTAAAGGACTATAACGACCGGCCGTCTCTGCTTGAGCCGCTGCCGGAGTTCAACTACCGCATGGCGCAGGTCGGCGCGATCCTCATCTCCTACCGCGCGCGGTATCTGCGGGAGCTTTCGGCGCAGGCCGGGCAGTTCCACGCAGAATTTTCCGGCGGAAAAGAGACGCTGCGGCTGCGCTATCAGACAGTCTCGACCGTCACGGACCCGTTTGCGGAGAAAAAAACGATCTTTCAGCAGCTGCTGGACCACCAGCAGTCGCATTACCGCGCGGAGCTGGAATCCGGCCAGTGTTTGTCCGGCCCGCATAAGGACGATTTTGAAGCGGAGCTGGACGGCCTGTCCGTCAAGGCCTTCGGCTCGCAGGGTCAGACGCGGACTGCGGCCATCAGTCTGAAGCTCGCTGAGCGCGAGCTGTTCCGCCGTGATACCGGCGAAGAACCGGTACTGCTGCTCGACGACGTGCTCTCGGAGCTCGACGCGAGACGGCAGGATTTTGTGCTCAATCAGATCCGTTCCGGGCAGGTGCTCATCACCTGCTGCGAGCCGGACCGGCTTTCCGACATCGGCAAGCGGATCCTGATCGAAAACGGGCAGGTACGGGAGGATCCGGCATGTATCTGAACATCGGCGGCGATTTTTCCGTTCGCGGCGAGACCATCGTCGGCGTGTTTGATCTGGACAATACCAGCTGCTCCAAATGGACGCGGAAATTCCTCGCGGAGGCCCAGAAGGCCGGCGCCGTCGTCGAAGCGACGGACGAGCTGCCGAAATCCTTTCTGGTCGCGGCGGAATACGGACAGACGCGCGTCTATCTGACAAAATATAACGCTGCCATCCTGCAAAGACGTCTGCAGGAACCGCAGCGCAGCCCCATTCCTGGAAAAGGAGAAAAACTATGAGCGAAGAAATCAAGGATATCATCGAGGCCGAAAAGGAATACAACGCCAGTCAGATCCAGGTGCTGGAGGGACTCGAGGCCGTCCGCAAGCGGCCCGGCATGTACATCGGCTCGACAAGCGCTTCCGGCCTGCACCATCTGGTGTATGAGATCGTCGACAACGCGGTCGATGAGGCGCTGGCCGGATACTGCAAGCACGTTGTGATCACCATCAACGAGGGCAATACCATCACCGTCACCGACGACGGCCGCGGCATCCCCGTCGATATCCAGGCACAGACCGGCAAGCCCGCGCTGGAGGTCGTCTATACTGTCCTGCATGCGGGCGGCAAATTTGGCGGCGGGGGATACAAGGTCTCCGGCGGTCTGCACGGCGTGGGCGCGTCGGTCGTCAACGCGCTGTCCGAGTGGCTGGAGGTCGAGGTCAGCAAGGACGGGAAGATCTATCAGATGAAGTTCTCCCGCGGCCATATTACCCAGGAAATGCGCGTCATCGGCACCACGGACCAGCACGGCACGAAGGTCACCTTCAAGCCGGACCCTGAGATGTTCGACACGCTGGAATACGACTATGAGACCTTGCATACCCGCATGCGCGAGCAGGCGTTTTTGAACGCGGGCCTGCACATCACCATCAAGGACGAGCGCATCGAATCCGCCGACAAGCCCGAAAAAGAGCGCATGGACTCCATGTGCTACGAGGGCGGCATCCGCGAATTCGTCCGCTGGTACAACCGCCACAAGACGCCCCTGCACGAGCAGGTCATCTACATGTCCGGCACCAAGGGCGACGACACGGCCGAGGTCGCACTGCAGTATAACGACTCCTTTGCCTCTACCATCGTCTCCTTCGCCAACGACATCCATACCCCCGAGGGCGGCATGCACGAGGAGGGCTTCAAGCGGGCGCTGACGAACGTGCTCAACGCCTACGGCGTCAAAAAGGGCTATATCAAGGGCGACGACAAGGTCTCCGGCGACGATGTGCGCGAGGGTCTGACCGCCATCGTCTCCGTCAAGCTGACCGAGGCGCAGTTCGAGGGCCAGACGAAGGCCAAGCTCGGCAACGCCTCCATGCGCACGCTGGTCAGCAACATCGTCACGCAGCAGCTGGCGGAATTTCTGGAAGAAAACCCCGCCGTCGGCAAGGCGATTCTGGACAAGGCCATGATGGCCAACCGCGCGCGCGAGGCTGCGCGAAAGGCAAGAGAAGCCATCCGCCGCAAGACCGGCCTCGAGTCCGGCCAGATGCCCGACAAGCTGCGCGACTGCAACGACACCGACCCCACTCTCACCGAGATCTACATCGTCGAGGGCGACTCCGCCGGCGGCTCGGCCACGCAGGGCCGCGACTCCCGCTTCCAGGCGATCCTGCCGCTCTGGGGCAAGATGCTGAACGTGGAAAAGGCCCGGGCCGACAAGGTCTACGGCAACGACAAGCTCCAGCCCGTCATCACGGCGCTCGGCGCCGGCATCGGCGACGAATTCAACCTCGACAAGCTCCGGTATCACAAGGTCATCATCATGGCCGATGCCGATGTCGACGGCAGCCATATCCGGACGCTGCTTCTGACGTTCTTCTTCCGCTTCATGCGGCCGCTCATCGAGCGCGGCTACGTCTATTCCGCCGTGCCGCCCCTGTACAAGCTCTCGCGCGGCAAGACGCAGCGCGTAGCGTACTCCGACCCGGAGCGCGACCGGATCTCGGCCGAAATGCGCGCGGACAATCCGAACGCGAAGATCGATATCTCCCGCTACAAGGGCCTTGGCGAAATGAACCCGCACGAGCTGTGGGAGACCACCATGGATCCCACCACCCGGACGCTCCGCCGCATCACGCTTGAGGACGCGGTGCAGGCGGACCAGATCTTTACGGTCCTGATGGGCGAGGATGTCGAGCCGCGTAAGGAATTTATTGAGGAAAACGCGAAATACGTGGTGAATCTGGATATCTGATTGAATGCCTCCGGCGGCCCCTTCTTTTCCGTCTTGCCGGAAAAGAAGGGGGAGAAAAGGGACGCTTATCACTCAGAAACCGCCATCACGTATCTGCTCTGTAGCTGGACGCACTTCTGCGGCGTCCCGTTTGCCTGGAAAGGAATGACTGCCGAAAGGGCACGTCATTGTTGGTGATGGCTGAATCGGGTTTCTGAGATTTGCCAGGTGCGCCTGCGGGCGCGGGCGGTTATGCCCGCGCTGCCGGTGATGGCGGGATCAGATTTTTGAAATTTGTCAGGTGCGCCTGCGGGCGCAGGCTGTTACTCCTACTCTGAAAAGGAGACCCAAGTTCTATGGCACATAAGAAAGATTATAAGCCCGAGGACATCATGTTCCCGGAGCAGAGGATCGTGCAGTCGGAGCTCGTGCATGAGATGAAGAGCTCGTATATCGACTACGCGATGTCCGTCATTGTCGGCCGTGCGCTGCCGGATGTGCGCGACGGTCTGAAGCCCGTGCACCGGCGCATTCTCTACGCCATGTATGAGGACGGGCTGACGTCCGACAAGCCGTTCAAAAAATCGGCGACCTGCGTCGGCGACGTGCTGGGCCGGTACCATCCGCACGGCGACGCGTCGGTCTACGACGCGATGGTCCGTCTGGCGCAGGATTTCTCCATGCGCTATCCGCTGGTCGACGGCCACGGCAACTTCGGCTCCGTCGACGGCGATCCCCCCGCGGCCTACCGTTATACCGAGGCGCGCATGTCGAAGCTCTGCAACGAGATGCTGCGCGACATCGACAAGGATACGGTCGCCTGGGATCCGAACTTCGACGAATCGAGAAAAGAGCCGCGCGTGCTCCCGTCCCGCTTCCCGAACCTGCTGGTCAACGGCTCGAGCGGCATCGCCGTCGGCATGGCGACGAATATCCCGCCGCACAATCTGACGGAGGTCATCAACGCCTGCGTCTGCATCCTTGAAAATCCCGAGGCGGAGCTGGCAGACCTGATGGAGTACATCAAGGGCCCGGATTTCCCGACCAGGGGCATCATCATGGGCCGCAGCGGCATCCGCGCCGCCTACGCCACCGGCCGCGGCAAGATCACCGTCCGTGCGCGCACCGAATTTGAGGAATTCGGCCAGAACCGCGAGCGGATCATTGTGACGGAGCTGCCGTATCAGGTCAACAAGCGCCAGCTCATCGCCGCCATGGCCGAGCAGGTGCGCGACAAGCGGCTCGAGGGCATCTCCGATATCCGCGACGAGACCGACCGCAACGGCATGCGCGTCGTCATCGAGCTCAAAAAGGACGCGAACCCGCAGGTCGTTCTGAACCGCCTCTTTGCCCAGACGCAGATGCAGACGACCTTCGGCGTGACGATGCTCGCGCTGGTCAACAACCAGCAGCAGCCGAAGATCCTGTCCCTGCGCCATATGCTCGACGAGTATCTCGCTTTCCAGGAGGAGATCATCACCCGCCGGACGCAGTTCGACCTCAAAAAGGCGCTCGACCGGCAGCACGTGCTGCAGGGTCTGCTGATCGCGGAGGACAACATCGACGAGGTCATCCGGACCATCCGCGAGAGCTATGACAACGCGAAAGAGCGCCTGATGGAGCGCTTCAGCCTGTCTGAGATCCAGGCGCAGGTCGTGCTGGACATGCAGCTCAAGCGCCTGCAGGGACTCGAACGCGAGAAGCTCGAGGCGGAATACGAGGAGCTCGAAAAGCGCATCGAATATTACCGCGAGCTGCTGGCGAACGAAGAGATGCTCAAGGGCGTTCTGAAGGACGAGCTGGTCGCCATCCGCGACAAGTACGGCGACGACCGCCTGACCGAGATCCAGGACGTCGAGGATGAGATCGACATCGAGGATCTCATTGAGGAGGAGCAGTGCGTCTTCACGCTCTCGCACGCGGGCTACTGCAAGCGCGTGCCTGCCTCGACCTACCGCAGCCAGAAGCGCGGCGGCCGCGGCGTGACCGGCATGACGACGAAGGAGGAGGATTTCGTCGAGGGCGTCTTTACCGCCTCCACGCATGACTACATCCTCTTCTTCACGAACCTCGGCAAGGTCCACCGCCGCAAGGGCTATCAGATCCCCGAGGCCGGACGCACCGCCAAGGGCACAAATCTGGTCAACATCCTGCCCTTCGAGCCGGGCGAGAAGGTCACGGCCGGCATCACCGTGCATGAGTTCGACGAGGACTATCTCGTCTTCGTCACGAAGAACGGCACCGTCAAGCGGCTGGAACTGGCAAGCCTCAACACGGCAAGAAAGGCCGGCATCCGCGCGCTGACGCTGAGCGAGGGCGACGAGCTCATCGCCGTCATGAAGACCGACGGCAAGCAGGACATCATGCTCGCCAGCGCGGACGGCATGGCCATCTGCTTTAATGAAAACGACGTGCGCGTCATGGGCCGCGACGCGGCCGGTGTGCGCGGTATGGCGCTGGACGCGGGCGACAGCATCGTCGGCGCTGGCATCGCCGCGAAGGGCAAGCAGCTGCTCTCCGTCACCGAATACGGCTACGGCAAGCGCACGGACATCGAGGAATACATGCGTCTCGGCGACGACGGCGTCCGCCGTCCGCAGCAGCGCGGCGGCAAGGGCCTCAAGAACTACAACATCACCGCCAAGACCGGCCGCATCGCGGGCGTCGCCATCGTGGACGACGAGGACGATGTGATGCTGATCGAAAACGGCGGCGTGCTCATCCGTATGGCGGCGGCCGATATCAACGTCTATAAGCGCGATACGCAGGGAGTCATCCTCATGCGCGTGGAAGCGGGCAACCGCGTCATCTCCGTCGACCGGGTCGACCGGGAGCCGGAGGAGACGGCGGACGAACACGAAGAAGCATGAAGACGGTCACCATCTACACCGACGGGGCCTGCTCCGGCAACCCCGGCCCCGGCGGCTGGTGCGCGATTTTGGAGTATCAGGGACGCGAAAAGATGATCTCCGGCGGTGAGGAGTCGACCACCAACAACCGCATGGAGCTCATGGCGGTCATCTCCGCGCTGCTCGCGCTGCGCGAGCCGTGCGTGGTGGAGCTGTATTCCGATTCCAAATACGTCATTGACGCGCTGGAGAAGGGCTGGGCCTGGGGCTGGAAACGCAGGGGCTGGGTCAAGGCCGACAAAAAACCGGCCCTCAACCCCGACCTGTGGGACACGCTGCTGGGTCTGACCCGGCAGCACGAGATGCACTACCACTGGGTCAAGGGGCATGAGGCCAACGAAAAAAACAACCGCTGCGACGAACAGGCGGTGCTGGAAAGCAAAAAGTTTAAAAGATGACCCTCCCCAGGCTCCCCTCTCAGGGGAGCCTGGGGAAAACGAACCCCCGCAGGAATTTTCCTGCGGGGGTGATGGTTTACAGGGGGGATTTTTTGATCTTTGCGAATGCACGGGGGTATTTGGGCGGGGTCGGCTTTTGCTTGCGGATGACGACGGCCTTGTGGACGGCGTCCTGGATGGGATATTCGTACACCCGCTCGATGCTGCCGCCGAGCTGGGCGATGCCGCGCCGGGCCTCGTCGATCTCTTCGTCGGCAAGCGCGCCCTTCATGGCGAGGAAGACGCCGCCGACCTTCGCGTACGGCAGACACAGCTCCGCGAGCACGTTCAGCCGCGCCACGGCGCGGGAGGTCACAATGTCGTAGCTCTCCCGGCAGGTGCGGACGTATTCCTCCGCCCGGGCCGTCACGACCTGTGCCTGCACGCCGAGCTGCGGCAGCAGCTCCTCGAGCCAGTGCATCCGCTTGGCGAGCGAATCGAGCAGCGTCAGCGCCATCGACGGCTCCGCGATCTTCAGCGGCACGCCGGGGAAGCCCGCGCCGCAGCCGATGTCGATGACGTGTTGATTCTGAAAGTCCACGGCCTGCAGCAGCGCGATGGAGTCGAGAAAATGCAGCTCTGCTACGGCCTGCGGCTCGGTGATGGCGGTCAGGTTCATGACCTGATTCTTTTCCAGCAGTGCCCGGCCAAAGGCGCAGAGCGTGTCGATCTTCTCCGGGGAAAGCCCGGAACGCTGTTCGAGTATCTGTCTCATGTTTCTGCCTTTCGGATGTACAGCACGCCGATGGTGCCGGGGCCGCAGTGGCTGCTGACGGTGCAGCCGGCGCGGGTGACGCAGATCTCGTCAAACGGCTGCAGCTTCTGCACAGTTTCCACAGCTTTCTGCACCGTTTCCTCCGGCAGGCCGGAATGCGTGATGAAGACGCGCCGCAGCTCCAGATCGCTGCGCGCGCCGAGCTTGTCGGTGATGTACAGCACCAGACATTTTTCAAAGCTGCCGCGGTACTTTTTGCCGACGCCCATTTTGCCGTCCTTGACCTCGATGCACGGGCGGAGCTTCAGAAGATTCGCGCCGAGCAGCGTCACGGCCGAGCAGCGGCCGCCCATTTTCATGTAGTCCAGCTGATCAAGAATGAAGCTGGCCTCCACGCGGCCGGTCAGCTCCTGCAGCGCCGCGACGATCTCGTCCGGCGCCATGCCGGCGCGGGCCATCCGCTCGGCTTCGAGCACGACGAGGCCGTGGCCGGTGGAGAGATTTCTCGAGTCGACAACGTAGACGTTGTCAAAATCCGCCGCCGCGAGCTTTGCGTTCTGATAGCAGCAGGAGAAATCGAGGGAAATACAGATGTGAATGACAAAGTCATTCTGCGCGGAAAGCTCCGTGAACATGCGGACATAGTCCGCCAGGTTGACCGCAGCCGTCTTCGGCAGACTGCCGCCCGCGGAGACATGCGCATAGATGTCGTCCGGGCGGACGTCCACGCCGTCGCGCAGCGTTTTGCCGTCCATGTTGACGTAGAGCGGCAGCAGGCGGATGTTGTACCGCTGCAGCAGCTCGGGGCTGAGATCACAGGTCGAGTCAGACGTGATCTGATATCGCATAGAGAACCATCCTTTTTTCACCAGCGTCCGTCTGGGACGCGCGTCTTTTGGAACCGATGGAATCAGCGGTTCCTCTGGCGCAGCGCGCGGAAAAAGTCGCGCAGCGCCTGCGAGCAGGCTTCTTCCAGGACCCCGCCCAGCACCTCCGGCTGAAAGCAGCCCGGCAGATGCAGCACATCGACCAGACTCCCGGCTGCACCGGATTTGGGGTCCTTTGCGCCGTAAACGACGCGCGGCAGATGCGCGTTCAGGATCGCACCCGCACACATGGGACACGGCTCGAGCGTCACGTAGAGCGTGCACTGCCACAGCCGCCAGCCGCCAAGCGTCCGGCAGGCCTCGGCAATGGCCTCAATCTCCGCGTGCGCCAGGGCGGTCCTGTTCGTTTCCCGGCGATTGCGGCCGCGGCCGACGATCCGGTCATCCAGTGTAATCACACACCCCACTGGGACCTCGCCCTCTGCGGCAGCCTCCTGCGCGAGAAGCAGAGCCTCGCGCATCATGTTTTCATCCAAAACCGTTCACACACCTCCACGGCAGGATTATTTACCCATCATACCCGAAAACGCCCCATTCGTCAACACCCCGTGCCGCCGCGCAAAAAAAGCCCTCCGGTCATGCTCTGACCGGAGGCAGATGGGGTTGTGGGATTTGGCGGCGGCCAGAGCCGCCGGCCTGGGATATGAAGTGCGCTCGCATTGGATAAGCTGTGTCTATACCATACCGGAACGGAACGGAAAAGTCTGCCGAACGCTGTCGGGGCGGAAATTTTTTCTTGCGGCGGGCAGGATTCTTGCAAACAGGGCGGTTTCCTGCTAAAATATCAATCCGAATGAAGTGCTGCAGGGGGGATCTGTATGGAATTTGACGCTGGCCGGTACGACGTGGCCGTGATCGGCGCGGGCCACGCCGGGATCGAGGCCGGGCTGGCCTGCGCGCGGATGGGGCTGAAGACCGTCGTGTTTACGATCAATCTGGACGCGGTCGGCAATATGCCCTGCAATCCCGCCATCGGCGGTACGGGGAAGGGCCATCTCGTGCGCGAGCTCGACGCGCTCGGCGGCGAGATGGCGAAGGCGGCCGACCGCTCGTGCATCCAGTACCGGATGCTGAACCTGGGCAAGGGCCCGGCCGTCCACTCCCTGCGCGCGCAGGCGGACCGCCGGAGGTATCAGGAGGATATGAAGCGCACGCTCGAGCAGCAGGAGAATCTAGACCTCAAACAGGCCATGATCACCTCCCTCCGGCTGACGGACGGGCAGGTCTCCGCCGTCGTCACGCGCCTCGGCGCGGTGTATCAGGTGCGCGCCTGCGTCATTGCCTCCGGTACGTATCTGGATGCCCGCGTCATCACCGGCGACTGCGCCTATGCCTCCGGCCCGGACGGGATGCAGGCGGGCATTGACCTGGCGGAGCAGCTTTCTTCTCTTGGCCTGCGTATGCGCCGGTTCAAGACCGGCACGCCGCCGCGCGTCAACCGCCGCTCGATCGACGTGACGAAGATGGAGCTGCAGCCGGGCGACGAGACGCCCGTCCCGTTCTCGTTTTCCACGAAGCAGCCGCCGGAAAACAAAGCGGTCTGCTACCTGACCTATACGAACGAAAAGACCCACGCGATCATCAAGGCCAACCACGACCGGTCGCCGCTGTTCAACGGCATGATCGAGTCCGTCGGCCCGCGCTACTGCCCGTCGATCGAGACGAAGATCGACCGCTTTCCGGATAAGCCCCGGCACCAGCTGTTCGTCGAGCCGTGCGGGCTGTACACGGACGAGATGTATATCCAGGGTCTGTCTTCCAGCCTGCCGGAGGATGTGCAGCTCGACATGCTGCACACGATCGCGGGGCTCGAGCACGCGGAGATGATGCGCCCGGCCTACGCCATCGAATACGCCTGCGTCGACCCGACCGAGCTTCTGCCGACGCTCGAGAGCAAAAAGATCCCCGGCCTCTACGGCGCGGGGCAGTTCAACGGCTCGTCGGGCTATGAGGAGGCCGCGGTGCAGGGCTTCGTGGCGGGCGTCAACGCGGCGCTGAAGCTCAAGGGCGAGGCACCGATGGTCCTGAAGCGGTCTGACGGCTATATCGGCACGCTCATTGACGATCTGGTCACCAAGGGCACGAACGAGCCCTACCGCATCATGACCTCGCGCTCGGAATATCGGCTGCTGCACCGGCAGGACAACGCCGACGAGCGCTTGATGCCCATCGGCCACCGCATCGGGCTGATTTCCGACGCGCAGTATGAAGCCGTGCAGGAAAAATACCGCGCGGTCGCCGCGGAGATCAAACGCCTGGAGGCCACGGGCGTGCCGGAGAGCGAAGCGCTGAACGCGATGCTGCGCGCGCATGAGACCGCGCCGGTCGAGGGCTCGGCCCGCCTGTCCGATCTCATCCGCCGCCCGCAGCTGGGCTATGACGATCTGGCGCCCTTCGACCCGGAGCGGCCGGCGCTGCCCGCCGTGGTGCGCGAGGCCGTGGAGATCCGGATGAAATACGCGGGCTACATCGCCCGCCAGCAGAAGCAGGTCGAGGAATTTGCCCGCGAAGAGGGCAGGCTCCTGCCGAAGACGATCGACTATCTTTCCATGCAGGGCCTGCGCGTCGAGGCGCGGCAGAAGCTCGATGAGATCCGGCCCCTGTCCGTCGGGCAGGCCAGCCGCATCTCGGGCGTCTCGCCCGCGGATATCGCGGTGCTGCTCATCTGGCTGGAGCAGAATAAGGAGTAAGGTATGTATTTTGATTCACACGCACATCTGACCGAGGACTGTTTTACACAGGACTTTGACAGCATTGTGGAAAACATGAAGGCTGCGTCCGTCACCGGCATGATGGAGATTGGCTTCGATCTGCCGTCGTCGGAAAAGGCGGTGCAGTTGGCCGAGCGATTTAGCTGGGTCCACGCCGCCGTCGGCAGCCACCCGGACGACGCCGCGCAGGTGGACGAGGCACGGATCGCCGTCTACCGCGAGCTGTGTAAAAACCCGCGCGTGAAGGCCATCGGCGAGATCGGCCTGGACTATCACTATGAGGATCCCCCGCGGGACGTGCAGCAGCGGGCCTTCCGCCTGCAGATGGCGCTGGCGCAGGAGCTCTCCATGCCCGTCGTCATCCATGAGCGCAAGGCGCATGAGGACGGGCTGCGCATCATCGACGAGTTCCCGGACGTGAAGGGCGTGTTTCACTGCTTTTCCGGCAGCTATGAGATGGCAAAGGAGCTGATCAAGCGCGGCTGGTGCATCGGCTTTACCGGCGTCGTGACATTCAAAAATGCGCACAAGGCCGTGGAGGTCGCGCAGAACATCCCGCTGGACCGCATCCTCATCGAGACCGACTGCCCCTACATGGCCCCGGAGCCCTTCCGCGGCCGCCGCTGCGACCCCAGCTTGGTCCCGTACGTGGCCAAAAAGATCGCAGATCTCCGCGGCATCCCCGCCGAAGAAGTCGCCCGCGCAACCGAATCCAACGCCCGCCGGGTATTCCGCCTCTGATAGGCACTTCCGGCAGCGCGAACCCCTTGGCTCCCCTGGGAGGGGAGCCTGGAGGGGTTGAAAAAAGCAGCCCTTTCGGGCTGCTTTTGGGTTTATTAGCCGGGGATATCTCCGACGCCGTTCAGGATGTAGGTCGGGCGGTAGGGGTAGTCGTTTACGTCTGTGCGGCTCGTGCAGCCGGAGAGGACGAGGACGGTGGCGAGGCCGGATTCCATGCCGGCGATGACGTCGGTGTCCATCCGGTCGCCGACCATGGCGGCCTCTTCCGAGTGGACGCCCAGCAGCTGCAGGCCGGTGCGCATCATGAGCGGGTTGGGCTTGCCCATGAAGTAGGCCTTTTTGCCCGTCGCAAGCTCGATGGGGGCGACGAGCGAGCGGCAGGCGGGCGCGATGCCGAACTCCGTCGGCCCCGTGAGGTCGGAATTCGTGGCGATCAGCCGCGCGCCGTTCAGAACCAGCCGGACGGCCTTGGTGATGACCTCGTAATTATAGCTTGCCGTCTCGCCGACGATCACGTAATCCGGGTCGACGTCGTTCATCGTGACGCCTACGTCGTACAGCGCGTTCAGAAGCCCCGGCGCGCCGATCACGAACGCGGTGCAGCCCGGCGCCTGCTTTTTGAGAAACGCGGCGGTGGCCAGCGCGCTGGTATAGAAATGCTCCTCGCCGATGTCCAGCCCCATGCGCTGCAGCTTCTGCCGCAGCTCCTTGGGTGACCGCTCCGACGAGTTGGTCAGAAACAAAAACCGCTTGTCGTTTTCGTTCAGCCATGTCACGAACTCCGCCACACCCGGCAGCAGCTGGTTGCCGAGGTAGATGACGCCGTCCATATCGCAGATAAAGCCCTTGCGTGCGCGTAATTCTTCCAGATTCATCTCATGACGCCTCTCTTCCTGCTCCGATGGCAGGGTATCTTTTTTTATTCGTTCACGGGTTCAGTATATGGGAGAAAACACGGAAAAGAAAGTGAATTTACACAAATTTAACCGTAAAAAGTTGTGAAGTCTGACGATCAGCGGAGGAAGCCCTCCAGGATCTTCTCCTCCGCCTCCTCCGGCGTCAGGCCGAGCGTCTCGAGCTTGAGCAGCTGCTCGCCTGCGATCTTGCCGATGGCGGCCTCGTGCATGAGCGCGGCGTCGACATGGTTGCAGGAAATCTCGGGGATGGAGCGGACCTTGGCCGCGCCCATGATGATCGAGTCGCACGACACGTGGCCGAAGCAGGGGGCGTTGCCCTGCACGCGGGGATAGAAGATCTGCGTGGATGCTTCCTTGGCGACCGACCGCGACACGACGCGCGTGCGTGAGCCTTCGCCGTTCAAAATCACATCCATCTCGCTGACGGCGTGCTGGTTGCCCGCGGTCAGGAGCTTTTCGTTGATCTGCACCTCGGAGTTTGCGCCGTTGGCCTCGCATTTGGTATAGCGCTTGGTGTCGTCGACGCCGCCGATCTGGCTGGTGTCCATGACGATGGACGCGCCCTCCTCGAGATAGACGATGGTCTGCGGGTTCAGGATCCGCTTGCCGCTGCCTTCGCCCTCGCCGTAGTGCTTTTCGATATAGTGGACCTTCGCATTTTTGCCGATGTAGAAGGTGTGGATGCCGTCGTGCTCGGAGTCGCAGTCGCCGCAGTTGTGGATGCCGCAGCCCGCGACGATGGTCACGTCCGCGCCCGCGCCGACAAAAAAGTCGTTGTAGACCAGATCGTGGAAGCCGGACTTGCTCAGGATGACCGGAATGTGGACGTTTTCGCTCTTGGTGAAGGGCGCGATGCGGATGTCGATGCCGTCCTTGTCGGTCTTGGAGACGATCTGGATGTGCTCGGAGTTCTGGCGGAACTCCTTCTGCCCGTCGAGGCGGATGTTGACCGCGCCGTCGGGGATGGAGACCATGTCGGAGACGGTCTGCAGGATGCTTTTCTGGATGTCGTTCAGCATGTTCCGTTCACCTCCAGCAGATTGCAGCCTGCGACGGTCTGGGACAGCAGGCGGGGATAGAGCTCGTCCGCCGTGCCGCGGCCGGCGATCTCGCCGTTCGCCAGCAGGACGATCTCGTCGGCCAGGCGGATGATGCGCTCCTGATGGGAAATGATGATGATCGTGTGGCGGCCCTTCTCATGCAGGTCGCGGAAGGTCTCGGTCAGGCGGGCGAAGGACCACAGATCGATGCCGGCCTCCGGCTCATCAAAGATCATGAGCCGGGAATTTTTGGCCAGCAGCGTGGCGATCTCGATGCGCTTGACCTCGCCGCCGGACAGGCTCGTGTCCACGTCGCGGCCGAGATAATCCCGCGCGCAAAGGCCGACCTGCGTCAGGTAGGAACAGGCCTCGTCGTGCGAGAGCGTCTTTCCGGCCGCGATGGTCAGCAGGTCCGAGACCTTCATGCCCTTGAACCGCGGCGGCTGCTGGAAGGAGTAGGAGATGCCGCGGCGGGCGCGGTCGGTGATGGAGAGGGGCGTGATGTCTTCACCGTCAAGCAAGATCTGGCCGCCGGTCGGCGTAGCAAGGCCCATAATGAGCTTGGCGAGCGTCGTCTTGCCGCCGCCATTCGGGCCGGTGATCACGAGGAACTTTCCGTCCTCAACGTCCAGACTGACGTTTTTGACAATGTCTGTGCGGCCCTGCGCGTCGTTGGCCGTCAGACTGAGATTTTTGAGTGTCAGCATGTAGGATCCTCTTTTTCTGAAACATAGTTATCATATTTATACCATAGTTTGTTCACTTACGCAATGAATAGCCATTTTTTCCAAAAAACTTTCTCCGTTTTTTCGGGAAACACCGGCGGGCCGCCCCAGTGCAGGCGGAATTCTGCGGGGTAACTGGCGGCTTTTACGCAAAACCGCGAAACATGCCCGGTTTTGTCCGGTGAAAAAGCAGCTGTGCCCTTGCCAGCCGACGCAAGGTCTGCTATAATACAGGCAGAATGGCCTGAGAAAGGGGTGTGGTGCGTATGTCCGGTCTGTCCGCGGTGGTCTTTGTGCCCGATGATACTGGTAAAACCGGATATTCCCGCCCAATGATGCTGCAGGCGATCATGGGGACGCCGCTGCTTGCGTGGCTGACGCGTTCTCTGGCTGCCGGCGGGGTTGGGCGCTTCTTTTTGGTCTGCCACGAGCGGTTTTTATCGGAGGCACGGCAGTGCTTCCCCGGCGACTGCGACCTCAGCTGCGCCAAGCTCGAGGAGACGGCCGACCAGCTCCACGTCTTTTTGTCCACCGCCGACGAGCAGGAGGAGGACGTCATCGTCGTCACCGGCCCTGCCGTCATCGATCCGTTCGCCGTGGATGAGGATTCGTTCTCCGGCGCGCCGGTCGAGAGCGGCGTGAGTGCCGTCAGCCGTCAGGCGCTGATGGACGCGCTGGACGATACGTTCATCTTTACCGATTTCCTCAAGGATCACGGCGTGCCCTATACCGACCGAGATGGCGTGTACGCCGTCTGCTCCATGCAGCAGCTGGCCGAGTGGCAGCCGCTGCTGAGCCGCGGCGTTCTGTACAATCTCGCCGCCGCAGGCGTGTCAATCTGGGATTATAACAACACGTATGTCGAGCCGACGGTCTTCGTCGGGGCCGGGACCGAGCTTCTGCCCGGGACCGTGCTGCGCGGCACGACCTCCATTGCCGACGGCTGCACCATCGGGCCGAACAGCTATCTGGAAAATGTCAAGGTCGGCGAGGGGACGAAGGTCAACGCCTCGCAGGTCTACGATTCCGAGATCGGCAGCGACACGACGGTCGGGCCCTTTGCCTATGTCCGTCCGGGCTCGCGGATCGGCAGCCACGTGCGCTGCGGCGATTTTGTGGAGGTCAAGAACTCCACCATCGGCGACGGCACGAAGATCTCGCACCTGACCTACGTCGGCGACAGCGACGTGGGCAAGAACATCAACTTCGGCTGCGGCACCGTGACCGTCAACTATGACCGGGTCCACAAATCCCGCACCGTCATCGACGACAATGCCTTCATCGGCTGCAATACGAACCTCATCGCGCCCGTCCATGTGGGCGAGGGCGCATATATCGCCGCCGGCTCCACCGTGACCGACGATGTGCCACCCGCGGCGCTCGCCATCGCCCGCGCCCGCCAGCAGAACAAGCGCGACTGGGCGAACCGGCATAAGCTGAAAGAAAAGTGATTGCAGGACCTTTGTTTTCCCGGCGGCGCGTGCCGCCTCCAAATACATACAGAACAACACAGAACAGAGCGAATCACACAAGAGAGAGGGTAATTTCATATGATTTCTCATGGTAAGAACGTCAAGGTATTCTGCGCGAACGCCAACCGCCCGTTTGCTGAGGGCGTCTGCCGCAAGCTGTGGCTGCCGCTGGGCGACTGCACCGTGACCACCTTTGCTGACGGCGAGGTTTCCCTGACGATCAATGAATCTGTCCGCGGCAGCGATGTATTCCTGGTCCAGTCGACCTGCAAGCCGGTCAACAACAACCTGATGGAGCTGCTCATCATGATCGACGCCTGCCGCCGCGCTTCTGCCGGCCGCATCACCGCCGTCATCCCGTATTTCGGCTATGCCCGCCAGGACCGCAAGGCCAAGGGCCGCGACCCCATCTCCGCGAAGCTCGTCGCCAATATGATCGAGGCCGCGGGCGCGGACCGCGTGCTGACCATGGATCTCCATGCTGCCCAGATCCAGGGCTTCTTCGACATCCCTGTTGATAACCTGCTCTCCAACCCCATCTTCGTGAAATATTACATGTCCAAGTTCGAGCATCCGGAAGATATGGTCGTCGTCTCCCCGGACGTCGGCTCCGTCGCCCGCAGCCGGACCTTCGCCAACAAGATGGGCATGAACCTCGCCATCGTCGACAAGCGCCGCGAAAAGGCCAACCAGTGCGAGGTCATGAACGTCATCGGCGACGTGAAGGGCAAGAAGTGCATCCTCTTCGACGATATGGTCGATACCGCCGGTTCCCTGTGCAATGCGGCCAAGGCCATCGTGGAGATCGGCGGCGCAACTGAGGTCTACGCCTGCGCGACTCACGGCGTGCTCTCCGGCCCGGCCAATGAGCGCATCGCCGACAGCTGCATCAAGGAGCTGACCTTCCTCAATACGATCCCGCCGCTCGAGGGCGCATGCAGCAAGATCAAGTATCTGGACGTTTCCCCGATCTTTGCCGACGCCATCCAGAGAATTTACGAAGAAAACTCGATGTCTGTTCTGTTCTGATTTTTATGTTGTTTCAAAGACCCAATTATGACTGGCTGATCGCGGGGCTCGGCAATCCGGGCGCCGAATATGAGAAGACCAGACACAATACCGGTTTTATGACCCTTGACCTGCTGGCCGCGCGCCTGCAGGTCAAGGTTTCCAAAGAGCGCTTCAAGGCGCTCACCGCGCAGGCGGACTTTGGCGGCCAGCGGCTGTTTCTCATGAAGCCGCTGACATATATGAACGCCTCCGGCATCGCCATCGAGGCCGCCGCGCATTTCTACAAGATCCCGCCGGAGCGGGTGCTCGTCCTGTTTGACGATATCTCGCTCCCCGTCGGCAAGCTCCGCATCCGCAAAAACGGCTCGGCCGGCGGCCACAACGGCCTCAAGTCCATCATTTCCTGCCTGGGCTCCGACCAGTTCCCGCGGGTCAAGATCGGCGTCGGCGCCAAGCCGCACCCGGACTACGACCTGGCCGACTGGGTGCTCTCCACCGTGTCGAAGACCGAGTGGCCCGACTATCAGGACGCGATGGAGCACGCGGCGGAGGCGGCGCTGTGCATCGTGAAAAACGGCTGTGAAAAGGCGGCCGCGGAATATAACGGCAAGCGGTTTTAAGCGGTTTGCCGCATAAAATAAGAAAAACCAGAACGCATAGGAGAAACTCTCCTATGCGCGTTGCCTGTTTGTCTGAAATTTCTGAGGCAACACCGCACAATTCGGCAAGCAGATTCGGCGAGAGATTTTCGTCAAGCCAAGGTTTGAAAAGCGCAGGAATCCTGTATGTACCCGCAAGGGGCATGCCGCATCCGTAAGGCTCCTTCGTCGCCAACGGCTGCGCAATATTTCAAGCTTTTCAAACCGCAGAATTGGCGGAAAAGATCCGTCGAAGCGCGCAGACGCAATTGTGCGGTGTTGCCTTAATTTGTTTTTTAGGAGAAGACCATGAACGTTCTGCTTTCGCTTCTGCAAAAGAGCCCGGATTATATGCAGCTGCTTCAGGCCGTGGAGGCGAAGCAGGCCGCTGCCGTCTCGGGCCTAAGCCAGGCGCCGCGGAGCCATGTGCTCGCGGCGCTGCACGAGCATTCGGGCCGCCCGCTCGTCGCGGTGTGTCAGGATGATCTGGCGGCTTCCCGGCTTGCGTCGGAGCTCGGCGCGTTTCTGGGCGAGCAGCCGCCGGTGCTGCCGTCGCGCGAGCTGACGCTCGCGGGAGCCATCGGCGTCTCGCGGCAGTGGGAGCAGAAGCGGCTGCGGCTGCTGTACGCGCTGGCGCAGGGGCAGGTGCCGGTTTTGGTGACGAGCCTGGACGCGCTGCTGCTGCGCACGATGCCGCGGGAGGTCTTGTTCTCGGCGTCCGTGCGGCTGCGGTGCGGGGCGGAATACAACGTGGACGATCTGGTCGCCCGGCTGACGCGGGCGGGCTATACCCGCTCGAGCCTCGTCGAGGGCGTGGGGCAGTTCGCCCTGCGCGGCGGCATTCTGGACGTGTATTCGCCCGCGTGCGAAAACCCGCTGCGCGCGGAGTTTTTCGGCGACGAGCTCGACACCATGGGCTATTTTGACCCCATCACCCAGCGGCGCACGGAAAACGTGGAAGAGGCCGTCCTCCTGCCCGTGGCGGAGACGGAGGCGCATCTGCACCCGCAGGGCACGGCGGGGCTGTGCGAGGACCTGCGCGCGATCATCGCGCGCCAGCAGCGCCGGAAAACGCCCAATCAGGCGCTGATCGACACCCTGCAGAAGGACTGCGAAGCACTTGAGAACGAGACGCTCTTTGCCAGCGCCGACCGCTATATGGCGCTCATCTATCCGGAGTTCACCACGGCTGCCGCATATTTGTCGCAGGAGGCGGTCGTCGCGTTCTGTGATCACGGGAATCTGCAGCGGGCGGAGAAGGAAAAGGCGGAGGAATTCGGCCTGCTGCTCGATTCGTTCCTGACCTCCGGCACGCTGTTTGGCGAACTGTGCGATTATTACGGCTCGATCGAGGATCTGGCCGCGCAGCTGCGCGGCCGGGCGGTCGTCTACTGCGACGGCTTCCTCGCGGCCCGGTATCCCGAGAGCCTGCCGCCCAAAAAGCTCCTGTCGTTCACGGCCCGGCAGCTGCCGGGCTACGGCGGCAGTCTGGAGACGGCGGCGTCGGACCTGAAAAATTACACGGCCAACCAATATGGCTCGATCGTCCTGTGCGGCGGCCAGCGGCGCGGCGAAATTCTGAAAGACCTTCTGGCGCAGAACGGGCTGAACGCGCTTCTGGCGTTCCCGCTCACGAAGCTGCCGCAGCCGGGGCAGATCCTGCTCGCGCCGGGCTCGCTTCCCGCGGGGCTTGAATACCCGACGCTGAAATTTGCCATCTTAACAGAGGGGCAGATCGCCGTCCGGCAGGAGCGGAAGAAAACGCGCGCCCCGAAAAAGGCCACGAACCGCAAAAAGCTCGATTCGTTCACCGACCTCACGCCCGGGGACCTCGTCGTCCACGAGCACCACGGCATCGGCCGCTACGTCGGCATGGAGCAGCTGAAGGTCGGCGGCGTGACGAAGGATTACGTCAAGATCGCCTATCAGGGCACGGACTGCCTGTACGTCCCGGCCACGCAGCTCGATCTTGTCAGCAAGTATATCGGCGCCGGCGAGGATACGCCCGTGCGCCTCAACAAGCTCGGCGGCGACCAGTGGCAGAAGACGAAGGCCAAGGCCAAGGCCGCGGCCAAGGATCTGGCCGCGGGCCTCATCAAGCTCTACGCTGAAAGAAAGCGGCTGCCGGGCTTCGCCTTCGCGGCGGATTCGCCGTGGCAGCAGGAATTTGAGGAGAGCTTTGAATACGCGGAGACCGACGATCAGCTGCGCTGCATCGACGAGATCAAGCGCGATATGGAGTCGCCGTCGCCCATGGACCGGCTGCTCTGCGGCGACGTCGGCTTCGGCAAGACGGAGGTCGCCCTGCGGGCGGCCATGAAGTGCATCCTCGACGGCAAGCAGGTCGCGATCTTGGTCCCGACGACCGTCCTTGCCCAGCAGCATTATCTCACGGCCATGCGCCGCTTTGCGACGTTCCCGGTCACGATCGACGTGCTCTCCCGCTTCCGCACGCCCGCGCAGATCAAAAAGACGCTCTTTGACCTGCAGTCCGGCAAGATCGACCTCATCGTCGGCACGCACAAGCTGCTGCAGAAGGAGATCCATTTCAAGGACCTGGGCCTTCTCATCGTCGATGAGGAGCAGCGCTTCGGCGTGACGCACAAGGAGCGGCTGAAGGAACTTTCCCGCGGCGTGGACGTCTTAACCTTATCCGCAACGCCCATCCCGCGCACGCTCAATATGGCCCTGTCCGGCCTTCGCGACATGTCCACCATCGAGCAGCCGCCGCAGGACCGCTATCCCGTGCAGACCTTCGTCCTCGAGCATCAGGACGGCATTCTGGACGAGGCCATGCGGCGCGAGCTTGCGCGCGGCGGGCAGGTCTATTACCTGCACAACCGGGTCGAGTCGATCGACCAGTGCGCCGCGAAGATCAAGCAGCGCATCCCGGAGGCGGAGATCGCCGTCGCCCACGGCAAGATGAATGAGGAGCAGCTCGGCGACGTCATGCAGTCGATGTCGAACGGTGAGATCCAGATCCTCGTCTGCACCACCATCATCGAGACCGGCATCGACATCCCGAACGTCAACACCCTCATCATCGAGGACGCCGACCGCCTCGGCCTCGCCCAGCTGCACCAGATCCGCGGCCGCGTGGGCCGCTCCAGCCGCCACGCGTATGCCTACCTGACCTTCCGCAAGGGCAAGGTCCTGTCGGAGATCGCGGAGAAGCGGCTCGACACCATCCGCGAATACGCGGAGTTCGGCTCCGGCTTCAAGATCGCCATGCGCGATCTGGAGATCCGCGGCGCGGGCGATCTGCTGGGCGCGGAGCAGTCCGGCCACATGATGACCGTCGGCTACGACATGTACCTGAAGCTGCTCGAAGACGCCGTGCTCGAAGAGCGCGGCGAGGAAGCGCAGAAGGAACCCGAATGCACGGCAGATCTCACCGTCACGGCGAATATCAACAAGGACTATGTCTCCTCCGGCGAGCAGCGGATGGACCTTTACCGCCGCATGGCGGCCATCCGCACCAAGGAAGACGCCGACGAGCTGCTCGACGAGATCGTCGACCGCTTCGGCGATCCCCCGAAGGGCGTCATGAACCTCATCGCCATCGCGCTGCTGCGCGCACGCGCGGCGGCCGCCGGCATCACTGAGATCACGCAGAAGGACGGCGCCATCCTCCTGTCCCTCGCCACGATGGACTTTGCGGCCATCTCGGCCTGCTGCGCCGAGGCGCAGTTCAAGGGGCGGATCTTCTTCTCAGCGGGCAAGGTCCCGATGCTGTCCGTGAAGCTCAAAAAGGGCGAGGATGCGCTGAAGCTCGCCACGCAGCTCGTGGGGACCTATGCCGCCATGCGTGCGCAGACGGCCGAAGGGTGAAATTATTAATAGAAAATTCAGAATTCCGGAGCCCGTTCCTGTCGGGAATGCCGTTGCAAAAAACCGACGTTTTATGTATAATACAGACACAAAAAAGATTATGTCGCCCTGTGGCGCTTGAATAGGAGGGATCCTTATCAGAAAGAAAGGCAGATTTGAGGCCAGCCGCCCCGCCGCGCACAAGACTTCGGCGGAAAAGGCCGCTGCGGGCCCCAAGAAGAAACCGTCCGCCGCCTCCGGAAAGAAGATCGCGGTCATTGCCGGGTGCGTGGCACTGCTGGCGGTGCTCGGCGTTTGTACCTATGGCTTTATCCTGAAGGGAAGCGACACGATCTTCCCGAACGTGTATGTCGCGGGCGTCAACGTCGGCGGGCTCAAGCGCGACGCGGCCATCAACGCCGTGAAGCTCGCGGTCGAGCAGGAGACTGCCGCCGATACGCTGACCGTCGTCCTGCCGGACCGGACGATCGAATTCACCCCCGAGGTGACGAACGTTGCCCTGAACCCGGATGAGGCGGCCGACGCCGCCATGAACTACGGCCGCGACGGCGGCCCCATCAAGGCGCTCATCACCTACCAGAAGGCGAAAAAGGACCGGCAGGATATCGCGCTGGAGTCCGGCAAGAATCTGGACACGACGTATATCCGCGACCTGATCGACCAGACGGCCCGGGCCTGCGCCTCGGAGAAGATCGACCCGATCGTCACCGTCGACGCCGACGCGAAGACCGTCACGGTCGTGACCGGCTCGCCGAAGATCTCGCTCGACGCCGATAAGCTCTATGACGAGGTCGTCGCGCGGTTTGAAAGCGGCGATTTCTCCGACCTGAAATTCGACTACGACACCGAGCCCTGCGCCCCGGTCGATCTGCAGACGTACTACGATCAGTTCGCCACCGAGATGAAGGACGCATATTACGACGAGGAAAAGAAGGAGCTCGTGGCCGAGAAGGTCGGCTTCGGCTTTGACGTGTCGTATTACACGCAGCAGATCGCCATGGCGGACGCCGGCACGACCATCACCATCCAGGCCGAGGAAATGCAGCCGGAGGTCACGCTGGCGGATCTGGAGAAGGAATACTTCGCCGACGTGCTCGGCTCCTGCGACAGCCCGCATACCGCGCAGGCCGGCCGCACCAAGAACCTGGAGCTCGCCTGCAAGGCCATCAATGGCACCATCCTGAACCCCGGCGACGAATTCTCGTTCAACAAGATCGTCGGCGAGCGCACGGCCGAGAAGGGCTACCAGAACGCCATCGTCTACCAGACCGGCGGCAAGAGCGAGGCCGAGGAGGGCGGCGGCGTCTGCCAGGTCGCCTCGACCATCTACACCGCCTGCCTCTACGCCGACCTCAAGGTCACCGAGCGGGCCCCGCACATGTTCACCGTCACCTATGTCCAGCTGGGCATGGACGCGACGATCTACTGGGGCAGCCTCGACTATAAGTTCGTCAACAGCACCGACCATCCGCTGCGCATCGACGCGTCGGTCTCCGGCGGCTACGTCCACATCAAGCTCATGGGCACCACGCCGAAGGATAAGAGCTACGACCACATCGTCCTGCACAACGAGGTCATCGCCACCCGCCAGCCGAAGACCGTCATCGACGGCACGGAGACCGAGATCACTGACGCCGGGACCGGCGTGGACGAGAACGGCAACACCGTCAATCTCGTCGTCGACAAGCAGGGAAACAAGTACGTCAAGGGCGAGATGGTCAACTACGCCTACACCGGCAAGACCGTCAAGGCCTATCGCGACTACGTGGATGCAAACGGCAAGGTCCTGAAGACCGAGCTGCTGCACACGGATACCTATGACCACCGCGATACGTCGTACAAATGCACGCCGTACGTCGAGCCGGAGATCCCGGAGGAGCCGGATGAACCCGATCCGACCGATCCCACGGATCCCACCGATCCGTGGGACCCCGGCACCGACATCCCGACAGAGCCGACCGGGCCGAGCCCGTGGGAGTGACCGGAGATCACAAAAAGATAAAAAGACAATACAAAGCGGCAGCCCCTGGACTGGGGGCTGCCGCTGGTGCTATATTCTGGGTCTGTATCGAAAACTCAGGCGATCCATTTGGACGGATGGAAGCTGAAATATAGCTGGGGTCAGATCGTCACGCCGGCCTTTTCGAGGATGGTCGGGACGTTCTTTTCCGCGCCGATGGCCATGATGTGCACGCCGTCACACAGGTGCTCATCCTTGATCCTGGCGATCATCTCTGCGGCCATCTCGATGCCGAGCTGCATGGGCAGGCCCTTGACGCCCTTTTCCTTGCCCTCGGCGGCGGCTGCGGCCAGACGGTCGATCATATCCTGCGGCACGGCGATGCCGGGGACGTTCTCGTTCATGTATCTGGCCATGCCGGCGGCCTTCAGCGGGATGATGCCGGCCATGATGTGGGTCTTGATGCCCGCCGCGTCGACCTTGTCGAGGAAGCGCTTGAAGGTATCGAGATCAAAAATGCCCTGGGTCTGGATGTACTCCGCGCCGTTTTCGACCTTCTGGCGCAGCTTGTTGATCTGCAGCTCGATGGGGTCGTAGACCGGGGTGACGGAAGCGCCCTTGTAGAACTTCGGCGCGCCGCCGGCGATCTCGTTGCCGCCGCAGTCGCAGTTGGTCTGCTCCATCTTCGTGAGCATCTTCAGAATGCCGACGGAATCGAGGTCGTAGACCGGCTTGGATTCCGGGCAGTCGCCGACGACGGGATGGTCGCCCGTGAGCGCGAGCATCGTGTCGATGCCGAAGGCGGCGGCGGAGAGGATATCGCCCATGATCGCCATACGGTTGCGGTCACGGCCGGTCATCTGCAAAATGGGCTCGACGCCCGCGTTCTTGAGCGCGACGCACAGGCCAAGGCTGGAGGCCTTGAGGCTGGCGGACTGCATATCGGTCACATTGACGCCGTGGACCTTGCCGTTCAGGAGCTTGGCAGCTTCGAGCTGCTCAGAAAAATCATAACCCTTCGGGGGCGCCATTTCGGCGGTGACGCCAAATTTACCGGCTGCAAAAGCCTCTTTCAACATACTCATATTATTTCTTCCCCTTTAAGCTGATCGTTCTCGGATAGCTGAACTTCGCGTAGCCCTTGTCCTCGCGGGTCTGCGCGAGCTTGTCGAGCTGACCGATCTGGTCGAGGCGCTTGTAGATCTTGATCCATGCGCAGTCATTTTCCGGGTTGACTTCGCACTTGCCGTTCTTCTGGCCGCCGCAGGGGCCGTTGACCAGGCTCTTGGCGCACTGGGTCACGGGACAGATACCGCCGGTCTGGCCGAGAACGCAGTCGCCGCAGAAGTGGCAGGCTTCTTCCCATACGCCGAAGCGGACGGCTTCGCCGAGGTACATGGTGTTGTTGGACGGATAGGTGGGGATGCCGGGCGCGTTTTTGGCCACGCACTGCACACCGTCGCCGCAGGACATGCAGATGACGCAGTCCGGCTTGGCAGCGACCAGGGGCTTCATCTTGCCCTTGACGCCGAGATTCATGCAGCAGTAATCCGCGATCGTTGTGCCGACGACCTTTTTCCCGGCCTCTTCGAGGGCCTTGGCCAGGGCGGCGACCTCAGGCTCGCCGCCGGTATGACATGCCGTTGCGCAGCTGTTGCAGCCGACGATCGCAACTGTCTTTGCGTCGCCGACCATCGCCATGAGCTCTTCCATGGGCTTCTTTTGCGTAATAATCATGCTAACGTCTCCTTGCGTATGAAATGCGGGCGCGGCCTCATATCAAAAGACCGCGGACGTATGTCTCAAACATGTGACTATCATACTCCAAACCCGCGCAGAAATCAACATGATTCCAATGCAAACAACGAAAAATTTCTGGAATTATTGTAGGATTCCGAAGCGAAACCAAACTGGCAAACAGAAAACCAACATGGTATAATACAAACAGCAAAAAACAGGAGGCGGAAACAGCCATGGAAACAGGCAGTTTTGAAAAGCAGATCGTTCTGACCCCGGACCTGTGCGGCAGGCGCGCGGGGCTTTCGCCGCTGGCGGCGTTCACGATCTTTCAGGGCATCGCGTCGGAGCATGCGGAGGCGATCGGCGTCGGCGGCGCGGCGATGGCGAAGCGGGGCGAATTCTGGCTGACCGTACACAGCCGCGTGGACTTTTACGAGCCGGCATATCTGATGGACGCGCTGACGGCGCAGACCTGGCCGGAGCGCTGCGAGGGCCGCGACATCCGCTGCTTTCGCAGCTACCGGCTGACGCACGGAGAGAAGACCGTCGCCCTCGGCCGGACGCAGTGGGCGATCCTCGGGCCGGAGGGGAAGATCCTGCGCTTTGAGCAGTCCGGCTTCCCGGCGGATTTCCCGTTCCGGTCGGGCGCGGCCATCGACGAACCGCCCACGCGCTTTCACGACGATCTGACGCAGGACGAGCTGGTCTATCCCCACCTGGTCCGCGCGACGGACATCGACATGGGGCGGCACATGAACAACGTCGTCTACATCCGCCTGCTGCTCGACTGCTTCTCGGCGAAGGAGCTGGCCTCCGGCATGATCCGGACCATCGAGGCGCATTACGCGAGCCCCTGCCTCGAGGGCGAGACGCTCGGCGTCTTCTGCCGCCGGGAGGAGGGCCGCTGCCGCATGGCCGTCAAACACGCCGACGGCAGACCCGCCGTCCTGGCGCAGGTGATCTTCGGGTAAAAGACGCACCCCGGACGAGAGTCCGGGGTGCGTCTTTTACGCGGTGAAGGTATAACGGATCATGACGCCCTTGCCGTCGCCGGTGGTGATGACGGTGTCGCCCGCGGCGTTTTTGCCGGAATCGAGAATGGGGTAGCGGCCCTGCTCGCGGACATAAGCCTCCGGGCTGTCGGTCTCAATCTCCCGGAACTCCTTGTTCGCATGCGCCTCACCCCCGCAGGGGTTGATGGTCTCGATCAAAACTTCATATTCTTGCATAAGATCGCTCCTTTCTGCGAGTAGTGTACCACAGACCGACCCGAAGATGCAAATGGGCAGATTTCACGATTTGGGCGGTCCAGATAATTAAATTGGGATAATTTTATAAATGCATGATGTTGGAAGTGTTGCGCATTTGTCATAGCTGAGATATACTTGAATCAGACAGAAGAAATAAAAACCAGAGCGGCAGACACGGGATCCGAAAAGGAGAAGTTGAAATGAAAAAAGCAATTACATGTGCTTCGCGCCGTACTGTTTTCTGTATTGCGGCCTTGCTCGCCATTTCCGCGTGTCTTGGAATCACGGCGGCAGTTTTGCACAGACCACAGCCTGCAGCGACCGGCCTGTCGATTCGGATGAACGATCAGAAGATCCGGCTGTTTGATACGCCGGAGGACGCGTTATCTGCGGCCGCAGAGGCTCCGGCAGCAGCGGAAGAAAATCGGCTCAGACTATCCTGGGAAGGCGGCGCCCTGACGCATAATGTGCAGGCCTATATGCGTGCGGCGTCCGAGGGAGAACAGGGGCTGCAGACATCGCCGTATGCAGTCGTATATAATTTCACACCGAAAAAGACAGAAGATGTGATGTACCTTCGCGATATTACGGATGGAGAAAAAGCGGACGGCACGCTGATACAGCTGGAATTTGTCTCGTACTCGAAGAAAGGGGTTCCAAGCTTCCGCTACGCAATCCTGCCGCTGGCATGATGCCCGCGTAATATCTGATATCAAGATACCCGGAAGCGCTGCTTCCGGGTATCTGTTCTTTTATTCTTCCGGGCTGAACTGGTCTTTGCCGACCGAGCAGAGGGGGCAGGTCCAGTCTTCGGGGACTTCCTCCCAAGGTGTGCCGGGGGCTACGCCGTTGTCAGGATCGCCGAGCTCGGGGTCATAGACATATCCGCAGATATCGCAGACATATTTCATGTTCAAATTCTCCTTTATTCTCAGCCGCTGAGCCGCTCGGAGAGGACTGCCATGATCTTATCGTGGCAGCCGCCGCAGCCGGTCGAGCAGCTGGTCAGCTTCTGCACCTCGGCAAACTCCTTTTCCACGTCGGAAAAGTGCGCGCTCCTCTGTAGCGTGTTGTCAATGTCCGCCAGGGTCACATGCTTGCAGTTGCAGATCACGGTATTTTCCGTGTATTCCATCTTACTTGAAGTAGCGGTCCAGCAGGCCCTTGAGCGCGCGGCCGTGTCTTGCTTCGTCCTTGGCCATTTCGTGGACGGTGTCGTGGATGGCGTCGAGGTTGTTCTGCTTGGCGCACTTGGCGAGGTCGAACTTGCCCTGGGTGGCGCCGAATTCGCAGTCGACGCGCCACTTGAGGTTATCCTTCGTGGTGGCTTTCATGTTGGGCTCGAGATCTTCGCCGAGCATCTCGGCGAACTTGGCAGCGTGCTCCGCCTCTTCATAAGCGGCCTTTTCCCAGTACAGGCCGATCTCAGGATAGCCCTCGCGGTGGGCGATGCGGGCCATGCACAGGTACATGCCGACCTCGGAGCATTCGCCGTTAAAATTGGCCTTCAGCTGGTCGAAGATATACTTCTTGTCCGCCTCGGAGATGTCGGGGTTGTTCTTGACGGTCTTGGCGTAGATGCCGTACTCATGCTCGGCCGCCAGGGTCAGCTCGCCCTTGACTTCCTCGAACATGTTGCTCTTGGCATGACAGACGGGGCATTCTGCCGGAGCAGCGTCGCCTTCGTAGATGTAGCCACAGACTTTGCAGACAAATTTCTTCATGATGATTTCCTCCGTAAATGTTGTTTTGTATTTGTGTTGGTGGATGGTGATTACTGTGTGTCTTTTTTCATGCAGGCCGCGCAGACGCCGCTGACGGCGATGCGGCAGGTCTCGACGCTTGTGCCGGTCTGCTGCTCGACCTCCTGCAGGGTATCCGCGGGAAGCTCGAGCCAGTTGATGTCGCTGACGGCGCCGCAGACCCGGCAGATGAAGTGCGCGTGCGGGTCGGTGCGGAAGTCGAACCGCTCAAGCCCATTGTACACGCCGACGGAATCGATGGTCCCTTCGGCCTTGAACATGGCAAGATTGCGGTAGACCGTGGCGAGCGAGAGATCGGGGATCGTGGGCTTCAGCTGGTTGTAGACCCATTCCGCCGTCGGATGGCTGGTCGTGCAGCGCAGACATTCCAGGATCGCGTCGCGCTTGCGGCTGTGCTTTCGGACGATAGACATGGGCATGGCTCCTTGCTGAAACGATATTGATAATAATTATCATTACGGCTATAGTATATCCACGGGACCTGCATTTGTCAAGAGGGTTTCAGAAAAATTTTTTCGCATAAGAAACCGATGGGATCGTCGGTTCCTTATGCCGCCTCGCCGCGGATCAGCTTTACGAGCGCGTTTCCGAGGATGCGGGCGGAGCGGAGCGCCTCGGCCAGCGTATTGCCGCTGGCGCCGACCTCGACGAGCAGGGACCCCGGCGTCTCATGCTGGTTGAACCGCTCCGTGCGCAGGTCCAGATCCCGGCAGAGCCCGGGCGCGCTGCGGTTCAGAAGCGCCTGCAGCTTCAGGGCGTTGGCCAGATTCTCCTGCCAGTCCGGGTGGGGGAGACCGCCCTCGTCCGTGCCGACGACGAGCATGAGCTCGGCGCAGGCCTCGCCGTCCGGGTAGGCGGTCAGGGCAACAGGGACGCCGCCGGCGTCCTCCGCCGCGTCGCGGTGCAGGTCGAGCACCATCTGGATGGTGGGGTAGGCGGCAAGATAGCCCTCGATGGTCTGGCGCATGCGCTCATAGGCGCCGTTGTAGTTCGGGTAGTCGTTCGGCTCGGTGTCGTGCAGGACTTCAATGCCCGCATCCTGCAGGATCTGCGCGATCTCGTCACCGATGCGGATGACGGAGTAGCGGCTGTCCTGCGTGCGCAGCTCGTCCGACTCCGGGTATTCAAATCCGGCCTCCATGGTATAGGCCTCGCTCGAATGCGTATGGACGATCAGGACGGTCGGCCCGTCCTGCTGAAAATCGAGGCTGCTCGGCTGCAGGAGCAGCGTCTGCTTGTCCGGCGTGTAGCTGCAGGCTCCGGCGATCCGGATCCCGTCCGCCTCCTCGGCGGAGAAGACCGGCGGGGTGTAAGTGGGTTCTGGTTCCGGTTCCGACGCGGGTTCCGGCTCTGCTTCCGGCTGCGGTTCCGGCTCCGGCGGGACGATCGGTTCCGGTGCGGCGAGGATCTCGAGCGTCAGGATGTCCGGCTCGGGTGCCTGCGCCTGCGGCGCGCGGCCGAAGGCCTCGTCGACGGCCGCCGCCGCGCCTGTCGCCAGCAGCAGCCGGACGATCACGGCGAACGCCACCAGACTCATGCAGAAGCGGTTTTCGATGCTGCTGTTTTTCATATGCTTCGCCTCCATCCAGAGTATATGCGCGGGAAGCGGCGGGCAGAACCGGAGCTTTTGGCAAGAAAATCGCAGCTTCCGGCGACTTTCCCATTGAATTTCCCCATCGGTTCGATTATAATACAGGGTAAGTATGAACATGCGGGAGGAACAGGGCGTGGCACAGGTTTTGGCAGTCATCTCCGGCAAGGGCGGCACGGGCAAGACCTCGCTCTGCGCCGGGATCGCGTCGTGCCTGGCCATGGACGGCCTGCGCGTGCTGTGCATCGACCTGGACGTCGGCCTGCGGAATCTCGACATTGCGCTCGGGATGCAGGATGTGGCGGTTTTGCCGTTTACGGCGCTCATGCGCGGGGAATACTCCCTGCAGCAGGCGACGCAGCACCCGACGCTCGCGAACCTCTTCCTGCTGACCGCCCCCGTGACCGAGGATCCCGAGACGATCGATGCGGACGCGTTCGGCCGGCTGCTGGACGCGGCGCGGGACGCCTTTGACTGGATCCTGCTGGACGCGCCGGCAGGCGTGGGCGCGCTGTTCCGGATGGCCACCCGCTATGCGGACGAGGCTGCGGTCGTGGCGCTGGCCGACCCTGCTTCGCAGCGGGACGCGGCCCGCGCGGCGGAGCTTCTGCTGCAGGAGCGCGAGATCCCGGCGCGCCTCATCGTCAACCGGGCCATCCCGCGGCTGTTCGCCCGGATGCACGCGACGGTCGACGACGTCATGGACGGCGTAGGGCTGCCGCTGCTCGGCGTCGTGCCGGACGATACGGCGGTGACGCTCGCCGCGGCGGAGGGAAAGCCGCTGGTCCAGTACACCTACCACGGCGCGGCATTGGCCTGCCACCATATTGCCGGGCGGCTGTGCGGCCGGCGCGTGCCGCTGATGAAGATCACAAACCGGTGACCCCGGAAAAGCAGAATTTCGAAAGCGTACATAAAGGAGCTGAGCGTATGAACATCACCCTTATGGCACACGACAAAAAGAAAGAGCTGATGGTGCAGTTCTGCACCGCGTATAAAAGCATCCTGTCCAAGCATTCGCTGTCCGCCACGGCGGCGACCGGCCGTCTGGTGTCGGAGGCAACGGGCCTGCCGGTCACGCTGTTCCTGTCCAAGAGCCAGGGCGGCCACCAGCAGATCGACGCGCGGATCGCCTATAACGAGATCGACCTTGTCTTCATGTTCTCCGATCCGAACGATACCGACCCCTGGGAGGATCAGCGCATCATGCGCACGCTCCGCCTGTGCGATACGTACAACGTCCCCTGTGCGACCAATCTGGCCTCGGCAGAAATGCTGATCCTCGGGCTGCAGCGCGGCGATCTGGATTGGCGTATGATGATGAAAAACAAAAAATCGATCCGATGACCCGCAATGACGCGGAAGCAGTACCGGACCCTCGCTTGCGCAGAGAGAAAGCCGCTTTGCTGAAAGGCTTTTGCAGCGAACCCGGGAAGGACGTCCGCCGAGCGTGCGTATAAGGCGCGAACGCGCCGAAATCGCCGGTCCGCGCAGCCCGGAGCCTGCGCAAAAGAGGGGGGATCTTAAAAATTCCCCGAATTTGGGTGGCACCACGAAGCAAGCATGCTCTCGTCCCAAACCTGGGGACGGGAGTATCTTTTTTGCCCCTGCGGCGTTTTGGAGAAACTGCTGAAGGGCTGATACGTAGTACAAATTTGTAACTGCCATTCAGCATTTTCTTTTGCTTCTCCAAAAGAAAACGCTGGCGCGTCAGAAATGACCAAGACGGAACGAATCCTTGCAAGCAAGGCTTCTTATCCTCTGTGCTCATTTCTTCCTTCCCAAACTGCAAACTGAATTTGCGGTTTGGCGGGGATTTCGATTTTCCCTCAGACTCCCTTGAACTGACCAAGAAAACCTCTTCGGTTTTCTTGGATCTTTCCCGCGATAGTTTAAAGTCCCATGCGAATCCGTAGTGCCTAATTTTTATCCGCAGGACGTTTTGTCGCAAATATTCAAACGCAAGTGCTATCAAATCTGGGGTACCGTATCAGGCGGCGCGTAGTCAAAAACTCGTAGGGTGACTCCCGAGTGGAACGCCAGCTAAAACATTGGTTCCCGCCTAAATTCAGACGCAGCATGCACCAAATCGTAACCCAGCGCCCCTTTTCTCCCCTATCTTTTCCGGCAAGACGGAAAAGATAGGGCCGCCGGAGGCAACCGGCAGCTGCAAATCTGCGACAGCAATCCCTCAGTCACCTTCGGTGACAGCTCCCTTTACACAAGGGAGCCTTGGAGCGTGCGCTGCCGGAAGTGCAGCGAAAATGGGTGACAACCTCTCAGTCAGCTTCGCTGACAGCTCCCCTGGAAGGGGAGCCTTGGGGGCCCTGCAAATACGAAAAATACATACTATGATATATTATAGAGAGGAAACAACCATGGCACAAATCAAACCGCATACGCTCTCCGGATTTATGGAGCTGCTGCCGCAGCCGCAGCTGCAGATGGAGGCCATTATGGAGGTCCTGCGCAGGACCTACGGCCTGTACGGCTTCACCCCGCTGGATACCCCGGCGATCGAGGCCGCCGACGTGCTGCTGGCCAAGGGCGGCGGCGAGACTGAAAAGCAGATCTACCGCTTCCAGAAGGGCGACAGCGATCTGGCCCTGCGCTTCGATCTGACTGTCCCGCTGGCAAAATACGTCGCCCTGCACTACGGCGAGCTCTCGTTCCCGTTCCGCCGCTACCAGATCGGCAAGGTCTACCGCGGCGAGCGCGCCCAGCGCGGCCGCTTCCGTGAGTTCTATCAGGCCGACATCGACATCATCGGCGACGGCAAGCTCTCCATTACCAACGAGGCTGAGATCCCGTCGATCATCTACTGGACCTTCTCCACGCTCGGCCTGCGCCGGTTCCAGATCCGCGTCAATAACCGCAAGATCCTGAACGGCTTCTACGCCATGCTGGGTCTGAGCGAAAAGGCCGGCGACATCATGCGCACCGTCGACAAGCTCGACAAGATCGGCCCGGACAAGGTCTGCACGCTGCTCGTGGACGAATGCGGCGTGGAAGCAGACAAAGCTGACGAAATTCTGCGGTTTATCGCCATCCGCGGCACGAACGACGAGGTGCTCGCGGCGCTCGAGCAGTACCGCGGCAAAGACGGGACCTTTGACCTCGGCCTGGACGAGCTTTCGGCTGTGACGAAGCTTCTTGGCGCGTTCGGCGTGCCGGAGGAAAATTTCGCCGTCGACCTCACGATCGCCCGCGGCCTCGACTACTACACCGGCACCGTCTATGAGACGACGCTGCTTGACCACCCGGAGATCGGCTCGGTCTGCTCCGGCGGCCGGTATGACAATCTGGCCGAGTATTATACCGACCGGCCGCTGCCCGGCGTGGGCATCTCCATTGGCCTGACGCGGCTGTTCTACGTGCTGAACGAGCAGGGGATGCTCAATGACGCGCGCGTGATGGCGCCCGCCGATGTGATGATCGTGCCGATGACGGACGATCTCGAGCCCTCGGTCCGTCTGGCGACCGGCCTGCGCGAGCGCGGCATCCGCGTGCAGCTGTACGCCGAGCAGAAGAAGTTCAAGGCCAAGATCCAGTACGCAGACAAGCTGCACATCCCCTATGTTATCTTCCTCGGCGAGGATGAGGTCGCGGCGGGCACCGTCTCGCTCAAGGACCTCCGCTCCGGCGAGCAGATCACCGTCCCGGCGGCGGACGCCGCCGAACGCATTCTGGCCGACATCGAGCTGCGCGGCCAGGGCACCATTCTGAAATAAAAAACTTTCCAGAAAGAAGGAAAACCAATATGATGCAGTCAAGAACCCATACCTGCGGCCAGCTCCGCATCGAAAACGCCGGCGAGCATGTCACCCTTGTCGGCTGGATGGAAAACGTCCGTGTGGTCGGCAATAACTTTGCCTTTATCGTCCTGCGTGATTTCTACGGCACGACGCAGATCGTCGTCGAGACGGAAGAGATCATGAGCCAGATCAAGGGCATCAACAAGGAGTCGACCATCTCCGTTACCGGCACCGTCCGTGAGCGTGCCAGCAAGAACCCCAAGCTGCCCACCGGCGACATCGAGGTCGTGCCGGAGAGGATCGAGCTGCTCGGCCGCTGCCAGTACAACGAGCTGCCGTTCGAGATCAACCGCAGCCGCGACGCGGATGAGACCCAGCGTCTGAAGTACCGCTATCTCGACCTGCGCAACCCCGCCGTCAAGAAGAACATCATCCTGCGCTGCAACGTCATCGCCGCCCTGCGGCAGGCCATGATGGCGCATGATTTCCTCGAGATCACGACGCCGATCCTCACGGCCTCCAGCCCCGAGGGTGCGCGCGACTATCTCGTCCCCGCCAGAAAGCATCCCGGCAAGTTCTACGCCCTGCCGCAGGCGCCGCAGCAGTTCAAGCAGCTGCTCATGACCTCCGGCTTTGACCGCTATTTCCAGATCGCGCCCTGCTTCCGCGATGAGGACGCCCGCGGCGACCGCAGCCCCGGCGAGTTCTATCAGCTCGATATGGAGATGGCCTTTGCCGCGCAGGACGACGTCTTCGCCGTCATCGAAGACGTGCTGCCGCCGATCTTCGCCAAGTACGGCAAGTACAACATCGCCTCGAGCGCTCCGTTCCGCCGCATCGCGTACAAGGACGCGCTGGAGACCTACGGCTCCGACAAGCCGGACCTGCGCATCGACCTCACCTGCAAAAATATCTCCGACCTGTTCGAAAGCTCCGAGTTTGAGCCGTTCAAGGGCCAGACCGTCAAGGCCGTGCCCATTTCGAACTGCCATCTGACGCGCAAGCAGATCGAAAAGCTCCTGACCGACTGCGAGGTGCAGGCGGGCACGAAGGGCTACTGGTTCAAGATGGACGAGAACGGCGAGCTGGCCGGCGGCGTCGCCAAGTTCGTGCAGGGCTGCAAGGACGAGCTGACCGAGCGTCTCGGCCTCACGCCCAATACCCTCGTCGTGATCGCTGCGGGCGCTTCGGCGACGAAGCTCACGGGCGTGCTCATCAAGACCTTCGGCGCGAACGTCGAGGGCCACATGGACAAGGAACGCTACGAGTTCTGCTGGATCGTCGACTTCCCGATGTATGAGATCGGCGACGAGTCCGGTGAGCTGGAGTTCTGCCACAACCCGTTCTCCATGCCGGGCGGCGGCGCTGCCACGCTGGATAAGGCCATCCGGGGCGAAATCGACCCGCTGACCATCACCGCGCAGCAGTATGACCTCGTCTGCAACGGCATCGAGCTGTCCTCCGGCGCGGTCCGGAACCACGATCCGGAGATCATGATCAAGGCCTTCGAGCTCGTCCGCCTCGGCGAGAGCGACGTGAAGAAGAAATTCCCGGCCATGTACAACGCTTTCTGCTACGGCGCACCCCCCCATGCCGGTATCGCCCCGGGCGTCGACCGCATGGTCATGCTGCTGGCCGGCGAGGACTGCATCCGCGAGATCATTCCGTTCCCGATGAACAAGAACGCACAGGATATCCTCATGGGCGCGCCCAGCGAGGTCACCCAGAAGCAGCTCGACGAGCTGCATATCCGCTGCACGGCGAAGGAAGAGGAATAAAAGAAAAGAAAATAAGCGCGCCGCACGGCGCGCTTTTTTAGGCAACACCGCACAATTCGGCAAGCAGATTCGGCGAGAGATTTTTCGCCAAGTCAAGATTTGAAAAGTGAAGGAATACTGTATGTATTTCGAACTTTTCAAACCGCAGAATTGGCGGAAAAGATCCGCCGAAGCGCGAAGACGCAATTGCGCGGTGTTGCCCTTATACAGGAGAGAAAGAGAGATGCCAAAAAACCTCAGACGGGCGATGTTATCCTGCGCGGGCTGCACGCTGATGCTGCTCGTGACGTGCGGACTGGCCTGCAACGTCTTTTCGGCGGCGCAGCCGTACATACTGGCCGGGAACGGCTTTACCAACACGCAGACCTCACTCATCACGACGATCCGCTCGGCGGCGTACCTGCTCGGCACCCTTGCCATCGGCCGGTATTACCGGTGGATCGGCTACCGCGCGGGCTGCGCGCTGTCGGCGGTGCTGGTCAGCGTCAGCTTCGTGCTCTTTGCGGCAGCAAAGAGTCTTGCGGCCTATTATTTTGCGGGGGCTGTCGCAGGTGTCGGCTATGCCTTCGGCTCGATGGTCCCGGCGTCGATTTTGATGCGCCGCTGGTTCCGCTCGCACTGCGGGCTGGCCATCGGCGTGTGCGCGGCGGGAACGGGGCTGGCAACGGTCGCCTTTTCCCCGCTGTTTACCAGTATCGCGGAGAAAAGCGGCGTGGACCATGCGTTTTTGTGGACGGCCGTATTCTGTCTGGCCGCGGCCGCAGTCGTGTTCTGCCTGGTCCGGGACGACCCGCACGCGCTCGGGCTGGAGCCGTTCGGCAAGGAGGCGCAGGAGTCCGCGCAGACGCGGGCGCTGCACGCCCTGCACCCGACGCGGCTGCGCTGGGCGATGGTACAGCTCGCCGTGCTGCTCGTCAGCGGTATCGGCGCGACCGGCTTTACGCACCTCATGACGCTCTACATGGCCGAGGGCATGGACGCCATGCGCGCGGCCGCGGCGTTCTCGCTGTGCGGGCTGGCGCTGATGGCGGGCAAATTCGCCTGCGGGGCGCTGTGCGACCGGCTCGGCAGCTACCGGTCCAATTATCTGCTGTTCGGCTGCTTTATTCTGGGCTATGTGCTGTGTACGCTCGCGCCGCTGCGCAGCGAGGCGCTGATGCTGGCCTCGGCGGTGTTTCTGGGGTTCGGATCGTCGCTCAATACAGTCGGCATTTCGATCTGGGCGGCGGATCTGAGCACGCAGGAGCGGTATGAATCGGTCCTGCGGCAGTTCCAGGCGGCGTATGGCCTGGGCGGGCTCGTCATGTCCTTCCTCCCGGGCGCCATCGCCGACCTGACCGGCAGCTACGCCCCCGCCTACGCCCTCTTCGCCGCCCTGCTCGCCTTCTCCCTGTTCACCCTGCAGAGCACGTACCGGCTGGCAAGAAAATAACCCGCAAAAAGGTGCAGTCTGACAAGTTCAGACTGCACCTTCTATTTATGTCAGATATTCTACGGCAACTAACTGCAAATTTGATACCTACCGTATCAGGCGGCGCGTACCAAGACGCTCGTGAGGTGAGTATCGTGTGGAACACCAGACGAAAACATCGGTTCTTGCCTGAATTCAGATGCAGAATGCACCAAACGCGTCCAAGCACTCTTTTCTCCCCAATCTTTTCTCTTGCGAGAGAAAAGATTGGGCCGCCGGCGGCGCGTCAGAAACGACCGCGACGGAACGAGCCGCCGCAAGCGACGTCTCTTATCCTCTGTGCTCGTTTCTTCCTTTCCAAACCGCAAACTGAATTTGCGGTTTGGGTTTTATCGCAAAGCTGCGACAACCTCTCAGTCAGCCTTCGGCTGACAGCTCCCCTGAAAGGGGAGCCAGGGGTGCGTGCGCATTCCCAATGCCTTCCCCTCATAGGGGGAGCCTTTGTCCGCTGCGGCGGGGAGTCAATCCCTCAGTCGCCTTCGGCGCCAGCTCCCTTTACACAAGGGAGCCTTGGGGTGCGCGCGAAAAAAGCCTTCCCTTCGTAGGAAGGCGCAGAAAAGGCCTCGACGGAAGGCTCTTCTGTCGGGGCCTGTTACAGAAAATTCTGAACATCATACGCCTCGGGCGGCAGCGCGTCGGACAGCTCGACCAGCTCCGGGACAAAGCCGCCGCTGCGGTCGACCGTGACCCGCGGCGAGCGGAGCAGCGCCTGCTCCTGCGGCAGACCGACCGGGAGCGTGAGGGTCACGTCTGTGCCGGCATCCTTCTGCGACTGCAGCAGGATCGTGCCGCCGTGCGCCTGGATCACCGCCTGCACGACAGGCAGGCTGAAGCCCGCGCCGGCGCGCGGATCGTCCTGCTCCTGCGGCTGCGCATAGCGGGAAAAGGCGCTGGTCAGGACCTCGGGCGTCATGCCCTCACCGCCGTCCGTCAGCCGGAGATAGGCCCGCTTGCCGCGGCGGGTGAGCGTCAGGTGAAGAAGAGTGCCGGGGGCGGTAAACTTGATGGCGTTCGACAGCAGCGCCAGCAGCACCCGCCGCAGCTGCCGCCGGTCGGCCCAGAGGTAGATGGGCGCCTGCGGCAGCTCCACATCCAGCTCCCGCCCGGCCTGCAGGCAGAGATCCCCCGCGGTCTGCGAAAAATCGTCGAGAAAATCGGTCAGATCGGTCTTTTCCATCGACAGCGGCAGCCGCCCGCGCAGCGCGGCGCTCAAGTCTCCGAGATTCTCGCTCGCGCGCAGCAGCTGATAGCACGACCGGCTGAGCACCGCCAGATTCCGCTGCAGGACCGGATCCTCCACGTCCGCCAGAAGCGGGAAAATGGTCCCGGAGGCGGACAAAAGCGTCGTCAGCGGGGCGGAGACGGCCTGTGCGGCGCGGGAAAGCGCACTGGCGCAGGCGTCGTCGTCGCCGACGGGCAGAAACAGCAGCAGGGCCCCCTCCAACGGCTGCACCTGCGCGGTCACGTAGCCGGTGCGCAGCCGCAGCGGCAGCACCGTGGGCGCGGCGGCGATCAGCTCCTGCAGCACCGCGTCGGGCGGCAGAAGCTCCCGGATCGGGCTGCCGGGCGCGATAAGCCCCTCGGCACGGCTGCTGCACTGCGTGATCACGCCGTCCTGCACGAGCAGGACCGGCTGGGCCGCGCGGTCAAAGAGTGTATGAAATTGTTCGGGTGAGAGCTGCATGGCGGATCCTCCTGTGCGCATCGAGCCGTGTCAACGGATGCTGCCAATAGCATATGCAAATTCCGGAAAACGATCAGAATGCCAAAATTTATCTTTTCTCCATCATAGCGGAAGTTGTCGGAAAAAGCAAGCACAGAAATTTTTTGGTCGGCGCGGGCGCTCCGTACCGGCCGGCTGCGCTCAGGCGGAGAGAAAATCGATCAGTTCGCGGCTGACGTTGTTCTGATGGTAGAAAAACAGCACCAGATCGATCCCGTCGGCGTCCAGAAGGCTTGCAAGGTCCGGCGTCTCCTGATAGCTGCGCGGGTCGACGACTGTGACGGAGCGGAAGATGGCGGAAAGATAGTCGATCGTCGCGTTCTGGAAGGAATCCTTGAGGATGAGCACGGACGAGGCCTCCGGCGCGGCGGGGTTTTCCACGCGGTAGTAGCCGAGGTTGTAGGTAAAAACGTCGTTGTAGGTGACGGGGTCCTTGTCCAGTCCGCTGCCGATGATCGTCTCGCGCGGGACGGACTCGATGTCGCCCGGGTGGAGGAAATAGCGCAGGTCCGCCGCGTTTTTGGGGACGTAGCGCGGGATGTCCTCCTGCATCGAAAACTGGTTGGAGAACCAGACGTTGAGATCCCCCTGGTATCGCCGTTCGCCGCCGAGCTCCGACCAGAGAAAATCCTCCGCCTGCGGGACAGAAGTCTCCGCGATCGTCCCGGCTCCGGCCAGCTGCCGCGCGATCTCCTGCGCGGCGGCGAAGGCCCCGCGCGCGTTCCAGTGAAAATCGGTCTTGTAGAAATACTGCTCCCGGTCCGCAAGCGTCCCGGTAACAAGCGGCGCTTCCGCGTCGATGACGGTCAGCCCCTCGACCTGCGCGAGCGCAGCGGTCAGCGCCTGTTTGTTCGTTTCGCCGGTCTCGTCCGAGAAATAGGCCGGTTCCAGATCGTACAGCGCCTCGTTTTTGAGCGGCAGCACGCACCAGACGAGCGGCCGGTCAAGCGCCCCCGCCTGCGCCAGCGCCTGCTGCAGCGCGGAAAGATCCGCGGGCTTTGTGGGCGTGGGTTTGGTCAGGAGCCAGCCGCCTTGCAGGCAGTAGGCCTTGCGGGCAAATTTTTTGCCCTGCGCCAGCTCCAGCGCGGTATAGACGCCGATGAGCTGCTCGCGGTCCGGGAACTGGTCGGCGGCGTAGGACTCAAAATCCTTTGCGAAGCCGCCGAAGTCCGTCACGACACGCCGCATCGCCGGGCGCTGGGCCAGAGACCGGTTTTCCGCCGCGCTGGACAACCGGTCCGGCTGCGCAAGCCCCCAGACGAGGCAGAACAGGAAGAAGCCGAAAAAGCAGCCGATGACAAGCAGCTGCGAACGTCTGATCTTTGTTTTCATGCCGCATCCCTCCTAGAACTGAAAATAGACGAAGCTCTGAAAGCTGCCGTTCAGCAGCCAGACCGTGCTGCACGCCAGCAGCGCCAGCACCAGAACGGCCTGCACCGCCGCGCGGACGCCCGGCTGCAGCTTCGCGCCGAGCCGCCCGGCGAGCTTCGCGCACAGCGGCGTCGCGCCAACTGCACCGAGAAGCAGTACGGGCCAGAAATCATGCAGATACAGCCGTGCCTGCGCGCTCGCCCCGGCTGCGCCGCCGAACAGGCAGGCAAAATACCGCCCGGCCGCTGGCAGATCCTCCGCCCGGAACAAGACCCAGCCGAGCACCGCCAGCAGCAGGCACACGGGCCGGTAGAGCCCTGCAAGCAGCCCCTTGCGCGGATGCGCCCGGAAACGCGGCGCGAGCAGCTTTTCCAGGCAGATGAGCACGCCGAAATACAGGCCCCACAGCACGTAGTTCCAGCTCGCCCCGTGCCACAATCCCGTCGCCAGCCAGACGAGGAGCAGATTGCGCAGCGTCCGCAGCGTCCCCGTGCGGCTGCCGCCGAGGGGGAAATAGAGATATTCCTTAAACCAGCTGCCGAGGCTGATGTGCCAGCGCCGCCAGAAATCGGAGATGCTGCTGCACAGATACGGATAGCGGAAATTCTCCGGGAAGCGGAAGCCCAGCATCCGGCCGAGGCCGATGGCCATATCGGAATAGCCGCTGAAGTCAAAATAGAGCTGCAGCGCGTACCCGATCAGCCCCAGCCACGCGGACAGCACCGTCAGCGAAGCAAGATCGCCCCAGATCCCCGTGACCAGCCCCGCCAGCGCGTCGGCCAGCAGCGCCTTTTTCGCCAGCCCGATGGTGAAGCGGAAGCAGCCATCCGACACGTCCTGCGCGTCGATCGTGCGCTGCGCCAGTGCAGGCTCCAGCTCGTGATACGGCACGATCGGGCCCATGACCAGCTTCGGGAACAGGGCCAGATACAGCCCCAGCCGCAGAAGGTTTTTCTGCGGGGGCGTCTTCTGCCGGTAGACGTCGACGAGATAGCTGATCGCGTGGAAGGTATAGAACGACACGCCGAGCGGCAGATGCAGCTTCGGCAGATCGATAAAAGCGCCAAAGAAGAACCCGGCGTACTTGACCGCGACCAGCAGCCCCAGCTGGAAGACCAGCCCCAAGATCAGCAGCCCCCACCGCCGCCCTGCGCCGGCCTCCGGCCGCATCGCCCGGCCGAGCAGCCAGGTAACGAGAATGGACGCGAGCAGCAGCAGGATCCACCGCGGCTCGCCCCACGCATAGAAGAACAGACTCCCGGCCAGCAGGACGACATTTTTCGCCCGCGCGGGGATCAGATAGTAGATAATGAAAAAGAGCGGAAGAAAGTAAAACAGAAAACTGATGCTGCTGAACGCCACAGGCAGTCCCTCCCCAACAAAAATCGACGGATCCTGCATTATTTTAACAGCCCCGGGAGGGGGTGTCAATATAACCCGGCCCGGTCCGCCAAAGCAAAAAAATCACCCCCGGATGGGGGTGATTTTTGAAAAAGTCGCTGAAAGCTTACTGCTTCTCCTTGATCGCAGCCTGGGCGGCGGCGAGGCGGGCGATGGGGACGCGGAAGGGGCTGCAGGAGACGTAGGTCAGGCCGATCTTGTGGCAGAATGCGACGGTCGACGGATCGCCGCCCTGCTCGCCGCAGATGCCGAGCTTGATGTCCGGGCGGGTCTCGCGGCCGAGCTCCGCTGCCATCTTGACGAGGCGGCCGACGCCTGCCTGGTCGAGCTTGGAGAACGGATCGGACTCGTAGATCTTGCGGTCATAGTAGGAGGCCAGGAACTTACCGGCGTCGTCACGGGAGAAGCCGAAGGTCATCTGCGTCAGGTCGTTGGTGCCGAAGGAGAAGAACTCGGCTTCCTTGGCGATGGCGTCGGCGGTCAGTGCGGCACGCGGGATCTCGATCATGGTGCCGACCTTGTAGGTCATGTCGCTGCCGGCTTCCTTGATGATCTTTCTGGCGGTCTTGTCGATGACGGACTTGACGAAGGCGAGCTCCTTCTCTTCGCCGACCAGCGGGACCATGATCTCGGGGACGATCTTCCAGGCCGGACGGCGGCTGCGGACAGCCAGCGCGGCCTTGATGATGGCGGCAGTCTGCATCTTGGCGATCTCCGGGAAGGTGACGTCCAGACGGCAGCCGCGGTGGCCCATCATGGGGTTGAACTCATGCAGGCTGGAGATGACCTGGTTCAGGTGCTCGACGGTCAGGCCCATTTCCTTGGCCAGCTCTTCGATGTCCTTCGGGTCGGTCGGGACGAACTCGTGGAGGGGCGGATCGAGCAGACGGATGGTGACCGGGCGGCCCTTCATGGCCTCGTAGATGGCCTCAAAGTCAGCCTGCTGGATCGGCTCGAGCTTGGCCAGCGCCTTTTCGCGCTGCTCAGAGGTCTCGGAGACGATCATCTCGCGCATGGCCTTGATGCGGTCAGCCTCAAAGAACATATGCTCGGTACGGCACAGGCCGATGCCCTCGGCGCCGAAGGCGGCAGCCTGCTGGGCGTCGTGCGGGGTGTCGGCGTTGGTGCGGACCTGCAGCTTGCGGAACTTGTCGGCCCAGCCCATCAGACGGTCGAAATCGCCGGAGATGGTGGCGGCAGCGGTCTTGATCTTTTCGCCGTAGATGTTGCCGGTGGAGCCGTCGATGGAGATCCAGTCGCCTTCCTTGTAGGTCTTGCCGGAAAGCTCAAAGGTCTTGGCTTCTTCGTTCATCTTGATGGCGCCGCAGCCGGAAACGCAGCAGGTGCCCATGCCGCGCGCGACAACAGCCGCGTGGGAGGTCATGCCGCCGCGGACGGTCAGAACGCCCTGCGCGTAGTGCATGCCCTCGATATCCTCCGGAGAGGTCTCGAGACGGACGAGGACGACCTTGGTGCCGTTCTTGGCCCACTCGGTCGCGGTCTCAGCGGAAAAGACGATCTTGCCGCAGGCGGCACCGGGAGAGGCGGCCAGACCCGTGCCGACGACCTTGGCCTTCTTGAGCGCGGCCGGGTCGAACGTCGGGTGCAGGAGGGAATCGAGGCTCTTCGGGTCGATCATGGCGACGGCCTCTTCCTCGGTGATCATGCCTTCGTCGACGAGATCGCAGGCAATCTTCATCGCGGCGGCAGCGGTACGCTTGCCGTTGCGGGTCTGAAGCATGTAGAGCTTCTTGTCCTCGATGGTGAACTCCATATCCTGCATGTCGCGGTAGTGGTACTCGAGCTTGGCGCAGATCTCGGTGAACTGCTTGTAGGCCTCGGGCATGACCTCGGCCAGCTGGTCGATGGTCTGCGGGGTGCGGACGCCGGCGACGACGTCTTCGCCCTGGGCGTTCATCAGGAATTCGCCGAACAGCTTCTTTTCGCCGGTGGCGGGGTTGCGCGTGAACGCGACACCCGTGCCGGAGGTATCACCGGTGTTGCCGAAGACCATGGACTGGACGTTGACAGCGGTGCCCCAGTCGGAGGGGATGTCGTTCATGCGGCGGTAGTAGATGGCGCGGGGATTGTCCCAGGAGCGGAAAACGGCCTTGATGGCGCCCATCAGCTGCATTTTCGGGTCCTGTGGGAAATCTTCGCCGAGCTTGTCCTTGTATTCGGCCTTGAACTTCTCAGCCAGCTCCTTGAGATCGTCGGCATCGAGCTCGGTGTCGAGCTTGACGCCCTTCTTGTCCTTCATCTCGTCGATGAGCTGTTCGAAGTACTTCTTGCCGACCTCCATGACGACGTCGGAGTACATCTGGATGAAGCGGCGGTAGGAGTCGTAAGCGAAGCGGGGATTGTTGGTCTTCTTGGCGAAGGCGACGACGACCTCGTCGTTGAGACCGAGGTTCAGGATGGTGTCCATCATGCCCGGCATGGATGCGCGCGCGCCGGAGCGGACGGAGACGAGCAGCGGGTTGTAGAGATCGCCGAACTTCTTGCCGGTCATCTCTTCGAGCTTTTCGACGTACTCCATGATCTCGGCTTCGATCTCAGCGTTGATCTGGTGGTCGTCCTTATAGTACTGCGTGCAGGCTTCGGTGGTGATGGTGAAGCCCTGCGGGACCGGCATGCCGAGGTTGGTCATTTCGGCGAGGTTCGCGCCCTTGCCGCCGAGCAGCTCACGCATGTGGCCGTTGCCTTCGGAGAAAAGATAAACGTACTTGTGAGACATTTGGTAAACCCCTTTCCAGTGTGGAGCAAAACATCTTTCGTTTTGCTGCCTTGTCATTTTTTTATACCTTCAGATTCTTCAGACAAATACATACTATACCATATTTCCTGGGGTTTGCAAACTGAAAAGTTTTTGTTTCGGCTAAAAAAATGTGAGATTCCGGACGGCCGGACGCGCGGGGATTTGGGCAAAACGCCATATCAGAGAGGCTTGGCCGGATATCAGACTTCATATCGTTCGCAAAACGCAGCACGCGGGGAAAAATCGGGCGTCCTGGCTGCAAAAAAATCCCGCCGCCGGTCACCGGCTGCGGGAAAGCGGCGCTTTGGATTTCGGGATCCGGATGGTCAGGACGATCTCCTGTTCGGTCTCCTGCCGCTCGCGGCTGGCGCCGACGCCCGCGGCGCGGACGAGATCGAGCTGGTGGTCGATGGAGTTGAGGAACAGCCGCACGTCGCGCAGGACAAACCCGCCGAGCTCCCGGCGCTGCGGCGTGCGCGGGGCAAGGAGGGAATCGATGTACTGCTCGGTCTTTGCGACGGTCCATTCGCCCTGCGCGATGAGGCCGATGACGCGCAGGCGCTCGGCCTCGTCCGGCAGCTTCAGCAGCGCGCGGGCGTGGCGCTCGGTCAGGTGGTTTTCGCGCAGCGCCTGCAAGACCGACGGCGGATGGCGCAGGATGCGCAGCTTGTTGGCGACGGCGGACTGGCTCTTGCCGATGCGGCGGGCGGCCTGCTCCTGGCTCAGGTGGTATTGCCGCATGAGCTTCTGCAGACCCTCGGCCTCTTCGATGTAGTCGAGATCCCGGCGCTGCAGGTTTTCGACCAGCGCCAGCATGCCGGAGGATTCCTCGTCCACATCGGCAAGAAGACACGGGACCTCGCTGAGTCCGGCCAGCCGTGCGGCGCGGAGCCGGCGCTCTCCCGCCACCAGCTCATAGCCGCCCGCGAGCCTGCGCACCGTGAGCGGCTGCAGCACGCCGTACTGCCGGATGCTCTCCGCCAGCTCCTGCAGCGCGCCCGCGTCAAAATGCTTGCGCGGCTGCAGGGGATTCGGCCGGATCCGCGCCGCCGGCAGATAGAGGACCCGGCCCGATTCCAGCACCGAAAGGCGTTTTGTCTTTGCCATAGCATCTCTCCTCTGCAAGGACTTCTTGCAGCTATTGTAGGACAGCCCGGACGCAAAAACGCACGAATCCTGCCCATCCGCCACAATAAATTGTGGCGGGAAATACACGGGAAACACAAGATGTGGAAAACTGTGTGGAAAATGTGCATAAGTGGACGAAAAAACGTGCGAAGCTCCGGGGGCGCCTTGGAGCGTGGAAAATCGATGCCTCCCCTACAAGGTGCAGAGAAAATAAAGAAGACCTACTCGCAAAAAGGTGCAGCCTGACAGATCCAGACTGCACCTTCTATTTATAGCAATCGTTCTAAGGCAACTAGCTGCAAACTTGATACCTACCGTATCAGGCGGCGCGTACCAAGACGCCCGTAAGGTGAGTATCGAGTGGAACGCCAGACCGAAACATTGGGGCTTACCTGAATTCAGATGCAGGAAGCACCAAACGTAGCCAAGTGCCCCTTTTCTCCCCTATCTTTTCCGGCAAGACGGAAAAGATAGGGCCGTCGGAGACATGAGGCAGTCGCAAATCTGCGACAACCTCTCAGTCAGCTTCGCTGACAGCATCCCTACCCCCTTTGTCCCTTCGGGACATTTCCCCCTGATAGGGGGAATCGGCCCCTGGGAGGGGAGCCCTTGGGTTCGTCAGCCCTTCAGGGTCTGTTTGGCGTGGGCGAGGGCCTGGCAGAGGGCGGAGACGTCGGCTTCGGTGTTGTCGCGGGAGAACGAGACGCGGATGGAGCCGTCGATGACGGCGGGAGGCAGGCCCATGGCCTCGAGTACGTGGCTGCGGTGCCCCTTCGAGCAGGCGGAGCCTGCCGAGACGTAGATCCCCTCCGATTGCAGGCAGTTGATGATCCCCTGCGAGCGCAGGCCCGGCAGCGAGAGATTCACGATGTGCGGCGCCTGCTGGCTGCCGAGCAGCACGAGCCCGTCGATCCCGGCGAGCGCCTCGCGCGTCAGATCGCGCAGGTGCGCCATGTGCGCGATCTCAGCCTTCGCGTCCGTATCGGCGCAGGCCGCGCCGAAGCCGCAGATGCCGGGCATGTTCTCCGTGCCGGAGCGGTAGTTGCTCTCCTGTCCGCCGCCGCAGAGGAACGGGGGAAGCGGCAGGCCCGGCCGGATGTACAGTGCGCCCGTGCCCTTGGCTGCGTGGATCTTGTGCGCGGAGACGGAGATCATGTCCGCCCCGAGCGTCCTGGCCCGGAACGGGACCTTCAGAAAGCCCTGTACCGCGTCGGTGTGGAACAGCGCGAGCGGCGAGAGCCGCCGCGTGGCCTTGACCATGTCGGCGATGGGCATGACGGCGCCGGTCTCATTGTTGACCATCATGACGGAGACGAGGATGGTATCGGGGCGGAGCGCCTTTTTGAGCGCGTCAACCGTGATGTTCCCCTCGCGGTCGGGCTGCAGGTAAGTGACCTCGAAGCCCTTCGCCTCGAGCTTCTGCATGGGGTGCAGGACGGCGTGGTGCTCCACGGCGGTGGTGACGATGTGATGCCCGCGCTTGCCGAGCCGCTCGGCGGCGGAGAAGATGGCCCAGTTGTCCGCCTCCGTGCCGCCGGAGGTGAAAAAGACACGGTCCGGCTCCGCGCCGAGGGCGGAAGCGACCTGCTCGCGCGCCTGGCGCAGACGGTGGTGGGCCGCGATGCCGTGCGCATGCACGGACGATGGATTGCCCCAGCAGTCCGTCAGAAGCTCTGTCATCGCCTGCACGCAGGCCTCACAGGGCTGCGTGGTGGCGGAATTATCGAGATAGATCATAAATATCGGTCCTTTATCAGCTTATTTTCCGACGCAGAAGCGCTCAAAAATGCGGTTCGTGATATCCTCGCGCATCGTGCGCCCCGTGACCTCGCCGAGCGCGCGCATCGCCGCCTCCAGATCGACCAGCACGGCATCCGGCGTAAAGCCGGCCCGCAGCGAGCGCAGCGCAGCGTCCACGGATTTTTTGGCGCGCACGATCGCGTCGGCCTGCCGCGCGTTGGTCAAAAGCGATCCGTCGCACGGCGCGTCGTCCGGGAAGAGCATGTCGAACGCCTGCTCGAGCAGGTCGAAGCCCGTGCCGTCCTTGCATGAGACGGGGACGATATACGAAAACGGCAGATCCGACGGCTCGATCACAGCGCCGAGATCCTGCTTGTTGAGAACGGCGATGGCCTCCGGTGCTTCGAGCGCGGCGTCCATCGCGCGGCGGTCCTCGTCGGTCAGAGGGCGCGAGTCGTCGACGACGAACAGGGCCGCGTCACAGTCCTTCGCGGCCTCGACCGAGCGGTCGACACCGATCTTCTCGATGATGTCCTCCGTGTCGCGGATGCCCGCGGTGTCGACCAGGCGGAGCAGATGCCGCCCGAGCGTGACGGTCTGCTCGACGGTGTCGCGCGTCGTGCCGGGGATGTCCGTGACGATCACGCGGTCAAAGCCGGAGAGCGCGTTGAGAAGGCTGGATTTTCCCGCGTTCGGGCTGCCGAGGATGGTGATTTTGACGCCGGACCGGACCATCCGGCCCCGGTGACAGGAGGAAAGCAGCGCGGAGAGCGTCCGGCTGCTCGCCTGGAGCGCAGACTCCAGCTGGCTGAGCTCGAACGGGTCGATGTCCTCGTCGGGATAGTCGAGCACGGCGTGGAAGTGCGCGCAGATATCGACCCAGCTGTCGTAGACCGGGTCGATCCTTTTGCGCATCGCACCTGCGATCTGCCCGGCGGCGTTGGCCGCGGCGTCGGCGGTCTCGGCGTCGATGAGGTCGATGACGGCCTCGGCCTGGGTCAGATCCATCCGGCCGTTCAGAAACGCACGGCGTGTAAATTCGCCCGGCCGCGCCTGCCGGAACCCGGCGGCGAACAGCGCCTCGAGCCCCGCGGCCAGCGCGGCGGGCGAGCCGTGGCACTGGATCTCGGCGGTATCCTCGCCGGTGTAGGAGTGCGGGGCGCAGGAGATGAAGGCCATGCAGTGGTCGATGGGGCGCCCCTGCACGTCAAAGAGCGTGCCGAGGGCGAGCTTGCGGTCGGGAAGGGAGGAAAGCGGCTTGCCGGACTGCAGCTGGAAGACCTGCCCGGCTGCCTCGATGCACCCGTCGCCGGACAGGCGCAGAATGCCGATGCCGGTCCGGGCATGCCCGGTGGCGACGGCGGCGATTTTTTCTGCCATAGTGCCTCCTTACCGGTAGACGACCTCGATGCCCTTGAGCAGCAAAGGCTTGAGATCGAATACCGCCGGATCGCCGACGGCGCAGGGGACGTTCGTCACGTCCACACAGGTGTGGAGCATGCCGATGTGGCCAAGGACCCGGCACTTTTTCCCGTTCACCGTCACGGTGATGTGCTTTCTGAAGATCATCTGCCTGAGGTTCCGCAGCACGCCGCGCAGGCAATCGCGGAAGCGGAACAGGTCGTTTCCCATCTCGACGCCGAAGCCGTGATACCAGCCGACGGAGAAAACGGCCACGCGGGTGGGCTTCTTCGCGGTCCAGCCCGCGCCGTAGCCGCAGCTGTGGCCCTTCGGCAGCCAGCGCAGCTCCTCGACGGTCGCCTGGCATTCGCCGATGCGCGTGAGGCCGAAATTGCCGTGCACGCTGACCCGACCGAGAATGGCGGAACCCACGCGCACGCCGTCCATCGCGTACTGCGGATATTTGAGGAGCCCGGCGGAGTTCAGCATGTGCGCCATGCCGGTCTCGCAGTCGGCCGCGTGCAGCTGATCGAGAACGCGCTGAAAGGCCTCGGCCTGCGCGATCGTCGCCTTCTGGCTGCAGAAGGCGGAATGCAGATGAGTATAGATGCCGGTCACGTGCAGACCGGGCATGTAGCGGAAGATGGGCAGCAGCTGGTCGAGCTCGTCCGGCAAAAAGCCGTAGCGGCCCATGCCGGTGTCGATCTTGACGTGGACCTCGGCCTGTACGCCGAGCTCCTGGGCCACGCCGTTCAAAACCGCCGCGTCATTCTGGCTCGAGACGGTCAAAATCGCGCCAAGCTGCAGCAGCTGCCGCAGCTCGTCCTGCTCGCTCGTCGGACGGAGCATCAGGATCGAGGCCTCGGAAAAGCCGCCCGCGCGCAGGCGGCTGACCTCGCTGACCTCGGTCACGGCAAAGTGCGTGACCCCGGCCTCCCGGCAGATGGCGGCCATCGGCAAAAGCCCCAGCCCGTAGCCGTCCCCCTTGAGGACGGCCCACAAAACCGCGCTGCCCGCGCGGGTCTGCAGCAGCTGCAGATTGCTCCGCACGGCGGCGGAATCGACGACATACGCTTTCATGCTGCGCCTCCTGCCTTACTTTTTTCCGCGGTTTTTGATGAGATAGACGGTCTTGCGCAGGTCCTTGAAGACCGACGTGCCGTGCTCCACGGCCCAGTAGATGAACGGGGAGAGGACCAGATCCTCCTCGCCGACGAACTCGGTGAACGCCCCGCCGAAGCCCTGCTTGAAGCGGAACAGACCGTAGAGCGGGTTATCCTCCGACACGTTGCCGGAGACCCCGCGGAAGTCGTAGATCCGGCAGCCGGTCTCGACCGCCCACTGGATCATGCGCCACTGCAGCAGGTAGTTGGGCATCAGATTGCGGTGCTCGTTGCTGGACGCACCGTAGAGATACCAGACCTTGTCGCCGTAGTGGATGGCGAGCGTGCCCGCGATCGGCGTTCCCTCCGGGTCAAAGGCCATGTAGAGCCGCGCGTGCTCGCCGAGGTTATCGAGCATATTCGCAAAATACTCCGGCTGGCGGGTGACGAAGCCGTCGCGCACGCCGGTCGTGAGCATCAGGTCGGCGAACGCCGGGACCATCTCCTTGCCGCAGATCTTCACGGTCACGCCCTTGCGCTCGGCCAGGCGGATGTTGTAGCGCCATTTCTGATGGAAGGCGGCCATGAGCTCGTCCTCGGTCTTGCCCTCGACGTTCAGACGGAAGACGTAGCGGGGCTGGATGGCCTCAAAATTCTTGCCGCCCTCCTTGCACCGGAAGCCGAACGAGCGCATCATTTCCGCGAACGCCGTGTCGGAGGAGGGGACGTCGGGGTCGATCTTGATGACGTAGGCCTTCTGCTGCTTGGCGAGGGCCTTCGCACCCTCGAGCAGCTCTGCAAAGGTCTCCCGGTCGCGTAGATCGCAGACCGGGCCGCGGCAGCCGTATAGCAGCGTCCGGCCGATGCCGGGCACTTTGCGGGACATCAGGGCCAGCGAGCCCTTGATCTTCCCGTCCTCGCCGCGCACGGCGACGGCGTTCCAGGCCCACATGGGCTTCTGCTTCGCCCAGAGGCTGCTTTGGGCGAAATGGCCCTTGGGGTGCTGCTGCAAAAACGCTTCGTATTCTGCGAGCGTCTTGTCGTTGATGAGTTCATACATGGCGGTGCATCTCCAAACAATACATATTATATATGTGTGATCGCGTCAGCCGACGCATAGCTTTCGCTATAGTCTACCACAAACTGCCGGGATATGCAAACCTGCACGGGGGAAAACAGGTATAGTTTTCTCCATATGCGGAAAAATGACAGAAGAGTTTTGTACGGGAGGCGGTCAGGATGGAAAACTGGGGCGCGGCGGAGCTGCGGGCGCTGTTCGGCGGCAGCGCGGATGTGGCGGAGCGGCAGATCACGGCCGGCGGGCAGAAGCTGGACGTGCTGTTTCTCGACGGGCTGACGTCCGGCGGTGATATCGCGGAGCAGGTCCTGCGTCCGCTCATGCAGACGGTGCAGCCCGGCAGCATGCAGGCGGTGCTCGCCCAGGCGGAGCAGGCACGGGTCTACTGCGCCGTGGCCGAGCGGGTCACGACGCCGGAGGACGCCGCGGACAAGCTGCTGCACGGCTACTGCGTCGTCGTCTTTCCCGGCACGGGCGCGGCGCTCTGCTTCGAGACGAAGACCGATACCCGCCGCGGCCCGTCCGCGCCGGAATCGGAAAACACGGTCAAGGGCGCGAAGGACGCCTTTACCGAGACCATGCGCATCAACACGAGCCTCCTGCGCCGCCATCTGCGCTCGGCGCAGCTGCGCTTCGTGCAGAAGACCGTGGGGCTTCGCAGCCAGACGGCCGTCACGGTCTGCTTCCTTGCGGATCTGACGGATCCGGCGCTCGTCCGGCGCATGGAGCAGCGGCTGGCGGCGATCGACATCGACGGGATGCTGACGCCCGCGAGCGTGGAGGAATATGTGACCGGCTCGCGTAAAACGGCCTTTCCGCTCCTGCAGTACACCGAACGGCCGGATACCTTCTGTCAGGGGCTTTTGAACGGGCAGGTGGGCCTGCTTGTCGACGGGCTGCCGCTGGGGTATCTCGCGCCGGTGGATCTCGGCATTCTGATGAAATCGACGGAGGACCGCGCGGTCGACTATATCTCCGCCACCTGTCTGCGGGTGCTGCGGTATCTGGCGCTGCTGGCGGCGCTGCTGCTGCCGGGGCTGTATGTGGCGATGGCGACGTACCATCAGGAGATGATCCCGACCAAGCTCCTGCTCGCCATCATCGATTCCAAGCAGGAGGTGCCGTTCGACACCGTCTTTGAGGTCATCGGCCTGCTGGCGGCCTTTGAGCTGCTGCAGGAGGCGGGGCTCCATCTGCCGCAGGCCATCGGCACGGCGGTGTCGATCATCGGCGGGCTTGCCGTCGGGACGACCGCGGTCGACGCGCGGCTGATCTCTCCGGCGGCGCTGATCGTGGCGGCGTCGGCCGGGATCTGCGGCTTTACGCTGCCGAGCCGGGATTTGTCCGACGCCATCCGCGTCTGGCGGTTCGCACTGGCGATTCTGGCTGGCGTGGGCGGCCTGTTCGCGCTGACGGCGGGCGGCGTGCTGCTGCTGATCCATCTGTCGGGGCTGACGAGTCTGGACGTTTCGTATCTGACGCCGTTTTCCGACGCCCGGGCAGCCCGCGCCATCCTGCGCCCGCGCCTGATCCGGCAGAAATGGCGCGAGGCTGCGCTGCGGCCGCAGGATCTTCGAAATCAGGGGGACGGAACATGAACCGCATCTGTATCTGGCTGCTGGCCGCGGCGTCGGCCGTCTGCCTCTGCATGCTGCCGCGCACCGGCACGGACGCGGCGAAGCTGCTCCCGGCCCAGGTGCTCGTGATCGGGGCCGGGGACGGCGTGGTCACCGTGGAGGCCGACAACGGCGCGGCC